>Ga0233425_10000030_pt1 | contig 344857 bp, 335 predicted proteins | sample Watercolumn_Towu_2_FD_181712 | JGI IMG/M metagenome (GOLD analysis project Ga0233425, IMG submission 181712) | Freshwater microbial communities from Lake Towuti, South Sulawesi, Indonesia - Watercolumn_Towuti2014_140_MG | ecosystem: Environmental > Aquatic > Freshwater > Lake | place... | reverse complement strand
TTGGCAAAATCAGCTTGAGTCGCATATAATTCGAGCACGCTATTTGTTTGGATTTCCGGGACGACCTCACCTGTCGCCCCGGAAATGCTTTTATACCCCATCTTTACCAATTTCGGAACAATCACGGGTTTGCCTACTGTTTCCTCATGGAGTAAAATCGTCTATAATCCATGTGCAGGGATTGCCTATTATGGCCTGCACTATCTCTGCAAAGGAGGAGCATGGAATTTTCTCGAATCGAATTCACACAACACGCGTTTACGCGAATGTTTATGCGTGAGATTTCTCCAGAACTTGTGAAACGTGCGGTTCGCAAAGGTGAAGTAATAGCGATGTATCCTGACGATCAGCCCTATCCAAGTTTCTTGCTTCTCTACAAAGAGCGAAATCAGGTGCTTCATGTTGTCGTGGGTCTTGATGATGCGACAAAAGCATGCTATGTAGTCACAGTTTATCAACCTGAACCCGCTTTATGGAGCGATGACTTTAGAAATCGGAGGCAGAGATGAAATGCACCATCTGTAAAAACGGCGAAACCCATAATGGCGTTACGGTCGTATCCCTTCAACGAGGAGCATCCACCTTGGTATTCAAAGATGTTCCTGCTCAAATCTGCGAAAACTGCGGTGAATACTACCTTTCTGAAGAGGTGGCAACTCGCTTATACAAGCAAGCTGAGCAATCATTGAAGCGAGGAGCCGAGTTCGAGATCGGCCGCTACGCGTTGAGTACAACATAAACACCGAAATTCCCGGTTCAGTGTCCTCACCTATTCTATGCACCCGCTTGGTGAACCACCGGGCGGGTGTCGCTTTGCATGGCAGCCAGACAGAGTAGATGAGTTTGACCAATCCCTGACAGGTGATTATAGGAGACTTGCGACATGAATACACCACCCATTCACTCCAAAATCGTCCGTATCGGCAACTCGCGCGGCGTGCGTATCCCACGCTCCCTGCTCGAACAGGCCGGTTTGAAAGACGAAGAACGAACAGCCTTCGGCAACGATATTCGATGGGCGAACGATGCAGTCTACACCAGAAAGTGGTGAACGTGCCGGTTATGACGGTTATAAACGCAAGAAAGGCAGCAAGGTTCACATCGCTGTTGATACCCTTGGGTACTTGCTGGCAGTCAAAGTGACGCCTGCAAACGAACAAGAGCGCGCCCAAGTCAAAGAACTGGCTGCAGAAGTCCAGGAAGTGACACAGCAATCGGTGAAAGTTGCCTTCGTGGATCAAGGCTACACTGGTGAGCAGCCAGCAGAAGAAGCCAAGGCTTCCGGGATCGAATTGATCGTCGTGAAGTTAGCAGAAGCCAAGAAAGGATTTGTTCTCCTTCCCAAGCGTTGGGTGGTCGAACGTAGCTTTGCCTGGGCTGCACGTTTTCGCCGCTTGGCTCGTGACTTCGAGCGAATCCCTGAAATCCTGGAAGGACTTCACTATTTGGCTTTTGCTATCCTGGTGCTTCACTAGTTCGTCCGAACCATCGCTCATCTTTTGTGAAATTCTATAACAGGCTTTAGACTGAGGGCGGCCAGTTTCGTGCTTTGCTTAGCACGGCGTCCCAACACTTGACGGTATTCTCTCCCTTTGCGAACAACGTACAGATTGGTGCGCCTTGTGGAATTTGCTCACCCAGATGAGGAATGTCAGCAACATCCTGCGCCGCCCAAGAACGAGAGTCGCCGATCGTAATATCTTTCGAGGCATAGAGAATGCCTTTGCCCAAAGCCAAGCCGGATCTGTCTGTTCCTATCCCAGCCGACTGTTGGAAGCGAGGCAGCATTCCTTCGCAAGCCTCAACATGCAAGCGGAATGCGTTCAGGCCTTTCAGGCGCTCAAACAGTTCGAAAGAGGCAGGTGGACGAGGGTTGACTTCCAACAAGTACGGAACATTGTTCTGGAGGATAAAATCGATCCCATTCAGACCGACCAAGCCAAAGTGCGCCGTCAGAACATTGACTGCTTTCAAGATAATAGGCTCAAGGAAGGGATCATTCCACGGAGCGACATTTCCACACCAGCCGTTTTGGGGAGCATTCAAGCCGCTTTCCCCGGTATATTGACGGGTTAATCCCAGCAAGCTTGCTTGCCGACCATCCGCGACAAAGCACGCCGATGCCAGTTCCCCTTCCACGAAGACCTGCAACACATCCTGGCCTGTTGGTGGCGTCACTCCATCCCACTCTCTGACCCCTCTCCCCCCACTATGGCTGGGATCCTTAATCAAATAATGACCGCTAGTTGGCAGCTTCTCTCCTGCTCGAATGGTCTTTGGAAGAACTATGTCTGTACCCCTCAATACTTCACGAACCCTGCCGAGATCTCTTGCACCTGTAACGGTTTCAGCAGAATTGCCCCAGCGTTTTTTAGGCGAACAGATCTCCAGCAAAGCAGGCTCATTCTCAAGGCCAGCTTCGATGACCACCTTGTCTGCACGAGAGACAAAACGACTGGCTACGCGTGCCAAAGCGGATAATTCTGGAGGCTCCCCGAAATCTCGCACCAAAGAGTAAACCTCTGCCCCTTCCGGCTGATCGCTATCACCGAAGAAATCCAGCGATAGGATCTCATATCCGATCCGGGCCGCTGATTGGGCCAGTGCTCGAGTGGAAATGCCAACAAGAAGGATTTTCATGGCTTTGGTTGAATAGTCTTGGTAGATTTTGGGACTAATGGACCCACCGGTGCGCGGCCACTGGCCCCCCGAACCAGCTTGAGGCAATAAGCCACAATCCTTTCCGCAATATCGAAGGGGGTCACTTCTTGCAGACCTTGCCAGGCAGGCATACTGTTGACTTCAAGAAGGAAAAGGGAACCCGATGTGCTGCGGAGCAGATCCACGCCGCAGTAATCCGCCCCCAGAATTTGCGCGGCTTTCAGGCTGACTGCCCGTACTTCCTCATCTGGTTCGTAAGGGACGGGCGTTCCACCGGAGGCAATGTTCGTTTTCCAGTTGGCGGCGACCCGTTCCATGGAAGCAACACATTCCTCCCCAACTACCAGCACACGCAGATCGCGATCGCCATGCGGGATGAACTCCTGCAAATAATAGACAAAACCGCCAAGTTGAAGGGCTTTGAACACTCTGCCAGCTGTCTCGGAATCAGAGACACGCACCATTCCCACTCCGCGGCTGCCGAAGAGCGGCTTGACAACCACATCGCCACCCAACTCATGGAATGCTTCAAGCGCCTCAGTGACTCCTTCGAGCACAAGCGTTTCTGGCACGGGCAAGCCGGCGCCTTGTAATAAAGAAAGAGTATAGTATTTGTCCACCATCTTTTCTATGGCATGTGGAGAATTGATCACCTTCATCCCACTGTTTTCGAGTTGGTGAAGTGCGTCCATCCGGAAGATGACTTGCTCCAAACTGCCGCCTGGCACCTCGCGCACGAACGCTCCATCATAGTGGGAAAGAGGAATATCCTCAGCCAATACCTCGAGCGGGCTGCCCAGCCTGGCGCGCAGACGATTAACGTCTGTAAAGAATACCTCCGCCTTTCGCTTCTTCAAGGCGCGCAAGAGTACCTGGCTGTGCCAGGATTCTGGTTTTCCAAAAATGACAACCCGCTTATTACTCAATATCGGATTCCTTTATTACTTTTGCCAACCTGGCCTGGTCAATTTGCCCGGCATGGAAGACCTTGCCGCTATCCACATTGAACAGCGTTGCTTCGGCTGGCGCGAACAAGCCCGGATCTGTATTATAAAACCCGCCTGCCTTTTTCAAGGTTTGGAGGAAAGGTTCCCCATAATTTGGGCTGGTGGCCGAGGGGAGCGTCTCAACCAATATGGAGAGTTCCTGATCCGTCGCTCCCTTGATCGCCAACCAGATGCTGGAAGCAAAAATGACCATATCATTGGTCTTCCCCAGCGAAATCAAATCGTTACCGGTAGGCGTAGCGATCGGACAACGGCCCATCCCGCTGACAACCCTATGCAAGTCAAAGCCAAGATGATGCAATTTATGCAGACCTGTCTCCAGTGAGCGGGCGGCGATCTGCGCCGAACCCGCCAGGCTGGAGGTCGGTGCGACGAACAAAGCCAGGTGCTCCGCTTCCACGCCGCATGCCGCGGCCAAGGAGAGGCAAGCCGCCTCGTCCGGCAACTGGCGGGTCTCGAGAACGAGCACGGCATGGTCGCATCTTTCTTCAAAGTCGAAGGCCCGGCCGGGAGCCAGTTCCCGGTTCAGTAAGCAGGCCGGGCCGGAGCCCATTGCCCGGAAGCCTCCAACTTGCACCGGCCAATGGGCGGCTTGACTTAGGAAACAAGCTTCCAGCGGGTGGTCGCTGCGCGCCACCACCCACGGCCAAAGCGCCCCGAGCAATGGCGCCATTTCCACGCGTGCCTCGCCCAGCCCGGCCATGCCGACCTCGGCCATGACCAACCCGACCTCCAACCCGCCAGGCGCATTTACCCCAGCATCCACCAGTCGCGCACCGCACTCCATCTTTTTTTGCGAGATATTCAGGCGGTCTTGTTCTGCAATTGCCGCCTCCAGTCTTTCCCAGGCGCGCTCATTCAATGATCTCATAAACCTGAAGTTCTCCTTTCCCAGTCACCAGGTGGTCGCCGGTGAAACGATCCGGCGGTTCGCCATTCCAGCCATGAGGGAGAGGTAACTCCATCCTGCCCAGCCAGGCCAGATAGATACGCAGCCATTCCGGATCGGCTTCGCCAGCCGGTCGGAAACCCGGGAGTGGACAGACGGATTTTCCGATAACCAAGCTGCCGCGCTTCATCCCAAGCCCCGCGCCTTCGTCGGTGCGCCCACAGACAAAGATCGTCCCGGCCAGCAGATGTGCGCCAAGGAATTTACCACTGTCGCCTCCGATGACGAGCAGCCCGCGACGCATCCCGCTTCCAGCCTCTTTGCCCACATTCCCATCCACAAGCAATGTCCCGCCGGTCATACCCTGCGACTGACCGGGTTGGGCAGCCCCGCACCAATCTCCAGCGTTCCCCCGGATCCATAGTCTGCCGCCGTTCATCGCGGCTCCGGCACAGTCCCCGGCATTGCCGAGCACCTGCAGGCTCCCGGCGGACATCTCCGCCCCAACGAAGGGGCCGGCGTCACCATCAACGACCAACCGGCCACCGTCCATTCGATAACCTATATACGCGCAATGCGCGCTGTTTCCGGCCAGGACAAGTTCGTCTTTGCCATCTGAAGATTTCGTCACCCGGCAGAGTTCACCCAATGCTGTATCCCCAATTCCCAGTGGCACTTGCAGGGCTTCGATTTCTTTACCAGACAGCGCGCAAACTTCGCGCGGGCGAAGATTCCTCAGGTCAGCCAGCAGAGGGGAACGGGGGAGGAAGTCCAGCTGAACGCTCATGCCGGATACATCTCTAGCAGTCTGCGCAGGTACAGGTGATAGGGGCCCCACTTGCCGCCATAATTGCCGGCTGTGACCTGCACCACACCGGCCCGACAGGCAGCGTGCATCCCGGCAGCCATAGCGCGTCCGACGATTTCTTCGCTCAATCCGTCAATCACGATCTCATAGACTGCCTTGATATCTGGGGATAATTTTGTATTTGTCCGGCTACGCAGGGTGGGGCAGAAGGCGTCATTGGTGGAGGCGCGCACGTTCTTGTAGCGCGAGCCAGGCTTGCTGGGACTGCGGCAGATCCCGCCGGGGAATGGAGCAATCGCCCCGGGTGTGAGGCGGATTGCCGCCGCAGCAGCCTCGGCTGCCTCCAGCACAGCAGAACGGTCGCTACCGAGCAGGATCAGGTTGCCGCCACCTACCCCCTGCCCAATCCCAAATGATTCATCCAGCACAAACTCGCCGTCGGCCACGGGGATGCGCCAGAAACGCCGCCCTTCCAGCATTTTACTGGACTGGTAGCCATCGCCAAAGTAGCGCAGCCGCCCGCCGACCTTGACCATTTTCTCCGTCTCCAGCCCATTGAAGCAGGCCGAGGTGGCCGAGGGCAGGATGGCTTGGCCGATACGCAGGGTGAGATGTTCCTCCAGTTTTTCCGTGGAGTAACTGAACAGCAGCAACCCATGCCCGGGACGCCCGTCTGGCGTCTCATTGGGAGAAATGGCGCCGTCCAATCCGGCTTCACAGGCGCAACCGATGATCGAGATTGCCAGACCGGCGGCTGCCTGAGCGGCTTGCAACGCCAGGCGCGGGCTATCGGCGGTGACGATCAACCGGCTGACCGACATCGGGAAAGCCTCGGCGAAGGTATCATCAATCAGCACCCCATGGATGTACATGCCACCTCCTCTGCTCCCGGCTGGCCGGAAGCGCCCAGGGCATAGTCTTCCACCGGGAACGAGATCAGTTCTGTGAGAGCAGATTGTATGCGCGGCAAGCGTGCCTTATCCCAGGCAGGGCGCGTCACCAATAGGCTGCCCTCTGATAATGCAACTTGTTCCCCATCACGGACGATGATCCGGCCGCGGCGCATTACCCAGGCTGGTCTGGTGAACATCTGCTTCAGGTCTGCCTGCTTGCGATAACAACGCAGATCAGCCAGCGCGCCGGGCGCGAGATGACCGCGGTCGGTCAGGCCGAGGGCTTTGGCGGGTCCCCAACTGGTCATGGCAAAGATTTCGCCGAGCGTGTACTCCCGCTCGATACCAGACAGGCCGGTAAAATTCATCCCGGCATTGTGGCTGCGCGCCAATACTTCCTGCCGCGTCGGGCGACTCATCAGCCATTCGATCGCTTGCGGATAAGCGGAAAATGGCGCGCCGTTGGGATGGTCGGTGGTCAGAAAGAGGCGCATCGGATCGGGAAAGCGTAGCAACAGTTCCAAGCCGGTGGCCCATTGCACTGCGCTGGTTGCATCCCTGGCGCGGTATTCCAGTGGCAGGATGTTGGTCCCACCTTCGCCTTCCAACTGGAGGCTGAGGCAAGGCTTGCCTGTGTTCTTCTTCAATTCGAGCAAAGCAGGAGTATCGGATGTGACGGCTATCGCTGTTCCGAACATCACCAGGCCAACATCGCAGGTGATGCGAGGGTATTTCTCCAGACATATGACAACCCGCTCGGCAGCGGAGGTGTAACCGCCGGTTTTGCCTTGACCGTAGGAATAGAACTGGATGTGGCAAAGGTGAGCACGTTGTCCCTTTAGCGCCCGGACAGTTTCGCAGAAGGAGGCCGCATTTCCCGGCCGACCCAGCCTGCCAGCATGCAGATGAACCGGGTGGGGCAATCCCATTTCGTTGACCAATTGCACAAGCGTGGCGATGATCTTGCGCGGGGTCAATTCTCCCAGCCCGATTGGCTCATCCAGACCTGGCGCGGGCTGCCCGGATTTCCAAGCCAGTCCACCGCCTGGGTTGACCAGTTTGACAGCATACCCCCCCGCGGCTTGCAACAGCCAGGCCAGCGTGTCGCGCGCTGCCGGAAGGTCGCCTTTTGCCAGGGAGTGGAGCAAAAGACGATGGTCGCCAAGTTGGGTGAAAGTTCCCCGATCCACTCCGGCCATGTGCTGGAGGTCATTGGAAGCCAGGCGGGCCAGTAGCGGTGAACTGGCGGCATCGAAGACGGTGGTGTAACCGAGGGAGAGATAGCGCCGGGCGGCAGACTCTGCGGAGGGAGCCAACAGGTCAAGCCGGGCAGGGTCGCCAACGAGAAAGCGCCGGGCGGCATTCAAACTATACCCGGCCACATGGGTGTGGATTTCCACGGCGGCTGGGGCGAGGATGCAGCCGCGACCATCAATGACCTCGGCGACAGCGTCCTCCGGCGGGGCAGGGATGATATGCGCTCCATCCACCCAGACATCGCGCACTTCACCGTCCACGCTGTGGGCTGGGTCGTAAACCTGCGCGCCGCGCACCACGATCATACTTGGACCTCCTTGCCAACTAATTCGGACAGAAGGTCTTTCATCGCGGGGCGCCGGCTGGAGATCAAAGCTTGCAAGTTAACCGGCGTTCCGTCCAGGCGCTGGACGAGGCCAGAAGCGTCCACGCCCGCCCGGGCCGCAGGCTGCCAGAGAGATGGTCTCCAAGCCGGTCGTTCCGGGCTGAGCAGGATTGTCCTGATTTTACGCAAGGCGGGGAGGGTGTTTTTGGAGAATGGTCGGGGCTGACCAACCAGCAAACATAGGTCAGCTTCCCCTTGTTCGAGGATTCGCCCGGCCTGCCAGAGGCGTGGCGCGAAGTCAATTCCTCCGGAATTGAAGCGCAGACTGCCCGGATAACCAGTCTCTGCCAGAAGCGTCTCAACCACGCCGATGCTGTTGGGTGCTGGCGGCAGGTAGAGGGCATACCAACGTCTCTGCTGGTTGAGGTCTTCCAACCAAAGCAGCAACTCGGCGGCAAACAGAGGCCCAGCCGTCATCCAATTTTGGTCGAAAACAAGTACACCCGATGGGGCGGCAGCAATACGGGCAGCGACCGGGGCGAGTTGGGGAGGAAGCACATCCGAGTTTCCACGGATTGCCAGGCGCAACCGTCGCAATGTGTCCAGCGGGTTTGCTGGATCGAGATGCAGGCAATCTTTCACCAGGTCACGACCGATGAATTCGTCCAAGCGTGGGGGAATGTGGCTCGGGCACACGCCGCACAGTACAACCAAGGCCTGGCCGCGCAGATCGCCCAACGTGCCGGTCAAGCACCCGGCGCTCTGCATTGCCAGCCCGAGGGTCAAGCCGGTTTGCTCTTCGTCACAGACGAGGAAAGCCGAATAGCACTTCGCCAAGCGGACCGCAGCAGCGGCTGTCTCACAGTCCACCTCGCCCGAAAGAAGGATCATCGGCTGGCGTGACTCTTCCAGCCAGGTACGCATCACGCCCGGGTCTCTCGCGGCAGGCAGGCGCCCGGTCGCGGATCGGTAACCTGCCTCACCAAGAGAGCAAGCAGGGGAAAAGCCTACCAACCGACCTCCGTCGAAGGTGAGGCGGAGGTCGGCGCAATGCAGGTTGCAGAATGGACAGGCCGCCCGGGTTTCCTTTTTCATCTACTAACTTTGAGACAACTCCTCATGGTAGATGTTTATGGGGTGGGTTGAAATTGGGTCTGAATTGCATGATCCACAGAAGCTTTGGCCTCGTCGAGCGCTTGCTGGGGAGTAGCAACGCCCAACTCAACTTGCTCGATGGCATTGCGTAAGGCCAGGTCGCTGTTGCCCAACGCGGAAAAAACCGGGATGGCAACTGCAAAGGATAGCGAGTCGATGGAGGCCTCTAGCAGCGGATTCGATGCGACCAATGCCTGGATCTCCGGCCAGTCCAAGGCAGCTTGATAGATCGGGATGTAACCAGTGTTCGAGGTCAGGTAAATGCAGCTCTCCTTGGAAACCATGAACTTCACAAACTCCCAGGATGCGTTGACGAGACGTTGATTGGTGTTTTTGAAGATCACCAGGCTACCGCCACCCACTGGAATTTGGCGGCTATCGCCGATGGCCGGGACCATAGCCGTACCCACCTTGAAGGTCGCCTGTGCCTGCACACTGTTGAATTGGGAGGTCGAACCCATGTACATGCCAAGTTTTCCTGCCAAAAAGTCTGAAAGCGCCTCCTTGTGCTGGTTGGCCGGCATGATCTTGTAGAGGTTTACCCAATCACTCCACAACTGCAACATGGCAACCGCCTGCGGGCTGTTATAGAGAACTTGGGTTTCATCATCACTGACGATCCGGGCTCCATTCTCCAAGAACAATGTACTCAGGTACCAGTGCGTATCTTCGCGGGTGTTGAAACCCCACTGCGTCGGAACACCGGAAGCATCGGGAGCGAGGGTCAAAGCGCGTGCGGTTGCCAGAAGTTCATCCACATTTTGCGGTGGATGCTCGGGGTCGAGCCCCGCGGCAAGGAATAAATCACGGTTATAGTAAAGGATCGGCACAGAATTGTTGAAGGGCATGCTCCACAGGACACCTCCCGCCTTGTTGTAATCCAGGAACGCCGGACGGATCACCTGTGGGTCGAAGCTGCTGTCCTCCTTGATGAAATCACTCATCGACAGGATTGCCCCGCTGCTTCCCAGAAGCGGAGCACCGCCCAACTGAGCTACATTTGGTAATGTGCCGCCGGCGATGGCGCTATAAACCTTGGCCATGGCGGTCGTATAATCTCCCTGGTAGGTGGGAACCACGGTAATGGCCGGATGGGAGGCGTTGAATTGGTGCACCAGCTCCTCCACGGCCTTGCCGCTATCACTTCCGAGTGCATACCAAAACTCCAGGGTGACATGTCCTCCCGCATCCACACCGCCTCCTCCGACTTGGCTCGGCTCCTGCTTTCCGCCGCAGGAGGCAAGCAGCAGCGCAATCAGAAGAAAACCGACGAGCCACTTTCTATTTTTCATATGCTCTCTCCTTTCTAAGCCGAGGCAGGTCTCTGCAAACCGCTGCTGGTACAGCGGATGAAACTGCGCACCGATCCGCTACATCACAAGCGCCATGACAGCCTTTTGGACATGCAGCCGGTTCTCGGCTTCATCGAAAGCTGCCGAAAGCCAACCGCTGCCAGAAGTCTTGTCAATTACGTCGTTCGCCACCTCGAAGCCGCGGTCGCATGGCAGGCAATGAAGGTAAATGGCATGTTTATCGGCTGTGTCCATGATCTCGGAGGTGCATTTCCAATCCTTGTGCTGGTCGAAAATCTCCTGGGTCTTTTTCTGGTCGGATTGACCCACTGGAGGTTGGAAGATCGGGGTGGCGCACCAGGCCTTCGGGTAAACCACGTGCGCGCCGGCGACTCCTTCGGCAAAGTCGTTGGTGATGCGGAAGGAACCGCCAGACTCCCCTGCATACTGCTGGCATTGGGCGATGATCTTGGGATCCAGTTCCATGCCCTTGGGATGCGCCAGGGTAACTTCCATGCCCATCATGCTGGCGTACAGGATGGCGGATTGGGGTACAGCGCGCGGCTTGTGGACACTGGGTGAGTATGCCCAGGACATGGTGTATTTGATTCCTTTGTAGCCGCCGAATTTCTCCTTGACGGTAAGGGTGTCTGCCAACCCCTGGAAGGGATGGTAAATATCATCCTCCATGTTAAGCACCGGAATCTCCGCCCAGCGGGCGAACTCTTTCAGCATGGCGTGCGCGCCGCCATACTCCCATTCAACCGGGTCGCCATAGCAGCGAATGGCGATGGCATCCCCCATGCGGTCGAGCACGCGGGCGACATCGGCAATCCTTTCGGTCGAGTAGGCCACTTCGTGCCCCTCCATTGCTGGTGTATAGATCTTATCCGGGTCCAGATAGTGAGCATGACCGCCCAATTGGGTCATGCCAGCCTCGAAGGAGTTGCGCGTGCGCAACGACTGGTTGTAGAAGATCATGAACAGCGTCTTCGCACGCAGCAAATCGTCGTGCAGCTTGCCCTTGGCACGATCCATTTTCAGCTCTTGCGCCAGAGCCAGTATCTGCTCGATCTCTTCCCGGCTGAAGTCGGTCTCAGCGAGATAATCGCGGCCACGAAAAGAGGTTGTTTTCATTGATTTTTTCTCCTTGAAAATTGGTTATCGAGATGATGCCTCGATCAAATGTCTTTTAGGCCAGTGCTGGCCATACTTTCCACGAATGTCCTTTGCACAAGAAAGTAAACGAGGATGACTGGAATGGAAACCAATACAGCCGCAGCCATGAAGATTCCCCATTGGGTGCCTCCCTCCCCGCTGACGAAGTAGCGCAAGCCGATCTGTAGCGTCCGCATTTCGTCGCGATTGGTCACGATCAGCGGCCAGAGATACGAATTCCAGGTACCCATAAAAGCGAACAGCGCCTGTGAAGCCAGAATGGGAGTGCACAACGGTAGGAGGATCTGCACCAGGAAACGGAAACGTCCGCATCCATCCAGCTTGGCGGCCTCTTCGAGCTCCCGTGGAATGCTGCGAAAGGATTGGCGGATCATGAATACGCCAAACGCGTTCGCCAGGAAGGGAACGATCAGCGCCGGGTAGTGGTCAATCCAATTCAGAGTTCGCATGATGAGGTATGAAGGTACTAAGGTCACCTGGCTGGAAATCATCGTGGTGCTCAAAAAGACCAGGAACATTGCATTCTTACCCTTGAAGTTCATGCGGGCGAAGGCAAAAGCTGCCAGGATGCAGGAGGCGAGTTGTCCGGCGGTAACTGCCAATGCTACGATAGTGCTATTGAGAAAATAGTGGGCAAAGGGGGCTTCCTTCCAAACTTCCAAATAATTTTGCCATTGAGGTTGTGCGGGAATCCAAGTGGGAGGATAAGCAAAAACCTCATCTTGTCCCTTCAGTGAAGTCACGATCATCCAGATGAATGGCAGGATGACCGCCAGGGCGAGTGCAATGACCACGATATACCAGAGAAGATCGAGGAGCATTTTCTGGACGCGGATCCAGATGCTCCTGACTTTCCTGCTCTGCTGTGTATCCATCATCTGCGATCTATTCATAATAAACCCTTCGGTCAATGTACCGGAATTGGATCCAGGTCATCAAGAAGAGCATGATGAACAACAACACAGCGACGGCGGACGCCTTGCCCATCTGGAAAAATTGAAAGGCATTCTGGTAGAGATAATAGGCCATGGTGGTGGTCGCGTTCAATGGGCCGCCCTGGGTCATCACATCGATCTCGGTAAATGCTTTTAGCGAATTGATCATGCCCACCGTCAGGATGTAAAACAAGGTCGGGCTTAGCAAAGGCCAAGTGATATGACGGAAAAGAGCCAACGCACCCGCGCCATCGATCTTCGCCGCCTCATAGTACGTATGCGGGATGGATTGCAAGCCGGCCAGGAAGATGATAATGTTATAGCCCATGCCGGCCCACACACCCATCAAGATCAGACAGGGCATGGCAAGGACCGGGTCACGCAGCCAGCGCTGGAGCGGCAGCCCGAGCTGGATCAAAATGCTGTTGAACAAGCCGTACTGGGCGGGATGGAAGAGCCACAGCCAGACAACGGAAGCGGCTGCCATGGAAGTGATTGCTGGCAGGAAAAACGTGGTGCGGAAGATGCCCACGCCAGGCATTTTTCGATTGAGCAGCATGGCAATCAACAGGGAGACGAAAAGATTGATTGGCACGCCCAGAGAAAAATAAAAAGTGTTGAAGAAGGATTTCCAGAATACCCGCGACTCGATGGGATCGCTGAACAGGTAACCATAATTCTCGAACCCAACGAAAACGGATTTCAGCGGCATGTTCCAGCGAAACAGACTGACCACCATGGAGTAGATGGCTGGGAAAAAGGTGAAGGCGACGAAGATCACCAGGCTGGGAAGAAGGTAAGCATAGGCGGAAAAAGTTTCTTCCCCCCAGCGGCACCACCATCTGCCTCGCTGACTCACAGGCTGCAAATCCCTCGTTGTCCCTTTCCCGTTTGTTGTGCTCATCCCACCTCTCTGGCGATGCTCGCGACGCTGTCTGTCAGTGCGGCAGTGATTTTCTCTATCGGCCAATTCATCAGTCGCCCCCCTTGCAATTCCAGAACGGCGATGCCCTTCATTTTCGCCTTCCGTAACAACCGCAGCCAGCGTACGCAGGGTACATTTCCGAAGACCAAGGGGTAATGGTCTTTTCCCGCATTATCCACATCATGCACATGAACATGTGCCACTTTCGACAACCAGGCCGGCGTAGGTTCCTCCTCCGTTTTATTGCGGAGAACATCATGCCCCATATCCCAGCACGCGCCCAGGTGCGCATTTTGAACAGAAGCGAGCATGGCAAGGATTGCCTCCCGCTCGACGCCAATTTTAACCTCGTCGCCCTCCGGCGGGTGGTCATTCTCCAGGGCAAAACATAGGCCGGGATATGTGCGCAGAAGCCAGTGTAGAAATACTTCTGTATCTGCCAACAGGGAGCGTGGATCAACCGGCAGCCTGGCTCTCGCCGCATGTACCACTACTGTGCTCGCCTCGCCTCTTCTCTGGGTCCATTCCTCTGCAATATCCAGCATGGGGCGATATTCCCGCGCAATGGTGCTGCGGCGTTCAGCGGCAAATCCCACCAGACTGCGGGGAGGGCGATAAGGAGCATGGAAACATAACTCCAAGCCGGAGCGAAATGCGGCTTCCATCAACGGCGCGAAATCTGTCCAGAGATCCAGATGGTCGTCCAATTCGAACTCCAGCGCAGAAAGACCAGCGGAGCGAAGCGGAGTGACAAAGGATTCCAAGTCGCCATGATCTACCCAGCGCGGGTGCATGCTGAATCCGACGCGAATATCATTCGACATCGGCTTTACTCCTCTGGCGAATGATGCCTTCCAGCCTGGCTGCTTGCGCGGCCAGGTCGAGATGGTTGACTTGCTCGACCTTCGCAAGCATCCTCGGATCGATGGCCTCGATCCCCTGCCAGGCTCCGCAAATCGCTCCAGCGAGCGCGGCGATCGTATCCGTATCGCCTCCGATATTGACGCCGTAAAAGATCGCCTTCATCGGGTCGCCATCTGCCAATGCGACCAGTCCGAAAGCTGTCGCGACAGATTCCGCCACCAGCATGTCCACACCGACATAATTGTAGAGGGCGGTGAGGGCTGCCTCAGGAGAGGCAGACTCGGTGGCGAGTTTGACGGCCAACTCGATACGCCCATCCAACGGCGTACCCCATGCCCAAGCGCCATGCTTGCGCCCTTCCGCTGCTCCGGTTTTGGCCGCATCAAGGATGTCGTGAAGGGATGCGCTTCCCGAAACAGCCTTTGCGACTGCGCAGGCCAGCGCGGCTGCCCCGGAGATCGCCACCGTCGTCCCGTGGGTGGGGAGGCAAGCCTCCACAACTTGTTCGACCAGCTTGTCGGGCTGATCGTAATTCACCAGCCCCACCGCCGTAACCCGGTAGGTTGCGCCATTGGTCAAGCCTTTTTGACCGGTCAGGCGGGGGGACTCACCCCTCCTGAGCCTGTCCAGCGCCTGACGAGTGCTCGGCCCCAGGATTACCGGCAGTACGTTGCCAGCTTGCTCAACCCAAGCCAGCAATTCCCGCGCGACATCCTCGGCCGTCAGTTGTCCATCGTCATGGATGGCACGCGCGACGGCCAACGCCTGCCCGGTATCGTCGGTTACCTGACCAGGGCGAAGAACATGATGGGGATGCCAGGAGGGTGCCCGAATAAAGCGGTTCACCCTGCCGTATTCCGAGCGGATCTGCTGTGGTGACAGGAATTCGGTCGGACCTCCAAGGCTATCTCCCAGCGCCAGCCCGGCCAGGCAGCCGTAGATCTGGTCGTACTGTTTCATTTCTCCAATGAATCGGCAAACTGAGGCAGGCGCGCCTTCTTCAAACCGATCATTACGCCCACGCCTACCATCGTGGATACGAGGATGATCACTGTATCCACCATGATCCAATACGGCAGCGTCGGCACCCAGTATTGCCAGGACAAGTTGAACATCCAATTCACCATGGTATTGGTGGTCATGAATTCCGCCGAGTGACCCACACTGCACATGAGAAATACCGCCGGCCAAATCCAGACTTTATGCAGCGTCAGAATACTCTTGCGAACCCAATCGCGTAGCGGCTTGATCAAGATGACCAGCAAGGTAACCGCCGAATAGGGCAGTGGCACCATCCACATGCCGGTTTGCCAGGAGTGTGGGTTGGCAAACCAGGAGGCCAGGATCAAGACCTCCAAGATAGCCGCCGCAACCCATTTATTGGCAAACAACAAACCGGCGACGAGTCCGCCCATGGTCACTGTCAAGAAACCCACCGGACCTGCGGAGAATGCGTAGGGGTAGAGAAACATCGAAACAATGCCGCCAGCCGCATTCGCAATTGCCGCAGAAGGGCCAAGCACCATGCCGGAGATGGCGGTCATAATGGCATTGACGGTGATCATGCCGGCCATGCCCGGCACAGGGAGCGCAGGGATAGCACCAGCGGCGATAAATAATGCAGCCCAGATCGCCAGGACAGCGATTGGCATACCGAACAGCCGCCCACGCGCCTTCCAGGTACGTGGTGTTTGCTGAGTTTCCTGCGATAAATTGGGATCCGAATTGGGGGTTGTCATACTGTCTCCTTTCGATGATCAATAGGTTCCGTATCCGAGAACACGCAAATAAATTCCACCTACCAACAGGAGTAATGTGAATGCCAGGAGGAGATAATCCACCGGACGAAAGTGGCTTTCTAGCAAGAAGGTACGCTTCACTGGAGCACCGAAGGCGCGCGAGCTCATGGCAACATCCAAAGTCTGCGAATCCCGGAATGCCCCCAGGATGAGAGGAACCATCAACGCCGCCGAGGCGCGTAATTTGGTTAAAAATTTACCAGCCGCATCGTAGGTGATGCCGCGACAAAGCTGTGCCTGCTGGATAATTGCAGCATGGTTTTGGATGGAGGGCAGCAGACTGAGCGCGGTGGTCATAATGAATGCAAAGCGATAAGGAACTTTGAGCTTCACCAATGCCAGCATAAGCTCGGGTAGTGGTGTGGTCATGACCATCAGCGGCGCCACGACCATAATCACAACCAGCCGCAGCACCATTGCAACGCCAAAAAGGATTCCTTCCAAGGTGATGTACCCGCTGAAACCAATCGCAGGAACCGGCTTGGAGATCCGCAGGAGATTTGTGGTACCCGGGTAAAAGAAGATCTGCACGACCAGAATGATAATCCCGATCATCAAGATGAACTGGATCAGATCCTTGATAAGCTTGAATGGCAGCCGCGCGATCCACCACACTAGCAAGACCAGGGTCAGCAGCACGGCCATGTAAAGTGGGTGGGAAAAGATCAGCACCAGGCTAAAGATGACCGCTAGCGATATTAATTTTGAACGACCGTCCAGTTCCTGAAGCGGGGAATGTTGGGATTTCAGACCGTAGTTCATCATGCTTGCTCTCCCTGCATTACCCCTGGAGCCGGTAGATAATCTTCTGCAAGCCAACGGATCATCGAGGCAGCCTCCAATATCGTACGATCTTTTAGCCCAAGATTTTGGGCCAGCAGCGTTACTTGAGGAGCGCGCAGCGAAAGCTGGCGCAATTGCGCAGTCTGCCTGAACACCTGCTCAGGACTTCCATCCAAGGCGATTTGCCCTCGATTCATCACCACCACCCGCCTGGCGTGTTCGGCCACCAGCGGCATATCGTGCGTGATGATGACGATCGTCTTTCCTTTGGCATGTAATTGGTCAATCAACATCATGATGCTCTTGCCGCCGAAGTAATCCTGCCCGGTGGTTGGTTCATCGAACACGAACATTTCTGGATCCAAGGAAAGCACACAAGCGACTGCCAGCCTCTGGCGGTCACCCAGGCTGAGAGCAAAAGGGTGGATTTCGCGCTGGTTGTCCAATTCGAGTTCCCTTAGGATCCTTTCTACTTTTGCTCCAATCTCTTCCAGCCCTAACCCGATCATCCGCGGACCATAAGCTATTTCTTCTTCCACGCTGTTGCAGAACAACATATCATCCGGATTCTGGAATACATACCCCACCTTCCGTGATAGATAGGATACTTTCTTCTCTTGTGTGTCTTCCCCAAAAACCCGCACGGTCCCGTGCGTGGGTTTCAACAACCCATTGAAGTGCTTTACCAAGGTGGTCTTTCCACTTCCGTTCTGCCCGACGAAAGCGACATATTCGCCCGGTTCGATCGCCAGAGTAATGTTATGTAGCGCCTGTACGCCGTTGGGATAAATAAAATCGAGATTCTCGCAGAGGATGATGTTTTCTCTAGCCATGTCGCAATCCCATGAACATTTCGATGGCCATATCCATATTGATCGGTATACGGTTGAGTGAATAACCTTTTTGGCGCAACCCCTGCGCCACCTCACAGACTTGCGGCGGGCGAATGCGGGCGCGTTCGAGCAGCGCGGAATTCGAAAAGACCTTTTCCGAGGAACCGTCTTCGATCAAAAGGCCCTCGCATAGCACCAGAACCCGGCTGGCATATTTAGCGACAAATTCCATATCATGTGTCACGAGGAAAATCGTCTTGCCTAGCTCGCGGTTCATGCGGGCAATCACTCCCATGACTTGCTCCGAGCCGATCGGATCCAACTCAGAAGTGGGTTCATCCAACACCAAGACTTCTGGATCCATGGCCAGTACGCAGGCAATAGCCAAACGCTGTTGCTGTCCCCCCGAAAGCGCAGTCGGCTCCCGTTCCTCCAAACCCGAGAGACCAACGAACGACAAGGCTTGTTGGACCCTTTCCCGGATCCTCTCACGTGGCATTCCCAGGTTCTCGCATCCGAAACCCACTTCCTGCAAGACGGAAACGTTAAACAGTTGTGTCCTGGCGTTTTGGACCACGAGACCAACGTGCTGTGCCAGGATGGGGATTTCTTCCTGGCAAGTATCGCGGCCAGCGACCGTGACGCTGCCAGCCATGTTCCCATTAAAAAGCTGAGGGACAGAGCCGTTAAAACTATAACATAAGGTTGATTTCCCGGCGCCAGATGGCCCGATCAATGCCACGAACTCGCCAGGGGAGATCTCGAAGCTGATGTTTCGAATCGCCGATTGTTCTGTGCGCGGGTAGGAAAAAGTTACATCTTTGAACTCGACAAGGGGAGACATTTTCTCCTTTCCACACGGGGAGGTGGAAAAGCTGGAGACAGGTTGCATCGGCAGCTTTTCCACCTATGTTAGCGTGTCGTCCGTGACATCAGTAGAGGTTATCGGAATTCCACCTTTACCACCCACCAAGCCCATTGCTCGTCGGGGTAGGTTGCCTTGGCGTCATCCGAATAAGCGACCTTGACGGGACCGCCGTTTTCCGCAGTCAGCGGGGTGCCATCCACCCACCGGGCCAGAATGATATTGTAGTTCTTGGCGTCTGCGAGGGCAATGTCGAATGCCTTGCCATCGGTGGCGATCAAGCGGACGGTTGTAACATCACTGGCAGGCTTGACCATGGTGATCAGGTCTTTGAGCAGAATGCCCTTGTACTTCAAACCGTCGCCCATCCACGGATCATTGTAGGTCAGCTCGGTTGATTTGGCATCGAATGTGGCCTGGTCAATGACGTAGTCACTCCCGGAGTTCGTCTTGCCGATCTTGCCAGTGACCACGAGCACACTTTCTCCGGGCTTTTTTGGAGCGCAACTTGCCAACAGGGTGGCGATTACAGTCATTATGATCAGCAGATAAACTAGCTTTTTCATCTTACACTCCTTCAAAAATTGGTTTGGACCGAAATGAGCTTGAACAAAAGTGTTTGTTCAGCGTGCGTAGAGGCCTCTGCCTCGCTTTGCCAGCACTTTTCCAGGTCTCACCTCCTTTCTTCGCTTTCGCGCATTATGGCTCGGGCTGTCGAGGCATCTGTGACCAATGTAGTGATATAGCCTCCTCGTAATGCCCCGAGCACTGCTCTTACTTTTTCGATTCCACCTGCAATGGCAATGACTTCCGGAATCGCTTTCAATTGGGTAAGATTGATCCCAATCACCTCCATCCCCGGCAGGATCTGATTGCCATTGATATCCAAGAAGCGCGCACAGATATCTCCGACAGCTCCCTTGGCTTCCAATTGTGCGAGCCTGCGGGGAGAAATGTGATCGGCAAAGAACATGGATGAAATGTGCTGGAAACCAACATGACCGATGCCAACAATCGCAACATCCAAGTGGCTCCATAACTCCACAGCCTGCAAAATCTCTTGGGTTTTCAGCAATTTTTCTAGCGTGATACTATCCTCGACAAACGCAGGAGCATAGAATTGGCGGTAAGTGCCATCAAAGGCATTTGCCAACCTGCGAGCGAGCTCATTCACCTGAAAAAAAGGCGAGAGATCGCCAATACCACCGATCAAGGGAATGACATTCACCTTCCGTTGGTCGCTTTCACGGAGCATGACGATCGTCTCGAAGAGTGTCCGCCCCCAGCCGATGCCAATCTTCTGGTCTTTTTGGATGGTTTTTCGTAAGTACTCTGAAGCTGCCAGACCGATGCCTGTCCGCAATTGATTTCCTTCAAGACCTTCTGCCATGGCAAGCACGACCGAGCGTAATTTGAAACGGCTTTTTAGCTCCTCGCCAAGGTAAGGGTCCCCTGGATAAGGGTCATTGATCACAGTTTTAATAATCCCCTGCGAACGTGCGGCGATGAGCAATCGTGAAACCTTCTGGCGGGTGAGATTCAGTCGTCGAGCAATCTCTTCCTGGTTCAGTTGATTCTCGTAGTACATTCTCGCAACCTGAACCATAAGCTGGATCTCTTCTCGGGCATACAGGTCTCTTTTCATTCTGCCCTCCCCGTCCCTTGAAAACACGGCTCCAAGGCTGTGTAACAATCGCGATAAAACTGATATCCCTGCATGTATACTTCTGAATGCCTCTGGTCGGGTAGAACCAAGTCGCGAAAAGCGATCATACGTTCGCAGGCTTCTCGAATATCCTGGTGCAGACCTGCTCCGACACTGGCAAGGATTGCTGCGCCCAGGCAGCCTGTCTCGCTGACCACGGTGGGGCGGACAGGCCGTTGCAGCACATCTGACTTTATCTGGTTCCAGAAATCGCTGCGTGATCCGCCGCCGCAGGTTACAACTTCCTCCGCTTTTTTCCCCGCGGCCGCTTCGGAGACATCCAGAATGTGACGGATGGCAAAAGCGACACTTTCATACACGGAGCGCGTCCAATGTCTATGATCATGCTTGCCAGTTACCCCGATGAAAGCGCCTTTCGCATTCGGGTTCCAGATGGGCGCTCTCTCGCCATGAAGGTAAGGTAGAAAGATGAGACCCTCGCTACCAGGAGGAACAGCGCGGGCAGCCTGCTCCATTTTCACGAAGTCAAGCGGACGGCCCATTTCAGGGAATAGGCAATCCGTCAGCCAACGCAAAGTGTCGCCGCCTGCCTGGGTCGGTCCGCAGAGAAACCACCCACTATCCTCTATTCTCGCCGGATAAACCCCTGCGGCTGCGATTCGCTGAGCAACACCCAGCGACACGATTTCCGATGTGCCGGCAACATCCACTGCCCGGTTCCCAAGCATCACCCCGCCAGCCAGGGTATCGCAATAGGCGTCAATGGTTCCGGTGATAACTTTTGTCCCAGCCACCAACCCCACCTGCTGGCTGACGAAATCCGTGACCTCGCCCATGACCTCGGTTGGCTTAAGCGCCGGAGGCATCTTTCCATGCTCAATATCGAGCGCAGCGAAATACTTTTGGTTATAACTCCCCGTTTCGGGATTCGCCAGGCAATAGGCGCTGTGACAATCTGTGGCAGCCCTTTCTGTCAATAATAAAGCAATGAAATCTTTTGGCTGCAATACGATGCTTGCCCTCTCCCAATTCTCGCGCTCATGCTCCTTCAGCCACAACAAGCGCGCCGGAGGGCAAGCCGCATCTCCCAGGAAATCCGTCCCAACCCATTCCTGCGCCTGGGCAGGGGAGATATGCGCATTCAGCCAGGCAGCTTCTTCTGCAGCGCGTTGATCCCGCCAAATGATTGCCCTGCCAAGCGGTTTCTGGTCTTGTGCCACCAAAACATGACCTGGGCACTGACCAGAAAGCCCCACAGCAACCACGCCAGCAGGATCGGCTTGCGCGAGCGCTTCTCGGATCACTTCACAGGAAGCGTTCCACCATGCCCATGGTTCCTGTTCTGCCCAGCCCGGTTTGGGTGAATACAATTCGACAGGGCGGCTGGCTTTACCCAGCAAGCCGCCGCTTGCGTCAAAAAGCCCTGCCTTGACGTTGGACGTGCCAATATCCAACCCGAGCAGAACCGGTTTCACTACGACTTGATCTCCTTCATTGCCTTGGCCACACTGCCACTGCCATGAACCAATTCCACCAGGGAACGACACACCCCGGCTCTGTTTTCATGTTGCCAGACATTTCGCCCGATGGCTACGCCGCTAGCTCCAGCTTCTAGCGCTTCGGCGATCTTCTCTAGCATTTCCTGTTCGTCTTTCACTTTCTCACCCCCCAGAACAACTACCGGCTGATAGCAGGCATCCAGCGCAGCGCGGTAACCAGCCACAGGTTGTACAAAGGACGCCTTGACCACATCCGCACCCAATTCGACGCCGATACGCATGGCAAAGCCAATATCTTTCGGGGTAATACTTTCACCCTCTTTTGGTTTAAACAGCATTTCAGCCACCACCGGCATTCCCCATTTCAGCGCATCTGCGGTAAAGGCTGCCAGGTTTTGCAGCGAGGATGGCTCCTCCGGGAAGCCGATCATGCCCATGCAAACAACGGCATCCGCGCCCATCCGGCAGGCATCTTCAATTGAGAATAAAGAGCGTAAGGTGCCCATCACCGGAGAAGCAATGCTGGCGCCACCGTCGGCCCGAAGAATCAAGCCCAGCCTGCTCAAGCGGTCGCTGAACCGCTGTGCAATGCCGCGTGTGGTCAGCACGGCATCCACGCCGCTTTCCACCAAACAATCCAACAACGAACCCGGCTGCTCCAACCCATGGGCAGGTCCCATAAAACCCGCATGGTCGCAGGCCACAATCACCGTCCGGTGATCCTTCGCAAAGATACGTTGCAATCTTCGTTCCTTCAATGCAGCCTCCTTACTCCAAGAAAGTTACTACAGCCTTCAATCCCACACGGTTTTCCACGTAAGCAACTGCTTCTCCAGTATGGGTGAAAGAAAAGCGCTCGGATATGATCTTCGAATAGTCAACTTCTTTCGACTGCAACAAATCCAACGCTTTAGCCATATGTTCGGGGGCGACGCCAGATGAGCCGGTCAAGTGATACTGCTGGTAATGCAACCGGCGCACGTCCAATTCGATGCGTGTGCCTTCTGGGACGCCAGCAAAGGCATTTACCCACCCGCCAGAACGGACGGAAGCGATACCGCTCACCAATGCCTCGCCACTCGAAACGGTCGCCAGAACAACATCCACCCCGCGCCGATCTGTGCAATCTGCCACGGCCTTTGCAAGGTCTTCACAAGTGATGTCCACCACCCGATCTGCATAATGCAATTTGGCCACAGCCAGGCGGTGTGCAAGATTGCCTGCCACGATCACCGTTTTAGCGCCCAGCGCTCGACCAGCAGCCGCAGCCAATTGACCCATCGGGCCATCGCCGATCACCAACAAGGAATCACCTTTTTGCAGGGATGAATCCTCTACCCCTTTGATCGCGCAACCCAAAGGTTCCGCCAACGACGCCAGCTCGTCACTCAATTTTTGAGGAATCGGAAACATTCCACGCTGGGCAAGTTCTGCTGGCACAAGAACGCGCTCCGCCAGCCCCCCCGGCAGAATGGAAACATCGTACAAATGGGGGCATAACGTGGGCTGCCCGTGTTTGCAGAAGAAGCATTGATTGCACGACAGGTAGGGGGCAACCACTACGCGTTGCCCCACCTTCCACTTCGGGTTTTCGGGGGCGTGAACTATCTTACCGGCCAATTCGTGCCCAAGGGCAAAGCGAATCTCTTTTGCCCCCTTTGTGACCAGCTTGACATCTGTTGCACAGATGCCACACGCCGTTGGTTCGAGAATGAAATCCTTCTCACCGGGGGCTGGCTCGGGGAAATCCACGAGCAGGACTTGTCCTGGTTGACCTGCCGCTGCTGCTTTCAACTTGTCACCTCTACATTCTTATCTATTGGACTGCCTTCAAGTAGAGCTCGCACCTGCTTTTGGTTTGGAAGACCTGTGCGGGCGCCTAGATGCTGGATCTTGATGGCCGCGATCGCGCAACCGAGACGCGCGGCTTCTTCCGAATTTGATCCTTCTAGGATGCCGGCGATAACACCCGCCGAGAAAGCATCCCCTGCGCCTGTGGTGTCAACGACCGGGCTGACCGCGATACCGGGTACTTGAGTTGATCTCCCATTGTCGCAGACCAGCACACCTTTTTCACCGAGTGTGATCATGGACACTTTCGGCCCTAGTTTGGTCAGCACCAGGCAGGCGCGCGCCGCATCGGATTCGCCTGTCAGCTTGGACGCTTCCAACTGGCTAAGGATGAGGACATCAGTTCGGTTCAGAATCGGCTTCAGAAATTCCTTGCCTGCCTCGGCCATCAGTCCACCAGGAGCGAAGACGACTCTGGCATTTTTGTCCAATGAAACAATCGCCGCTTCAGCAACCTCTGGATGGGCATCGGCAATGAACAGGACGCGTACTCCCTTCAGCCAGGACGGGGCGATCTCTTCCGCTTTTTCATAGATCGCCACACCTCCCAGGCAGAAGATCATCCGCTCGCCTTGCCCATCAATGGCAATGAAGCACGCTGCGGATTTTTGGCCCTTTTCGGTGCGCATGCAGCGGGTATCCACGCCCGCCTCGATGAAGGCTTGCAGAAGCAATCGGCCACCTTCATCATCGCCAAGAACACCCAAGAAACGAACCGAGTGTCCCAGGCGCGCCACGGCTTCGGCCGTATTTCCGCCAGAACCACCCGGGAAAGGCCTGTAGTGGTCTGCGAACACAATGCCATCGCGAGGCGGCAGCTCTTTGACGTGCGCGATCCAATCCACCGCCGCCGCGCCGAGTACTGCCACCTCAGGAGGAGCTTCCAGCTTATTTGACCGGTTCCGGCGCTTCCTCATCTTCCTTCTCATAGATCATCGGGCCGACTGGGATGCCGATCTTTGGCAAACCAATCAGCAGCGGGGTGCCGATAATCATGGCTCCCAAGGAGAACAGGAAACGCTCCACTGGCGCGATCGCCAGGACGGTGAACCAGATCGCGGGAGGCAATTGGAAGAAAATCAATGCCCAAAGGTTGCCCATAGACTGCGTGACGACGATACCGGCAACTGAGGCGCAAAAGATGGCTAATGCCATTCTGCCGCGGTTCGGGGAAAGCAGGGCGTTTTCCTTACGGCTGATCAGCCAGCCCACCAGAATGCCTGCATAACCGAGCAGGTACAACAGCGGTGTGGCCCAGGCGCCACGTCCTGTCGGGAGGAGATACCACACCGCCCCGAACAGGGTAATGATCCCAAGCGGCACCCACCACTTGCGCTGCATGGCGAAACCGGAGGCCAGCGCGCCCATGATGGCAATGGTGAATTGGAGCGGGCCGAAAAGCACTGTATGCGGCGCCAAGAGTTGGCCGATGAAACCTCCCACCCCTGCGGCGATAGCGCCCGCCCACGGACCGAAGAAAATTCCGGCCAAAGGCGTGAGGCAGTTGGCGATATTGAACGTTGCGCCCGTGCCAACGATCGGGAAGGCTGGCAGCAATGAGGCCGCTGCCATCAGCGCAGCCCAAACGGCGATTACAGCCGGGTGCGCGGTGATCAAACCTGCTTTCTTTTTCATGTGAGTCTCCTTTCTTTGACGATACTCCAGCCGATTAGCTGGTGACGACCTCTTTGACGTGCACTTGCTTGTTGACCAAAGTGATCAAATCCATCACTTCGAGTTTCTCCTTGGTCTGGCCTTTCACTTGCTGGAATTCGCTCAAACAGGAAGTGCAGGCGGTCAGCAAGATACTGGCTTTTGTTCCTACGGCTTCCTTCCATCTTTCCAGACCGGCAAGATCGGTCATCGCAGGGAAATCGTAACGCACGTACGAACCCGCCCCACAGCAGAACGAATCTCGGCGGTTACGTGGCATCTCCACATAGCGCGCACCGGGCAAGGAGCAGATTATCTCGCGCGGCGCGTCGTAGATACCCAGTTGCCGGCCCAATGTGCAAGGATCATGATAAGTCAGGGTTGTGCCTGGCGGCATCCCTGCCAGTTCCAACCGGCCGCTTTTTAGTTCGCGCGCAACCAACTCGACGAGATTGAGCGTCTCGAATGGCAGGGCCTCTCCGATAATGCCAGGCAGCTCATTCAAGAAAGTCATCTGGCAGCCAGGACACAGGAAGATCATCCGTTCGACGCCTAGCGCTCGATAAGTCTCGATGTTATGCCGCATGAATTCCGCCGCCTTTTCCACCTCACCCGCCGACATCAACGGGTGTGCACAGCACCATTCGTCAGTGGCGATGGTGTAGTCCAAACCCATCTTATCCAAGAGAGCGACCGCCTCGCTGGCGCTGGAACGGCGGACATAGGAGGGGGTGCAGCCAACAAAAAGGGCGGTTCTTGAGACGTGGTCCAGGTGGGCTTTATCTTTCAACCAGCCAAAGCGCTCCGCATGGGCTTTTGCATAGGGATTACGCAGCTCGTACGTATCCGCGGCGGCCTGCTTCAGGCCCGCAGGCGTCAGCCCGCGCGAGGCCAAATCATCGCGCATCCCTTGGTAAATCTTGCGCAGGTCGATGAACTTGAAGCAATGTTCGCCGCATGAACCGCACATCGTGCAACTGAAGATGCGCTCCGCGACCTTCTCATCGTAATCCAACTCACCTTCCAAGATGGCGCGCGCGGTTGCCACCCTTCCACGCCCCATATACGATTCGAAGCTACCGTACTCATACGAGGGACAAAGTTGGTAATTCTGCCCGACCCAACTCACATCGAAGCAGAATCCGCAGCGTAGACACTGGTAAGTCAGGTCACTATTCTTCTCAAGCGCGAGGCCACGCGCCTCGGCCCTCTGCGGAATCTTTCCGAAGGAGGGAGCACCCGCCAGCATCAAAATACCCGGGTTGAGAATGTGGTTAGGATCCAGGGCGTCTTTCAGCGTCTGCATGAGTTGGAAGGCGCTGCCCAGCTTGGGCATGATATAGGGCGCGATCCCGGCTACGATCCCGCCGGGTGACATCCACCGGCTGAAGAGCAACTCGGAAATATCCCGGCGTACCTTCAAGCCGTATTCGTGCGCCTCCAGTTTGCTTTCGTTGTAGAGCGTATCCACCCACAAGAAACCACCGTTTCGTGAGAAGTAGACATCGAATCCCTTGACCAGTATGCCATTCTTATCCCAATCCACCTGTGTTTCCTTGATGTACTGGTTGAGCGCAGGGATGGCTTCTTTGAGCGCCTGGGTGGGCAAGAAACCTGCCACCTCTGGGCAATAATATGGACGGCTGCCGTAATACGTGCTCGGGGCATCATTGCGCAGCCAGGAGTACATGTGCTCAGTCCAGTAACGCTTTGTGGCTATGGCATCCTGCGGCATACCGTTGAAGCTCTGGCAGATCACCTCGCACGCGTGTTTGCGCTCTGCCGTGCGCGTCCGACTATCGCGGATGATGACATGCAAGGTATAGTTACCCTGAAGACCTGACGGTTTCGGTCCACCAAACAGGCCAATGATAAATGTCGCCGAGGCTTGTCGCTGCATCGCTGAAACAGCATCCACCGCATCTTCCAGCCGCTCGAACGTGTAAAAAAGGAAATCTTCTGCTTCAGGAATACGGCGGATGCGCAGGACAGCCTTCGTGATCACGCCCAACGTACCGCACGAACCAATGAAGAGGCCAGCCAGATCGGGGCCATTGGCTCCGCGCTCGATGGCGATGTTGCCATTGGCTTCATTTGCCGCGGAGCCGGTGCGTAGAATGGTCCCATTGGGGAGAACCACCTCCAGCGAAACGACATGTTCGCCGGTTGTGCCATACTCAGTAATGCCATGTGGCACGGCGTTATAAGCAATCGTCCCGCCAACGCTTGCCGAGAACATGCCGCCTCCACCTGGAGCCGCCAACTCCCAACCCAGCTTCTTAAGCTCGCCATCGATCGCGTGCCAGACTGCGCCCGTTTCGGCGACGACGACCTGATTTTCCAAATCAATATCGAATTGTTTCATCAGGTCCAAGGCAAGGACGATACAACCTTCGGTTACGCCGCAATCTACAAAAGTGGTGGCTCGGCCCCACAGGAAAAGCGGCTTTTTCAATTCATTCGCCAACTTGGCGAGGCGACCGACTTCCTCCGTCGATTCCGGCCGGCAGACATAACCCGGAATTCCTCCCGGAGTGGGGCCGCAATCGCGACGATAGCATAGAAGATCAACGCGCTCGTTCGAGACATGTTCTTTTCCACAAATGGACTGTAATTTTGCTAGAGTGGCATCCATGTTCAATTTCCTTATCCTTAGGTGTTGTTAGGAGGGTTTTCCTTTGTGATCGAAATGCTGCAGGATGGCTTGTTTCATGGTCAAAACTGTAAGCGGCGTGCGCGGCAAGCCGAGGCTGGCAGGCAAGGCTTGTCCAAGCACAGTGATCTGCGGCGGGATGATATATGCCTTTCGCACTACATCGGGTTTGGAAAATACATTGTCTGTTGCATCGTCCAACAAGACTTCCCCGCCGCTCAAGACGATCACGCGCTTGGCATATTCTGCCACGAGCGCCATGTGATGGGTCACAAACACAACAGTGCGCCCTTCGGCATGTAGTGACTGGGCAATTTGCATGATTTGATGGCAACCCTTGTAATCCTGACCGGTAGTAGGCTCATCCAGGACAATGATTTCCGGGTCGAGTGCCAATGCACTGGCAATGACGACCTTGGCTCGTTCACCTTTTGAAAGAGCAGGCGGAAATTCTGCGCGCTTTTCTTCAAGACTGACCAACTTCAAAGCTCTCTCCACGCGCGCGTTTACATCCGATTTACCCAGGCCAAGATTCTTCGGCCCATAAGCCACCTCCTCCTCAACTGTTTCAGCGAACAACTGTTGGTCGGGGTTCTGCAAGACAAAGCCGACATGGCGCGCCATTTCAGCTACGGGTGTCGTGTTTGTGTCCCGTTCACTCACCAGCACCTTGCCGCTGGTCGGTTTTAAGAGCCCTAGCAAATTCTTAAGCACCGTTGTCTTGCCGGAACCATTCTGACCAATGAGGGCAACAAATTCGCCTTTGGAGATTTCAAAACTAACGTTCTTCACCGCATGGACGTCGAAAGGTTGGTAGATGTAATTGAGACTCTGTACCTGGATGGCTGGGGGCTGTTTCCCCAATGGTCTCTTGTCTTCAACGGGAAGAGGCGTAGATTTGGTCTCCCGCAATATTTCCTGGATGCCCTGGTTCGCGTCTTCAACCGTGATCGGGAAAACAGGTAATTCGATGTGTTCTTCCTTAAGCTGAGCTGCTAGTTGGGAGACTTGGGGGGCTCGGATCATGAGCCGTTTGAAGAGGTTCGTGTCGGCAAAGATCTGACGCGGCGCGCCATCGCATACCAACTGTCCTTGATCCAGTACAACGACCCGATCCATTAGCTTTGCGATCATCTCGGATGCGTCCGTTGCCATGAGGATGGTCATGCCGTACTTTTGGTTCAACTCGCGCACAACGGAAAGGACCTCCTCCACGCCGACAGGATCAAGCTGAGAGGTCGCCTCGTCTAAAACGAGAATATCGGGTCGCATGGCGATATTCGCAGCAATCGCCAATCGCTGCTTTTGCCCGCCCGAAAGAGAGGTCGGCATCCGCTCCTCGTAACCGGTCAAACGCACAACATCCAGAGCCCAGCGGACGCGCTCTTTGATCTCTTCGACAGGCAGGCATAGATTTTCTGGACCGAAAGCCACTTCACTTCTTATGGAGGTGGTGAATAGTTGCGTTTCCGGATCCTCCAAAACAATGCCCACTTTGGTCGCAAGCTCGGTGATGCCAGTTGCTTTGGTATCCAGCCCATGGATAAGCACCTGACCTGCCAGTCGACCGCCGATACTGTTGGGAATGATCCCGTTCATCATCTGACAAAGCGTGCTCTTGCCGGCGCCATTTTCGCCCATAATGGCAACAAATTCACCTTGTTGGATCCTCAGGTTCAAGTGAGTCACCACCCATCGCTTGGTACGCGGGTAGCGATAGGAGACATCTTTGAGTTCAACGGCGGGTGTGTTAATAGCAGGACTCCTTTTCAATGATTTAAGCAAGTGAAGAAGCCAGGACCATTCCTACCGCAAAAAAGACGGATAGAACGATGAAAACCCAATCACGGCCCCGCAGGCGGATATCTTCCAGGTAAGTGCGCGATTTACTTGCCCCAAAGGCGCGCGAATCCATTGCAACCGCCATAAGCTGTGCCCGCCGCATGGAACCGATGACCAATGGCGTGACCAGAGCCGGATAGGCTTTGAGTTTTTCAGCCAGCTTTCCCTTTTCGAAAGATTGCATGGCGCGCAATCGTTGTGCATCCACGATTACGCCGGTCTCGGCTTGCAGGATCGGCACCAAATTGAGGGCCGTGGTCATCGTATATGCCAATTTATACGGCAAGCCCATCTTTACCATCCCCAGAGCAAAATTCTGAACCGGGGTCGTAAAGCTGACCAGAGGAAGCATGATGATCATTGCCATGAGGCGAAGTGCCAAGAGCACCGCGAATAAAATGCCATCCAGCGTGATTTGCCCGTACCCCCTGCCAAGCGGGATTAGCGGCTTGATTAATGGGGTGGTTCCAGGGTAAAAAATGGCCTGCACAAGGAAAAGAAAACCAATGATCGGCAAGAGGACTTTCATGAATCCCCATAATACTTTTAGCGGTAACCTGGAAAGAAACCAAAGAAGGATCATGAATGCCAGCACAATGGCAGCAATGTAAATCTTTTGCACCATAAAGATCGCTGTGCTGACAATGACCATGAAGATGATCTTGGCGCGCGGGTCCAGGTTGTGGATAAAGGTCTTTCCGGGGTAGTAGGCAATCAAGGCGCTCACACGTTTTTCTCCTGATGCGGTTATGGGCTAAATTGGAATTCAGCCCGCCTTTCGAGAAGCTCGGTATCCAAGGCTTCAGCCTCTTGGATGATTGCAGCTTCGTCGAGGCTTAAAATTCGGCGGCCGCGCATGATGATTTTTCCATGGATCACAGTATCCCGCACGTCACTGCTCTTCCCACAGAACACAAGCATGTTGATCAAATCCTCATCATGAAACGGGCGCAGGTGAATCCCGCCAGGCTCGATCACGATGATGTCCGCCAATTTCCCGGGCTGGATTTCACCTGCATCCAGGCGGGCGACACGCGCCGCTTCGGTGGTCGCCATGCTGAATGCATCCTGGGGCGACATTGCTGCAGCATTTCCTTCTGAAACGCGCGCCAACATCACGGCGGCGCGCATCTCCTCCCACATATCGAGCAAGTCATTCGAGGCGCAGCCATCCGTTCCCAGCCCAACCGGGATACCCGATTTTCGCATGGCTGCAATAGGGGCGATGCCATCTGCCAGCTTCATATTACTCTTTGGACAGTGCACCACAAGCGCCCCGGCTTTGGCCAACAAATTCACATCCTCTGCTGACACATTTGCACAATGAACTGCGCTCAGCCTGGACTCCAATAGCCCCAAGTATTGCAAATGTTCTACTGGCGTTCGGCCTGTCTCTTTTACAATATCGTCAACCTCCCCTCGCGTTTCTGCAATGTGGGTTTGCATCCCCAGGTCAAGCCGCCTTGCCTGTTCGCCAGCCCATTGAAGGAAATCAGCGCTGCACAGGAAGAGTGTGGATGGAGCGACCATGACGGTCGTCAACCCGTCCGGATGATGGAATTGATCCACGAACTCCAACATCTGTTGTTTCATGCTTTCTTCCCCTGCGCGCAGCTCCGCCGGTACCCATTTGTTAGACAGGGTATAGGCTAATACACCGCGAAAGCCGATTGCCTCCCAGGCGCGCAAGATTTCAGGCGCGGTGGCATCCATATCTACGCAACTGGTCACACCGCCCCGGATCATTTCGAGCGCGGCCAAGACCGACCACAGAAACGGCGCCCGCCTATTGCCCGCCTCCATCACCGCGCGGATTGCGCCAAGCGTGGGAAACAGAACCTGGTTGCACCACGGCACGAGGGGAACCGCGGATGAAATGCCCTTGATGAAATTTTGATACAGGTGTGTGTGGGCATTGATCAACCCCGGTAAAACAACGCAATCCCTCGCGTCGAGCACCTCGGCGTCAGCCGGGATTGGCAGGTTGTTGCCAATCGTGCGAATGCGGTTTCCCTCGAGCAACACGTCGCGATCCCTCTCGATGTGAGTGGGATCGCGAACCAGGTACGAGCAGTTGCGGATGAGGATAGTCACTTCGGAAGTCTGGACGAAAATGGTGAGAATATTCTCACGGCAATTGCGCACATCCAGAGAACATGATAATCCTTCCTCCACTCACTTACAACATTGAAAGTCACCTATGGCGTATGACATTCGTCACATTCAATGGTGCGGAAGGGATTAAAACCATCAAATTCTGTTAAATTTGGCTAAAATAATATAAACACCACTTGACAATTGCGGGGCGGCCTTTATAATTCGATCAAGCCGGTGTTCATTCAACACATGATTGGATGGTGTGAAATGATTGGCCAAAAGATCAAAGAACGTCGCCTGGAACTTCAGATGAGCCTGCGCGATTTGGGGGAAAAGACAGCATTGACCGCCAGCTTTCTCAGCCAGATCGAAAACGAGCTTGCTGAGCCTTCGATCACCTCCCTACAAAAAATCGCCACCGCGTTGAAGGTGCCGATGTTCACCTTTTTGAACAACCGCGAGCAACCCGAACAAGTGGTGCGCCATGGAGCCCGCAAGTGCCTCAGCTTTCCAAACCCCCATTTGCAGTATGAACTGCTCACCAATGACCTCGGCCGGCAAATGGCAGGTTTTCTCATTCGCCTTAAAGCCGGTGAAAGCCATCAGACCCAACAACTCTATCGAGCCACCGAAGAGATGATGTACGTACTCCAAGGCGAGTTGGAAATTCAAATTGGGGGGAACAAGCATCAGCTAATTGCCGGAGATAGTATTTACTATGAGGGTGCTCAATTAGCTGGCTTTACCTCGCTAGGCGACGAAGACTTGGTGGTATTGTGTATGATTACGCCTCCTGCTCTTTAGTAGGTTTTTTATATGCACACGACAGCTTTCGTAAACCTCAGCCAGAAGAATGTCACTTATCAACCTACAGAACCGCAAATCCTCGATAAATGGTTAGGAGGTAGAGGGTATGCGGCCCGCCTGCTCTTCGACTTGGTCAGCCCGGAGACCCTTCCGTTTGACCCGGACAATTGCCTGATCTTTTCGACCGGTCGCCTGAACAACACACCCTGGCCGACCGCGGCGCGCTACCACGTGACCTTCAAATCACCCGCTACCGGCGCCTACGGTTATGCCAACGCGGGAGGTCACTTCGGGCCAGCGTTGCGCAAGGCTGGATTCGACGCGATTGTCATCCATGGCAAAGCCGCCGAACCCGTCTATTTGCAAATCAGCGAAGGACGGATAGAAATTCTTTCAGCCGTAGAGTTGTGGGGGAAGACAACGGCCGAGGTGGAAGGAATCCTGCAAACAGCGGCAGGTGGAAAGGTGGCTTCGATCGGGCCGGCCGGCGAGAATCTGGTCTACATGGCTGGCATCATCAACGACGGTGGCCGCGCCGCAGCGCGCACCGGGGGAGGCGCGGTGATGGGCAGCAAGAACCTAAAAACCTTGCATGTCCTCGACTCCAAGAAACAGACTCCCTCCCCTCAGGAATTCCTCTCCCTGGTCAAACAGAATTCCAAGCGCCTCATCGGGCACAAGAACTCTCAAGGATTGATGGATGAATCCACCCTCTTCTTGATGAGCATCAAGAATTTCATCGGCGATCTGCCAGCCAAGAATCACCAGCTTGGCCAGGTACCCTTTATTGACCAATTGGATTCTAAGAAATTCAGCGAGTACTGGATCGAGCGCAAAGGTTGCGCCGTCTGCCCCATACGTTGCTCCCGCCGCTCGCAAGTCGAGAACGGTCCGTATGCTGCCTCCATCGAGGGCCCGGAATACGAGACCGCTGACGCCCTTGGACCGCTGGTTTGGAACTCTGATCCCGAGTTGCTCATCAAAGCGAACGAGATGTGCAACCTGTATGGCCTGGATACGATCTCGACAGGCGCCACCATCGCGTTTGCCATGGAATGTCACCAAAATGGTCTGCTCGCGGATGCAGATTTTTCGCTCGAGTGGGGCGATCCGGCCTCCGTCCTTGGGTTGATCGAGTGTATTGCCCGCCGCCAGGGCATTGGCGATCTCCTCGCGGATGGTACCCAGCGCGCCGCACACAAGATCGGCAGAGGCGCAGAATACTTCGCAATGCAGGTGAAAGGAGTGGAACTTCCCCGGCAGGAACCACGCATCGCCAAAGCGTTCGGTTTGGGCCATGCCACCAGCAACCGTGGCGCGGACCACCTGTATGCGCTGCCAACGATTGATTTGGCAGGGAATATGGAACGTGCCCGCCAGCTCTTTCCCAACGTTGACCTGGATAAACTGATCGACATTGCTGACGAGACCTACAAAGCGGATATTGTCCTCTACGGCGAGCACTTCTGCGCTGTAGCCGATTCGCTCGGTCTGTGCAAATTCAGTACGGCTGAGACCTATGTGGTTATGCCGGATGATATTGCTGCCGGGCTATGCGCTCTCGGCCACGACTATACCGGCCAAACGCTCTTGACCGCTGGCGAGCGCATTGTCAACTTGGAGCGGATGTTTAACCTCAGGCATGGCTTCAACCGCAAGGACGACCAATTACCGGCCCGATTTTCCAAGGAGCCGCTCGATATCTACGCTTTTGTATCCAACGAAAAGACCGGCAGGAAAGAAAAATCAGGTAAGCCTGTCCACACAGGCATCCTGAACGATTTCCAAGCCATGCTGGATCGCTATTATTCCCTGCGTGAATGGGATGCAAACGGTATCCCGACCGTCAAAGTACTGCGGAGGTTGGGCATGGAGGATATGCTTGAATACCTCGAAGGTTAAGCTCTTCGACCTTGTAATTTGCAATGGGACGTTGATTGACGCCAACCAGAGCCTCGTCGCCGATCTCGGCATCACGGACGGGAAGATTGCCGCGATTGGCCAAAGTTTGGAGGGAAAACGAGCTATCGAGGCGGCCGGGAAATACGTTCTGCCCGGTGGGATTGATCCACATGTTCACCTGGAAATGCCGGTCGGCGCGACCCGCTCGAGCGACGACTGGTTCACTGGCACAATTGCGGCTGCTTGCGGCGGCACCACCACAGTGATCGACTTCGTGGAGGCGCGCCGCGGGGAAAGCCTCAGCCACGCCCTGGCCGCCCGGCGTGAGCTGGCGCAAAGTAAAACAACGGTGGATTTTGCCCTTCACATGACCATTACCAACGATGAGCCTCAAACGCTCGAAGAAATCCCACAAGTGGTCACCGAGGGCTGTACCTCCTTCAAGAATTACCTGACTTACGAAGGATTCAAGTTAAGCGACGCCGCCTTTCTCAACTTACTGGAGGCGGTTGGTAAAGCGAGGGGTATTGTCTTGGTACATGCAGAAAATGATGCGATCATCGCGCATCTCAATCGTCGCTTCCGCCAGGAAAAGTATGTCGCGCCGAAATACCATGCCCTCTCCAGACCGCCCGCTGCCGAAGTGGAAGCCATCCAGCGCAGCCTGGCATTGGCAGATATCGCCGGGGCGCGCCTTTACGTGGTACACATCTCCACCGCTTTGGGTGCTGAAGCAATACGAGTAGCCCGCGCCCACGGCGTCCGAGCATTCGGAGAAACTTGCCCCCATTACCTGCTGCTGACCGCGCAGGAGCTTTCACGCCCGGGTTTCGATGGTGCAAAGTTCGTCTGTTCCCCACCATTGCGCTCCCGGAACGACAACGATGCGCTCTGGAAAGCTTTATCGGAGGACGCCCTTCAGACAGTTGGCACCGATCATTGTCCATTCTTCTACCAGGGCCAGAAAGAGCTGGGCAGAGAGAGCTACGAGAAAATCCCCGGTGGGCTGCCTGGCATCGAATCCCGGTTGGCGCTGCTACATCAGTTCGGTGTGCGCACGGGCAGGATTTCGGTCAATCGCTGGGTGCAGATCTGCTCCACGAACCCGGCCGCGATCTTCGGACTGTTGCCGCGCAAAGGGATGCTTGCACCCGGCGCGGATGCCGATGTCGTCATCTTTGATCCTGATAAAGAAGTCATTCTTTCTCGTTCGCTGCTGCATGAAAACGTGGATTACACCCCCTATGAAGGCTTTGCATTGCAGGGCTACCCTGTGATGACCATCCTGCGCGGCAAGGTGATCGCCGAAAATGGGAACTTCATTGGAAGACAGGGCGAAGGTCAATATCTTTCGAGATGATACAAACCATGATCCTGGACATCGCCCCCGAAAAATGCACCGGCTGCCTGTTGTGTGAGTTGTATTGTTCGCTCAGCCACGAGGGTCGTGTGATTCCAGACCTGGCGCGCATTTCCGTACTTGGCGACCAAAACCGCCAAATACTCATTCCCACCAGTTGCATTCCCTGTGGAAATAACCCCTGCATCACCGCCTGCCCGGAACCCGGCGCCATCCTCAAGAACGATCTCGGCGCGGTGATCATCATTGAGGAACTCTGTACCGCCTGTGGCAAATGCGCACGTGCATGCCAGATCGGCGCCATCAAGGTACACCGGCTGGCCGGGCGCGGCAAGAAAGGGAAGGCCATCGCCCTCAAGTGCGATCAATGCGGCGGCGACCCGCTCTGCGTAAAAGTCTGCCCGCCGAACGCCATCCAAATTTGCCCGGAAACCGTAGCCGGCCAAGGCGTGCATGACCGTCTGCTGGCGGCGCAACAGGTATTGGAAGAGGCGATATCCCATGAGTGAGTATCCTTACGCCGGTTATGCCGGACAATACCTGAGGGTGGACCTGACGAAGGGCAACATCCAAAAGCTGCCAATCCCGCTGGATTGGGTCGAAAACTACCTGGGTGGGAATGGCATCGGCGTCAAGATCCTGTGGGACGAAGTGCCCGCCAATATCCAACCTCTCGACCCCGAGAACAAGCTGATCATCGCCACCGGGCCGTTGTGCGGACTCCCCATCCCCAATACCGGTCGGTTGGAGTTCATTGCCAAATCCCCCCTAACCGGCATCTATGGAGATTCCAATGCGGGCGGCCATTTCGGCCCCGAATTGAAATTCGCGGGTTACGATCTGATCGTGTTCGAGGGGCAGGCGCCCGAGCCCGTTTATCTATCGATCCACGATGACCGGGTCGAGCTGCACCCCGCCAAGCATCTGTGGGGTAGAGACACTTTCACCACAGAAGCTCTATTGCAGCAGGAACATCAGGATCCTAATTTACGCGTGGCTTGTATTGGTCCTGCCGGCGAGCACCTAGTCCGCTATGCCAGCATCCAGGTCACCTACCGGCGTAGTGCGGCGCGTTCCGGCATGGGCGCGGTGATGGGCGCCAAGCAGCTTAAGGCAGTGGCTGTGCGCGGCACGGGCGGTATCCGGCTGGCAGAACCGGTCAAGATGCAAGCCTTGGCGCTGAAGCTACATCAGCGCATCCGCACCAATCCGTTCTATCGCAGCGTCCACACCTACGGCACTCCCGGCTTGGTGGCGCTGATGCAACCGATTGGCCGCTTCCCCACCCAGAATTTCCGTTATGGCAGCTTCGATGGCTTTGAGGATATCTCCGGTGAGGCTCTGCGAGAACAGCATTTACTGCGTGACACCGCCTGCTATAGCTGCCCGATCGGGTGCGATAAAGTCTACACGGTAACCGATGGCGAATATGCCGGTACGCTCAATTCCAGCGTGGAGTACGAAACCCTCAATGCGCTGGGTGCGCGCCTTTGTGTGCGCCAACTGGACGCCGTGCTTAAAGCCAATGAACGCTGTGACGCTCTGGGCTTGGATACAATTTCCGCGGGCGGCGCCATTGCATTTGCGATGGAACTTGCTGAAAAAGGCATTCTCGGACCTGCAGAGATGGACGGCCTCGATTTACGCTGGGGCGATGCTCGCACGCTCATCACACTCCTCGAACGCATCGCCGCCCGACAGGGATTTCTCGGCGACCTGCTGGCCGAAGGTACGGCGCGTGCTGCTCATTGGCTGGGGCGCGGTTCCGAGCGATACGCCATGCACGTTAAAGGACAGGACATTCCTGCGCAGGATGGTCGCGCCCAGCAATCCATGGGGTTGGCGCACGTGACATCCAGCCGGGGTGCGGACCACCTCAAGGCTTTTCCCGTCCTCGACGAAACCGGCGCGATCGAGGAAGCCGTCCGCCGCTATGGTGACAAGTACCTGCCCGACCTGGTCAATCCTCTTGCCACTCAGTACAAGGCATTCCTGGTCAAGGATTGCGAGGATTATGCAGCTATCGTCGACTCTTCCGGCAATTGCAAATCCGGAGGTACGTTTGTCATGGCGGAAATCTATTGGCAGGATCAGGCAGAAGCCATCCGCCTGGCGACCGGCATGGAAATGTCCGTCTCACGCCTCTGCCAAACCGGGGAGCGCATCTATAATTTGATGCGCTGCTACAATGCTCTCCACGGCATCACCTGTGAGGACGATACACTCCCCTGGCGCTTCACGCAGATCCCTTCTCCATCCGGTAACGCCAGAGGGAGCATTTGCCACCTTGAGATCATGCTGCCAGAGTACTACCGCCTGCGTGGATGGGATGCCCGAACTGGCCTGCCGACACAAAGGACGCTAGCCCGCCTGGGTCTCGAAGCAGCCCACTCCCGGCTGCGCGCCGCGGTTGCCTCCGGAGCCAGCAAGGCTGCTTACGAGCAATTGGGGTGGTCCCCACCCTATGTTGGTCCGACGAAGGATGCGCTATGATTACGATCCACGTACGCTACTTCAACTTCCTTGCTGCGTACATTGGCCAGAAAAGCCAGAGCTTGGAGCTCCCCGATGGTTTCACGATAACGGATCTGATCCATAAACTGGCGCAGGAGGGTCCACCCGCTTTTCGAGAGATCGTCTGGCGTGAGGATCAACCAAATCCGCATCTACGCATTTTTCAAAATGATACCCTCGTGGATAACAATAGGATGAAAACCCCTCTGGCAACGGGGGATACGATCATGCTCTTTCCCGCGATCTCGGGCGGTTGAGGCAAGGGGACGTGATGACCGGTATGCTCTTCCTACCTGAGTGGTGCATCGTCAAAGCGGGTGAACTTCCCCGGCGAGGCTGGGGTGTCCGCGTCCTGTCCGACCGGATCGCGGACATCGGGCCGAATAAAATCCTTGAAAAGAAATATCCGGGCGACGCACTGCTACGGGCAGAAGGTCAGGTTCTCTCGCCGGGATTCGTTAACACGCACACGCACTTGTACGGAGTGCTGGCGCATGGCATCCCGCTTGCCAAAGCCCCAGAAGGTTTCTGGCCATTCCTAAAGGATTTCTGGTGGCCGATGGTCGAGGATCGTATTGACCAAGCCATGTTACGCGCGGCTGTCGAGTGGCAATGCCAGTACATGCTGAAAAGCGGCGTCACCAGTTTCTACGACTGCCTGGAAGCGCCCAATGCCCTGCCGGGATGCCTGGATTTGGAGGCGGAAGTGGTGGCGCGACATGGTCTGCGCGCCATCCTCTCCTTCGAAGCCACTCAGCGCCTCAGCGAGGCGAATGGTCAACTGGGGTTGCAGGAAAATATCCAATTCACCTCGCGACGCCAGGGGGAGGGCGAACTGATCCAGGGGCTGATCTGTTTTCACACAACCTTTACCTGCTCGCGTCCATTCATCTTGAGCCAGTTTGATGCGGCGCGACAGTTGAATTGCCTCGTGCACATGCACTGCTCGGAAGGCACATACGAAGTGGAGCAAGCGCTCAGGAATTTTGGAATGCGTCCCGTCCATTATTACCAACAGCTTGGCGTCCTGGGAAAGAGTATGCTCGCTTCGCAATGCGTCCAACTGGACGAGAGCGAAGTGGCTTTACTCGCCAAGAACGGCGTCTGTGTAGCCCATATGCCGCTCTCGAACTGCGAGGTGGGTGGTGGGATTGCACCCGTTCCGCAGATGGCGTCTGCCGGTATCCCCCTCGGTCTCGGCAGCGACAGCTACATTGACAACTTCTTCGAGGTGATGCGCGGCGCCTTCTTGATCCACAAAGCCGCACAACGCGACCCGCGCCTCATGCCCGCCAACCTGGTCTACCATATGGCGACTGAGGGAGGCGCCCGCGCCCTCAACCTGAAGCACGTGGGACGCATCGAGGCGGGTTGGAAAGCGGACCTGCTGCTGATTGACGCCGGCTTTCCCACGCCTGCTGCAGATTGGAACTTCTATGACCAGCTCATTTTGTACCGTAATCCCGAGCACATTCGTCTCGTGATGGTCAACGGTAGGATCTTGCTCCAGGAGGGTGAGTTAAAGACCAACTTCGACCCGCTTGCGCATCGTGCGCTGCTGGAGCAAGCTGAACGCTTATGGGAGAAAGCAAAATAAGTTGCCGAGGATAAGCCACAATGAATCCACGTTTTGCTCTTTACATGCAAGACAAACACGACATGCAGTACGAACTGGACATGGTTCGTTACGCGGAAGAACGCGGCTTCAGCGAGATCTGGCAGGCGGATACCCGCCTGGCGCGCGATTGCATCGTAATGATGAGCGCATTCCTGACCGGCACGAAACGTATCCGTATTGGCTCCGGAGTCCTGCCCATTTGGACGCGCAACCCGGCTGTCATCGCGGCTACTTGGTCCAGCATGTGGGAACTGGGAGGAAGGGTAGATGGGCGTGGGCGTGTGATGTTGGGCCTGGGCGCGTGGTGGGAGCCGATCGCCGCTCGCGTCGGCGTCAGGCGGGAGAAACCACTCCAGGCCATGCGCGAATACGTCGAGTCGATCCGACAGCTCTTTAGAATGCAGGAAGTCAGCTTCGAGGGCGAGTTCGTTCATCTGGAAAAGATCCGCCTGGATGTGGCCTACGGCGATACGTCACCGCGCGACATTCCCATCTACATCGGTGCAACCGGCGACAAGATGCTCGAACTGGCAGGTGAAATCTGCGATGGGGTGGTGCTGAATTACGTGGTCTCAGTTGATTACATCCAACGCGCCATCCAGCTCGTCGAACAAGGCGCTAGGAAAGCCGGGAAGAAACTCGGGGATGTCGATTTACCGGAATTGCTGGTTTGCTGCCTCTCGGACGAGGATCCCGCAGCAGCCATGGCAGAAGGCAAGAAGCTGGTTGCCTATTATCTGGCCACCGAGCCTCACATCATGAAGGCCAGTGGTGTGGCGGAGGATTTGCTGGAAAAAGTACAATCCATGCTCACCTGGCCGGCTACAGAAGCCGACTACCTGCGCGCCAGCAAGGAAATCCCCGATGAAGTCGTGCGCCAGTTGATGGCTGTTGGCACCAGCGCCGAATGCCGCGCGAAGGTTGGAGAATATATTCAAGCCGGCATCACCTGCCCCATTCTCTTCCCAATGATGCCGGATATCAGGCCGGTCATTGATGCATTTGCCGACGGGGTCTAGGCTGTTTTTTTGCCGGCTATTCGCATGGTATAATTCGCCCCGCTCTGAAGGATGGAGCGCACTGGAGAGGTCGCGTAGCTTGGCCTAGCGCGCACGCCTGGAGAGCGTGTTCACCGAAAGGTGACGCGGGTTCAAATCCCGCCCTCTCCGCCAGAAAAAAGCCCTCCCGCTGGTTGCGGGAGGGTTTGTTTATTTATCACACACTATGTTTTACATCAAACCACCTGAATTCTCCGGTTGGAGTTTCCCACTCCACCCGCGACTGATCCACCCGCGCGCCGCGTGGACCGCGTTCCACAACCCGGGCGAATTCCTCCAACGTCTTGCGCGAACCCTCGGCAACAGCTTCGACCTCGCTGTAACCAACGTTGCGCACCCAGCCGGTCAAGCCTAGGATCGTTCCGCTCTCTTGGACGAAGGCGCGGAAGCCCACCCCCTGCACGCGTCCGCTCACCCAGATGTGCAGGCAGGCTTTCTCAGCCAGATCGGTTTGTGTCATAGGGTGGTATCGAATCGCGCTCCTAGAGATTCACCGCGAAGTTGCGAAGGCCGCGAAGATTTTTCATCCTTCGCGAAGAAAAATCCTCCTTCGCGTTCTTCGCCGCTTCGCGGTTACAAAAGGTTAACTATCCCTTTCGCCTCCAAGCAGACCACAATCCCCAGGCCGGTAAGGCCAGAATCAACAGCAGGACGACCAGATAAGGAAGCAGGTTACGCAAGGCCAGGTTGCCCATCTTCTCGCCAAGCGCCTCCGCCCTCCAGCGCTCGTCGAGCTGCAAGAGCGGGCTGCCAAAGGCGCGCTGCGCGCCCTGCTCGCAGTTCAAGCCGTCCTTGTAAGCCTGGATCAGGGCCAGCAGGCCCGAGGTTCCGAAAGTATCGTGCAGATAACGGGTGAAGGAGTGCGATTCGGCGTAGGCCAACAACGCGCCAGAGGCGTCCGGTGGGAAAAGCCCACATAGATCGGAGATCGGCAGGAGCGACTGGTTCTGCGTCGCGACGCTCAGCGCCTGCACATAGTCTGCATTTGGATACAGTTCCGCCAGAGAAGCAATACCCTCGCGCAGCCAGGCAGGCAACTGGTTGTAGGCCGCTCCGGTATACCGGTAGAGCAGCACGTGCGCCAGCTCGTGCGGGATCTGCCGCTGCATGGCAATCGCCTGCTCCGCTCCCGGCGCAATCGAGACCAACACCACGCCCAAGTCAGGACTGGCATGCCCGGCCAGCCAGGGCTGCCCTCCCAGGCTCAAAGCCTCCTGCAAATCAATCGGCGCCTCGTAGACATAGATGTCAATCGGCCCGCCCTGGACGATTGGAATCAGGTTGGAGATCTGCTGCAAGCCGAGGCGCGCCACGTTGAGAGCGGCCTGCCCAAAGGCGGTGTCACCCTCATACCAGTGCAGGCGCACTGAAGCGTCCTCCAGTGTCTGCCAGGGGAAGCGGTTATCCACGTAATCGACGTAGAAATGCTGGCTGGTGTAGACCTCGCCGCCCGCCAGTGTCAGGCGGAACCAGTAGTCGATGTGTACGAACGGGCGCAGCAGCCCTGCCGAAAGCAGATACTGGTAGCTGGTCCTCCCGTCCGGGCCGATCTGGAGCGTCGCGAGGCGGGTGTTGGGATCGCCTTCCGCCTGGAAGAGGATGGACGCTTCCTGAATGGGAGATTGGGACTGGATGCGCGCCGTGAACGTGATCTGTTCCCCGAAACGGTACTCGGCCCGCGCCTCGCTCACGGCGACGGCGGATTGCGCCCGGGCCGGCGTGCAAAACCCGAGCGTGATCCAAACAACAACGACGAGAGAGATTAGACGGCGCACGTTACTTTCCCAGGTAGAGCAGGAGCGGGGTCAGGGTGAGCGGGCTAAGCAAGGTTGTGATTAAAACGATGGCAGTCACGAGAGAGGTATCCAGGTTAAAAACGCTGGCCAGCACGGTGTTCAGCACCGCGCTCGGCATGGCCGCTTCGGTTACACCGGCCTGTCGGGCGGGAAGGTCAAATCCAAACAGGCTGCTCAGTGCCATCCCGACAAGCGGCCCAACGAGCAAGCGCATCACGCTGCTGAGACCAAGGGCGCGTAAATTCTTGGTCCACTCGGCGCGCTGCAATTCCAAGCCAAGGAGAATGAGCATCAGCGGGATGGCTGCCCCACTTGCCAGCGATACGGTGCGCGCCAGCGGAATTGGGAGGCGCCAGCCCATACCCAGCATGAGCATGGCAACTATAATGGCGTAAATAGCCGGGACCTTCAATAATCGGAGAAGGCTCTCTCTCAGACTCAGGTGGCCAAGCGAGGCGATCAGCACACCGACAGAATTGAGCAGGACAGCATTGGTCACGTAGTAGACGCTGGCATATGCCAGCGCCTGCTGCCCAAAGGCGAACAAGACCAGCGGCAGGCCGTAATTGCCGGCGTTGGCGAACAGTGTGGTCAGCACCACCACGGTCAGGACAATGCGGTCGAGGCGCAGGAGGCGTCCAACCAGGAAAGCGAGGCCTGCTACCAGGAAGTTGACCAGCGTGGCGTAAACCATCATTATGCCGATGCGGTCGAGCGAGAGTTGGCTCTCGGTGAGCAGGTTGAAGATCAATAGCGGGCAAAATAGGTAGAGCGTGACGCGCCCGATCGGGCGGGGGTCAACCTTGAGAGTCCTGCCGAGCAGGAAGCCTGCCCCACTGAGGAGCAAGATGGGCAGCAGGTTATTGGAGAAGGTTTGTAAAAGTTCGGTCAATTGAGTTCCTGTGTGCTCGTAATAGGTCGGGTTTCCAAACCCGACTGGCGGCTATTCTTCATCGTCCTCGAAATCGAACAGGTCAAACTCCTCTTCGCCGCTGACCATATCGGTGAAGTCCAACTCTTCCAGCGCCCCTTCGAGAAGCGCTGCCTCTTCTTTGTCCATTTCCATGTTGAGCAACTCTTCGAACCGCTCACGGACATCCTCGCCGCCGATCTTGCTCAGGCTCCAAATGATCTCGTGGCGGATATCCACTTCTTCTTCGTCAGCAAGCATGTCGAGCAGGATCGGCGCGGCAGAGGCCAGCGACATCTGGCCCGCGGCGCGCATCGCCTCGGTGCGAATGGTTTCGTTGCTGCTGCGCAAGTTGGAAAGCACGTACTTGTTCCAGCGTTCGCCGCTCGAACGACCCATGGCAAACAGCGCGCTGACTTTCCAATACGGGCTTTTTTCGCGGTAAGCAGCCTCGATCAGGTCTGGCAGCTCTGGCCGTGAGGACCAGCCCAGCGCCTCCAAGGCACGCCGCCGCACCAACTCCCCTTTGTCCGATTTGACAGCCGCCAGCAGCCCTTCTTCGATCTCGTGGAGGATTGCTTCCGGAATCTCCTCGATCTCGCCCAGGTAGACGAACATGCCCAACGCCGTAGCGGCCGCGGCGCGGACTTCGGCAGCTCCATCGCTGTTCAGCATTTCAAGGAATTTCCGCGCCAGCTTGGCGTCCTCACTTTCCCACAACAGGCGAATGGCCTGAGCACGAACATGCGCGTCAGGATCATCCAACAGGGCACGCGCCAGGTCATCAAAATAAAGAAGCGCGTCTTCTTCGGTTAGCGCTTCCAAATCATCGAGCAGGATGCGCTGGCGGGCAAGCGAGACTTGCGGCCAGATCTTGAGCAGGAGCTTCAACTGCGCCGGCTCGATATCCGAGAATTGATACAGGATGTGCTGCGGCAAGGGCTGCGAGTCATCCAGCAGCGCATCCAGCACGGCTTGGAAGGGGGTGGTCTTGGTCATTCCGTTTCCTTCTCCGGCTTACGGCAAATTGATCGCCACGGGGCGGATGAAATCCAGGATATAAAAATATCCCAGCACCGCCACGAGCAGCATCAGCCCGGCGCCATGTACCATCGCCTCGAATCTGGGCGGGATGCGCTTGCGGGTGAGCAATTCCGGCAAGGTGAAGAGGATACGCCCGCCGTCCAACGCGGGGACCGGCAGAAGGTTGAGGACGCCGAGCGAGATGGTCAATGAAATGATGGCCATCAGCGTGTAATTGGTCGGCTGCTGGTCTGTGCTACCTGCGGGCGCCTCGCGGCTTTGCATGTCGCTGGCAACGGTTGCCTGGAACAAGTTCCAGATGCTGCGTGGCCCCGCCAGTTGCGCTTCCTCCGGTTTGACGACGCCCGCAATGATCTGCCCCGGAAGAGCCAACAGAGCGCGAATGCTGCCATAAGTGGCCTCGAAGCTGATCGGGATCGTTGCGAACCACGAGCTGGGGGTCTTCCAGGGGTTCCCAAGCAAGACACCCATGGCGCCTGCTTCCTTTGGCCGGCTGCTCAAGGGGGTCACGCTCAACTCTATCTGCTGGCCGCCGCGCTCAATGACGAGGCTTATCGGCTGGTCGAGATGGGCACGGGTGATCGTCTGCAACTGAACGATGTCGGTGATCTTCTCTCCCGCGGCAGTCAGGACGATATCGTCAGCCTTTATCCCGGCTGCCTCGGCCGGCGAGTTCGGCGACACCTCAGAGATGATCACGGTGTGGGGTTGAGGAACACCGATTTGAGAGAACAGGAACGTGTAGGCCACCACCGCTGTCAGCAGGTTCATCGCTGCGCCGGAGAGCAGCATGACAATGCGCTTCCAGGGGGCAGCGGCAGCCAATCCCCCCGCGGCGGTGGGGTCTTCCTCGCCCTTGAAACGGTTGAAGCCGCCCAATGGGATCCAATTCAACGAAATGATGGTATGGGAACGGGTTTGCTTGTCAAGCTGGGGGACTTTTTGTCCAAAGAAAAAGCGCCATTTATTCGTCGAGTCTCTCACCACGCCTGCGATGCGCGGCGGGATGCCGAAACCGAATTCCTCCACATCGATCTTCAGCAAGCGCGCGGCAACGAAATGCCCCAGCTCGTGGACAAGGATCATCCCGCCGAAGACCAGCACGAAAACCACCCCACCCAGAAAACCTGTATTACTCACATACACCTCGAAACAGTAAACACTCGCGCCATTCCCGGCGCGGCAAGAGCGATTATATCCTTTTTTATGGGAGAACGATGTCTAACCGCGAAGAAACGAAGAGCGCGAAGGGATATTAACTTCGCCGAAATGAAGCTTCGCGTCCTTCGCCACTTCGCGGTGAACTTACGCGACGAGCCGCGCCGGGCCTCCGACTCGTGCGACGCGCACTTCCTGGACGCCTGGCACTCCGTGCAGTAAATCAGCCACCTGACCCGCCCGGACTGCTTCCGTGAGTACATGGACATTCGGCCCGGCATCCAGCGTGTAGCAAACCGGCAGTCCCTCGCCCCGCCAGAGGCGCACCCGCGCCATCACCGTCAGCGTGGCTGGCTGCCAATAGAACAGCGGCGGCGTTGAGGTCATCATCACGGCGTGCATCAGGTTCGAGTCCAATTCAGAGACCGCGGCGAGCGCCTCGAAATCACGTTCCTGGATGGCGCGACGGCACAGGTCCAGGCGGCGCGCTGCATTCGCCAGGCGCGCCGCTTGCAGCGGACTGGTCCCGGCGATGGCGTGTCCCTGGGTGGAGCCGGTGGCCTTGTGTTCCGCGCTGACCACGGCGATGCAATCGGTCAATGCCCAATGTTCCGGCGGGGCGATGGAGAAAGCGAAGGAATCCTCGTCGTCCGTTCCGACCTGCCACTCGACAAAGCCACCGGGGATGGAGCGGCAGGCCGAGCCGGAGCCGCGCCGCGCCAGGCGCGAGAGCGCCGCTGCGCTCAAGTCCATGCCTGCCGCCTGCGAGGCCGCCAGCGCCAGCGCCGCGAATGCCGCTGCCGAGGAAGCGATCCCCGCGCCGGCCGGGAAGTTGTTCTCGCTATCCACTTGCGCCGCCAGCGTAATCCCTGCCATGCCGCGCACAATATCCAGGAACGCCGAAACCCGCTGCAAACCAGGGCCGGAGACAATCTGCCCATTGATCGTCAGCGCGTCCCTCCTCGCTCCTCCCTCCACGCTCCACGTCCCTCGTAACTCGTCACTCGTCACCCGTAACTCGTCACCTGTCACTCGCCCCTCGTCCCACTTTACCCGCGTCCGCGTGAACAGCCCCTCCAGGTTCATGGAAATCGAGCCGTTGGCAGGCAGGCGCAGGGAATCATCGCGGTTGCCCCAATACTTGATGAGGGCGATGTTGCTGTTAGCTATTGCTGTGGCGGTTCTCTTGGATGGATCGGACATGGTAGTGGAGCAGCTACGGTTGCGCAATAGCCATCGCCAGCGGCGTGACCTCCTGCTGCAAGCGGTCACCGAGAGCATCCTTGGCGGTCTCCAGGTCGTAGAGCGCCTGCAAGTTCAGCCAAAATTCCGGGGTCGTATTGGTGGCGCGTGCCAAGCGGAGCGCTGTATCGCCGGTGATACCGCGCCGGCCGCGCACAATATCGTTCAGCCGCGTAGTGGTAATACCCATGTGTTGTGCTAGAAAATTCTGGCTGATGTTCCAGGGCTTCAGGAACTCTTCCAAGAGTACCTCGCCGGGGTGAACAGGGGGGATTTTAGTGATAGCCATAACTTCCCTCACGAGTGATAATCTGGGCAGCCTGCGCGACCATTCACGGTAAAAAACCTTACGCGTCTCGCTATCTATGAATGACTGGATCACACCTTAGATTATATCTCGCTTTTCGATAAACGACAATGCCTGTCGCCCAGGGCAATCGCATCTAAATTTGTGATAGCCATATGCGCTGTGATCTGCGGAGCAGAAGGCTGGGTTGATATGGTGAGCGATTGGGCAGAAGCCAATCATCTACGCTTCCTTTTTTGCACACCGTTCGCCGACATTGGTCCATCGAAAATGAGCTGCACTGGGTTCTCGATGTCGCTTTGAACGAAGATCACAGCCGAGCACGCAAGGATCAAGCTCCAGAAAACTTCGCTGTCCTGCGTCACATCGCCATCAACTTACTCAAGCAGGAGAAAACCACCAAAGGTGGCATTAATGCCAAACAACTTCAAGCAGCTTGGGATAATGATTATCTGCTCAAGGTCCTCACTGCTGGAATTTAGATGCGCTTGCCCTAAAAAGTATTGACCTCCTCTTCTTGTTATGGTAATATTTTGCCATACAAACGTATGTATTGATAATTTGTCTCATCTCAGCATATTGTCTTTATGGCAAAAGATAGTAACGAACGTATCGTCAATGCCGCCACGCGTCTGTTCGCGATGAGGGGTTACCACGGCACATCCATGCGCGACATCGCGCGTGAGGTTAACCTGACAGTAGCGACGGTGCAGCAACACGCTGGCAGCAAGGAGCTGCTTTATAGGGAGGTTTTCCGGCGTCAATACGAGGTGGAACACAACATCATTACCTCCAGTTTGGAGGCCTACAAACAAAAAGGGGGAGGGTTACTCTACTACAGCGCTCCCTTGCTCAGGCAGCTCCTCAAGGATATTTGGAAGAAGTTGATTGACCGTTTTCGCGATTCGCCAGAACTGGTGCGGCTGTGGACTTACCGTTGGTTGGAGAGCAACGAACCAACCCTGGATATCGACCAAAAATATTCCATGTCCCTATACCAGATCGAGCTGGATGCCATCGGCGAGGCGCAGCAAAATGGCGCCATCACCTCCAGCCGGCTGGAAATCCTCATCTGGTTGTCGGGCTTCGCCTGGCTGCAGATGGGTTTTTTTACCGGGCGCAACCTTATTCGTGATTTTGGGGAAAGTGACCCTTTCGGGCCTCGTTCGATCGCCGCCTTTTACAACTTCCTGGATCGTTATGTGGACTTGATGATTGATTTTGATGATTCAGCGAACATTCGCACCAAAGAAGGAAACCTGTAACCACCTGCCATAAAATCCTGATAAAAAGTAAGGAGAACACCATGAAAAAGACCAAGAATATCAACTGGTTTGCTGTCATGATCGCAGCTTTCATCCCTGCCCTTGCCCAGCTTATGTGGTTGATCTACAATTCCTATGTGCCACTCTGGCTTCAGGCAGGTAATCCCACCTTCCAGATACCGGAAGGGATGATATTGCGCGGTTTTGGCTACGGCGCTTTCGTCACCGGCATTATCCTGACCGTGGATAATATCGCTTCCCTGTTCATTAGCCCGTTGACCGGCATGATCTCCGATGGGACGCGCTCGCGCTTTGGTCGGCGCAAGCCATGGATCATCTTTGCCACCCCTCTGGCAGTGGTTGCCTTCATTTTTATTCCGGTCTTTGCCCTACGCATTCCCGCAGACCTTAATGGCCAGACAGCCGCCCTGGGTTCCTATTTCATTCCCTTCTTTCTGGCGCTGGTGTTCATGCTGCTGCCGTTGGCCATTATCCAAGTCCCTTCCTCAGCGATCATCTTCGATATTTCACCCTCCCGCAACCGGAGTGCTGTTAATGCCATCGCCTGCACGGTGGGAGGCGTTACGAATGTAGCTGGCGCGATCATGATGGGTGTCCTCTTCGACATCAACCCGATCATGCCCTTTCTGGTGGGAGGCGTGCTAACAGCGATCATCATTCTCCTGACAGCCGTTTTCATTAAAGAGCCACCCCGACCTTATGAACCGAGCGACATCAGCAGCAATGTCAGCGTATTCGACCTGAGGAAAGTCCTCAAAAGCTTCACTGCTCTCCCAAAGGAAAACACCAAGAGCCTGATCCTGCTACTCCTAAGTGTCTTTCTCTCCTACTCGGCATTTGGTCAACTGCAGTCGTTCTTGAGTTCTTATAATGTGTCCTTCCTGGGGATGGAACCGGGGACTGCGAGCATGGTGTTCGCGGCTGCTGGCGGCGCCTTCATCATCGGTACTTTACCGGGAGGATTGCTACCAAAGTATATCAAGCGCAAACCGACCTACCTCATTGGTCTGGTGGGTTATGCTGTGATCTGTGTCTTCACCTTTATTTTCAGTAACCAAACCCTCATTTGGGTTTATGTAGGTCTCGGCGGTCTGATGTGGGCGCTATGCAATGTGAACATGGATGTCATGGTATTCGACTCGGCGCCCTCGGATACACTCCTCGGCACCTACGCCGGCCTGCTCGTTTTTGCTAAAACCATGGGCTTCATTATTGGCCCCCTGGTGGGCGGCTTTGCAGTTGAGGCCTTTGGAAACACCTATAATGCTATCTGGCCTACCATGCTCTTTTTCTTGATAATCGCCATCGCGGTACTATTGCCCGTCACCAAAGGCGAAGTGCGGGTGGATGAGAAGCCTGCCGAGCAGACATCATAGATAACCAGCATATTCCCCGCTGGAACACGAAATAAGTAGGTGATTCCTATGGACACAAAACCTGTCTCGATCCCCGATATCGAAGCTTATATCGAACAAACGCTGAAGGACTGGGGCATTCCCGGAGGCGCAGCATTCATCTGGAAGGATGGGCAGATGCTCTCCTGCCGAGGATATGGTGTGCGGGCGCTGGGCAAGCCAGAAACTGTAAACGGAAATACCATCTTCCATATTGCATCCTCTACCAAAGCATTCACCGCTACCTGCCTGGGCATGCTGGTTGACGAGGTCAAGGCGAATTGGGACGATCCTGTTGTGAAATATCTTCCGGATTTCCAAATGTACGACCCCTGGATTACCAAGGAGGTGACCCTGCGCGACTTGCTGAACCACCGATTGGGTCTCAAACGCTACAACCGCGTCATGTTCAGAAACGATCCCTTTGACCCCAATGAATTCTTGCAGCACTTTCCTTACATGAAACCCTTCACCGGTTTTCGCACCCGTTTCGGTTATGGAAATGAGCAGTACATCCTGGCAGGCAAACTGATCGAGGTGATCTCCGGCAAGCCTTATGATGAATTCCTGCAAAAGCGCATCTTTGATCCGTTGGACATGACCTCCACCTTCCCAACCCTTGCTCATCTGAAACGCTCAGGGTTGACTAATATCAGCTCTGGGCATTGCAACCTGGATGGCGGTTTTGTGCCCGTGGGCGTGCGCCTATTGGATCCTGTGCAACCTTTACCACCGGTAGATATCGGGTTGAACGCTGCCGGTTGCATCTGGTCGAACATGGAAGACCTGGCACGCTGGCTGGAATTCTTCCTGGGTAATGGCACTTTTAGGGGAGTAACCCTGGCAAGTCCCCAGATCATGGAGGAAATGCGTACTCCTCAGTTCGCCATTGCCCCCCGCGATGAAGATCTCACCACCATTTTTAACGGCGTCGGTTTGGAGATTAACATGATGGCCTATGCCTTTGGATGGTATGTCATGGATTACCGCGGGCACAAATTGGTGGTACATGGCGGTAATTTCCAGAACGGGAACAATGTGATCGGTTTCCTGCCAGGAGAAAACCTGGCTTTCTTCATTTTTGTGAACACGTATCAGGTGATCGCTCATGTGCTGCTCAGTTTCTTTGTACTGGATGCTTTGTTAGGCAATCGGGTTGATTACAGCCGCCGCGGTATTGAGGCTGCCAAGATGTGGCAGGCAGGCGCTACCCAGGCCGTGCAGGGCTTCACCAGCTCCCGCAAATTGGATACACATCCTTCCCTGCCATTGGAACAATACACCGGGGTTTATTTCAGCCCTTTGCTTGGCGAACTGCGGATAACGCTGGAAGCCGGCGAACTTCTCTTTTGGTATGGAAACGCGCACAATTACGATGCCACATTACAACATTGGCAGGAAGAGACCTTCGTGGTTTATTATAAAAGTAAACTTGAAGACCCTGAATTTATAATTTTCGAAACAGGCAATGGGGAAAAAGCATCTGCCCTGACATGGATGGAAAGCACCTTTTCAGAAATAGATAGGATGGAACGCCTTCCGTGAGGTTGACAGATCCTATCCCATTGCGAAGTAATTCCCTTTTTCAGGAGAACCTTTCATGAACACCAAAGTAAACTACCTGGCAGAGGATATTCGCTGGGGAGCTTTATCCAGCCATCGCGAGCCAAAATATAACGGGTATTCGGTCCAGTCTTTATACGTTCCCATGCTGGACGGTGTCCGCCTGGCTGTTAGCGTTTACCTGCCTCAGGGTTTGCCATCCGCTGATCGTATCCCGACCCTCCTGTTTCGAACGCGCTACTGGCGGGATGAGGTGTGGCGTAACGGTCAACCCGAACCTAACCTGGCTGTTCAATTATTTACCTCCTTTGGCTATGCGGTCGTGCGCGTGGATGTGCGCGGCACTGGGGCTTCTTTTGGCAGGTTGCGTTTTGAATGGCAGCCTGAGGATACAGAAGATGCCCACACCCTGGTGGATTGGATCATCAAGCAGGAATGGTCGAACGGTAAGGTAGGCGCATACGGAGTATCCTACTCGGGTACAACCGCTGAAATCCTGGCAGAAACCTGCCACCCGGCGATCATTGCCATCTGGGCAACTTACTTCGAATTGGATGGTTTCACAGACCTGGCTTTTCCAGGCGGGGTTCCTTGCGAATTTTTGAAAATTTGGGGCCAGATGACGGCTGCACTTGATCAGAATATCAGCCTGGGTGAAAACCATGAACCCGATCCCAATGTGATCGGGGTGAAGCCTGTGGATGAGGATGTGGATCGCAGCCTGTTGCAGGCAGCCATTCAAGAACACGCTCAAAACTGCAACGCCCACGTTTTACTGCAAAACGTCACCTGCCGGGATGATTTATTGGGTGGGACGAATGTCCCCAGTGAAACGATGACCGTTTATTCCCGGCGGGCAAAGATTGAAGCATCCGGGGCGCCAATTGATATTTGGGGAAGTTGGATGGATGCCAACACAGCAGATACGGTCATCCGACACTTCACCACTTTCAAAAACCCGCAGCGGGCAGTAATCAGTGCCTGGAGCCATGGAGGAGGTTTTTTTTGCAGTCCATTTGCTTCTCCGGGTTCTCCACCCGAACTGAGTTTAGAAAGCCAAATAACCGAGATATTGCGATTCATGGATCGTTTTTTTTACGGCATGGACACACAAATCCCGGAAAAAACCCTCTACTACTACACCATGGGAGAGGAAAAATGGAAAGCGACCAAAGTCTGGCCGCCCTTAGGCGCCACGCCTAAGCGCCTGTATTTCCAGGAGGGGTACATTCTGGGAGAGGATAAACCCACCGACAAGGATGGTGAAGATCGGTATGCAGTAGATATTTCTGCGACGACCGGACCGCAGAACCGTTGGTGGACGGAAATGGGTGGAGGGCCGGTGGTCTATCCAGATCGTGAGGAGCAGGATAAGAAGCTTCTGGTATATCAAAGCCAGCCTTTGGAGGAAGATCTCGAAATTACCGGATACCCGATTGTAAACCTGCTCGTCACTTCCACAGAAACGGATGGCGCTTTTTTTGTTTACCTTGAAGATGTTGATGAGCAAGGAAAAGTGACTTATATCACCGAAGGAATGCTGCGGGCTTTGCACCGCAAGGTTTCCCCGGAGGAACCACCGTATAGAGTCTTTGGACCTTTCCACTCCTTTAAACGCAAAGATAGCGAGCTACTCGTTCCTGGAGAGGTGGCAGAATTGAGCTTTTCACTGCTCCCGACCTCGGTGTTGCTGCGACAGGGACATCAGTTGCGCGTGGCAATTGGCGGTGCAGATGCAACCACTTTCGAGCGCATTCCTGCCCAAGGAGAGCCGGAAATCCGATTGATGCGCAACCAACAATATCCGTCTTGGATAGAATTGCCAGTCATTCGGAAACCCAGCTAAATTTCATGGACCGCAAAACTCTTCCCGCGTGATTGATTTATTTCTCAAAATTTACATTCAAAGGAGGTATCTATGCAAAAGGTGATTGATCTGGGACTCGAAGTCCCGTCAACCACGGCTGACATCATCAAGAAGATCAAGAGTATTTTTTTCGATTTCACGTTGTGGCGCGTGAGGCCTATGGGATGACAGAGATCGGCGTAGGCGCGCAGGCGCCCTTGGAGGATACGCACATGGTCGGTTCCGGATCGGTCGGGAAGCCGCCTGACTTTCGCGAGTTAAGGATCGTGGATGACAACGGAAAAGACGTGCCCCGAGGAGATCTGGGGGAACTGCTCGTAAAAGGGCGGGGCATATTCAAGGGCTATTATAAAAAGCCCGAAGAAAACTCCCGGGCTTTCCTGGGAGAGTACTTCCGCACGGGCGATATCTTCCGGCAGGACGATGCCGGCAATTACTACTTCGTAAGCCGCAAGAAAGATATGATCCGGCGGATGGGGGATAATATCTCTGCGACCGAAGTGGAGCATGTGCTCATGAGCCACCCAAAGATCAGCGAGGCGGCGGTCGTTCCGGTGCCAGACAAGACGCGCGGGGAGGAAGTCAAGGCTTACATCCTGCCCGCTCCGGGTGAAAGCCCGGAAAGCATTCCTCCGCAGGAGATCATTACCTATTGTCTCGAAAAAATAGCGAAATTCAAAGTTCCGCGCTATATTGAATATGTGCAGGAATTCCCCCGCAGCGCCAGCGAAAAAATCCAGAAGAATATCCTCACCAGCCGGAAGGAGGAACTGACGGAGGGTTGCTATGATCGGTTCGGAGAGTAAAGCAGAATTAGGAAAATCGGTTTTTGATCTGCCCACCCCCGCGCTGGTAGTGGATTTGGATAGGGTGGAAGCCAACCTGAACGAAATGCAGCACTTGGTATCCAACGCTGGAAGAGCTTTACGCCCCCACATCAAAACTCACAAGTGCAGCACCCTGGCAAGAATGCAAGTGGCTTCGGGTGCAATTGGGGTTACCTGTGCTACCTTAGGCGAAGCAGAAGCCATGATTGCTGGGGGTATCAGGGATATTCTGATTGCCAACCAGATTGTTACTTCTGATAAGCTGGAACGTTTGGCCCAAACGCGCGCGAAAGCCGAAGTGAAGTTTGTGGTTGATAGTCCATATGGCATCCAGGTTGCGGAGAATGCAGCCAAGGCTTTCAATTGTATTTATGAAGTGCTGGTGGAAGTTGATGTAGGCGGAGCTCGCTGTGGCGCTCAAACGCCAATGGAAGCTGCTTGGTTGACGCAAAGGATCCAGAATTCAAAATACCTGCGCTTTGGCGGAATCCAGGCCTATTACGGTGGCATCAGCTACATAAAAAATTTGCTGGAACGCGATCAGGAAAGCCGCCGTAGCGATAATATCCTGCGCTCTTTTCTTCAGGAAGTTGAAAAAGTTTGTGGGATACCCAGAGTCAGCGGAGCCGGTACGGGGCATGCGGCAAATATGTTGAAATTCTCTACTTTAACCGAATTCCAGTCCGGTAGTTACATCTACTCAGATACCACTTACAGCGAACTTTCGCCTGAGTATCTGCCCGCTCTATATGTGCTTTCAACCGTCCTGAGTCGGCCAACACCAACAATGGTGGTAATGGACGCGGGTCTCAAAGCGCTGGGAACGGAATTTTCCACACCAATCGTTCCTGATTATCCCAGCCTTACAATTGATCACTATAGCGAAGAACATATCCAATGGCATGCAACACCAGACCAAGGTCCCCAGATCGGCGAGAAAGTGCTGATCATCCCATCCCATTGCTGCACCACTGTCAACCACCATCGTGTATGCTATGTGATCCGCGGTAGAAATGTGGTGGACATTTGGGCAATTGATGCCTTTTAGTTTTCGCTTTCCCCTTTTACAACTGCCAATGCCGGAGCAGCCGGGGTTTCCGGGAATTCAGAGGAGAAGACATGCCAGAAAACGACTTCTTTCCAGAAATCGAACCTTTCAACGACGGGATGCTTAGGGTATCCGCGATTCACACCCTTTACTATGAAGAGGTTGGGCGCACAGACGGGAAACCGGTCGTTTATCTGCATGGGGGGCCTGGAGGCAGGTTGTCGCCCAAATACCGGCAATTTTTCGACCCGGAATTTTATCGAGTTGTTTTGTTCAATCAGCGCGGCGCAGGGAAAAGCACACCTAAGGGGGAACTGGAAGAGAATACAACTTGGGAGTTGGTTGAGGATATCGAAAAGCTGAGAGAACATCTACATATTGATCGTTGGATGGTGTGTGGCGGGAGCTGGGGGAGTACTCTGGCCCTGGCTTATGCGACCAAATATCCGCTGCGGGTGATCGGTTTGATCTTATCCGGGGTTTCTTTGGGCACGGATTCCGAAAACCAGTGGTTCTATCAGGGGGGCGCAGCTAATCTCTTCCCGGATGCCTGGGAGAAGTTCCTGGCGCCCATTCCGGAAATTGAACGTGGGGACATGCTCAAAGCTTATCACAAGAGATTGATGGGCAATGATGAAAAAGCCCGCCTGGAAGCCGCAAAAGCTTGGAGCATATGGGAAATGTCTACTCTCGCGTTACTCCCGGATGAAGCCGCGATCAAGACCTACGAAGAAGACGCTATTCAAGCACTTACCTTTGCGACCATAGAATGTCATTACTTTGTCAACCATTGTTTCTTTAAGCCGGATACGTATTTGCTGGAAAAAGCCAGGGAAATCGCTCACATCCCTTGCCGGATTGTGCAGGGCAGATACGATGTGATCTGTCCGGCGAGCGCCGCGTGGAATTTGAAGAAGGCCATGCCCAGCACTGAATTGAGAATTATCCAGGATGTAGGACACTCGCCCTTCGAAAAAACCACAGTCAGTGAACTGATTCAAGCGACGGAAGATTTCAAATCTTTGTTTGTCGAATAGATATGCCAATGGCAGAATCATCATCCCGGATACACCGGGGCATGGAGCAGATATGCAATTAAAACCCCTCGTACACTGTGATGCAGCTGGCTCCCACTATGAAATCGGGTTTGCCATGGGGAGATGTATGGCTGAACAGATTCACCAATTTCTGAATGAATACACCTTCTTTCAACAGAACATATTACCCTATCACCGCACTGTAGTAGGCCAGTCAAGATATCAGCAACTTCTTGAAATCAACCGGGATCGGTATCCAGAATATCTTGTTGAACTCGAAGGACTCTCCCAAGGGGCTGAACGTCCCTTCGAAGATATTTTCCTGATAAACATGCGGGGTGAATACCAGGATTGCCCCGAAGCGCCTGATGCACGTGGTTGCTCAGACTGTGTAATTGTCACCGAAGAAGCAGCGCTGATTGGTCACAACGAAGATGGATCCCCTCTGTTGGAAGGCAGACTGGCTCTCGTTCGCGCCAGAGTCGAGGGTAAACCCGCATTTACAGCGCTCGCTTATCCAGGTTTTCTTTGCGGGAATGCCTTCGGGTTCAATTCCCAAGGGATTTGTTTCTCCGTTGACAATGTCCATCCAAAGAACCACAGGGTTGGAGTAAGCCGCCAATTTCTCGCGCGTTCTCTCTTGGAGGCCAGTTCATTGCAGGATGCAATCGCCAAATTGACAGTACCGGGAAGGGCCTCAGGCTTTAGCTATACCATTGGCTCTATCGCTGAGCGGCGCGTGATACAGATCGAAGTTGCGCCTGAAAGCCACCACATCCGGGAGATTCAGGGATTCAGTTTTCACGCCAACCATTATCAGGAACTTACCGAAGTGGATCAGGTCATCGAACCTTCCAGCCAGATGCGGGTGGAGCGAGCCAATTCACTTCTGCAAGATAATCTCTCGTTGAAGGCAAAGGGAATTCTGACTGTTCTGGGAGATCGGGCAAACGATCAATATCCTATCCATCGCAAAGCTACTCAGCGCGACCCTGCTACCACTTTTTGTACTTCTCTTTTTGATCTCGATGCACGCCTTTTACAAATTTATACCGGGCACCCTATTGATGACCCCGAAGAATGTATTTCGTTCCAATTGTAAACGATGAGGCGTAGAGTCGCATGAAAAATCCGGAATCAACATTCAAACTCCGTTCGAGTGTGGAAAAACTCGTTTTTTCTCCCACGTTGGCAATCAATGAACGAGTCGGGCACATCAGGAAACAGAGTCATCAGATTCTACATATGGGTTTTGGTCAATCACCTTTTCCTGTGTACCCAACCATCCAGGAAGCTCTGAGAACCAACGCGGACAAGAACATGTATCTACCTTCGGCAGGTCTTCAGGAATTGAGGTCCCTGGCTCGAAATTATTTTTCGGAGAAATTCGGTTTTTATACAGCGGAATTCGACGCAATTATAGGGCCTGGGAGCAAAGAGTTAGTATTCGATGTTCAGTTGGCTGTAGAGGGCGATCTTTTACTTCCTGTCCCTTCGTGGGTAAGCTACGCTCCGCAAGCATCACTCACTAACGATCAATTGATTAAAATCCACACCTCCATCGCGGAAAATCATCATATCACTGCTGATAGTTTGGAGAAAGCCATTGTGGCTGCCAGGCTCGAGGGAAGGAATCCTAAAAAATTGATCATCAACTACCCGAATAATCCCTCAGGGCTAACCATTTCTGCAGACAGATTGGAACAAATAGCCAGAGTGTGTAAAAAGTATAATATCCTAGTTATTTCGGATGAGATCTATGGTCTTGTAAATTACCAGCATAACCATGTGAGTATTGCAAGATATTACCCGGAGGGAACGATCGTTACAACCGGCCTTTCAAAACATTTATCCCTGGGAGGATACCGGTTGGGAGTAGCGCTGGTACCCGTGGGGTTAAGAACAGTATTCGAGGCAATGATCTGCATTGCGAGCGAGACGTGGTCTGCTGTATCTGCTCCAGTGCAATTTGCAGCCCTAAAGGCTTTTCAAGAAGACCCAAACCTTGAAGAATACATTCAGACATGCACAAGAATTCACTGTATTATTTCTGAGTATGTTCGCCAGACAATTGTGGCACTCGATGTACATTATCCCGAATTACATGGCGCTTTCTACCTGTACCCAAGTTTCGATAACTTCCGTGAAAAACTCAATAAACGGGCGGTTAGATCAAGTGAACAGTTGGCAGGAGATCTACTCGACAGGTTTCAAATTGCCACCTTGCCAGGCACAGCCTTTGGTGATGATCCGGAGCATCTGACACTGCGACTGGCCACATGCGACTTTGACGGGCAGGCTGCTTTGAATTATTATCGTGATCACCCAGACTGTACGTCGGTATCGTTTGTTCATGCCTGTTGTCCCAACATCAAACTTGGGTGCAGGAGATTGACAGAGTATTTTGATAGCCTGACGTAAAGATAAGAGAAACCAAGATCTCAATTATCAGTTAGGCTAATTTCATACCATGAGCAAGTACGAGTGCCAGCGGGGTGACCGCTCATTGTAACCGCTCACCAAGAATATATTTGGCGGTTTCCAGATCGAGGGTGCCTGCAAGTTCAGCCAAAATTCAGGGTTTGTGTTGGTGGCACGCGCCAGCCTGAGCGCTGTATCGCCAGTAACGCCGCGCCTTCCGCGCATATCGTTCAGCACGAGTGTATCCTGGTTTTTCGGAAAACAGCAACAGCGGCCCCAAAGTTCATCCCTTGACAAATCCCAAAGCCTGCCATATATTTAGGCGCATTTAACTATTTAGAAGGCTGAAATATGTTTACTACTGACCCCATCCTCGCCACCCTGCATGAGTGGATCGGCATCTTCATGCGCCGCTCGATGCGCAATTTTCTCCTATACTCAAAGGAGAAGAAGCTCTCCATGTCGCAGATCGGCGCGCTGTTTCGCCTGCACCGCGTGGGCCCTTGCGGCGTCTCGGAAATCAGCGATGACCTGGGCGTGACCGACGCAGCCGCCAGCCAGATGCTCGAGCGCCTGGTGCAACAGGGACTGATCACCCGCTCCGAAGACCCCAACGACCGGCGCGTCAAGCAGATCGTCCTGACCGACCAGGGCCGCCAGGTGCTGCAGGAGAGCATCCACGCCCGCCAGGGCTGGCTGGAAGAATTGGCGCGGGCGTTTTCTCCGGAGGAACAGGGGCAGGTGTTGGCTGCCCTGCGCATCATGATCGCAAAGGCTACCCAACTCGAAAACTAAACACGTTTGCAAGGAGTAAACCTTCCTATGATCCGACTCTTCAAATATCTCAAACCTTACACCCTCTTGATCCTGCTCACTATCGCCCTGCTATTCATCCAGGCGAATGCCGACCTGTCGCTGCCCGACTACTTGTCGAAGATCGTCAACAATGGCATCCAGCAGGGAGGCGTGGAAAATGCCATACCGAAAGCCATCCGCCAGAGCGAAATGGATAAGCTCGTTCTGTTCATGAGCGCGGAGGACAAGGCCACCGTATTGGGCGATTACACCTTGGTGGATAATACATCGCCCGACTACGACAAGTACGCCCAGGAATATCCCACCCTGGAAAAAGAATCCATCTACGTGCTGAAGGGCATTGACAAGACGGAAACCGACAAGCTGAACCCGGTCATGGGCAAGGCGCTGCTGGTCGTCTCGTTCATCCAGCAAGCGATGGCAGACCCGGCCAAAGCAGCCGCGCTGGGAAGCGGCATGGGCTTCGACCTGTCAAAGCTTCCGGCGGGGATGGATAACTTTTCACTATTGGGTAAATTGCCGGCCGCGCAGCTTTCGAAAATCACTTCGACTATTAACGAGAAGTTCGCCACCCTCGGCAACAGCATGATCACCCAAATGGCCGTCGGCGCGGTCAAGACCGAATACGCTGCCCTCGGCGTGGATACCAAAAAACTCCAGAACGACTACGTTATCCACGTGGGCATTCTGATGCTGTTGGTGACGCTGCTTTCAGGCATTTGCACCATTATCGTTGGCTTCCTCTCGGCTCGGGTGGCGGCCGGACTGGCGAAAGACCTGCGCCGGCTGGTATTCCAGCGCGTCGAGAGTTTCTCCAACGCCGGGTTCGACAAGTTCTCCACTGCTTCGCTCATCACCCGTTCCACCAATGATATCACCCAGATCCAGATGGTGGTCATCATGATTATGCGTATGGTGATCTACGCGCCGATCATCGGCGTCGGCGGCATCATCCGCGCCCTGGGCAAGACCACCTCCATGTGGTGGATCATCGCCCTGGCGGTGGTCGTGCTGCTCGGCCTGATCCTGACCGTCTTTGCCATCGCCCTGCCGAAGTTCAAGAGCATCCAGAGCCTGATCGACCGGCTCAACCTGGTTACGCGTGAGAACCTCTCCGGCATGATGGTCATCCGCGCCTTCAACATGCAATCGTTCGAGGAAGAACGTTTCGATAAAGCCAATACAAACCTGACGGAAACCCTCCGGTTCATCAACCGCATCATGGTCGTGATGATGCCGATCATGATGATGGTGATGAACGCGGTGATGCTGACGATCATCTGGGTGGGCGCGCACGAGGTAGCCCTCTCGCAGATGCAGGTGGGCGACATGATGGCCTTCATGCAGTATGCCATGCAGATCATGTTCTCCTTCCTGATGCTGGCGATGATGTTCATCATCCTGCCGCGCGCCTCCGTCTCAGGCGACCGCATCGCTGCCGTCCTGGATACGGAGCCGGTCATCAAAGACCTGCCGCAGCCCAAGCAATTTGCCCGGCCCTTCAAGGGGACGATCGAGTTCCAGCATGTCAGCTTCCGCTACCCTGGCGCGGAAGAGGATGTCCTTCACGATATCACCTTCACTGCCCAGCCGGGACAAACCACGGCCTTCATCGGCACTACCGGCTCAGGAAAATCCACCATCGTCAGCCTGATCCCGCGCTTTTATGATGTGACCAGTGGCGCCGTCTATGTGGACGGCACGGACATCCGTGAGGTCCCCCAGCACGACCTGCGCGACAGGATCGGCTACATCCCGCAAAAGAGCAACCTATTCTCTGGCACGATCGAAAGCAACCTGCGCTACGCCGACGAGAATGCCAGCGAGGATGATTTGAAACTGGCCGCGGATATTGCTCAGGCAACAGAGTTCATCGCCTCCAAGCCAGAGGGGTGGCAGTCCGAGGTCGCCCAGGGAGGCGTGAACGTCTCCGGCGGGCAGAAGCAGCGCCTATCCATCGCCCGCGCCCTGGTCAAGAAAGCGCCAATCTACATCTTCGATGACAGCTTCTCGGCGCTGGACTACAAGACTGACGCCGCATTGCGCAAAGCGCTCAAGCAGCATACCGGCGCCAGCACCCTGCTGGTCGTCACCCAGCGCGTCGCGACCATCAAGAACGCCGACCAGATCATCGTTCTCGACGAGGGGCGGATCGTCGGCAAAGGTAGCCATCAAGAACTGATGAAAAGTTGCGAAGTTTACCAGGATATTGCCCTCTCGCAATTGAGCAAGGAGGAATTGGCATGATGCAAAGCAGCAACACACAACAAGCGCGCAACGAGGCGCCCGGCGGTCCTTTTGGCGGGCGCGGACGCGGCCCCATGGCTCACGGCGGGCCGATGGCAATGATGCGCAAAGGCGAGAAGCCGCGCGATTTCAAAGGCACGCTGAGGAAATTGATCCAGTACCTCGGCCAGTACCGCCTGTTGATCCTCATCATCTGGCTGATCGCCATTGCCTCAACGGCATTTTCGATTGTTGGCCCCAAGATCTTGGGCAAGGCTACCACTAAATTATTCGAAGGTGTGATGGCCAAGATCGCCGGCACTGGCGATATTGATTTCACCTATATCGGTCACATCATTCTGCTGACCCTGATGCTCTACCTATTCTCTTCCATCCTCGGCTACATCCAGGGCTGGATCATGACCAATGTGGCCATGAGCATCACTTACCGCTTCCGCAAGGACATCTCCCAGAAGATCAACCGGATGCCGTTCAAGTACTTCGATGGCACGAATCACGGAGAGGTGCTTTCGCGCATCACCAACGATGTCGACACGGTCAGCCAGACGCTCAACCAGAGCCTGACACAGATCATCACATCCGTTACCACCATGATCGGCGTGCTGGTGATGATGTTCACCATCAGTTGGCAATTGACGCTGGTGGCAATTGGCATCCTGCCCATCTCCTTCGGGATCATCGGCTTGATCGTCAGCAAGTCGCAAGTCTTCTTCAAACAGCAGCAGGATTATCTCGGCCACATCAACGGTCACGTTGAGGAAATGTACGGCAGCCACCTGGTGGTAAAGGCTTTCAATGGCGAGGCAAAGAGCATCGCCCAGTTCGACCAGCTCAACGATGTCTTGTATGACTCGGCTTGGAAATCACAATTCCTCACCGGCCTGATGTTCCCGATCATGAACTTCGTCGGCAACCTGGGCTACGTGGCGATTTGTATCGTCGGGGGTTATCTGGCCGTCAATGGCACCATCACCATCGGTGACATCCAGGCATTCATCCAATATGTGCGCACATTCACCCAGCCGATCACGCAGATTGCCAATATCTCCAATGTTATGCAACAGACCCTGGCAGCCGCCGAGCGCGTCTTCGAGTTCCTGGCCGAGGCCGAGGAAGAACCGGATACCGTTGTTCCACTCTCGCTGGAAAAGGCCGAGGGCCGGGTGGATTTCAAGAACGTTCATTTCGGCTACAACCCGGATAAGATCGTCATCAACGATCTCTCCTTCTACGCCGAACCCGGGCAACGCATCGCCATCGTCGGGCCGACCGGCGCGGGGAAGACGACCATGGTCAAGCTGCTGATGCGCTTCTACGATGTCAATGGCGGCAGCATCATGGTGGATAACCACAACGTCAAGGATTTCAAGCGCAGCGACCTGCGCTGCATGTTCGGCATGGTCTTGCAGGATACCTGGCTCTTCAACGGCACGATCATGGAAAACATCCGTTATGGGCGCTCGAACGCCAGCGACGAGGAAGTTTTCGCCGCGGCCAAAGCCGCCCACGCGGACCACTTCATTCGCGCCCTGCCGGATGGCTACAATTTCGTGCTGAACGAGGAGACCACCAACATCTCCCAGGGGCAAATGCAGCTCCTGACCATCGCCCGCGCCATCCTAGCCGATCCCAACCTGCTGATCCTGGACGAGGCCACCAGCTCGGTCGATACCCACACCGAGGTGCTGATCCAGAAGGCCATGCTCGAGCTAATGAAAGGCCGCACCTCGTTCATCATCGCCCACCGCCTCAGTACCATCCGTGACGCGGATTGGATCCTGGTCATGAACAACGGTGACATCGTGGAGCAAGGCAAGCACGAGAAGCTGCTGGCAAAGAAAGGCTTCTACGCCGAGCTGTATAACAGCCAGTTCGAAAACGCCCAAATGGCAACGGTGTAGTCTCCATTAATTTCCCCTTCTCGCAATACTGGGAGAAGGGGAAATTGCTACCTGGTGGAAATTCTTTTTAGGAACAGCTTGTCTTATTGCTCGGCTCGGATTGCCAAATCCGAGCCATTCCCGCTGGATATTGCAGTCCAGCGGGAGCGGGGGACCAAAATGAGAACTGCTGGAGAAAGAGGTTTATAATAAAGGCAAGGGTATAATCAATACGGAGGAGACACCATGCAAAACATCTTGGCGAATGTCTTGGTGATCGCAGGCGCTGGCGTCTTGATCGTTGCCCTGTTCTACGTAAGCCGATTGGTCGGCCAACTCCCGTCCGGTCTGGTGCGCCGGAGGTGGCACATCCTCAGCGGCCTGATCGGCTTTTTCTTTCTGGGCTACATCGGCTACACTGTCGTTTTCTGGAACCGCCACACCGCTTGGCTCGACTTGCTCGTGCCAACCGTCTTCTTTTTCGGCGCGGGCTTCGTCTGGTTGACCGTCACCCTTGCGCTGCGCACCGCGATTGACATCCGCCGCGTGGCAGTATTGGAACAGGAGAATATCACCGATCCACTGCTCGGCATCTATAATCGCCGCTACCTGGATCGTCGCCTCCAGGAAGAGTTCACCCGCGCCCGTCGCTATTCCCTGCCGCTTTCGTTGCTGCTGCTCGACGTTGACCACTTCAAGCGCGTCAACGACACCTACGGCCACCAGGTTGGCGATCTCGTTCTGAACTATTTGGGCAAGCTGCTCCTTTCTGTCATCCGCGCCACCGACATCATCGCTCGCTATGGCGGGGAGGAGATTCTCATCCTCACCCCCAACACCACCTTATCGGCCGCCGCTATGCTTGCAGAACGGATGCGCCAACACGTGGAAACTCATGAATTAGTGCTGACCAGCGAACCGGATAAGAGGCAAGCCATCCGCATCACGATCAGCATCGGCGTCACTGAACTGGGCAGGGATGTCGCTAACACCGCTGAGCTGGTTCACAATGCCGATGCCGCGCTATACCGCGCTAAAGAGGAAGGACGCAACCGCGTGGTGCTGGGCGCGTGACGAGGCGGTAAAATTTGCTCATGCTGCAGCGTAGAACTTCTCTTGTGAGATATATCGTCAGGCTGCTTCTGGCTGGAGCATGCCTGGCTGTTGCCATTGGCCCGCAGGTCTTGAGAGGGGGCGTAGGAGCGCAGGCCGCGCCGTTGAGACAAGCTGACATGGAGACGCCCACATTCACTCCGTCTGTGCCGGGACGCGTGGTCATCAGCGAATTTCGCACACGCGGACCTGCCAGTGCCAGCGATCCCAGCGGTGCGCGCAACGAATTCATTGAATTGTTCAATGCCAGCGGTGCGGCAGTAAATATTGGCGGCTGGCAGATCAGGAAATCGAACAGTTGTGGTGACACTAGCACAAGATTGCTTTACATAACATCGGGCGTAGTATTGCAACCTGGAGCACATTACCTGATTGCGACAAGCAACCACAGTCTCGCAGTTCCCGCCAACCAGAGTATTCCTTCTTCAAACTATTATGCCATCCCTGACGATGGTGGTATTGCCTTGGTGGATGCCAATGGGGTTATCGTTGATGCGGTGGGCATGTGTAATTCCACGTTTTACCACGAAGGGACGAACCTCCGGCCACTCTCTGGCGTCAGCGACCAGAGCTACGCCCGCAGCCCTGTTGGTGCGGCCAGTGGCTGCTATGACACGGACAATAACGAGACCGATTTCACACTCACTTCGCCTCCCGACATCCAGAACAAAGCCAGCCCCCCAGCCATGTGTCCGGGAGCGGCGACTAGCACGCCGAGGCGCAACCCCACCAGAACGCCGAGGCGTAACCCCACCAGTACACCCACTTCAACATCGACCGAATCGGCAACATGGACACCCACGAATACATTTACACACACTGCAACATTGATCGCAACCAACACGCCCACAAGTACATCAACACCAACACCGACCGATTCGGCAACATGGACGCCTACGAATACATTCACACACACTGCAACATTGACCGCAACGAACACACCCACAAGTACATCAACACCAACACCGACCAACTCGGCAGCAAGCACCCCCACAGGTACCGCTACTCCCATTGCTTGCGCCAACCTTAGCTCCCTAGCCATGGCAGAGACCACGATTACTGTAGCCGAGATCATCTTGCCTGGCTGGGCATCTCCTCTTTTCGATTATCAGAGCCCCGAAGAACAGGTCGTTGTGAATACGACATTCTGCCGGGTGGCAGGCGTGATCGCGCCAGCCATTCATTTCGAGGTGTGGATGCCCTTGACGAGCGGGCAAAACCCATGGAATCGCAGGTTCGTCGGCGTTGGGAACGGTGGTTTGGCAGGCACCATACGATACATCGATATGAATGAGTATCTGATAAAGGGTTTTGCCACCGCATCCACCGATACAGGCCATCAAGGGGGTGAGTGGGATGGGAGTTGGATGCTTCACAAGCCAGACTTGTGGGTTGATTTTGCCTCCCGCTCGATTCACGTGACAACTCTCGCGGCTAAAGCCATCATTCAAGCCTTTTATGGGAGTAATCCCAAGTTTTCCTACTTTATTGGCTGCTCGGACGGCGGTTATCAAGGCTTGATGGAGGCCCAGCGTTACCCCACGGACTACAACGGCATTGTGGCTGGCGCTCCCGGTAATAACCGCACCCATTCCTGCGCTGGTGATGTGTACCGCTCCTACCTGATAAATCGCAGCCCAGAGAATACCATTCCGAGAGAAAAGCTGCCAGCCATCCAGCAGGCCGCGATCAACGCCTGCGACGCAGACGATGGGCTGGTGGACGGCGTGATCGGCGATCCCCTGCGCTGCCACTTCGACCCGGCGACCATGTTATGCCAGGGCGCGGATAACGTGGATTGTCTGACCGCGGGCGAGGTGGATACGCTCCAGAAAGAGTATGCTGGCTTATCTGACCCGACAACCGGCGCGCAATTCTGGCCGGGATTGGAGCCGGGCGGGGAAACGTTCTGGACGCTCAAGAATGGTTTTCTCTCAGGTGAGGTATTGGGGTCAGCGCTTGCGTACTTCCAATACATCCTATTTGCCGATACACCCAACTGGGATTGGAAGACCTTCGACTTTACCAACCCCCAGGATTTCGCAATACTGACCGAGGGCGATACCCTGTATGGCGCCACTTTCAACGCTACTTCTCCCGATCTCTCCGCTTTTCGTGCACACGGAGGCAAGCTGATCATCTATCACGGGTGGATAGACCAGATGAACTCGCCGCGGCAGACGATCAACTATTATGAATCCGTGGAAACCTTTATGGGTGGAGCAGCGAACACGCAGGACTTCGTGCGTCTTTTCATGGCACCTGGAGTGATCCATTGTGGGCCCGGGTTGAATGGTCTTAGGATCCTCGATCGGCTCCAAGCGGTTCGGTTGTGGGTCGAACAAGGACGCGCGCCGGATACGATGGTCAGTACCGGGAATAATGGTATGAAGCGTCCTCTTTGTCCTTATCCACAAGTTGCCAGGTACAAAGGAATAGGCGATACCAACAACTTGGGAAGTTACGAATGCACCAACCCTTAGGGTAATATTCTAGCCCTTCTTCATCGCCATTTCCAAATCCGGTATTTCCAAAGCTGCTTTTCGCAAGATTTCGAAGCCGGCGTCAAAAAGCAAGGTCAGCCGCACCTCTGTCACCGGCTGACCGGAGGCGATCTCTTCCAAGACCCTCAGCATGTTGCCGCGCAGACCGCTGGCGCGGTGCGACCAGGTTGAATCGGCGGAGAGACGCTCCAACCGGGCAATAAGGAGTTGGAGCAGCTCGAGCTGATGGTTATCCGGGGTCATCCAGGGTGCTTTCACCGTGCGTCAGCACGTAGAAACTGCGCTGGTTTCCCCCGTCTGGATCACGGGAGCTTGCTCCCGTATTTTGCTCGAAGACGAAATCGGTGACGAGATAACCGGCGGCGAAGGCTGTCTCGAAGGCCTCGCGGGCGTAGAAGCGCCAGTCGCGCGCCAGGGCCAGGTCGGCCTCTTTCAGCGCGAGGAAATCGGGCGGAATCTCGACCAGCAACAACCGGCCGCCCAGGGTGGGAGCATCTTCGGGTGGACGCAGCCAGCCCGAAGAGCCTGGAACAGCGGCGCAGAGGGAAACGTCCGCCGCGAGAAAGTGATCCAAGTCAAGAGCCGGTCGCCGGATGCGGCTGAGTCTACGTTCCACGCGAGGCGTATTCAGCCACCAATCCACAAGGAAACGATCAGAGGGTAGACCGATGTTCATGCTGTCCTGCATCTCGCCGTACTCGGAACGGCGATACGTATTGCAAACGACGCCGAGGCGGGTGATGTTGAGGTGGGCGTTGCGACTGAGCAGGGGGTCATAGGTCCAGGTGACGAGATCGAGGCCCTGGCAGCGCACCATCTGCCATTGGGCGCGCTTCAGGGCGAAGCCGATGCCGGAATTGCGCCACTGTGGGTGAACGGCCAGAATATGAGAGTGGTGTTTCAGGCGCGGGCCGTCGGGCGTGACATAGAAGCCGGGGAAGCCGAAGGCCGCTCCGACCAACTGCTCATTCACGTAGGCGCCGAGCAGCAGGCCGCCGTTATGCACGATGGCGACGAGAACCGGGGCGTGGACGACCTCCCGCTCAGAGCCGGGCCAAACGATGCACTGCAACTCATCGAAGGCGGCCATCCCTTCGACGGTCTCAATCAGGCGAATAGTCCACTCAGGCATGGCGGGTAAGGAGAGTGCGCAAGATTTCGCGGCGCCAGTTCACGCCGCGCAGATGGTCAATATGCGTGGCGAGTCGCGCCGGCATCAGTCCAAAAACGCGCTGGACAGTATCCACCGCGCAGGTGCGATTGACGGCCAGGTAATCCAGCCAAAAGACAGAAGCGGGGAAGCGTGGGAAGATCGCTTCGAGGATGACGGTCAGGGCGCGCATGTAGGGCATCGGCCAGCCGCGCAAGGCGCGGCGTTTATGGATCGCATCCATCACAAACTCGGCAATCTGACTCAAGCTGAAGAACTCGCCGCCACCGACCTCCAAGGTCTGGTTGACGGTATTGGGCAGGTCCAGCGCCCAGACCAGGCAAGTGGCCATATCCTCGACCCACAGCGGCTGGAGCAGCGTCTTACCTCCCCCGGGCAGCGGCATGAAGCCAGGCGCCACGGTTAAGAGCATGGCCAGACCCGTGGTGAAGTTATCTTGTGGCCCAAAGAGGATCGAGGCGCGCAGGATGGTGTGAGGCAATTTGCTCTGGCGGATGGATTCTTCGGCGATGCCCTTGGCTTTCAGCACAGGAAATGCCGAGGCGCGGTCAGCATCGAGATGACTGAGATAGAAGATGCGCTCGATGTGGGCATCGGCGGCGGCGCGCACCAGGTTACGCGTGCCTTCGATGTCCACCGCCATCAGGTTGGCGCCTCCGCCCTGCGCCTCACCTCCAGCCATGTGATAGATCACATCCACGCCGTGCATGGCCGCGCGCAGACCGCGCTCGTCGCTCAGGCTGCTGACCGCCACCTCCACCGGTACGCCCAGCGGCAGGTTGGGCGTGCGCGGCGAAGGACGCAGGAGTATCCGCACCTGGTGACCGGACTCTGCGAGGTGACGCACCAGGGCGCGGCCGATGAAGCCGGTTCCACCCGTGACGAGGATCATGGATGGATTATAGCAGAATTGGAAATATGCTTGTCAAGCATGACTATTTCGTGCATAATTGCTGGACAGAGTAAGGTATCCTATGACGAGAGAGTTCAATGTAATTATCGAACGCGACGAGGATGGTTATTACATTGCCAGCGTTCCTGAACTGACAGGCTGCCACACACAAGCCAAGTCGTTGGATAAACTGATGGAGCGCATCCGCGAGGCAATTGAGCTATGCCTCGAAGTGGAAAGAGACGTAATTCCTCAGCAGTTTATCGGCGTCCAGCGCGTTGCTGTGGAAGTATGAGATGTCAAAGTTTCCACGAAAAATCCGAAGCGCCGGCTTCGGATTTTTGTTTTGTAATGTCTGAGGAGATCTGTTTGCCAACATCGGCATTTCACGCGATCGCGCTGCCTATCTCCTTCAATTGTTTAACCACATCCTCCGGCAAGAGCGCCGGTTCGACGCTCAGCATCTTGCAGGTCAAAATTTTTTGGGCGGTAACCTCGATCATATCGGTCATATCGGCGGCGCGGCGCAGACTGCTGCCCGCCACCACCAGCCCGTGGTTCTGCATCAGCGCGGCAATGCCATTCGCCAGCACGGCCTTGCCAACCAGCTCGCCCAGTTCATCTGTGCCCGGCATGATAAAGGGCACCACCGGGATGTCGCCGAAGAAGGCTGCGTCGGCGGAGATGGGCGCGAATTTGGTGCCGGTCAACGCCATCAGGGTGGCATTGGGCGCATGGCTGTGGATCACGGCGGTAATATCCGGCATATTCTTGTAGATGTTGCAGTGGACGCGCCGCTCGCTGGAAGCGGTGTAGTCGGTGTCGCTGATGATCTTGCCGTTCAAGTCAATGCGCACCATCATATCCGGACGCAGGTCGCCCTTGAATATGGCAGAGGGTGTGATCCAGATCTCGTTCGGGTTGTCGTCGCAGCGTGCGCTAACATTGCCACCGGTGGCGGTGATGAGGCCCTTGGCATAGAGTTCGTTGGTGACCATCAGGATCTGGTCGCGCACGTCGCCGGTCTTGACGACTGCGGGCATCACACCCTGCCCCCCTCCTGCAGGAGATGGGAGAGAGGCGGAAGCAGGCGCAGGCGCCGGAGCCGGTGCCGCTCCCAGTTTGGTCAGATCGCCGGGATCGCCGATCTTGGTTCTGGCCTCTGTATACAGCTTGCCCATATTCCCTTGAATACGGATGAAGGACATCGCCTTGCCGGTGTCGCCGCTGAACGATAGCTTACCACTGGTGGCAGCTTTGGAGGCATTGATGCGGCCGGTGAACATCCCGTCCAGAATATCAGCGGCCATCTTGAGTTTCACGTCCGGCTCGCGCGGCGGCGCGCCGAGGCCGGAGTCCGCTTTCCCGTCCACAAAACTCATAAAGAACGACTGATCCAAATCCTTGACCGTGAACAGGAAGACGACATTCTTGCCCTTGGCAAAGCTATTCATCTCCTTATCAGCGACAATGCGGGCGGTGAAATCCTTCATGATTTCAATCATTTTCTGGCGGGCGCCACTTGTGTCCATTGATTCTACCTTTCCAGTTGGGGAGGCGGGCTGCGGGGCAGCCGCGGGGATGGTTTCGGTTTTTACTTCAACCGCTTTTTCTTTTTGCGCAGCGACATCCAGATCGGTCGTCCCCGGCCCGGGAGCCTGGGCGCGCGCTTTCAGGGCTGCTTCGTCTGTCTTGCGCGACCCGGTCCAGGTAAAGGACTCGAGCGCGGCGGCGTTCAGGATGTACTTTGGACTTTTTCCCGCCAGCAGCAGTCTTAGTTCGCTGGCGATGATCTCACCTTGGTGGGCAGCCACTTCGAGTGTGTTGCCACCCATGTGCGGCGTGGCGACCACATTCGGAAAGGCCAGCAGCGGGTCGTCCGCGCCGGGCGGCTCGACCGTGAATACATCCGTCGCATATCCCCTTAGCCTGCCGGATCGTAGAGCAGCCTGTAGCGCAGCATCGTTCACCAACGCGGCGCGGGCAGTATTGACCAGGTACGCGCCCGGCTTCATCCGCTCGAAGGCTGCGGCGTTCATCATGCCGAGCGTCGCGTCTACGACGGGGGCATGCAGGCTGACGAAGTCGCTCTCGGCCAGCAGCCGCTCGAAGGAGACTTTCTCTGCACCCATCAAGACAGCTTGCTCGGAACTCAGGAACGGGTCGAAGAGCAGGAGGCGCGCCCCGAAGGGCAGCAGGCGCTGGATGACCTTGCGCCCGATCGCGCCGCCTCCGACCACACCGATCGTCTTTCGCCATAATTCGACGCCGAGAAATTCCTCGTGCGCCTGTCCCATGCGGCCCAGGTCGCCGGCCTCACCTCCTGGTTGACGGAGGAAGGCAGAGGCGGGTTGGAGTTTGCGCGCCAGCATCAGCACGAAACTGACAGCCAGGTCAGCCACCGCGTCGGCGTTGCGCGCCGGGGTGTTGGTCACGGGCACACTGGCCGCGCTGCAGGCCTCGATGTCGATGTTGACCGGGTTGCCGCGGCAAACGACGATCATGCGCAGGTCGGGCAATTGGAACAGGGCGGCGGCATCGACGATATCCACTTCGGTAACGAAGACCTGGACTCCCTTCAACGTTTGCACCAGATCGTCGCCAGTGAGCAAAATACCCTCTGTACGATACGGCTTATAGGTGACGTCGCCGATGGTGCGCAATCGTCCGAGCGCGGCCTCGTCCACCTCGGCGCTGATGTAGATCTTTGGCCGGAAGGAGGCGGCTGCACCTTCGCCTTCCCCCCCGGAGTCAAGCCCGGCCATCAGCGCGTCCGTAAACTGGTTGATGGCAATGATATCTGCCGGACGGCGTTCGCTGCGCAGCGACTGCCAATCGGCATAGAGCGACTGATACGTGGCCGAAGACGGACCGGGAACCTGCTCGCGGGCGACGTTTGCCAGTTTTTGCGCGCCCGTTGCGAGGTCCCGGAAGATGCCAGCGCCAACCCCGGCGCAGATGGCCGCACCCAGCGCGCTTGCTTCCGCTGTGGCGCTGACATGCACCTTGCACCCCATCACGTCGCTGATGATCTGGGTCCAGAGAGCGGAGCGGGTGATCCCGCCGCTGAGCCAGAGTTCGGATGGGGCGCCTCCGGAAACCTTCAATATCTGCTCGATGTTGGCGCGCACCGCGTAGGCCATCCCTTCCAGGATGGCGCGTGCCACGTCGGAGCGGGCTTCGTCGCCAAGGCGGGCGGCCACCGAGGAAAAGGTCAAGGCGTCCACCGGCGGCTCCATCGCGGCGGCATTGAAGACCGCTGCGCCGATTGTGGAGAGAGTGCCGTGTGCGCCGGGGGTCGAAGCCTCCGCCTCGGCGGCTAACATGGCCACCGGGTTGGGGGCTTCGCCGTGCATCAGGTGGGCGAACCAATCGAGGCTGGAACCCATCTGCCCGGCGTTGCTTTCCAGCACATACAGGCCAGGGATGACGTGCAGCCCGGTCCAGAGGTGCATTTCGGGATCGAGAAGCGGTTCCGCCACGGCCATCTGGATCGGCGTGGTCGTACCGGCTACGACTCCGATCTGCCCGGAGGAGACGACACCCATTCCCAACAGGCCGCACTGCGTATCGGGTCCGCCGACCGCCACCGGGATACCGGGAACCAGCCCCAGATCGGCGGCAGCTTCCTTCGTTAGTTTGCCGAGGCGGGTCCCGGCGTTCTTCAATCGCGGCAGGATCTTCTCCGCGATATCCATGGATTTGATTACGGCGGAGGCCACTTTCCGCGATTTCAAGTCGAGGATCAGGCTTTCCCCGGCCTGGGCCTGTTCCGTGGCAGTTTCATCGCTCAACATGTAGCCGACCCAATCGCTAAAACTCAGGACGGCATGGGCGGACTGGAAGGCCTCTGGCTGGGTTTCCTTCAACCACAACAAGCGGGCAGCGGTGAAGACCGGGCTGGGAGAGTGACCGGTAATTTTATACAATTCTTCGCCGCGTTCAATGGCCAGTTGCATGCCCTGTCCCGCGGCGCGCGCGTCCCGGTTGGGTGCGGCCAATAGGACGCTGCCTTTTTTATCCAACACAATGGTTGAATGGCGCATACTGGTGGCGGCCAATCCGGCCACCTCTTGCGGCGTAACACCGGCTTTTTTTAGTGCTTCCTGCACGGCCTCGCCAAGCGTCCGCCAGACGCCAGCTGTATCGAGTTTGTAGGCAAAGCCTCCAATTTCGGGCGCGGGCGGAAGCGTCCACGGACGAAAAACGCTGGTAGTCTCCGCCGTCGCGCTGTTCACCAACAAGCAGCGCCCGCCTCCACCTCCAGCATCCAAGCCAATCAGGTATTTTCCAGACATGCAGCCTCCTTGTTTGAAATGGTCACTTGCAGTAACCGTTTGCCCGGTACCATTCCACTGCTTTACGCAGTGCGTCACTCGCCGGGATGTACGTATAGCCCAGCTCGCGCATTGCTTTGGCGGAGCTGAAATATTCCTTCTTGCTGGAAACGCGCACCGCGGCCGGGGTGGCGGCCGGGATATGTATAGAGTTCAGCCGAGCCAGACCGGTGTCCAAGTAGGCCCAAACCAGTGCAATGGCGCGCGGGATGCGCGCCCGTACTTTGGGCAGGCCGGAAACCTCTGCCAGCAAGTCCAGCACCTGCTTGAGCGAGAGGTTCTCCCCGCCCAAAATATAGCGCTCTCCGATCTTGCCCTTTTCCATCGCCAGTAGATGACCATTGGCAACATCATCCACATCGACAATGGTCAGGCCGGTGTCCACATAGGCGGGCATCTTGTCGTTGAGGAAATCCACGATCATCTTGCCGGTCTGGGTGGGTTTGTGGTCGCCCAAGCCGACCGGCGCGGCGGGGTTGACCGTCACCACCGGCAAGCCCTTTGCCACGAACTCACGCACCACTTCCTCTGCCAGGAACTTCGAGCGTTTGTAATCGCTGAGCATGTCCTTGATCGTGACCGGCGTATCTTCGGTGCCGGGTGTGCCATCGCGCGGGATGCCCAGTGCGGCAATCGAGCTGGTGTGGATGATGCGCTTCACGTTGGTTTTTGCCGCAGTCTCCAGCACGCGGCGCGTCCCTTCCACGTTGGATTGGTAAAACTCATCCCACGTGTAGCCCCAGTAGGCGTATAGCGCCGCTACGTGGAATACCCACTCGCAGCCGGTCATCGCTTCTTGCAAGGCGGAGACACTGCTCAAATCGCCGCTGACGCACTCGATGGGCAAGCCGTCCAGCATACGGGTATTCGTCCCGGGCCGCACCAGGGCGCGGATCGCGTGCCCCTCAGCCAGCAATTTGCGGATGACCGCACTGCCGACGAAGCCGGTTCCGCCGGTAATGAAGGTTTTCATTATCCGCCCATCGCCTGCTTGATGAGTTCGCCGCTCGTCGCCCAGACGCGACCCTTTAGATTATTCGTCTCTTCCATGATCTGGTCGAAGGCGTTCGCGATCATATCGACTTCTTCGTCGCCAATGATGAGCGGCGGCAGCAGCTTGACGATATTCACGCCTGGCCCGCCGACCTGCGTCATCATGCGGTGATCGCGCATCAACGACATGACCACAAGTTGCGTGAAGAGGCCTTTCTCCGCGGCCTCGATGGCGGTCCACGCGGCGCGCAGGGCGAGGTTCTTCGGCGGACGGAATTCGATTCCGATGACCAGACCTTTGCCGCGCACATCGGCGATCATCTCGTGTTTCTCTTTCAACGCGGACAGTTTGGCGAGCAGCTTCGCGCCGACCGTCGCCGAGCGCTCGACGATCTTTTCTTCGTCCATCACGTGCAGCGTGGCGAGACCGGCAGCCATGCCCATATCGTTCTGTCCGAAGGTGGTCGAGTGCACCTGGGCGCGCTTGAGGTTGCCAAATACCTTGTCGTTGACCTCGCGCCGCATGATGACCGCACTGACCGGCACGTACCCGCCGCCGAGTGACTTGGCGATCGTGACCATATCCGGCTCCACGGGCCAATGATTGCATGAGAGGAATTTTCCAGCGCGGCCCAGACCCATCTGGACCTCGTCGCAAATGAACTGCGCGCCGTACTTGCGGCAAAGGCGTTGGGCTTCGGGCAGGTAGTTGCCTTCTGGGATGTAGACGCCCTTACCCTGGATCGGCTCGACGATAAATGCAGCCACGTCCCCTTTGCGCAGTTCTTTCTCCAGCCCATCCAGATCGTTCATCGCGACCATCGTTGTGCCGGGGATGAGCGGCTCGAAGCCTTTCTTGAACGCCTCGCCTCCGTTGATGGAGAGCGTGCCGAGCATCAGCCCGTGGAAAGAGTGGTCGAGGTAGAGCAGGCGCGAGCGTTTCGTTGCATAACGGGCGAACTTGATGGCAGTGTCCACCGCGTCCGCTCCGGAGTTGGCGAAGAAAATGGCGTCCAGGCCGGGTGGCATCCGCTTGACCAGCTCCTCGGCAAGCAGTCCAGCCAAAAGCGGACAGTCCATCTTGACCAGAGTCGGACGATTCAGGCTGAGATATTCCAGCATCGCCTGCTTGACCACCGGGTGGTCGCGTCCCAGATTGAAGACGCTATAACCGGCCAACAGGTCGAGGTAGCGGTTGCCGTCCAAATCCCACAGGTATGCGCCCTCGCCTCGGGCGTAGATCTTGTCGAAGCCGATGATCTGCTGGACGCGCGCCATGTGCGGGCTGATGTATTTCATGTGCAGGTCGTACTGGTCAGCCTGGCGGTCTTTGATGAGTTGGGCGAGTGAAAATGACATAATTACTCTCCTTTCCTTCCACAGGTAGGGGCTGCAAAAAAGTCATGCTGAGCGAAGCGAAGCATCTCATCCGCTAATTAGGAGACCCTTCGCTTCGCTCAGGGTGACAGGATGCTTTTTCGACGGCCTCTACGCGGCAGCAAGAATTTCCTGCAATCCTAATTCGCGAGCAGTCTCCGGCAGAGGAAGGCCCGATTGCTGGTCAATGCCCAGGAAATTAAAATAACATTTTGCCATGGCCTCCATGTCGAGCGTGCGATCTCTCACCGGGCCAATAGCCTGCGGCGGATCGCCGCGCTCGCGCCCCGGCAGCGGAAACTGCGCCGGCAAGCCATGTTTTGCATTGAAGGCATGGCGCAGCGCCTGGATGCGTTTGCCGGCGCGGAAGAACTCAGCCTCATCCATGCCCCAACCGGTTGCTGCATTCAGCCATTCGAGGAGGGGCGGATTGCCCATCGCCAGGGCAAACTGGCACAGGCCAAGCGAATCGAAGGCGCGGCAAAGTGACATGCCAATCGCCTGCGTGACCCCCTTTTCGGCGTAATCGTAGCGCGCCGCCTGTTTACGGCCAAGCAAATCGAAATAGGAGGCGAAGGCCGGGACACCGGCGTTGCCCGTGTTGCTGGCCGTGTGCCGACCCGGGGCCGGGTCGAGTGCGTAGCCAACAGCCACGCCCGGTTCGTAGATGCCGCGGTGCATGGCAATCTCCTGTCCCCCGGCATGAACGGCGGCCTCTCGCGCTTCGGGGCAGAGCCTCGCTGCGGCGCGCTGCACGCCATCTGCCAGCCAATCGCCCAAGCCGGGCGTCCGCCTCGCGATGCGTCGGGTTAGTTCCAGGATCGCCTCACGGTTACCCCAGTCCAACGGAAGCTCATCCGCCAGTTCGGGAGGCAGCCAGCCCTTTTCGGCGCATTCCAGAGCGAAGGCAACCACATTGCCCGCCGAGATCACATCCAATCCGGCCATGTTGCAGACATGATTGCAGTGCATGACCGTCGCCAGGTCGCTGTTCATCACGAGCGGGCCAAAGGCAGCCAGCGTCTCGTATTCGGGCTTGTGGCTCGTCCCGCCATCCGGCTGATTCACAATACCGCCGCAGGCCACCGGGCAGCCCTGGCAGGCATACGCCTTGACCATCGGGCGGACAACAGCGCGGTCGCTCAAACCTTCGGAGAGTTCCAGCGGGAAGTCGCGATAGCCAATGCCGCTCCAGTTGCGCACGGGAGTATCGCCCAGCTCGACCGACATCGCCGTCCCGGCGGATGTGCCGAAACGCTTATACGAATCCACCACGATCTCGGCCTTGGCGCCGCTGAATTGTCCGCGCATACGGCGAATAATGGGCAGGATAAATCCCACGAGGGCTGGGAGACGGGCAGACATACCGGATGGTTTGCGCCGGAACAAAGGCAGATAACCCGCAGAGGCATCCTTGAACGCCTTGGCATCGGCGAACGGCGGGCGGGTTTTCCCGCGTGCGATCACCGCTTTGAGCAATTTCGATCCCATGACCGCGCCCAAGCCGCAGCGCGCTGCCAGGCGACCATCTTCGTTGACGATGCCGGAGATGAGAGAAAGCTTCTCGCCCGCCGGGCCAATGCAGGCAACTTTGGCATCCACGCCGATTTCCTTGTGCAAGGCCTCCTCCGTTTGGCGGACATCTAGCCCCCAAAGATGGGAGGCGCCCCTGATCTCGACCTTCTCGCCATCCACGAACAGGTAGACCGGCTTCTCCGCCTTGCCGGAAATGAACAGCCCATCCCAACCCGCGCCGCGCAGCGCCGGGCCAAAGTTCCCGCCGCAGTTGGCGTCGCCCCACGCGCCGGTCAGCGGCGAACGCGCCGCCGCCAGGAAGCGTCCACTGAAGGGCGCGCCGGAGCCGGTCAATAGGCCGGGAATCAGAGCCAGGATATTATCCGGGCCGAGCGGATCGGCATCCGCCGGGATGCGTTGGTAGAGGTAATGCACACCCAACCCGTAACCGCCCAAGTAACTGCGGTAGATTTCCTCCGGAGGCTGCTCCACTTCGATTTGACCGGTGGAGAGGTTGACGAAAACGAGCTTGCCCCAATAACCGTTAGCCATCGTTGTCTCCTTTATCTCTTTCACCTCAATTGTTGACGGGAACGGAAAACAATGGAACGAAAGCGGTCTCCACGGTGAATGGCCTGGGTGAATTCGAGCGGCGTGTTGTCTGCGAGAAAGCTCAAGCGCGTGACCAGCACCAGCGGCACGCCTTCGCCGACCTTCAGCTCCCTGGCTTCGTACGGGCCGGCGACAGATAATTCAACGGTATCGGTGGCATAAGAGGGTGAAAGACCATAGCGCTCTTCGATCAACCGGTAAATGCTCTGATCGGACAAGTCGAAATCCACCAGGCCAGGGACGCGACTATTCAGATAGAACGAGGTCTCCAAAGACATGACCTCATCCCTCATCAGCCGCTGACGGGCGATGCGTACCACCGGCTCGCCGCGAGCAATCTTCAACTGACCTGCCACCGCCTCTGTCGCCGGTTCGACCACCTGCGCCAAGACCTTGGCGCCGGCTTGCATTCCAATCTTGCCAAGCAATTCGGTGTAGCCTTGCAAAGGGAATTGGGAACTATCCAGGGTGGCTTTCGGCGCGCAGACGAATGTCCCCCGTCCGCGCTGACGGGTGACGAGCCCCTCGTTGGCTAGCTGGGCTAACGCCTGGCGCGCCGTCATGCGCGAGATGCCGGTCTCGGCACAGATTTGCGCTTCGGAGGGCAGCACATCGCCGGTCACGAGCTTTCCACTCATGATCTGCTGGCGCAATTGTTCGCGGATTTGATAATAGAAGGGAAGAGGGCTGTCAGGTTCAAGGCGAAGAGGCATAGAAGTCTCCGCTAAAACGTATATACATTATACCATTTATAACAACCTTCCCCGCTAGCAGTTTGTCGGAAAACCTCGTAGGGCGGGTTTCTTACCCGCCAGGTTTTCGAGGCTAATGGAAATCCCCCAAGAACGCATCGCATCCGATTTCATAACGAAACAACTCGAGACCCCATAAAGTCAACTGATCCACAAATTTCAGCCCGCACTTTTCGAGCACGCGCTGCGAGGCGATATTCTCCGGGTGGGTCAGGCCAATGATCTCGTCGAGGCCGCACTGCGTAAAGCCAAAATGAATGGCAGCCCGCGCCGCCTCGGTGGCGTAGCCTTGACCCCAGACGAGGCGGCTCAACAGGTAAGCCACCTCGATCTCGCCGGTTTCGGGCAGGTACTCCAGCCCATTCCAACCCACCACCTGTTCATCCACGGGTGTGACCACCGCCCAATGGCCGTAGCCGCGTTCCTGCCAGTGGGCCAGGTGATGGGCAATGTACTTCTCTGCTTTTGCGCGCGGCCAGGGGTCGCTGCGCGGAAAGTAGCGGAAGATTTCCGGTTCTTGAAGGATGGCTACCAACCGATCGGCATCTTCTGCCGACCAGGGACGCAGGATCAGGCGCGGGGTGTGGAGGGTTGGGATGTTCACGCCTGGCTGCCCAGCTTCTCGCCAAGTTGGAAAGCCTTCTCCATCAGCCCGGGTTGCTTTTGGGCATCGCCCACATCGCTGAGTGTGCCATAGACCATGCCGACGATCTCGGCGCGCAAGAAACGGCACATGGTCTCGAAGGTGTAGATGGCGTTGATCCCACCGGAGGTATAGAGGTCGCTGTCGCCGTAGCTCAGGATGATGCCGAACTGCTTGCTGCGGAATTCCTTCCAGTTCGTTCCCTGGAAGGCGTACCAGCGATCAATGCACAATTTGAGCTGTGCGCTGATGGTGAACCAGTAGATTGGGCTGGCGAGTAGGATGGCGTCCGCGGCAGCAATCTTCGCGTAGAGCGGCTGCATATCATCCTTGAGGATACAAACGCCGGTTTCCTGGCACTCATCGCAGGCGTCGCAAGGACGGATGTCCAGCCCGTGCAGATAGATGCTTTCCACCTGCGCACCGGCGGCGCGTGCCCCTGCCGCGGCTTGCTCAGCCAGTGTTGCGCTGTTGCCTTTCTCGCGCGGGCTGCCTTTGAAGATAAGCACTTTTTTTGTCATGTTGGGTCTCCTACATCGTTAGATAGGCGATATACCTTTGCGGGCCTCACGGACCCAGGTCAGGACATTCTTCACGTCAGCGGTGATGGCCGCGTAGTCACCTGCCTCGATGCGCTTGCTGGAAATCAATTTGCTCCCCATACCGAGACAGGCCACCCCGGCCTGGATCCAGGCGGTGACATTCTCCTTTTCGGGCGTCGTGCCTCCCGTCGGCATTAAGCGCACCCAGGGCATCGGTCCGCGCACAGCCTGAACGAGGGCCGGGCCGCCAAGCTCTTCGCCGGGGAAGATCTTACAGATCTCCACGCCGAGTTCCTCGGCATTGGAAATTTCGGTTGAGGTGGCGCAGCCGGGTGTGTACGAAACCTTGCGCCGGTTGCATAGGCGCGCCACTTCTGGATTGAGGTTGGGACCGACGATGAAGTTCGCTCCGAGTTGGATGTAGAGGGCGGCGGTCGGTGCGTCCATGATCGTCCCGGCGCCGAGGATCAGCTCTTTGTTATCCTGGAAGCGCTTGACCAGCTCGGCAAATACCAGGTGCGCTCCGTCGCCGCGGTTGGTGAACTCGACACAGCGCGCCCCGCCTTCAAGGCTGGCGAGGATGACCTTCTCGGCAATCGCCGGGTCATCGTGGTAGAAGAGCGGGATAAACCCGGTTTCGATCATGGTGGTGAGGACTTTGAGGCGGGAGTATTTGGCCATGTGAATCTCCTTAATCCTGGTCGGTATAAAGCCAGGTTTTCCAAATGCTGGGCGATGAATCCGGGATTTCAATCGCGCCGGCCGCCTTTTTGTAGAATTCGAACGGCTCGACAAAACCGATGATCGCATACCCATAGCCTGCCAGTTTCATGTCCAGCAGACAGGCGAGCAACAACGCTTTCCCAGTCCCTTTTCCCCGGCACTCCTCAAGTACCCCGGTGGGGCCAAAAAAGCCCAAAGCACTCGCATCATAACAAGCGAACCCAATCAGTTTCTGATCTTGGATGGCGATAAAACAGGTCATCGGTTTGTTGGATATCGCTTTGTCCGTTTCGCTTGCCCAGACATGCTCGAAATGTTTTCCAACCCAATTCACGATCAGGTGTTTCTCTGCGCCAATCGGCTTGCGGATGGAAACGCCGAGTTTTTCCTGTTCTGCCAGGAAACTCCAATCATCCTTGAGATCGTACAGCTTTACCAACATGTCTGTCACGGACAGCATCCTTTTCTTGAACTATCTACTCACGCGGCCCGAAGCATTGCCTCCGGCAAGCGCCTCGACCTCGCCCACGGTCACCAAGTTGAAGTCGCCAAAGATGGAATGCTTGAGCGCCGAGGCGGCCACAGCAAAGTTCAATGCGCGCTGCGGGTCAGCATACTGGCTCAAGCTGTAGATGAGGCCAGCGGCAAAACTGTCGCCGGCACCGACGCGGTCCACGATATCCGCGATGTCGTAAGTCGGAGCGGTGAAGAATTTCCCTTTTTGCCAGAGGGCGCCGCTCCAGGTGTTGTGGCTGGCCGAGAGCGAACCGCGCAGGGTGATGGCAATCGTCTGCAGGCGCGGGAAGCGGGCGGATAGCAACTCACAGACTGGAATGTACTTCTCCGCTTCCACCTTTCCGGCGCGGATGTCCGTCTCCGGAGCTTGGATGCCGAAGACTTTTTCGGCATCTTCTTCATTCGCAACAGCCAAGTCGCAACGTGCCACCAGTTCTTGCATCACCTCCCCGGCGGCTTTACCCCACTTCCACAATTTGGCGCGGTAATTCAGGTCGCAAGAGATGGTCAGGCCGAGGTCGCGGGCGGCTTTTACCGCCTCCAGGCATACCGCGGCCGCACCTTGCGAAACCGCCGGGGTGATGCCGGTCCAGTGGAACCAGGTCGCCTCTTGAAGTACCTTTTTCCAGTCGAATGCGCCGGGTTGGAGTGTGGCAAAGGCGGAACCGGCCCGGTCGTAGATCACCTTGCTGCCCCGCTGGGCCGCGCCGTTCTCCAAGAAGTAAATTCCCAGCCGCTCACCGCCGCGCAGGATATGGTTCGTGCCGACGCCGTACTGGCGCAGGAATTGGAGGCAGGCATCGCCGAGATCGTTGGCTGGCAGGCGGGTGACAAAATCCGCCGGCAGGCCGAAATTGGCGAGGGCAACCGACACATTCGCTTCGCCTCCACCGTAAATGGCATCGAAAGCGCGCGCCTGTCCGATGCGCAGACGTCCGGGCGGGGAGAGACGCAGCATGATTTCGCCGAAGGTGATGATGTGAGCAGGCATAGATGATTTCCTAAACCTATTGCGCCTCTGCCTTGATCTTCCCCTCCGCGATGGCGCGGCGGAAAATGGACAAGGTCTCGGCAACGCCATCGGCGAGAGGGGTGAAGATCAATGATCCAATCGCGCGGATGAGGGCGGCGCTATCCACTTCTGACGGGAAGGGCAGAGGCTTGTCGTCAAACGTGATCCTGCCGCGGGCAGATGGTTCCGCTTTTTCGATGGCCGCAATTACTTCCGCCGTGCTGAACGACGGGCCGCCAATATTGAAGACCTGCGCGCCAGTAATGTCTGCGCGGGCGGATTGAATGAACGCCTTCGCTGTGTCATCGCCGTACTGGAAGCAGTAGCGCCCGCCGTAGCTGATGTGGTATGGTTGACCAGCAGCCGCGGCCAACATGGCTTTGGTCGGCGTGGAGGTCATACCCTGGTCGCGGCCCGCGCCGTAAACCACGTAAGGGCGCAGACCGATGCTGCTGACGCCTTCGTCGCGGAAGTAGACTTGGGCATTGCCTTCGTTGGCTTGTTTGTAGAAACCATAGTGGGAGCGCGGCTTGAGCGGAGCGTCGTGGGCGAGCGGCTCATCGGGATATTCTTCGCTCGGCCCGTAGACCGCGGTGCTGGATGCATAGACCACGTTCTTGACGCCGAGACGTTTGGCCGCCGCGAACACGTTGACCGTCCCGACCACGTTGACGCGCGCCCCGGCCACCGGATCCGCTTTGCAAAATGGAAGTTGCAGCGCGGCCAGGTGGAGGATGCGGTTGGCATGGCTGTCCTTCAGAGCACCTTCGACCGTTGCCAGGTCCGATATATCGCCGCGGATGAAGTTGATCTTGGCGATCTCTTTTTGGTTCAGCAATAATGGCAGGCGGTGATATTTCGGATCCAGGTCGAGCGCGGTCACGGGAACGCCGGCGCGCACCAGGTTGCGCAATACCCAGACGCCGATGCATCCGCCCGCGCCAGTGACGAGAAAATGTTCTTGGTTCATACAGGCTCCTTAGACTTCGAAAGTCTGGTCACTTAGCTACCCAACCGCAATCCACCAGCCAGTCCGCGCCGGTGACGAACGAGGCGCCCTCGCTGGCGAGGAAGTAGATCGGCTCGGCGATTTCCATCGGGTCCGCCCAGCGCTTGAAAGCCTGTTCGGCTTCGCGTTCTTTCTTCACCGCATCGAACGGGATGCCGGTGCGATTCGATTCGAGCGTAATGTCGCCGCGCAGCATGGGCGTATCCACCGAGCCGGGACTGATGGAATTGACACGGATGTTGTATGGCGCCAGTTCCCAGGCCAATGCGCGCGTCATGGCAATGATCGCGCCCTTCGTCGCCCCGTACATGACGTGATCCATCTGCCCAACGTGACCGGATACCGATCCCATGTTGACGATGACCCCGCTCTTCTGCCGTTTCATGAACGGCAACACATACTTGCACAGAAGGAAATGTCCCCCCAAATTGACCTCGGTCGTGCGGCGGAACTCGTCCCAGGTGATCTGGTCGAAAGGCTTGACCAGCACGATGCCGGCGTTGTTGACCAATACATCGACGCGGCCATATTTCTCGCCAATCTGGCGAACACACTCCGCCACCTGTTTCTCGTCGGCGACATCGCATTGCAGGAACAACGCCTCGCCCCCCTGCCGGTTGATCTCTTGCGCGACCTTCTGCCCATCCGGCAGGATGTCCAATCCGACCGCGGCGTAGCCGTGTTTGGCAAACAGGCGCAGGCACGCTTCACCAATTCCGCGCGCCGCGCCAGTGACAATGACGACTTTTTTATCGGTCATGTTTTCCTCCAAAACCTTTTTCCACGAAATCACACAAAGGCTTGCCATCCCGAAGGACACCGGGACGGTGTGAGCTTGCCGAAGGGAACACAAAGGTTTTCCTTTTTGATCCTTTGTGTCCTTAGTGGTTAGCGGGTTTTCATCCCGATCATCTTGCGTGCCTGCTTGACCGTCGCCAGCGGGCGGCCCAGCGCACGCGCCATTTCGGCAGTCTCACGGACAAGCTCATGCGTGGTGACCAGCTTGCCGCTGTGATCGTAGGGCAGGTCCTCGGTCCCGACCCGCACGTGGTCGCCGTGGACGATCGCGGCAGCGAGGGTTTCGCGCTGTCCTTCGCCCATAATGCTGACGTTGCAGGCGCAGCCTTCCGGCATCAGGCTGCGGCGGTAGAGATACTCCTCCACAGTGGGCGGGCTCCAGGTACCGCCAGGCCAGCCGAAGAACAGGGTGGTGACGTAGGGTGGCTCGAGCAATTTTCTCTTGATGAGATGGTTTAGGTTCCAAATGGATCCGGCGTGCCACACCTCCCATTCGGGGATTACGCCATATTCCTTGCACAAGCGGCAATATTCGACCAATTCATCCTTGGGGTGCAGGACATTGAAGTCCGCGCCGACGAAGGCTTCATCGTGGTGGTTCAGAATGATGGACATCATGTCAGCGTGTTCGGTGAAGACATCCATTCTGTCAGCGATCGGCAGGCTGGACATGCCGCATTGAACGATGATGTCACATTTGGTGCGCACAGCGGCGATGGTTTCCTTCCATTTACCCTCTGCGTGGGTGTGCAAGATGGTCGCGCCGTTCTCGAGGCAGAGGGCGGCTTCTTCGGCGATGGCTTCCGGCGTGCGCGGGTAGTCTACTTCCGGGCGCAGCCAGCAGATGTTGGGGGTGGCGATAATGATGAGAGGTTGCACAGGAAATCCTTTAGGAGAGAGGGGAATAGCGCAATTACTATAGCATAACTGCCCCTGAATCTACAAGTTGGGAACATCACCATTCTAGCGTGAAAATCAAAACGCTCTGCCATAGGAGATAGGCAGAGCGTTCCGAGATGGTGCTATTCCTGCAATACCGCCAGCATCTTCGCATGCAAGGCGGGCGGCGCGGCGAGAATGGAAAGCGGCGGGGTGAGGTAATCCGGCTTGCCGCCAATACCGGTGACCAGCGCCCCGGCTTCCTCGGCGATGAGGCCGCCGGCAGCCATGTCCCAGGCATGGAGGCTCAACTCCCAGTAACCGTCCAGGCGGCCAGCCGCCACGTAAACCAGGTCGAGGGCGGCCGAACCGAGACGGCGCACACCCTGGGTGCAACGGGCGAAGCGACCATAGAATTCCAGGTTGTTGCGCGGCGCGCTCCATGTGTCGTAGGGGAAACCGGTCACCAGCAGGCTGTCCTTCAACTCACAGGCCTCCGAAACGTGGATCGGGCGCCCGTTCAGCCAGGCGCCACGGCCGCGTTCGGCAGTGAAGGCTTCGTCACGCAGCGGGTCGTAGACCACGCCCAGCGTCACGCCGCCGCGGCGTGCATAGCCGATCGATACGCAAAAAATTGGTACGCCATGGGCGTAATTGACGGTGCCATCCAGCGGATCCAGGTACCAGAGGCCGTCTTCGCCTCCCGCCAGGCTGCCGGCTTCCTCGGTCAAGATGCTGCTTTCCGGCCAGCGGCGGCGGATCTCCGCCACCAGGAAGGCTTCGGATTGGTGGTCCACTTCCGTCACCAGGTCGATCACGCCTTTGTGGATCACCTGGTGCTCCTGTTCGTAACCGGCGCGTAATATCTCACCCGCGCCGCGGGCAAGATGTTCTATTTCCGATAGGGTTGGTTGCATATCAACAATGGGAGGAGGCGATTTGTTTCAGCGCTTCCTGTAGCAGGGGTGCACAGGGGATGTTCATGGAGTTATTTTAGCCCGCTTCGGGCAGACAGGCAAGAGAGCCACCCTTATATTCCATCAAAATTTAGACACGCGATGTGCTGGGTTGGGGTATAATTTTTACAGAGGTGTGCTATGAGGCAGATCGTCATTTATCCAGGGGAAGATGGCTACTGGGTGGCTGAATGTCCCAGCCTGCCTGGCTGCATCAGCCAGGGAGAGACCAAAGAGGCAGCGATCAGGAATATCAAAGAGGCAGTGCAGGGATATATACAAGCCTTGGAAGAAGATAACCTTCCCATCCCACAAGAGCATTTCGACACTTTGCTGGTGGCTGTGTGAGCAGTCTGCCGCGGATTTCTGGTCGTGAGTGTGTAAAAGCCCTTGAGAAGGAAGGTTTTTATTTGAAGCGTCGCGAGGGCAGCCACATGATCTTGCGCCGCGACGATCCGTTTGGGCAGCTTGTTGTACCGGACCATAAGAATTGGATCGCGGAACTTTACGGGCAATCATCCGTCAGGCGGGATTGAGCGTGGACGAGTTTGCGGAATTACTGTAAGAATGCCGCCGCGAGGCGGCGATTTTTTTATTTTTCACCCTTCCATTCGCCAATCAACCGCTCGAAATATGCATCCAGGTAGCGCAACCGGTTCGCGGCAATTGCCCTTGCCGTGGCGGTGAACATCCGGTCGCGCACCTTACGCAGCTTGAATAGATGCTCGTGGTACGAACTGTGCGGCTCGCCAGGAAGCTCGCGTCCAGTCTGGACGAACTGCTCGGACGGCGCGGCGTACCAGGGCTGGCCGGCCAGCGTGGCATAGGCGATGACGCGCGCCACGCCGATCGCGCCGAGAACATCCAGCTTATCCGCGTCGAACAGGATTTTGGCCTCGATCGTCTGCGGCGGCTCAGAGGTGTCGCGGTAGCGGTGGGCGCGTATGCAGTGCTGGACAGCGGCGATGCGCTCCGGCTTCCAGCCTTCGAGGCGCAGCACCTCGGCCGCGATCTCGGCTGAGGCGTGATGGTGGTTGGTGCGCGATTCGGCGCCGGGCGTGGTGCCTTCGGCGTCGTGCAGCAGCGCCGCGGCGCGGACGATCTCCAGGTCCGCACCTTCTGCTTTGGCTAGTCGTTCAGCCATGCGGTAGACGCGCAGCACATGGTCGAAGTCGTGGACGGCGTCAGCGTCTCGATACCATTGGCGGGCTTGTTGGATGGTTGGCACGTTAGAACACCTTGAAGTAATGTAGAAGGGCCAATATGGCAGCGATCACCAAGAGGACAAGGCATCCTTGAACTAAGAATTTCAGAATGTGCTGGAAAAAGAAGCGCACAATAACAAAGATAATGGCGAGTGCAACCAGGATCGCAACAAACCAAAAAAATGGACTGGCTGTGATGCTTGAAAGGTCGAAAGACATAGATGCATCCTCCACAAAAGTTAGCGGGTGTGTCAAGCGGTGCGATAGTAGCCCACATCCACCGAATAGAGGCGGCCGCGCTTGACCACCTGCTTGACCAGGTTCGTGCCGAAGCGATAGCCGAGGTGGCGGTAATCCGGCACGGAAAGCACGAGCAGGTCAGCCTGCTTGCCGGGTTCGATGGAGCCAATCTTATCGGCGCGGCGGATGGCGTGGGCGGCGTTGATGGTGGAAGCAGCAATGGCCTGCGCCGGGGTTAGCCCCAGGTAGCGGCAGGATAGGGCAATGGCAAATTGCATGGACTCGCACCAGGCCGTGCCGGGGTTGCAATCGGTCGCCAGCGCCAGGATGCCGCCCGCCTCGAGGATCTTCTGCGCGGGAGTGTAATCGTGCTCGGCCAGGCCGAAGGGAGTACAGGGCAGGGCGACGGCAACGGTATCGCTTTTTCCCAGTGATGCGATGTCCGCATCTGAGGTCTTGACCAAATGGTCGGCCGAGGCCGCGCCCAATTCGACTGCCAGGCTTGTACCGCCCAGGTTGTCGAACTCATCGGCGTGGATTTTGAGCGGGAAGCCCAGGCTTTTGGCTCTTTCCAAAATTTGGCGCGACTGAGCCAGGTCGAAGGCCCGGTTCTCGCAGAAAACATCCACGAAGGGCAGCGGCAGGCGCGGGGCGTGGGTCTGCCACCACTGGCTGAGGATGGGCAGCATCGTCTCGCAGACCAGGTCAGTGTAGCCCTGCGGGTTGTCTTTACCTGCACCCGCCAGGGTGTACTCTGGCGCGATGGCGTGCGCGCCGAGGAAGGTGATGGCCAGGTCGAGCGGCCCTTCGTCGTCGAGGCGTAGCAGGGCTTTGAGCAGGCGCAGCTCAGTGGCGGTCTGCAGGCCGTAACCGGTCTTGGCTTCGGCGCTGGTCGTGCCGCAGGCAAACATGCGCAGCAGGCGCGAACGGGTTTGGGCGATGAGCGACTCGATGGATGCAGTGCGCGTGGCGCGCACGGTGGAAATGATCCCACCGCCGGCCGCCAGGATATCGAGATACTTCGCGCCCGCCATCTTCATCTCGAACTCATTAGCGCGGTCGCCGCCCCAGATAAGGTGCGTGTGCGGGTCAACAAAGCCGGGCATCACGACGCAGCCGGAGGCATCCAACCCCGGCTCATCCGGATAGCTGGCGCGTAATTCACGGGTCGGGCCAACGGCAATGATCTTCTCATCGCGGATCAGCACCGCGCCGTTCTCGAGGATGCCGAGCTTGCCCAGGTCACGCCCGCGCTGCGCGCCGCCGGTCAATGTAAGGAGTTGGGTGGAGGAGTGGAGGAGCATGGTGAGCAGGAGTCAGTAATCGATTTTAGATACTCAATGTGACTGGTGGATTTTACCCCAAGATTAGTTTGTGGCTATGGAAACGGCAACTAGCCGCGATAAAGGCACCTACACAGTCGTTTATTCGCAGGGCGATTTCTCTTTCCCCTTTTATAAATAAATCCTCATTTTTCCTGATGCTGACGGAATTTGTGGTTTTAGAGTCCAAGTGGGAAGCGGTTGCCATTTTCTCACCATTTTCAAGGGAAAATGCGCCCCAAAAGCCCATTTTTCGCAATCATATGGAGCGTTCTGTAAGCAACTACAAAATCCGCTAGAACCAGCATTCTTCATCATCTCAACATCTACGCCTATGCCTGACTTTCTTCATGCGCTATCTCGCCCAGCTTCCTAAGGTGGTAGTGGACCATCTTTTTTAGGAAATCGCAGTAACGCGTACGACCATACAGATCGTGTTCGACAGCATAAGCATCCGCTGCGCAGCCTCCGACGCACATACCTTCGATTTCACAACCCCTACAATTGGGCAGATTTCCGACAATACGCATTGCTACATGGCGATATTCATCAGTGGTAAATAATTCGCCTGCTTCTAAATCTTTTAGTGTACCTAAACGTATAGGCTGCGACTGGCATGGAAAAATTTCTCCCGTTGGTAGCACCGAAAGCTCGCTACCGCTACCACCACAATATGTACCAGTGGTCCCATATTCCAATCGTTCACATACATCATCCCACATTCCGCTTACGTGAAAACCGCGTTCCTGCCCATATTCAATTGCTCTAATAAGCGCATCAGCTAATATCATTGGATCACTTTGCTCAAATACAATTCGGATGGGATCAATTCCAGCATTATAGATGTCCCTTGTTATAAGCAAATCAATCAATTCACTTAAATGATCTTGGTTGTGTGCGCCCAATGTCACGCTGATATCCAACGGAATGCCTGCCTCCTGCAGGAGATCGAGCCCTTTACATGTTTGCTCGAAACTGCCATATCCTCCCCAATGAACTCGAGCGGAATCGTGGACCGTAATTGGACCATCCAAACTCACTATAACAGTGAGAATCTGCTTATAAGTAGCCAACTCATTTATCAATTCGGGCGATAGTAAAGTAGCATTAGTATTCAAAAGCACAGTCAAGGATAGTTGATCCTCTCTTGCCACATCTGTTGCATATTTCATGCTGTCTCGCACAACAGCCCAATTAAGCAAGGGCTCTCCGCCAAAATAACGTATAGTCATTGACTTCTGATCATTAGCTAACAAGATATTGGTATAGAGACGTATCGATTTGATGGCAGTCTCCAAAGACATAAGCCATGAACCATCCGATTCGGTTTTGTTTACACCATGACAATAAGTGCAGGCTAGATTACACCCCGATGCTGTGTTAAGACGCAGGCATCGCAATATCTCTCCGTGTCCAATAGCCTGTTCGCGTTGGGCAATTTTATTATAAAGTTGAATGTCTTCATCGCCAACAACCAGGAAACCGAGATGGCGTAAAGTTCTGATTTCGGCTTCTGTGTTAATCTCTGGAAAATGTGATGCTACCTCCAACAGCGAAGTGCCTTTTTCTGCTAAACTCAAGAAATCTTTAATTCCTGGATGAGCATAACGTAAATTACCCAATAGCGCGTGATACATAATTACAGCATTTTCATTAGATATATTACGCAAGTAAGCAGATGGCCTGCCGATCTCGATTGGTAGGGGTTCACTTGGTTGTTCAACGAGTCGCGGATCCCATAAAGAGGCCATCTCAAAATAAAAGCTGGATGGGTGAGCTCCACATGCACCACATGCGCCACAGGCATTACAGGCACAAGCATTGCAGGCACACGCACAAGCTGAACGTGAAGGAGTAGAACATGGGCATTCACATACAAACGTAATCCAACAAGGGCATACCTTTTCTGAGGATTTACCTGCTTCCAGCAAAGAATTAATTAATTCGTTTTCGCTCAAATCCTTTGTCTTGAATATTTTAGCTTTTTGCATCTTATTTCTATATCTGCCAATGTATTTACGATAAGACCTCCCTTCCCCATATTCCTCATAACTGCTATTTGATTTGATTGTTACTTCAAAATGTGTCTCTTCAAAGTTGACGATATATACCAACCAACTGTTTCTTATTGTAGAAATTCTTCCCTCAATAGACCAACTGGTAGGAGAATCACGAATTACATGACCGCCAGATAGCGTATCTTCCTTCTTTCCCCATAACCAGGCCCCTTTGCTACCAAATTGAAGGTGCATCAATCTAGCAATAGCCTCAAGATTTTGAATCACCATAGGTTCAAGTTCTCGAGCTTTATCTTCTTTTCTCAGTCGCCGCTCTTCATTCTCTCGTCTATTATTGAGGGCAAATAGGGCATCATCGTGCTCATTTTGGACCATAGAGGATTCAGCCAAATGCTTTGCCTTCATCGCCTCTTGCTTTTGTTGAAGTTCCTCAAGCTCGATTTCTTTAGCCCGCCGTTCTAGGTTTGACAGTTGCCGTTCTACGTCGACTTTTTTATTGTCGATCAGGCTTTGCAAGGATGCACGTTCGGCAGAGTGTTTTCGAGTCAATTCCCATCTTTTTCTGGAATACTCTTGAGCCAACTCTTGTTCTTGAATTGTGTATTTCTGTAGCAGGTCATTTTGATCCATCGAAATACTCCTGCATAGAAGGGCCATGAAATGAAACGTGTCAATTATATCGCTTGATAATGGTATTGGGCATGACACCGTCTTTTCGCTTTAACGCCCGATGCTTCACGTGATGCGTGGTCAAATCCTTCCTAAATTTTCCTTCATCACTAGTGGTCAGTTGCCAGGAGAGTGAGGAGGATCAAGCCATATCCCAATTTTATTGTCTGGCTTCTTGCAGCCTCTCTGCCAGCCACATCTTGATAATAGACTGGCGCGTCACGCCCAAGCGCCGCGCCTCGCTGTCGAGAGCGGTAATCATCCAGACAGGAAAGTCCACGTTGACGCGCTTTTGCTCGCGGCCCGGTCTGCGGGCGCGGGAAAGGTCGAGCGCGTCCACGATGCTTTCGCCATCATCGAACTTCTTGTCGAATTCCCTGGCTTTCATGCGTTTATAAACGGTCATAATCCGGCGGCTCGACATCCGCCACTTTCGCCATGGCTGCGTTGAATTTTGCTTCACGGGCGCGTTTGGCGCGTTTCTCCAGGTAATCCTGTGCACCAATGGCCGCGACCTTTTCAGCCAATGCCAAAGTGATGAGTTGATTGATAGAAACCTTCTCCTTGATTGCCAACTCACGGGCGGATTTATGCAGGGATTCAGGTAATCTCAAACTGAGTGTGCTCATAATTCACCTATCATTTGCAAAAACGCTCTTGGAGCGATTGCTATGATACCAAACTTCTTGGCTGGCGTGAAATCATCCACGTTATAGGTAACGATGTATTGGCAATTGGCTGTTACTGCCAGCTCTAAAACCATATCGTCACCGGCGTCTTTCAATTCCGGACGCCAAAGGTAGTAAATTCGCCAACGGTTTGCCTTGCTAATAACAAAATCCAGGATGTCATCAACTTCTTTTTCGTCAAGGGTAATTTTGCCAATCGTTCTCTTGGCAACGGCTTCGTATTCGACAGCCAGGGGAACGGACAGATTGAGTTGGAAGATACCTTTTTTGATGAGTTGGACAAGTTTGTACGATGCGCCTCGTTTAGATCTCAGGGCGGTAACGAAAACATTGGTATCCACCACGATCTGGATCACGCTCATGCCGGTATTATATATGATACCAGCTTGACTGTCAATCCCCGCTCACCGCTTTGACCTTCCTCAGCGCAACCAATGCCAGCAGATTGAAGCCCACTGCCGCCGCGGCGACTACCAGGAAGCCAAAGCCATAGAGCAATGGTGCCAACGGCGCGCCCAGGGCGCGGCCAAGCGCGTGCGCCGCCACGTTGAAGGCCATCAGCGTGGCGCGCGCCGCAGGGACCAATTCGGTCATCATCGGGATGCAACTCACCAGGGTGAACTCGAAGGAGATATAGAAGAAGAACAGGCCGACGAGCGCGCCGGGGACGCTGCGCCCAACTACGGGCAAGGCCAACGCAGCCAGGCTGTTGGCGATCAGGCCGATGGCAACCGCGCGCGGCTTGCCGATTCGATCCACGAAGGCGGCCACCAGCCCCTCACCGCCCAACTCCGATATGCCGATGACCACCGCGCTCGCGCTCAAGGCGGCGATCTTCAAGCCAAACGAATCCTCCAGCCAGACGCCGAAGATGAGATTGACCAGCTCATTGGCGGCGGTGGCGAAAAGCCCCACTGCCAGGCCGGCGAGCGCAGGAGCATGGGTCAGCACGAGGCGAAAATTGGCCCACAGCGGCTTGCCGCCGTCGTGCGGTTTGCCATCTTTCGGCAGCAGGAGCAAAATGCCGGTGAAGGTCAGCGCGCCGAGCAGCGTCAGCAGCGGAAAGGGCGCCATCCAGCTAAGGCGTGCGATCAGGAAGCCCATCAACGGTACGCCCAGGACGAAGGCCAGCGACCAGCCGAACTCGGTCACAGCGATAACCTGCCCGCGCCGCTCGTAACTGATGCGGTCGCTGAGATAAGCCTGCATCGCCGGGTCGAAGATATACTTGCCGAGTGTCGCCAGGCAAAGCGCTGCCGCCAGCACCCAAAAGGTCGGCCAACAGACGACCAGCGTTAAGCCAAGTGTGAACAGGCCGACGCCAAAGAGCATCCCGAACTTGCGTCCCTGGCTATCGGCTATTGAAGCGGTGAACGGGCCAACCATCCCGACCAGGCTGCGAGCGGTCAGGGCCAAAGACATGGTCGTCAGGTCCACACCCAGTCCGCGCGCAAAGATCGCCAGGAAGGGATATACCATCCGGTAAGCAGTATTGAGAATGGTGCGGATAAGCGTAAAAGCGGGGAGGGTACGATTCATCGAGTCGCGAATCATCGCTTCATCCACCAGCGGGTCAACTGCCAGGCTGCCAGGAGAGTGAGCAGGATCAGGACGATGAAGAACACCTCGATCTTCAAGTTCCCCGAGTTGAAGATCGGCGAGGGCGGCGGATGGAGGACGTTGCCGGTTCGCGCCAGGACAAAGTTCAGCGAGACCGCGTAGGCCATGTTCGCCAGCGAGGTCCAGGGCAAGCGGGCAATGAGCGCCAGCCCGATCTGGAGCAGAACGCCAGCGACGGCAAAGATGACCGCGACACGGAAACGCGGCTCGGAGAGGAACAGGCCGTTCCAGTTGGCTTGCATGGCCCACAAGGAGAGCGGCAGGTAGGTGACCCAGAAGACGATGCCGACGCGACCGAGAGCTTGCGACCAACGGTGGGCGGACTCGCGCTGCGTCAGCAGGCCGACCAACCCGACGATCGCGGCGACCACGATGACGAATTCCGCAGTCAACACCCAGGCGCCGTGCAGGTAGACAAGGCGTACGTTATCCCCGAGCGACTTCTCTTCCGGCCCGAAGAAGGTGAAGGCGGCGATGAAAAGCAGGATGATGATGAACCATATGAAGGGGGAGCGTAGTCTGGACATGGGCGCTATTTTACCCTATGCAGGCAGCGAATTGCGCGATTACGAACGCCCATGCGCACCGTCCAGCCCACGGACGCGCCGATAAGGGCACGGGTGTTTTACATGTGCCGCGAGCTGTGGGGATCAAAGGCGTCGCGCAGCCCATCGCCCATCAGGTTGATGCTCAAGATGGTAAAGATGATGAACAGGCTTGGAAAGATCCACATCCACCAGGCGCCGCGCTGGATGAACGACTGCGCGCTGGTGAGCATGTTGCCCCACGAGGCGGTCGGAGGCTGAACGCCCAGCCCCAGGAAGGATACGTAAGCCTCGGTCAGGATGGCCCCCGCCAGCCCCAGGGTGGCCGAAACGATGATGATGCCCAGCGTGTTCGGCACCAGGTGGCTTAAGAAGATCCTCGCATTGCTGGCGCCCAGCGATTTGGCAGCAGAAATGTAATCCATTTCTTTCAGTGAAAGGACATTTGCCCGCACGATGCGCGCCAGATACATCCAGGAGGTCAGGCCAATGACCAGGATGACGATTCCAACGCTGCCGCTGAAGGTTAGGCCAAAGACTTGGATGGTTTGAACATCCTTGCCGAGGTACTTGCCCAGGACGATCAGAAGGAACAAGGCCGGGATGGAGAGCATGGCTTCGGTGAAACGCATCAGGAGGGCATCCACCCAGCCGCCATAATAAGCCGCCACGCCGCCGATGAGGGTCCCTACCGAGATCGCGATGATCACAGACAGGATGCCGACAATCAGCGAAATCTGACCGCCGTAGACGATGCGACTAAAACCATCGCGCCCGGTGCTGTCGGTGCCGAGCCAATGTTCGGCAGAAGGCGGCGAAAGGCGCGCCTTCAAGTCCACCGAGTTCGCCTTTTCGACCGGGATGAAGATCGTCCCGATGATGATGAAAAGCACCAGGAGGGTGATACCAATCCCACCGGCCAGCGCCATCTTATGCTTGCGGAAGCGCCGCCAGATCAGTTGGCCGGGGGTCAACGCCGCGCCGGTGGATTCTACTTTTAGTGTAGCAATGTTGCTCGAGGTCGAGGGTTCCGACGACATAGGCTCTCCCATCTCAACTCAATCGAATGCGCGGGTCAACGAACGTATAGACGATATCTGTGATAATCGTGAAAATGACCACTGCAGAAGAGACGATCAGCAACACGCCAAGCACCACAGGGAAGTCGCCGCGCTGGGCGTACTCCCAGAACAGCCGCCCCATACCGGGCCAGGCAAAAACAGATTCTGTAACCAGCGCGCCGCCGAGCAGATAAGGGATGTCGAGACCGACGATGGTCACGAAGGGCAGGGCGGCGTTACGTAAGGCATGTTTGTACAGCACAGCGCGTTCAGTCAAGCCCTTGGCGCGCGCCGTGCGAACGTAGTCCATACCGAGAACTTCCAGGATGCTGGAGCGGATGAAGCGCGAGTAGTTGGCCGTGGTAATGATGACCAGCGCCGAAACCGGCAAGACCATGTGACGCACCAATTGTCCCAGGTCTTTCGGATCCCATATATCCGCCCCCGTCGGCATATAAGGCCAACCCATCTGTTTGAACTTGACTGCAAAGATCAGGATAAGTCCCAAAGCGATGAAGAAGATCGGCATGGAATAACCGATGAACGAAAAGGCGGTAATCAGGTTATCCAGGAAAGAATATTGTTTGACGGCCGAAATGATTCCTAATGTAAGTGCTACGAGCAGGGTGCAAATTTCGGCAGTTACCATGAGAATGAGCGTCATTGGCAGGCGCTGTGCGATCAACAACGCAACCGGTTGTTTGGAGAAGAAGGATTTGCCCAATTCGCCTTGCACGGCCATACCCAGCCAACGAAAGTACTGCACCGGCATGGGATCATCCAACCCGAGACGGGCGCGCAGCGCGGCGCGATCCTCCCCGCTCATGTTGGGATTGGTGGCGTACTGCGCCATCGGGTCAGCCGAAAGGCGCGTCAGGATGAAACACAAGATCGTAATGATGAGAAGGGTAAAAAATGCCTGGATCAGCCGCCGCGCAAGGTAGGTCCACATAGGGGATCCTCCCGGTGATATATATTTATAGTGCGTGTTGCGTTATAGTGCTGGCGCAACACGCACCATGTTCTTGAGACTGGTAGGGCGGGATTCACATCCCGCCCTACAGTGTGGGAAAAAACGACTACTTGACGTCCCAGACTTCGGCGTTCCAGTCCATGTTGCTGAAGAAGCCGAAGGGGCCGGGAACAAAGCGATCCACATAGCCATAGACGTTGGCGCGGGCGTACATCATGACCACATAGTAGTTGTCAAAGATGTACTTCTGCACGGCGTCAATGGCCGCCTTGCGGGCAGCCGGATCGGCGGTGGCATTCACTGCCGACATCAGGTCATCCAGCTCGGGATTGCAAAGGTGATAGTTGTTCGGCCCGGAGGGGTTGCTGGCATTCGGGATCTTGTCGCAGGCGTAGCTGTCCCATACACCCGTCATGGGATCCGGATAGAAGCCGGTGGTGTAGCCAGCCATATCGAACTTGCCAAGCGGCATATTGCCGCCATCGCTGTAGCTGGCGAAGAAGGTGCCGGCCGGGGTGTGGAGCGGCTTGAACTCGACGCCGATCTTCTGCAGGTCGGACTGGACGGCCAGGGCGATGTCCACACGGATCTGCTTGGTGGTGGTCTCGAAGTTGAAGGACAGCTTCGTCTCCACGCCGTCGCACATGCCAACACGGATGCCATCCGCGCCAACAGTGTAACCGGCCTCATCAAGCAGGCGGGCGGCCTCGGTGGGATTGAAGGCATCGGGGGTCAGGCTGGTGTTGGTCCACTCCGAGTTCGGCCACTGGGTGGATGGAACAGTGGTCTTGCCGGCCAGCAAGCTATCCACGAAAGCCTGGCGGTTGATGCCCAGGGTGATGGCCTTGCGGACACGAATATCCTTGAACGGGCAGAAGCCGTTCAGGTCGGAGATGCCCTTGCCATTCACGCCTGTGGTGGTGCCGAGGTTGAAGAAGTAATGCTCGAAGTCAGCGCCCGGTACGACTTTGAGGTGAACAACAGGCTCCAGTGCGTTTACGGTCTCGATGTCGGACTCAGAGAAGTCCGGGTACCAGTCCACGTCACCGGTCTGCAAGGCAGCCAGGGCGGTCTCGGGATCAGGCACGAACTTGATCTGTACCTGATCGAGGATCGGGCGGCCCTTGTAGAAGTTGGGATTGGGCAGCAAGGTCATATGGTCGCCAGCCACCCAGTCTGTGATGACGAACGGGCCGGACGAGATGGTCGGCCAGTGAGTGAAGGCGTTGCCTTCCAGTCCGGTCTGCCCTTCGAGGATGTGCTTGGGCAGGATGCCGCCGGAGTTGTTCGGGCCCTGGGTAAAGAGGGTCGCCCACGGGGGGAATAGTTCCATGAACGTGATCACCACCGTCTGCTCATCGGGGGTCTCAATGCTGGCGATCTTTTCATAGCCATAGCGGCTCATCGGGACATTGGCAGGATCCATCACGGATTCCCAGGTGAATTTCACATCCGCCGAGGTGAGCGGAACGCCATCCGACCAGAACAGGCAGGGCTGGAGTTTCCAGGTGATGGTCAGACCATCCGGCGAAACCCCGCCGTTACCGGCCGAGGGAATTTCCGCAGCCAGTTCGGGGACCAATTTGCCGTTCTCGTCCCATTCAGCCAGGCCAACGAGGGTCAACTGGGTGATCCAGATGGCATAGGACATCTGGGTGTAGTAGGGGACGATGTTGTCCGGTTCCTGCGACCAGGCGCCGGTGACGGACTTGCCGCCAGAGGGGAAGGGGATCGGCGCAGTGCCAACAGGCTGGCAGGCTGCCGCGGTGGGGGCTTCGGTTGGGGCTTGGGTCTCAACTGGAGGCTGGGTGGCGGGTGCAGGGGTCGCAACGGGCTTCGGTTGGCAAGCCGCCAGCGCCATGCTGGCCAGCACGAGCAGTGAGATCAGTAGATAGATTGAGCGTTTCACGTTTCTCTCCTCCTACAAAGAGAATGGTTGGAATTTGGGTTTATGGTGCATTTACGAGCGAGCGAGAACGTATGGTTAGAAGGGAAAATAGACCACCTCCTTTTTGAGAGAGAATTTTGGGGATATAAACCCACATTATACAGCAATTTTATAAAAATGCGACACGCGGAATCCCATTTTTGTGAAGGTTCACAGCCTGCGGATTCGCCGTCCAGACGCCTGCCACAGAGGCGCCGCACTTGGGACAAGTCCCCTGCGCGGTGATGGAGTAGTCGATAATTGTGTATGCCATGCGCCGGACGAGCGGCGTGTTGCATCGCGCGCAGCGCGTCGTCTCGTAATCCTCGACGCGTCCCGGAAGGTTGCCGGCGTAAACATGGCGCAGACCGGCCTCGCGGCCGATATCCGCGGCGCGCAGCAGTGCCCGCGCCGGCGTAGGGTCCGGGTCGGTCAGATGATAGTCAGGGTGAAAGGCGGTCACGTGCCAGGGAATATCCGCCGAGACTGAGGTCAGGAAGCGCGCCGTCTCCCATAGCTCCTCGCTGCTGTCGTTGAAGCCCGGCACGACCAGCGTCACCACTTCCACCCACAGTCCCATTTCGTGCGCCCGCCGGATCGTATCCAGCACGTTCTTCAGCACCCCACCCAGCCGCCGGTAGTTCTTGTCCTGCATCGTCTTCAAATCCACTTTGTAAGCGCTCAGGTAGGGGCGCAGGTAGGCGAGGGCTTCCGGCGTGGCGTTGCCATTGGAGACGTAGACGCATTTCATCCCGGCTTCGATCGCCAGTTTGAAGATCGCCACTGCCCACTCGCTGGTGATGAGCGGCTCGTTGTACGAGGAGGCCACCAGCTCCGCGCCCATGCGCTTGCCGTAGGCCACCACTTGCTCCGGCGAGATCTTGCGGATGTAGTTGATGGAGTAATCCGCTTCGGGGTCGCGCAACGCCTGCGAGGTCAGCCAGTTCTGGCAGTAGTCGCAGTGGAAGTCGCAGCCGAGCATGCCAAAGGTCAGCGTGGTGGCGCCGGGCAGCACGTGGAAGAACGGCTTCTTCTCGATGGGGTCAGCTTGCAGACCGGCCACGTAGCCCCAGGGCACGCGCAGCTTGCCGTCCAGGTTGAAGCGCACCTTGCAGATGCCGCGTTTATCCGGCCGGATGAGACAACGATGGGCGCACGCCGTGCAACGCAGCGCGCCATCCGCATCCGCCGCGTAAAGCTCCCCCTCCCTCGTCAACTCATCCAGGATATTCACCAAAGCCATACACCATCACCATCTGCTATCAGCCATACGCCATCAGCCATACGCCATCAGCTATCAGCCATCCGCTATCAGCTAACCGCTATCAGCTATAATACCCCAATTATGATAACCCTGGCAATACAAGCCGGAGGCGAATCCCGCCGCATGGGAGGCGACAAGGCCTTGCTGCCCTTCTTGGGACGCCCGCTCATCCTGCGCGTGATGGAACGTCTCGCCCCGCTGGCTGACGAGTTGCTCGTGACCACCAACCGCCCGGCCGACTTTGCCTTCCTCACGGAGTCCAAAGTCTTCGCCAAGCACCCCGGAAGGGCCAGACTTTGTACTCCCCGCATCGTCGCGGACCTCCTACCAGGTCGCGGCCCTCTGGGTGGACTCTACACCGCGCTCCATGTCGCCAGTCACCCGTTCGTAGCAGTTGTAGCCTGCGACATGCCCTTCGCCAGCCGTCTCCTCTTCGATTACGAGCGTGACCTGCTGCTCGAAACAGACGCTGACGTAGTGCTCCCCTCCTCCGCCGCAGGGCTGGAGCCGCTACACGCTGTCTACCGCGGTGCTACTTGCCTGCCGGTCATCGAAGCCGCGCTGGCAGCCGTCGAGTGGAAGCTGATCGGCTGGCTGGCGAAGGTGAAGGTGCGCGCGCTGACGCGCGAGGAGACGGCGCGGTGTGATCCGCAGGGTTTGGCTTTCCTGAATCTAAACACGCCGGAGGAGTTCCGCGCGGCAGAGAGGCTTGCATCTGAAAGCCATTCTTACAACGCGAATGCCGCCAATTAGCGAATTTCGCGAATGTTGTTTGGAAGACCTTCGCGGTGAATATCCATCTTTTCCCCGTTCTAATCCTGCGTTCCCCGCTTCGATGCGCGTTCGCGCCGCGACGCGCCCCGCACGGGGACAACCCCCCTGCTATTCCTGCGAAGTCCGTTGGACTGGCAGGGCAGGGCAGGGCGAATCCCTGGGGAAGCACGTCAAGCCGATTAGTAGATCATAAACGCTTGAAATATCTCCGCAGAACCCCGCTCATCGTGACCCACTTCCACGCGATGACTCTGGTCAGTCGCGGCGCGGATGCACACGTCGGATTTCGCAAGGGGCGTGCTATAATTCAAACCATGCAAAAGAAATTCTCCATCCCCCGTAAAAGAATAACCGAGTTCTGCAATCGCTGGAGCATCACCGAATTCTCCCTGTTTGGGTCTGTCCTGCGCGAGGATTTCCGCCCGGACAGCGATATTGACGTGCTGGTGAGCATTGATCCCCAGGCACACATCGGACTGTTCGAAATTGCCGAAATGATCATCGAGCTGGAGGCCATGTTCAAACGCCCTGTTGACCTGGTGGAAAAAGAAGGACTTCGCAATCCTTATCGCAGGCGCGAAATTCTTCGCACTGCGCAGGTGGTTTATGCCGCACCCTGAACGCGAATTATCCTATCTGTGGGATATGCAGAATGCCGCGAAGGAACTCGGCGATATTTTGCGGCGTCACGTATGTAAAATTCGAGCAGGACAAGATGATGCGGTATGCGGCAGAACGGTTACTGCTCATCATCGGCGAAATCGAAACAGAACTCACCTTCCTCGTCTTGTGAAGCGGGTTTCCGTCATCGAAAATACACCTCCGTATTCTCCGCGTTCATCCACGTCCTATTTCCCCTTCTTATGCCCTGCGCCTCTCCCTTTCGTCACCCTACGATACGGCGGCATGTCGATCACATCCACCTGGCTCTTGGTCGCGTCGAGGATCTTGTTCCACAAGCCGGGGTAATTGACCGCAAATGAGTCGGGCTTGAGCGTGGAGGTGATGACGGTCGGCAGGTGGGCGTAGTAGCGGTGGTTCAGGATCTGGTAGAGTTTGTCCTCCGCCCAGACGGAACTTGTCCCGCTTTCCCTTAGGTCGTCAAGGATCAGCATGGGGGTCGTCTTGATCTCGTTGAAGCGGCGATCAAAGGAAACGTCCGAAGCCGGGCGGAAGGTTTGTTTCATATAATCGAGCAGGTCGGCCACTGACACCAGGATGGCCTGCCCGCCCAGGTCGATGCGGTAGTTGCCGATGGCCGCGGCGAGGTGGGTCTTGCCGCAGAAGGAGCCGCCGAGCAGCACCAGCCAGCCCTCGGGTTCCTCGGCGAAGGTCACCGCGGCGCTGACCGCCTGGCGCAGGCTCTTCACATCCTCCAGGGTCACCTTGAGGCGCGTGATCTCCTTGTCCTTGACCTTGTTGCCGAAGCGATCCTGTTTCTCGGTGGTGGTCGTGGTCACGGCTTCCTTGCCGACCTCGTCCTCGCGCGTCTCGAACGATTTGAAGGTCATGGCCTTCATCTCGGGCAGGGACAACATCGAAATGCCGGGGTTGCTCGTCTCGGTGGGACGGCGGTAATCAGGCGCGGTAATGTGCATGTGCGCCACGAATTCCTCGTCCTGCAGGCGCGAGCGAATGCGGCTCTCGATCTCGTCCAACATCAGGTTGGTGGTGATGACCGTCGGCAGGCTGTTGATGTAACGGTAGTTCATGATCTGGAACAGTTTTTCCTGCGCCCAGGAGGTGGCGTTCTGCGTGCCGAAATCGTCCAGCACAAGCAGCGCAGCATTGCGCACTTCTTCGAAACGCGCCTCGAAGGTCGTTTCGGGGTCGTTGTAAGCAAAGCGCAGGGTGTCGAGCAGATCCGGCACAGTGATGAACAGCGTGGGCATGCCCATCGAGACCGCGTAGTTGGCGATGGCCGCGGCGAGGTGGGTTTTGCCGCAACCGTAGCCGCCTTCGATCAACAACCAACCCTGCGGCGCCCGTGCAAAATTCCCGGCCATCTCCTTGGCTGCTTCCAGGCTGTGAGCATCCTGCGGGGTCATGAACTTGGCGTTCTTGTTTCCGCGCGCCTCGAAGTTCTCGAACGTCAGATGGCTGAGCCTGTCGAGGCGGCTCAACTCGAACAGGCGCGCCCGTGCCCCTTGGGCGATATCCGCAGCGCGGCAGACGCACGCCTCCAACCGACCGAAGCGCGGGTCGCCCATCGGCACATCGTAGCGCACATAGCCAGCGCCGTGACAGTGCGGGCAGTTCGGGTCGCCGATAGCATCCCCTTTGGGGAGCGTCTTAATCGCGCTTGAGGTACTCGGCGAACTCGCCTCCCGAGTACCCTCGGTCACCTTCTTGAGCGTCTCTTCTATCTTGGCTTTTGGCATGGCCTTCCACCTTCCAGCGTTTCAAAATGGCTTCCACATAACGCCAATTGCGCTTGTTGTTCTTGACGGCGATCTCCAGCGCCTCGGCTACCCACTCCGGTGGGTAGGTTTGCTCGGCGTCCTTGAGCGCGTCGGCGATGAGCGGGGTCAGCGCGCCGATGTTTTCCTCGTAGAGCTTGAACAGGTTCGGGCGTTCCACCGGAGGCATGGCGGGCGGTTTCCCGTCCGTGCGCCATTCGCCCTTTTGCAGGGACTCGGCGGCGAGGCGGCCGCGCGGCGAATTGAGGAAGTAGAATTCGCCCGCCTCGTTCCGGACCCTCAACAGGCTGCCACGCTGGACAGCTTTGCCCAAGGCTGCATCCAGGTCGGCTCCGCCCAGCCCGCCCAGAAAGTCAGTGTCCGCGGCGAAATCGAGCCGCCGCAGGAAATGCGCTCCGCCTTCCATGTGCGCCACGCGCCACAGGGCGTAAAGCGTAACCTTCAACTCGGCCGGGTCAGCGATCTCGTTCAGCAGCTTGCGGAAGAACGAGTCGGGTATCTGCGTGAAGGTCTCGGAGGATGTGAAGCCGGGGAATGAAGACATGTAAAGAGCCTGAACACGAAGCAATTGTGTAGTGGAGTCCGAAATCTCCAGATTTCGGAGGCATTCCGACGACTGGAGTCGTCGGACTCCAGGATACTAGGACATCAAACTGTTAGGAGTTTTCCGCGGCTGGCGGCGGGGGCGGTTCTTCCGGCGGCTTCGGCGCGCGGCGCGGCTTGCTCTCCTTGCGTGGCTCATTGAACTCTAAGATACGCGTCGCGGCGTTCTCGAACTTCGCCAGGCTGCTGCGGAAGATCAGCTCGACGCTGCCCGTCGGCCCGTTGCGGTGCTTGGCGACGATGATCTCGGCCACGTTCAGCTTCTGGGTATCCTTCTCGTACTGGTCGGGGCGGTAGATGAACATCACTACGTCGGCATCCTGTTCGAGACTCCCGCTCTCGCGCAAGTCAGATAATACCGGCCTTTTGTCCGTTCTCTGCTCCACGGCGCGGCTCAACTGCGCCGCGGCCAACACCGGCGCGCCCAGCTCGCGCGCCAGGATCTTTAAGTTGCGCGAAATGTACGAAACCTCCTGGACGCGATTCTCGGTGCGCACATCGCCGCCCATCAGTTGCAAGTAGTCCACCAGCACCAGATCGAGGCCAAATTCCATGTGCAGGCGGCGGCACTTCGTCCGCAAGGCAAGCGGCGTGATGGCAGGTGTGTCATCCAGAAAGATGTGTGCATCGGACAACACCTCCACTGCCTGGGTGAAGAGCGGCCACTCGTCCTGGTTAAGCTTGCCGGTGCGCAGGCGTTGGCTGTCGATGCCGGTCTCCTGCGCCACCAAGCGCTGCACCACTTGTTCATTGGACATCTCCAGCGAGAAGATGGCCACGTGCTTCTTGTGCAGCATGGCGGCGTTCCTGGCTGCCGAGAGCAGGAAGCCGGATTTGCCCTGGCCGGGACGCCCGGCGATGATCAGGAAATCGGAGGCTTGCATTCCGGTCAACATGCGGTCGAGGTCAATGAAGCCGGTCGGGACGCCGAAGATCTCATCCGTACGGCCGGCCAGCTCGCCGATCCGGTCGTAATACTCGCTCAACACCGCCGAGATCGGCCGCAGGTCGTGCTTCAGCCGCCGCTGGCTGACATCGAAGACCGACTTCTCGGCCTCCTCCATGACGTGTTCGACGCTCTCGTGCTCGTCGTAGGCCAGGGTGGCGATTTGGTTGGCAGCGGTGAGCATCCGGCGGCGGATGGCATCGGCCTCCACCATGTGGCCATAGGCTTCGGCGTGGAGCGAGGTGGGTACCTGGTTGAGCAGGGCGGTCAGGTAGGCTGGGCCGCCAATCTCGCCCAATTGGCCGGCGCGATCCAGCTCCTCGGAAACGGTCAGGATGTCGAGCGGGACGCGCTTCTCGTGCAGGCGGGCGAATGCCTCCCAGATCCAGCGGTGGCGGTGAATGTAGAAATCGTCGGCTTGCAGGAACTCGGCCAGGTCATAATAGGCCTCGGGGTTGATCAACACCGCGCCTATCACGGCCTCTTCGGCTTCCCGGTTCTGTGGGACGCCCGGCGTGGAGGGGAACCCCCCCGTGGAAGGATAGCCAGTTTCCGCAGCAGGCGGAGGCGATTCGGGCAGGATAGGCTCTTCGGGAGGAGGTAGGTCGTCCATAGTCCAAGTGTCAAGTGTCGGGTGTCGGGTGTCGGGTGTCGGGTGTCGAGTGTCGGGTGTCACGTGTCAAGTGTCACGTGTCCGTTACTTAGTTCGGCGGAGGGGCTTTATCGCCTTTGTCCTTATCCAGCTTCTTCAGGAAATTCTCAAAGACTTCCAGGCGTTCCGGGGAAGCGCCTTCTACTCCTTCCGGTGGTGTGGAAGCCGGCGGCTCCTCGGATTCGGATTGCAGGTCGCGCTCCGGCAGGATGCCGGCTGTGGCCATGATCGCCGCGCTGACCAAGATGGGCACATGCACCCGCACTGCCAGGGCGATGGCGTCGGATGGACGCGAATCGATGTTGACCACCTTGCCATCCACTTCGGCGACGATGTTGCCGAAGAAAATATCATCCTGCAGCGTAACGATCTCGACGCGCAGCAGCAGGGCATCGAAGGTGGTGAAGACATTCTTGAGCAGGTCGTGGGTCATCGGGCGCGCCACCTCGACCTCCTGCAGAGCAACGGTGATGGCTTCGGCCTCGTACATCCCAACCCAGACGGGCAGATAGCGCTCAATGTCCTTCTGACGCAAGATAACGATACGCTGCGGCGACATAAGGCTGACGCGCACGCTGTCAATCACGACTTCGACCATGTCAGGCATAAGCGGCTCCAGAGGTACCGAATAAAACGCAAGTTTGGCAGTTCTTTTTTTGATCCGACTTCAATCGAGACAGTGTTATTCTATCACGGCGCAAGGGGCGAAGCAACAAAAGGGTGGCGATTATCCCTGCCGCATCCAACGCTTGACCGCCTCCACCTGCGGCTCGTGGTTATTCATCGCGTCCAGCAACGCGTCGGGGGCGGCGGCGCACAGCAGGCCCTGGCGGTGTTCAGGGAAGACGAAACCCTCCTTTTCGGCGCGGTCGAGCATCGCCAATAGCGGATCGTAGTACCCATTCACATTCAGCAAGCCGACCGGCTTGGCATGGACGCCAATCTGCGACCAAGTCAGCGTTTCGAACAGCTCGTCCAGCGTGCCGAAGCCGCCCGGCAGGGCGATGTAGGCATCGGCCAGCTCGTACATGCGCGCCTTGCGCTGGTGGATGAGCGGCAACACTTCCATGCGCGTCAGGCTGGGGTGCGCCAACGCAGGGGTATTCATGCTCTCCACGATCACGCCGACCGCCTGGCCGCCGTTTTCCAGCACAGCATCGGCCAACACACCCATCAAGCCGGTGCGCCCGCCGCCATAGACCAGGGTCAGGCCGCGCCGGGCGAGTGTCGCGCCCATTTGCCGCGCGGCGAGCAAAAAATCGGCGTGGACGTGATCCGCCGAACCGCAGTAAACGCAGATAGAGTTCATGACAAATAGTATACTTGACTCCTATCTAAAAAGGTAGTTTTAGTATCTGACAACGAATTTGGAACGAACACCTGCCCTTGCGGGCGGTGCAAGGGTAAACGAATTCTTCAGCGAATACATTCGTTTATTCGCTGGCCATTCGTTGTCAATGTTTTTCAGGTTAGAGTTGTATTAGACCCGCCGCCGCGCGCTTGACTTGGGGAGGTGATGCGGCATAGAATAGTAGTGGAAGTACAGAGGTATGGATTACAAAGACTACTATAAGATCCTTGGCGTCGAACGGAATGCCAGTGCGGACGAAATCAAGCGTGTCTACCGCAAACTGGCCATGCAGTACCATCCGGACCGCAATCCGGGGGATAAACGCGCCGAAGAGCATTTCAAGGAAATCAATGAAGCCTACCAGGTCTTGAGCGACCCTCAGAAACGCGCCCGCTATGACCAGCTTGGCAGCTCGTATTCGCGCTGGCAGCAGAGCGGCGCGCCAGGTGGGTTCGACTGGTCGCAGTGGTTTTCCTCCGGCGGGCAGCCCGGCGCAGGCGGGCGAACAGTGCAATACGGCAACCTGGAAGACATCCTTGGCAGCGACAGCATGTTCTCGGACTTCTTCCGCGCCATCTTCGGCGGGATGGGGATGGATACCGGCACTGCCCCGCGCGGACGTGGGCGCGGGCGCGCTACCCCGGGTTACCAGCAGGCTGTAACCATCAGCTTGCGCGAGGCCTACAGCGGCACGACGCGCCAGATCCAGGTGGATAACCGCCGGCTCGAGGTCAAGATTCCCGCCGGGGCAAGAAGTGGGACGAAAGTCCGCGTCGCTGGCGGCGGCCCGGCCGGGCCTGATGGTCAACCATCCGACCTCTACCTGGTGTTGGATGTGGCTGCGGACAAGGAATTCGAGCAGCAAGGCGATGACCTTCATACTCAAATGAGCGTGGATGTCTTTACCGCCATTCTCGGCGGCGAGGAGCAGGTGAATACCTTGAGCGGCAAGGTGATCCTGACCATTCCGCCTGGCACCCAGCCGGGGCAGATTTTCCGCATCACCGGGCGCGGGATGCCGCAATTGAACAATCCACAGGTCAAAGGCGACCTGTTCGTGCGTCTCAATGTCCAGCTGCCGCGCCAGCTCAGCGCCAAAAAGAAGTCGCTTTTGGAAGAGGCCGCGAGATTGAAATGATGGAGTGAGAAAACGAATGAAAAGAAGAACGACCTTATTGGTATTCATCTCAGTTCTCGTTTTGGCACTGATAGCCTGCCAGGTAAGTAGCCTGGCAACCCCTCCCTCCCTGCCTGTATCACCCACGCCCACGAATGCGCCTGCGCCAGCCTTGCCGCCCCTGCCCGCAGGCCAGGCGGACCAGCAGGATCGTTTGGTGGCGATCTACGACCAAGTCAGCCCGGGAGTCGTCGCCATCCAGACTTCGCAGGCAGATGGCACCATGCTCGGATTCGGCTCCGGCTGGGTCTACAATGCCGACGGCTACATCGTTACTAACTACCATGTTGTGGAGGGGGCGAGCAAGTACGAGGTGGATTTCCCCTCCGGGGATAAAGTCTTCGGGACCCTGGTCGGCACCGACATAGATTCCGATCTGGCCTTGCTAAAGGTGGACGTTCCGGCCAGCGTGCTGCGTCCACTCACCTTGGGCGATTCCGACCAGCTCAAGGTCGGGCAGACGGTGGTCGCCATCGGCAACCCCTTCTGGCTGAACGGCACGATGACCACGGGGATCGTCTCGGCGCTGGGGCGCACACTCCAATCCGGCCGGCAGGTACCCGGCTCGACCAGCCAATACTTCTCGGCAGCCGATATCATCCAGACCGATGCGGCGCTCAACCCCGGCAATTCGGGCGGGCCGTTGCTGAACCTGAACGGCGAGGTGGTCGGTGTTAATCGCGCGATCGTCACGACCAGCACGAACAGCACCGGCGACCCGACCAACTCGGGCATTGGCTTTGCCATCTCGATCAACATCATCAAGCGCGTCATCCCCTACCTGATCCGGGATGGGAAGTACGATTATCCCTATATGGGCATTACCTCGCAGGATAACCTGCCCTTGCAATATCTCCAGGCATTGGGCTTGAAGCAATATACCGGCGTTTACGTAATCGCGGTGACGCCCGGCAGCCCGGCGGATAAGGCCGGGGTGCGCGCCGGCACACAGGCAACCAGCATCTCAGGCTTGGATGCCGGAGGCGACCTGATCGTTGCGGTGGATGGCCGCACCGTGCTGGCTTACGACACCCTGCTCAAGTACCTGTTCGACAATAAATCACCCGGCGATACCATTGTGCTGACCGTCCTGCGCGGCGACCAGCAAGTGGACCTGACCTTGACCTTGGGCAAACGCCCATAGAATTTATCTAGAGTCCGACAGCAAGCTGTCGGACTTACGGGAGCAAGCTCCCTGATTCCAAAGTTACTGAAGGAGGTGGAACACCACACTATTTTCTTGGATCAACGGTTTCAAACGGCCAGACTGGTCATTCCTGGATGACCGCAAACTCACAGGAGGTTCCTTATGATTACTGATCGTGAGCTGCAAGAGTTGCTCGCTTTTTCCAGCCCGGAGAAAGTGCTCAGCGTCTACCTGAACACCGATCCGGCAGAAGGCAATGCCGAGGCGCTCAAGCTGCGCTTGCGGAGTATGCTCGAGGAGGTAGTCAGCCTGACAGAAGACAAGGCCGCAGTTTTGGAATACTTCGAACACGCGCGCGAATGGAAAGGACGGAGTGTCGCCATCTTTTCCTGCCAGGCGCGTGATTATTTCCGTGCCTACCCGCTGGCGGTGCCATTACGCAGCCGCGTGCGGGTTGGGGATCATCCCTTCGTCAAGCCGTTGGCCGACCTACTGGACGCCTTTGGCGGCTACGGCGTGGCGCTGGTGGACAAACAGGGGGCGCGGCTGTTCCTGTTCCACTTGGGAGAGCTGATCGAGCAGGAAGGTGTCTTGGGTGAGGAAGTCCGCCATACCAAGCGCGGCGGCGCGTCGAGCGTGCGCGGTCAGCGCGGTGGGGCTGCTGGTCAGACACATTATTCCGAAGAGGTGGTGGCGCGCAATATCAAGGAGGCGGTGGATTTTGCCGTCCACTTTTTCGAGGAGAACCGCGTACGCCGCGTTCTTATCGGCGGGACGAATGGCAACGTGGCCCAGTTCCGCAACCACCTGCCAAAAGCCTGGCAAAGCCTGGTGGTGGGTACCTTTGCCATGGGCATGGCCGCGAAGCATACCGAGGTGCTGGCGCGGGCGATGGAGATCGGTCAACAGGCCGAACATCGCCGCGAGGCGCGGCTGGTGGAAACGGTCATCACCAACGCGGCCAAAGGCACGGGCGGCGTCGTCCGCCTCGACGAGACGCTGAGCGCGGTCCACGATGGCCGCGTCCAGACCCTGATCGTCAAAGAGGGCAGCCGCGCCCCTGGCTACCAATGCAGCGGTTGCGGCTATCTCACCACGCAAGAGATGGCAACCTGCCCCTACTGCGGCAAAGGTTTTGACAAGATCGAGGATGCGGTGGAGATGGCCGTCCGCAAGGTGATGCAGACCGGCGGGGATGTCGAGATCGTGCGCGACAATCCTGCGCTGGAGAAGGTGGGGATTGGCGCGCTGCTACGCTATTGAAAATTAACCGCGAAGAGGCGAAGAACGCGAAGGAGAAAATTAAGCCGCGAAGGAGTTACCTTCGCGGCCTTTGTTTCTTCGCGGTGAAAATCACCATATTTTTACGCGAATCGTTCTTCCTTCCAAACATCCGCATCGTTGTGATACCCCGCTTTTTCCCAAAAACCCAACCGGTCGCTGCGCATGAATTCCAGACCACGCAGCCACTTGGCCCCCTTCCAAAAATAGGGCGTTTGCAAGTCAGGGCGGTCGGGGATGGCGCCGACCACGCCGCGCAATGGATAGCCGTGATCGGGCGTGAGCGGCTCGCCATTGAAGTGGGTGGCGAGCAGGAAGTTATCATGCAATACCACTGCGAGCGGCACATTGGCAGTAAAGCCATATTCGGCGTGCTGCATGACAAAGCGCGCCTCCGGCAGCGGTTTGATGAAACCTTGCGCGACCAGCGTTTTCAGCGAAATGCCTTCCCAAAGGGTATCGAACTTGCTCCAACGCGTCACGCAGTGGATGTCCATGACGATCCTGGCGCGCGGTAACCGGTTGAACTCAGCCCAAGTCCAGCGCGCCTCCTGCTCTACCGCGCCCCAGACGCGGAAATCCCAGCTTGCCGGGTTGAAGGGGGGCACCGGTCCGTAGTGCAGCACGGGGAATTTAAGCGTCACAGCCTGGCCGGGTGGGAGGCGACCAGCCTCGCGGATGCGTTTCTCTTCTTCACGGCGGTCTATATTTTCGGAGTTGAACATAAGCAGACAATTCCTGTCTGAATTATACCACGCCTGCCTTACGGTATAATCCTCCTATGCCCCGGATTTGTATCATTCCCAAAGCCACCAACGTGGGCGGCGTCACCTCTTTCCAGCGCAAGCTGGCGGCGGGCTTGAGGCGGCGCGGGGTGGAGGTCTGTCACGACCTCGGTGAGATGCCTTACAATGCGGTGTTGCTTACCGGCGGGACGCGTCATTGGTTCGCCTTGCAGCGGGCTAAACGAGGCGGCATTCCCATCGTCCAGCGGCTGGATGGGATCAACTGGATCCACCGCCAACGGCGTACAGGTTGGAGGCACTACTTGCGCGCCGAGTACGGCAACCGGCTACTGGCCTTCATCCGTGGCCGGCTCGCCAGCCGCATTGTCTATCAATCCGCGTTCGTGCGCGGCTGGTGGGAGGATTGGTTCGGCAAGGTGAATTTTCCGAGCGTTGTCATCCACAATGGGGTGGATTTGGAAACCTATTCCCCTGCGGGGCGGGTAGGAAACCCGCCCTACAGCTTGCTGACGCCAGATGGTCGGGTTGACAACCCGACCTACAGATTATTGATGGTGGAAGGCAGCTTGGGCGGCGGCTATGACCTGGGACTGGAATGGGCGGTGCGCCTGGCGGAGTTGCTGGTAGAAAAACACAAGTTGCCATTGGAGTTGATGGTCGTTGGCCGCATCTCGCCGGACCTGCAAGCCGAGTGGCACGAACGAAGCCGCGTGCCTATCCTGTGGGTCGGGACTGTCGCCAGCGAGCGCATCCCGGAAATTGACCGAGCCGCGCACCTGCTCTTTTCGGCGGACGTGAACTCGGCCTGTCCGAACTCGGTCATCGAGGCGCTGGCCTGCGGGTTGCCGGTGGTATCCTTCGCGACCGGCGCGTTGCCCGAGCTGGTGATCGGCGACGCCGGCCGCCTCGTCCCCTATGGAAGCAATCCCTGGCGCGTCGAGCCGCCTGACCTGCCTGCCCTGGCCGCGGCCGCAGCGGAGATGCTGGCTGATTTGCCGCGTTTCCGGGCGGCGGCGCGCTTGCGCGCGGAGCAGGCGTTCTCTCTAGAGAGGATGTTGGATGCGTATCTGGAGGTGTTGTTGGGTTCGTGATGAGTGAGGAGTAATAAGTGAGAAGTGAATAGTGAGGAGTGAGGTGTGAGGAGCGAGTGAATCGAAAGGAGTAATGATGGACGACCCGGAAGTTCTTGCGTTCTTGCAGAAGCATTTGAAATCCATCCAAGATAATGACCTGGATGCCTACCACGTGACTACCGCCGAAGACTTGACGCTCTACGAGTGGTGGATCACACCACATCGCATTGACGGCATCCCCTTCCACGATTTTATGATGACCGCCAACGCCAAGCAGGGCAAGGTGTTCGGCGCGGAGGGAGCGAAGGATGAACGCGCGCCCTCCCGTCTCGACCTTTCTAACCTGCATATCCAGCTCTACGGCGACACGGCCATTGCCAGCTATACTTTGTTGGTCAGCACGGTCACTCCGCAGGGGGTGACTGTCGCTTCACACAACGAGAGCAGGGTGATAGTCAAACTGGATGGGGTGTGGAAGGTGGTGCATGTGCACAAGTCCCCTGCGTGGAATGCGCCGCATGTGAGGGAAGAGTGACGGGGGGCGGGGAGCGGGTGACGAGTGACGAGTAATAAGTGATGCGTAAAGGGTTCTTGCCGCTGGCGGCTTTCTTTGCCCGAATACTGCCCACCCCGCTCAAGCAGGCCATCTATAAGATCGGCCCGCTGGCGCGCTGGATACGCGGCTCGTTGAATAAGGCCGCGCCTACTGGCTTAACCCAGGTCAAGGTTGCGGCGGGCGGGCTGGCGGGGTTCACGCTGCTGCTGGATATGCAGCTCGAAAAAGATTACTGGCTGGGCACCTACGAGCCGGAGCTGGAAGCCGCCTTGGGCGAGCTGATCCGACCTGGCATGATCCTCTACGATGTCGGCGCGAACATTGGGTACGTGTCGTTGTTGTTGGCGCGGGCAACCGGCGAGAGTGGGCGTGTCTTTGCCTTCGAAGCACTGCCCGCGAATGTCGAGCGGCTGCGCGCCAACCTGAGATTCAACGGCATGGATAGGATGGTGACGATCGTCGCCGCGGCGGTGGGAGCCGGCTCGGGGCCAGTCCGCTTCCTGGTGCACGAATCCGGGGGCATGGGCAAGTCCGAAGGATCAGCCGGACGCCTCGATCAGTACGCGGCCGCGATCACCGTCCCAGGAATTTCACTGGATGAGTTTGTCTACGCGCAGGGCAACCCGCCGCCGCAAGCTATCAAAATGGACATCGAGGGCGGCGAGGTGCTGGCCCTGCCGGGAATGCGCCGGGTGCTGGCGGAGACGCGCCCGCTCATGTTGATGGAGCTGCATGGCGCAGAGTCGGCAAGCGCGGCCTGGCAGGCGCTGACCGCTGCCGGATACCAGATTTGTTGGATGAAACGCGGCTTCCCGCCGGTGCCATCGCTCGCGGCGCTGGATTGGAAGGCTTACCTTGTCGCCAAGCCCGGACCCTCACCCCTGCCCCTTCGCGCATCGTCCCCGAAGGGGAAAGCACCCCAGGGGGGTTCCCAAGGGGAAAGGGGGAAGAGAAGGTGATAATGCCGAAAAGGTTTGCCCGTTCCTCAGAGAGGCTCGCTTGGACTGCCAAGTCCAAGCGGAAACAAGGCTAGAAACCGCTACAAGCTGCCGGATTTGGCAATCCGGCAGAGCAAAAAACATTTCTCTCATGGTCTACCGTTTATTTCCGGATCATGTCAGTGCAATGAAAAAAAACCGTTCTCCCTTCCTTGCCAACAGCAATGACTGGCTCTACCTGGGGTTGACGTTATTCATTGTCCTGACAATTGCCTTCCTGCTGCCAGTCACGCCGAACGACTACTGGTGGTACGTGCGCATCGGGCGGGATACCTTGCAGGCAGGCGCAGTTCCCCGCTTCGACGCATTGAGCAGCACCCAGGCTGGCGCGCCGGTGGTCTATCACTCCTGGCTCTCGGCGGTCGTCTTCTGGCTGCTCTATCGCCTCGGAGGCCTGCCCCTGACCTTTTTGGCGCGCGCCGCGGCGCTGGCACTGGCTTACGCGCTGATCTGGAGGCTGGCGCGCAACACGGGGAGCGGCGCGAAGCTGGCTTGCCTGCTGACCATTTTGACTGTGTTGTCATCCAGCAGCAACTGGTCGATGCGCCCGCAGATCTTCGCTTATCCGCTGTTTGCGCTGGCCTTATGGGCGCTTTATCGCTGGGAACAGGGAGGGAAGAAAACGATCTGGCTGCTGCCATTGGTCAGCCTGTTGTGGGTCAACCTGCATGGCTCGTTCGTGCTACTCTTCCTGCTGATCGGCGCGGCATTGGTCTTTGGGAAAGGCAAGCGCAAGCTGCTGGCCCTAGCTCTGGCAGCCGCGCTCGCTGCAACGCTGGTCAACCCGCGCGGCTTTGGGGCGTGGACGTATGTGGTGCACTCGCTCGCTGCCCCTTCCAGCCAATCCTTCAGCGTGGAATGGCGCCCGCCGGAAAACGTGGGTTGGCAGATGAACCTGTTCTTCCTCTGGCTGCTGGCTTTCCCTTTGCTGGCGGCTCTCTCGCCACGCAAGCTCTCCCGCCTGGAGTGGGCCTGGTTCATGGGCTTTGGCTTCCTGGCCCTGTGGGGCGAACGCTACGTTATCTGGTTCATGTTGATCCTGACCGTCCTGACCGCCTCCTTGCTGGCTGCGCCGGGGAGGCGCTGGCTGGATCGCCCGCACCGCGGCGGGATCCCCGCGCTGGACATTTTGTTGGCGCTGCTGTTCATTGGAATGCCGCTGGCTGTACTTCCCGGTCTGCGCGAGGGCTGGTGGGACAAAGCGCCCAGCCCGCTGGAACACACGCCCGTGCAGGCGACCGAATGGCTGGCGGCGCACCCCGACCTACCCGGCCCGCTTTGGAGCGAGCTCAGCTTTGCGAGTTACCTCGAATACGCCTTGCCCTCCCGCCCGACCTGGATCGATACACGCTTCGAAGTCTTCCCGGTGGAGCAGTGGGAGCAGTATCGCGCCGTGAGCAGCGGCGAGTGGAACTGGCAGTTGCGGCTGGACGAGGCCGGGGTCAACTTGCTGATGGTCTCGCCGGCCGAGCAGCCGCGCTTGCTGGCCGCGCTAGAGGCATCGGCCTGCTGGCGCGAGGTTTATCGCGATGAGGTGGCGGTCATTTTTCAACGCGATACAAGCGGCGCGTGCGGGGGGCATTGAGATATGGAGAGGCAATGGCGCAGTCCTGCCGTCTCCGCCTGGGAATTAATCCCCAGGCTACAGAATTCGGAGTCGGCTGAAGCCGACTGGGGAGCGAAGCCGACTTCAGTCGGCTTTTTAGGTAATAGCATGGGGTTTCAACCCCATGCGGAAGCCGATCGCGCCGACAGCCATACGGGGGATCGCCCTCGCACATTCTGGAAAAGCCAATGGACGACGATCCTCGTCCTCTTCCTCTTCTTCCGCTGCCTATACTCGCTGCTCGGCGTCCTTCAGGCCTCGCGTCCCGAACCGGAGCCGCTTTCCAGCGGCCCGGTCTATGACGCCGCGGCGACGCTGCTCAAGACGGATGCCATTTCTCACGCGCTGGTGAACGTCTGGTTTCGCTGGGATACGGTCTGGTACCTCAAGATCGCCGCCTTTGGCTACAGTCCACAGGACGGGACATTCGCCTTCATGCCGCTCTATCCCTGGCTGGCACGCGGCCTGGGTGCGTTGACAGGGAACTACCTGCTCGCCGCGCTGCTCATCTCCAACCTGGCCTGCCTGGCGGCGCTGCTCCTGTTCTACGAGGTTGCGCGTGGCGAAACCCGTAATAAAGAAGTTGCGTTGTGGGGAACCTTCTTTCTCGTTGCTTTCCCTTCTTCCTTCTTCCTTTTCACTGCCTATACCGATGCGCTTTTCCTGGCGCTGGTGCTGGCCGCCTGGCTCTTTGCCCGCCGGGATAATTGGCTGGTCGCCGGTCTGCTGGCCGCGCTGGCCACACTCTGTCGGCTGCAAGGGGCGTTGATGAGCGTGGTCTTGCTGTGGATGCTTTTGGCACGCGTTGGACTCATTGGTAAGTTGTGGGAAATTTTTAAACACAAAGGACACGAAGTGCACGAAGGAACACCAAACGAAACCGTAGATAAAGACTTCGTGCCCCTTCGTGACCTTGGTGTCCTTCGTGTTAAAAATTTTTCCTGGCTGGCCACACTCCTCCCCGCGCTGACCTTTACATCGTACACCCTTTGGCTGCGGATCTCCGGCATGGGTTCCATCCCGGCCACGCTCGAAGCATTTTGGGGCATCCGCACCGTCGCGCCGTGGACGGGCTTCGGGCTATTCCTGCAAAGGCTGTTCGGCGGGCAACGCGTCTTCGTGGACTATGTGGACTTCTCGCTTTTTCTCGTGATGCTGGCGCTGCTGGGCATTGGTCTCTTCCGCCTTGACCCGGCTCTCTCGCTTTATAGTCTCCTGACCCTGGCGTTGTTCTTCATGCGCGGCACGCCGCCCCATTTACTGGATAGCTTCAGCCGCTACTTCCTGGGGCTGTTCCCGGCGTTTATAATTATCGGCGGCATCCGCAACCGTTTCTTGCGGCTAATTCTTTTAATGCTCTCGATTGGATTGCAAATCTTCCTAGTGATGGGTTACCTGGATTGGAGGTGGATCGCTTGACCGCGCCCTTTCCCGGTCGCTTGGGCATCCAGCAGCGCGTCCTGCCGCGCTACCGCGTCGCCTTCTTCGACGCCCTGGCTGCATCCTGTGCTGGCGGCCTGGGTCTCTTTGCCGGGCTGCCCCGCCCCGAAGAATCCATTGCTGTCACCGACCAATTACGCACAGCGCATTACGCTGCAGCCCAAAACATCCACCTCTTGCGCGGCCCCTTCTATCTCTGTTACCAGCGCGGCCTGCTCCGCTGGCTGGACGGCTGGCAGCCGGATGCGCTCATCGTGGAGGCCAACCCGCGCTACCTTACGACGCCGGCCGCCTTGCGTTGGGCGAAGCGGAAGAACGTGCCGGTGATCGGCTGGGGATTGGGCGCACCCCCCTCCGGCGCCCCCAAGTTCCTTAGAAAATGGGGGGAGAAACAGAGGGGGGCCTTCCTGAGCCGCTTCGACGCCCTGCTCACCTACAGCCGCCGCGGCGCGGAGGAGTATGCCGCCATCGGCTTCCCTGCGGATAAAATCTTCGTTGCCCCCAACGCCTCCGCCCCGCGCCCCACCGCTCCCCCGCCCCCCCGCTCCCCTGCGCCCCTGCCTCCACTCACCATCCTCTTCGTCGGTCGCCTCCAGGCGCGCAAACGGATAGACCACCTGCTGCGCGCCTGCGCTTCATTGCCCGACAAAATCCAGCCGCGCCTGCTCATCGTCGGCGAAGGTCCCGAGCACGCCAATTTGCAAACCTTGGCCAAGGAAGTCTATCCGCGTGCGGAATTCACCGGCGCGAAATTCGGGGAGGAGTTAGCCCCCTATTTCAGCGCCGCGGACCTGTTCGTCCTGCCCGGCACGGGCGGGCTGGCGGTGCAGGAAGCCATGTCCTATGGCTTGCCGGTTATCATGGGTCAGGGAGATGGCACCAATGACGATTTAGTCAGGCCGGAAAATGGCTGGCAGATCCCACCGGATGATTTGGCTGCTCTGAGAGCTGCGCTTCACAATGCGCTAGCAGACGTTTCCCGTCTGAGGGCGATGGGCGCGGAATCCTACCGCATTGTGGCGGATGAGATCAATTTGGAGAGGATGGTGGGGGTGTTCCTGGAAGCATTGGATGCTGTTACAGGCGGGGTTGACCACCATGAACGACACAAGCGCGAGCAAGAACAAATCACAGGACAACCCTTAGGAGATGCCAACATCGTCGGCCAGTTGAGCGGAACCTTGTCGCCGGATGTGACCATTCAGGAGTACAGGAAGCACCTGGAAGAGAAATATGGCGGATAGGTCTCCAGGAATTTGACGATCAGTTCTGTGCCAGTTCCCCTCTCGTAAGCAATATCACCGCGGCCAGGATCAACCCCCCTCCCAACAGCGTGATCGGAGGCAGCCGCTCTCCGAAGAGCAGCGCGGCCAGCAGCACGGTCACGACCGGCTCGAGGGTGGAAAGCAGCGAGGCGTTCGTCGGCCCGATAAGTTTGAGGCCCCCCAGGAAGGTCGTCACCGGCACAACAGTTGCGATCAACGCCAGCGCCACGACGGTCAACCATCCCGCGCTCGTGGCGGGCCAATGCGGGCCGTTGAAGGCGGTCAGCGCGGCGTAGACGATCCCGGCCGAGGCAAAGATAACCGTGGAAGATTGCATCGCCGAGACCTGCCGCATCACCCCCGTTCCAACGATGATGTAAATCGAGTAGATGACCGCCGAAGCCAGCGCCAGCAGAATGCCCGTCCACGCTCCGCCCTGCGGATTGGCGGTCAGCGCCGCGCCGAGAGTGGCCAGGACAAGGGCGATGATCTTGAGGCGGTTGAACTTTTCCTTCAGGAAGACCGCCGAGAGGATGGCAACAAAAGACGGGTAAAGATAGAGCAGCAGCGCCACCAGTCCCGCCGAGGCGTATTTGATCGCCGAAAGGTACGAGAACGATTGTCCCACGTAACCGATGGCGCCCATGCCGACCAGCCAGGCGAGCGTCCGCCAGCGCGGCAGGGGTTCGCGGCGAAAGGCAAGCAATGCAGCCATCAGGATTGCAGCAAAGGTGAAACGCAGGAAGAGCAGGGTGAAGGTGTCCAGCCCGGCGGCGTAAGCGTAGCGGCCAAAGATGGCCAGCGTCCCGAAGGAGGCGGCGGAGATGATGATAAGGATGACGCCGAGAATACGGTTCATGCGCCGACTGCGTCAATCCACGATGAACAGCTTGGCCCCGGTTGCGGTGTGCGAGCGGTGCGGAGCGGCGTCATCCGCCACCTCGTAGCTCGTCCCCGCGGTGAGCGTGAACTGCCGCCCATCCTGCAGCTCAGTGACCAGCTCGCCTTCCAGCACGAGCAGCACGTGGCCGCGGCTGCACCAGTGATCGGCGAAGTAGCCCGGCGAATACGCCACCATGCGCACGCGGAGGTTGCCGATCTCCAGCGTGCGCCAGAGCGCCATGCCCGTCTCGCCGGGATGCTCGGTGGGAGGTATCTGGTTCCAATCGGTGAATTGAAAGGGGACATCCTGGATTTTCATATAGACCTCAATCAGTGGAAAATGAAAGCGTGCAGGGATCGAAGCGCGCCGAGGCGGCGATCAAATCCTTTAGATCGTCCCAGGGAGCTTCCTCATAAGATAGGATTCTGACGAAGCGTTTGGCCTTCCCCTTCCCTTCGAGCAGGCCTTTGGGATCAGGCAGGAACGCGCCGTGCACGAAACCGAGGCGGACGTGGTCCTCCTGGACGCCGATCTGGCAGATGCCCGCGCTTACCGGGCCGCCGCGGCTTTCGTCATAGTAATCGAGGCAGCCCCAATGGATCGTCTCGGACGCGGCCGGCGCGACGCTGGCGACGATGTTTCTCAGCTCCAGGACGATTTCCTGTAGATGCGGCTGCGTCTGAGCGAGGTGCTTTTCGATGAAGCGGTTGGAGAACATACCGTGAGATTATAACAAATGGAAAATCCCCGCCGTTTTACGCTGCGGGGATTTCTGTTTACCTATGAGAGAATCAATCCAACCTGCCCGTCACCAGCGCCATCTTCAGCTCGCCAATCGCCTTGGTGATCTGGATCTCGCGCGGACAGGCCAGGGTGCAGTTGAAGGCGGTGTGGCAGCGCGAGACGCCCATGACCTCGTTGACGATCTTGAGGCGCTCGCCGGCGGCCTGGTCGCGGCTGTCGAAGATGAAGCGGTGGGCGCTGACGAATGCCGCCGGGCCAAGATACTCATCCGAACCCCAGAAGGAGGGGCAGGAGGTGGTGCAGCAGGCGCACAGGATGCACTTGGTGGTGTCATCGAACAGCTCGCGCTGGGCGGGGCTTTGGTAGCGCTCTTTCTCCGGCTCCGGGTCGTTGTTGATGAACCAGGGCATGACTTTCTTGTAGTTATCAAAGAACGGCTCCATGTCCACGATCAGGTCTTTGATCACCTGCAGGCCGAGGATCGGCTCGACAGTGATGCGCGTGCCCACGTCGCGGACGAGGGTCTTGCACGCCAGGCGGTTGAAGCCGTTGATGCGCATCGCGTCCGAGCCGCAGATGCCGTGCGCGCACGAGCGGCGGAAGGAGAGCGTGCCGTCCTGGTAGCCCTTCACTTTTTCGAGCAGGTCCAGCACGCGATCGGTTTCGATGCCCTCCAGCTTGTAGGTTTTATAGGAGGGTTTCTTGTCTTTTTCGGGATTGTAGCGGAAGATTTTGATCGTGATTTCCATTTTAGTAAGTCCTCACCTTCGGCTCATACTTGGTGATGACCACCGGCTTGTACTTCAGCTCGATGCGGCCTTTCTCGTCCACATAAGCCATGGTGTGCTTGAGCCATTGCTTGTCGTCACGGTCCGGGTAATCCTCGCGCGAGTGGCCGCCGCGGCTCTCGCTGCGGGCGATGGCCGAGACGGTGGTCACTTCCGCCAGGTCAAGCAGGTTGCCCAGCTCCCAAACGTTGATCATCTCCATGTTGAAGATCTTGCCGGTATCCGTCACGCTGACGTGCTTGAAGCGTTCCTTTAGCTCGCGCACCACCTGCAAAGCGTGCTCCATGCCCTTGCCGGAGCGGAAGATGCCCATCTCGTCGAACATCACTTTCTTCATCGTCACGGAGATGTCGAAGGCGTTATCCTTGCCATCCGCGTTGCGGATACTCTCGAATTGGGCGCGGACGAACGCCGTTGGGTCAGCGGGCAGCGGTTGAAAGTCGGCGCCCTTGGCGAACTCGGCGGCGCGCAGGCCGGCATGCTTGCCAAAAACCACCAGGTCCACCAGCGAGTTGGTGCCGAGACGGTTCGCCCCATGCACTGAGACGCAGGCTACCTCGCCCGCGGCGTATAGTCCGGGGATGACCGTGTTCTTTTCGTCCGAGATGGCCTCGCCGTACATGTTGGTCGGGATGCCACCCATGGCGTAGTGCGCCGTCGGCTGGATGGGCATCGGCTGGGTAATCGGGTCCACGCCCAGGTAGACGCGGCAGAAATCGACGATATCGGGCAGCTTGGCCAGGATTTGCTCGCCGGTGACCCTAAAGGGCGAGCCGTCGGGATTGGTGCGCCCGTCAAGCGCGGCGTACTTGTTGACATTTTCCGGGCGCACGTCGAGGTAGACGTAATTCTGCCCGTTGACACCGCGCCCTTCGCGGATTTCGAGGTAGATGGCGCGGCTGATCACGTCGCGCGAGGCCAAATCCTTGACCTTGGGCGCGTACTTTTCCATGAAGCGCTCGCCCTTGCCGTTGAGCAGGATGCCCCCTTCGCCACGCACGCCCTCGGTGATGAGGATGCCGAGCTTGTAGATACCGGTGGGATGGAACTGGAAGAACTCCATGTCTTCCAGCGGTAGTCCGTGTCGCATGGTGATGGCCGGCCCGTCACCGGTGAACGAGTAGGCGTTGGAGGTGATCTCCCAGATGCGCCCATGCCCGCCGGTGGCAAAGATGACCGTTTTGGCGTGGAAGACGTGCAGCTCGCCGGTGGCCAATTCGATGGCGACCACGCCCGCCGCCGCGCCGCGGACCATAATCAGGTCAACGACCTGGAATTCATCGTAGAAAGTGACGTTGTTTTTGAGGCACTGCTGGTAGAGCGTCTGCAGAATCATGTGACCGGTGCGATCCGCGGCGTGACAGGCGCGCCGCACCGGCTTGCCGGTCACGTTATTGGTATGTCCGCCGAAGGGACGCTGCGAGATTTTACCGTCCGGCGTCCGGTCAAAGGGCAGGCCCATGTGTTCCAGCTCGTAGACCGCGTCCACCGCCTCGGAGCACATGAACTCGATGGCGTCCTGGTCGCCGAGGTAATCCGAGCCTTTGACGGTATCGAAGGCGTGCCATTCAGGATGGTCTTCTTCCTGGCTGGCGAGCGCTGCGCCGATGCCACCCTGCGCGGTGCCGGTGTGCGAGCGGGTGGGGTAGAGCTTGCTGATGACGGCAGTCTTGGCGGTCTTGGAGGCGTAAAGTCCCGCCATCAACCCCGCGCCACCTGCGCCGACAACGATGACCTCGAATTGATGTGTGTTCATAGTGCGATCTTCACGTATGCTGTGCATGTCATCGCTCCTATGCAGTCCAGAGAACGTAGATACCAGCGGCGATCATCAGTATGGTGAGGATCAAGACGAGGATGCGCAGCGCGCGGCGCAGCCAGGGGATGGCAAGGTAATCCTCGATCACGCTGAGCAGGCCATGCAGTCCGTGCGATGCTGCGAAGAAGATGAAGACCGCACCGGTTACCTTCCAGAAGAGCGTTGCCCAGGGAGCGGTGTCGGGTACATTGCTATTGGCGACGTGAGTGACGGCAGGCATGAAGGTCCAGCGGATGAGGTCTGCAAGGTTCATCTCGGTGCGTGCGCCCATGATGAGCGCTCCCACCAAACCGATGAAGGCGCACAGGTACATCGCCAGCGCCGAGATGCGCGTAAAGTACCACATGGTCGTCTCGAAATCGAAGCCGCGCTGCTTGAGGGAAACAGTCCGATGTTTCGCAGTCATGGTTTAGCCTCCCAATGCCGTGCGGACGATAACGAACACGGCCATGCCGTATATGGGAATGAAGAAAAGCCATTCCAACCAGATGGCTTCGCGCTGGTGCTCGATCAACTTCGGCCACAGGTCAAGGATCACGATGCGCAGCCCGTTGATGACGTGGAACAGGGCGCAGAAGAAGATGAAGATCTGGAAAAGCCAGTGCTCGTAGATCGTGTTGAGAAAGACGCCGGCGGTCCCCCCGCCGAGCGAGGCCAGGATGTGCACGGCGACGAAAATGACCATCCCCAGTCCGCCAACGCGGTGCAGGATGTAGGTCAGCATCGGCCCTTTGCCCTGGTAGCGCAGGCCAGTGACCAAATTCACATTCCGTTTCAAGGCCATCTACGCCTCCTTGATCTGGTTTTGGAGTTTTGGAGTCAGGGAGCTTGCTCCCGTGGAACTTGCTCCCATGATTCCGACAGCAAGCCTAAATGCTCATTCAGGCTGTTTGTCTATTATCCCTGTGCAATCCAACAGGGAATAGTGACAATGCTCATGGATTATTCGTTCCAGTCATCCTCTTGGGGAAGGGTGATTCATCCTTATAATCAAATGGGTATCATTTCATTTTACAACAGAAATCCTCGTGGAGGTACGCATGGCAGGTTCCCATCATATCAGCCGGCGCGACTTCGTCAAGCTGACGACAGCCGCCGTGGGCGGCTTCATCGGTGTGGCCGTCGGGCTGCCGGCGATCGGCTATCTGATCGACCCGGCGCTCAAGTCTGGGGGCAAGGATGCCTGGATTTCGCTCGGCAAGTTGGCGGACATGCCCATTGGCAAGCCCCAACCCTTCTCGTTCACCCTGACGCGCGTCAACGGCTGGGAGCGCACCGCCACCAACTTTGGCGGCTTCATTCTGCGCCGCTCCGAAGATCCCAAAGATATTCTCATCCTCTCCAGCCGCTGCACGCACCTGGCCTGCCAGGTCAACTGGAAGGAAGATGCGCAGGTTTTCATCTGTCCCTGCCACGATGCCAAATTCAGCCCGACCGGCGAAGTGTTGGATGGGCCTCCGCCGCGTCCGCTCGACCGCTTCCAGGAATTCCAGGTGGACGCCGACGGCAACTTGCAAATTCATGTCAAGGGAGGCTGATCATGTGGAAAAAAGTCTATGAATGGCTGGATGAACGCCTTGGTCTGAACGATCTGTACAAAGCCGTATTGGATCGCCCCGAGCCGAGAGGCAACTGGTGGAACACGCTTGGCTCGGCCAGCCTGTTCCTGTTCCTGTTGCAAGGGATCACCGGCATCTTCCTCTCCGTGTATTACACGCCTTCGCCTGATCATGCCTACGACAGCATCACCTACATTATGAATGATGTGACCTTCGGCTGGCTGATCCGCGGCATCCACCACTGGGGCTCGACGCTGATGGTGCTGGTGGTCTTCATTCACCTGGTGCGCGTCTTCATCACCGCTTCATACAAGTATCCGCGCGAGCTGACCTGGTTCATCGGTGTCTTTCTGCTGATCGCGACGCTGGGCATGGGCTTTACAGGGTATCTCCTGCCCTGGAATCAGCGGTCGTTCTGGGCTACCACCGTCGGCACGCAGATCGCCGGGTCGGTGCCGTTCATCGGCGATTTTGTGCTCAAAGCCCTGCGCGGCGGCCCGGATCTAAGCGCCCTCACCTTGCAACGATTCTTCGCCGCCCACATCTGGATGCTGCCTGCCATGCTGGCTGGGCTGATCGGCGTCCATCTATTCCTCATTATCAAACACGGCGAATCGGCATTTCCGGACAAGGATGACTAATTTCTCTACCACGAAGGGCACAAAGGAACACCAAGGAACTCATATAGAAAGCTTCGTGTAATTCGTGAAATTCGTGGCTAAAAAAACAAGGTGCGACACATGAACCAAGACCAAAAGAAGTCAGTCAACGAGAAGTATGCCCGCTCCCTGCAAAAAGGTGAGCGCTTCTGGCCCGATAGCATCTACAAAGACCTGCTGGTCTCCCTAGCCATTTTCATCCTGCTCATCCTGCTGGCGTCTTTTGTTGGTGTACCATTCGAGCCTAAGGCCGACCCCAGCGATAGCGCCTACGTGCCGCGCCCGGAGTGGTATTTCCTGTTCCTGTTCAAGTTCCTGGCGTTGTACGGACAAATCCCGCTGCTGGGCAAGATCGAATGGCTGGCAACGGTTCTCATCCCAGGCCTCACGATTGCCTTTCTGTTCCTGCTCCCGTTCGTTGACCGTTCACCCAAGCGCTATTATGGCAAGCGCATCTTTGCCATCGGCTTCATGGCGATCGTGGTGACCAGCATCGTCTCCCTAACCTTGATCGCCAACATCCCCACCACCTCCAGCGATGCTGTCTATATCCCAGGGCCGCTGCAGACAGTGGGTGGATTGCTCATCCCGCTGGTCGGATACATCTTGCTGGCGCTGATGAATTTTTTCTTCAAGAAGACGCCGGCAAAGGTGATGATCTGGACCGCGGCAGTCACCGTCATCCTGATGATCGGCCTGACGGTGGCTACGCTGGCAGTGGCTCCCGCCCCAGCCGCAGCCGAGGGCGGCATAGCTGTCACGCTGGTGGATCAGATCCAGGCCGGGCAGGACCTTTACTCCGCCAACTGCGTCGAGTGTCACGGGGATGACGGCTCGGTGGCGGTTATCGAGGGCGTCAAGGGGCTGGAGGGCGAGAAGATCACTCCGATCAACGGCCGCGACGTGCTCTACACCATCACCGATTCGGCCATGCAGGAGGTGATTGCCTATGGACGCCCCACCGCAGGCATGAATCCCTTCGGCAGGTCCTACGGCGGCGCGCTTTCCACCAGCGAGATCAGTTATATGGTCACTTTCATGCGCTATAGTTGGGATGATCGCTTCGAGATGCCGCCGATGAAGCCGCTCTATCCAGCGTTGGCCGCAGGCGAGGTGCCTTCCTATGATGTCCACGTCCAACCGCTGGTCAAGCGCTACTGCATCTCCTGTCACAAGGCCGGCAAGACGAACAACAACTACCTGATGACTTCTTATGACGAGATGCTGAACACAGGCGATAACGTCCCTGTAATCAAGGTTGGCGATGAGAACAGCCTGCTGCTCCAGCTCCTCAATGGTCACGAGAGCAAGGACCCAAAAACTGGCAACACCATCCGCCAGATGCCGCCCACCAAGCTGCTCAAGCCCGAATACATCGATATGTTGACCCGCTGGGTGATGGCTGGAATGCCGCAGACAGCGGAGGAGGCGGCGAAGCTCTCGGTCACTCCCACGCCGACGCCATGAAATGAGCAGTGTTCAGTAATCAGTTGTCACTAAACAATGAAAAAACGGCCTGCCAGGAACAGCGGGCCGTTTTGTGTTTTCGAGTGAGGCGAAAGCATGCCCTGAGCGTAGCCGGGGGGCTCACGTCAGGAAACCTGGTGGGCAGTGCTTTTGAGATCAAAAGATACGAAATTTAGTGAACCCAGGTTGGCTTTATTCAACTTTACTCGCAATATCACGCTTCACAAACTCTAATTGAGTTACCAGTTGAGGAACCTAATCGAGAAACAGAGAGGTTGGTAAGCCTCCCTGCTCGGGTTCAAAATATTCAATGATCCGTGTAAGCTCTTCTGTGGCGAATGTCCCGGATAAACCAAGTCTGATCGCATATTCACGGGTATTCCTTAGGCCCTCAATAAACTTATCTCTGGGGCCTCCTCTAAGAAGAATGTCTTGAAGCCACATCAGATCATTTGCAAGCCAAAAAAGAGTTGCTGGTTTATCCCATTCTATTATTTTAGATTGGACAGCCTTGGCCTTCTTGCGCTGACGTGGTTGTTGCTTCGGCAGTTCCCCACGATCAAGCGGAGACTCTCCGAATTGGAGAACTCGAGATGATAAATCGGTAGTTTTAAGACGTTTTATGAGTGAGATTATTTCCGCGCGAAAAACCAAAACCAATAATATGACTGTCAGAGGCCAAGCAAGTGCATCTACAAGAGGAAGAACGTTTTCCATGTTGATTAAACCTCCTCAATCTCAAGATTCAAGTACAACCTAACGGAATGGCGCACTGGCAGCGGCGGAACGAGCAAGACTCATTCGCTTTCATTCTACGTTTCTTGCAAACCAAGTGCGTACCACCAGCGGCGTAGCCGCTGACCAGTGAGGACAGAGTTGAGCGCATATTGGTCATGTAAGCGTCTTATGGATCAACAATCGCCTAAGCCACAGACCAAGAGTTCTTCATACCCAGTGCTCGTATTTAGGCCATAGGTTGCGATTATTGCTTGATCTTGTGCCTCTGTGGCTGGTAGACTTGTAGCTGCTTTGCTTATGTTATCCCAGAACAATATATAACAAAAATCTTTACCGCTACACAGGTAATTTGCAATGACCATTAAACCATTTCTATCCGTGCTATTTATTGGATCAACCACTACAAGAAGCGTTTTACCCGATGTACCAATCACGGAATATTGGATGCTTGGCGTTGAGATAGAAGATATAGGTTCAGTCGGAGAAGCGGTGAAAGAAATCAGTTCATAAACTACCAGCACCGTTAACAAGGATAATCCCATCCAAATAAGCCACCTGTTCTTCTTTGACATTCTCCTAATTCTTCTCTGCGGAGGTGATTGATTGCTTTCCGATGTCGCAAGTGCTTCGTTCCGTAGTAATCTACGAAGTACATCTCTCGCCTCATCATCTGAATTGGCCATCAGAATCTCCAGTTTCTTTTCTCACTCAGTTTATGCGCGCCTACCACCAATCCAACGGACGCGCCTGCGGGATAGATAGCAACCTGGCGGGTGAAGTAAGGCCTCTGCACCCTACCAGTGGAGGTAGGCTTGTGCGGCTTCCAGAAATTCGCGCGCCTGGTTGATGAGGTCGGCCGCGACATCCTTTTCAAGCAGTTTCCGGCTGTGTTCCTTCATGCGGGGATCCCTTCCGCCTGGATATTCCGCAGGAAGGGCGTATCACGCTCCCGCCATTGGCTCTCTTTCATGATAACGATGCTGATGCTGACGCCGTAATCCAGCGACAACTCGCTGACCAGCTCCCCCGAGCGGTCAATCTCCCTGCCGTAACTTACGTAGTCATCCAACATGATCATCACGTCCACGTCCGATTCGGCCTGCGCCTCGCCGCGTGCGTAGGAACCGTACAGGTACAGGCCTTTCAGCCTGTCGCCGTAGATACGGGCGAGGCCGGCCTTTAATTCCTTCAACAAACGCTTGATTCTGACCGGCATGGCATAGCTCCTGCCATTATCTTACCGTATTCTGCCTTCTGACGCAACAGGCAACGTCCAAAATCTCCAGATTATGGACGTTTTTACCAGTTCCCGCTCCAACATCTGGCTCTTTCAGAGTGCTTCGCGAAGACGTTGGATTCCATTGCCACGGAATAGACATATACCCGGGCATCAATCCATGTGCCGGATGATCGCCTCACCGAACTCCGAGCATTTCACCTCCTTTGCCCCTTCCATCAAGCGGGCGAAATCGTAGGTGACGGTCTTCGCCGCGATCGCGCCTTCCATGCCCTTGATAATGAGGTCGGCGGCCTCGTGCCAGCCCATGTAGCGGAACATCATCTCGCCGGAGAGGATGACCGAGCCGGGGTTGACCTTGTCCAGGTCGGCATACTTGGGCGCGGTGCCGTGCGTGGCCTCGAAGATGGCGTGACCGCTTTCATAGTTGATGTTCGCTCCCGGCGCGATGCCAATCCCACCCACTTGGGCGGCTATGGCGTCCGAGATATAATCCCCGTTCAGGTTCATGGTGGCGATTACGTCGTAATCCTTCGGGCGGATGAGCACGAATTGCAGGGTCACATCCGCAATCGAGTCCTTGATGAGCAGCTTGGACTTCCACTTGCCGTTGCCATGCGTCGGCCACAATTTCAGCGCCTCTTCCACTTCCTGCTGGATGTCGTTCTGCTGGGCTGGCGACATCATCTCGAAACCGGGGTCCACCAGTTTCGCATTCTCTTCCACCGAAAGGTCCGGGGTCTTTTCCTTGTTTCCCAGGATCCACGATTCGCGTTCGGTGACGATCTGCTCACGGAACTCGCGCTTGGCCAGGGCATAGCCCCAATCCTTGAACGAGCCTTCCGTGTACTTCATGATATTTCCTTTGTGGACCAGGTTTAAGTTCCTGCGCTTGTTCTCCAGCGTCCACTTGATCGCGGCGCGCACCAGCCGCTCGCTCCCTTCTACTGAAATCGGCTTGAGTCCGTAGCCTGCCGTATCCGGGAAGCGTATCTTGGCATACTCCTTGGGGAATGCCTGCTGGAAAAGCTCCTTGAATTTCTTATTCTCTTCCGTGCCATATTGGAACTCGATGCCGGTGTAGATATCCTCGGTGTTCTCGCGGAAGATGACCATGTCCACGAATTCGGGGTGTTTCAACGGCGAAGGCAGTCCATTGAAGTAGCGTACCGGGCGCAGGCAAACGTAAAGGTCAAGTAGTTGGCGTAATGCCACGTTCAACGAGCGGATGCCGCCGCCGATGGGCGTGGTCAGCGGCCCCTTGATGCCCACCAGGAATTCCTTGAACGCTGCGGTTGTTTCGTCTGGCAGCCAGGTTTGGAACATCTTGAACGACTTCTCGCCCGCGTAGACTTCCATCCAGTGCACTTTACGCTTGCCACCGTATGCTTTTTCTACTGCCGCGTCGAAGACGTTCACCGACGCCCGCCAGATATCGCGCCCGGTGCCGTCGCCCTCGACAAATGGGATGATCGGCTTGTCCGGGACTTGCAGCCTACCGCCGCTGATCGTGATCTTCTCCCCGCCTGCGGGGACTTTGACTGGTTGTGTTGCCATGCCTACTTCTCCTTTGGATAAACTCGGTCGGATTATACCGGAATTACTCTTTAGATGCAGACTGCCGGAATTTGTTACGCACCATGGATCGCCGATGGTGAAATCACTCCTGCATAATTTCGCCGAGCGCACACTTGACTTTTTATTTATCTTGTGTTAATCTTCTTTCACTCTTTCGTCTTCCCTGGCATCCAACCACTGCCCTAGGCCAGGGAATAGGGCAAATCCATGCAAAGGAGGTGATTCTTCAGGAAAGAACCTCGTATTGCTAGTTTTTTGTATTTCACCCATACCCTTTCAAACTATATTCTCTGGAGGAGAAAGACAATGTTACGCAAACGCATGTTTCTCGCAATCGGTGTGCTGCTAGCCGTCAGTATGGTGCTGGGAGCTTGCGCTCCGAAGCCGGTGCCAACCCCTGCTCCGACCCAGCCACCCGCGACTGCAGCCCCGACCGCAGCGCCGACCGAAGAGCCCACCCCCGCTGGTCCGGTTCACACCACCGATCGTCATGGCGGCTGGCTTGACCAGATCGTCTTCTCGGTTGTTTCGGCCGACGCGGCCGTGACCCAGATCCAGGCCGGCGCCATTGATATCTACGCTGGCGGCCTGTCCTCAGCGGATTTCCCGTCCATCCAGCAAGCCGGCTTGAGCTACGCGACGTCGAACGGCCTGTATTACGACATCCTCTACAACCCCGGCGCCTGCACGGATACCACCAAGTTCAACCCCTTCTCTAACCGCAAGATCCGCGAGGCCACCAACTACCTGTATGATCGCAATTACATCAACCAGGAAGTTTACGCCGGCGGCGGTCTGGCGAAGTTCTTCGCCATCCAGACCAATGGCCCTGACTACGCAGACCTGGCCGATGTGGTCCGCGCCATCGAGTCCAAATACGCCTACAACCTCGACAAGGCCAAGCAGATCATTTCTGACGAATTGACCGCCATGGGCGCCACCCTGAATGCGGATGGCAAATGGGAGTTCGGCGGTAGTCTCGTCAGCCTGATCTTCCTGATCCGCAATGACAGCGACAAGACCCGCATCCCGATCGGCGATTACGTTGCCAACCAGCTCGAAGCCGTTGGCTTCACCGTGGATCGCCAGTACAAGCGCTCGCGCGAAGCCTCCCCGCTGTGGATCGGCAGCAACCCGCATGACTGCCTGTGGCATGTCTACACTGCCGCCTGGAGCTCGACAGTCATTGACCGCGACGAAGGCGATATGTTCCAGCAGATGTACCTGCCCAGCAGTGTTCAGGGCATGGATGTCTTCATTCAGAACGTCGTTGATCCTGCGTTCCAGGCTGTCGGCGATAAGCTGGCCACCGGCGACTACACCACCCTCGAAGAGCGCCGCGCCATGATGGTCGAGGCCATGCCTCTCGCCCTGGAAGACTCGGTCCAGGTGTGGTTGATCGACGGCAAGAACTACACGCCTTATGTCAACAACATGATCGTGACCGCTGACCTGGCCGCCGGCGTCGAAGGCGCCCAGATCTACCCCTACACCGTCCGCTTTGCTGGTGAGGAAGGCGGCTCACTGAACTGGGGCGAGCCCGACCTGTTTGCTGAACCCTGGAACCCGGTCGCTGGCTCCAACTGGGCCTTCGATCAGGCCGCCATGCGCGCCACCGCTGGCGCCGGCGTGATGTACGATCCATTCACCGGCTTGACTTGGCCGCTGCGCATCGAGCGCGCCGAAGTTACCGTCCAGACTGGCCTGCCTGTCAGCAAGACGCATGACTGGGTTTCCCTGGAATTCGCCGACACGATCGCTGTCCCGGCCGATGCCTGGGTTGATTGGGATGCCACCAACCAGACCTGGATCCCCGCTGGCGAAGGCAAGACCGCCAAGATCAAGAGCGTCGTTTACTACCCGGCCGATTTCTTCACCACCGTTAAGTATCACGACGGCAGCTCGATCTCCCTGGGTGACTTCCTCATGGCCATGATCCTGCCCTTCGACCGCGCCAAGCCCGAAAGCGCCATCTACGATGAGCAGGCTGTTCCGAACTTCGAGTCCTTCATGTCATATTTCAAGGGCTTCAAGATCGCTTCCACGGACCCGCTGGTCATCGAGTACTATCATGACTTCCTGACCTCAGACGCCGAACTGCTGGTAACGACGGTGTATCCCAGCTACACCTTTGCCGAAGCCGGCTGGCCGATCATGGCTGTTGCCAATATGGCCGAAGCCGCTGGCGAAATCGCCTACTCGGATGTCAAGGCTGGCGATAAGACCATCGAGCAAACCAGCTTCATCGGCGGCCCGACCCTGACCAACCTGGCTGCCGCCTTGGATAAGGCGATCGCAGAAAACTACATCCCCTACGCCCCGACCATGGGCCAGTACGTTACGGCTGACGAGGCTGCTGCCCGCTACGCCAACCTGAAAGCTTGGTACGCAGCGCACGGCAACTTCTGGGTCGGCACCGGGCCTTACTATATGGACAAGGCTTACCTGGTCGAGAAGTCCCTGGTGCTGAAGAGCTTCAGCGATTACCCGGATTACTCGGATCGGTGGGATATCTTCAGCGAGCCTCGGCTGGCTGAGGTTGAGATCACCGCGCCCGCTGGCCAGGTGAAGATTGGCTCTGAAGCCACCTTCGATGTTACCGTCACCTTCAAGGGCGCGCCTTACGCGCTGGCTGACATCAAGATGGTGAAATTCCTGCTCTACGATGCCACCGGCGCTTTGGTCAAGGCTGAACTGGCCACTCCGGTTGCCGATGGACAGTACAAGGTAGTCCTCACCTCTGCAATGACCTCTGCGCTTGCTGCTGGTTCCAACAAGCTCGAGGTCGCGGTCGTGCCGATTCCTGTGACCGTCCCGACCTTCGCTTCGGTCGAGTTTGTCACAGTGCCGTAAGCAAGATCGCATTCTTGTAATATAATAGGGGCAAGGATTTTCCTTGCCCCTATTATATTTCTTACCCACGAGGAAAGAATATGGAAGCTATTGCCCAACCCAGTTCTGAGATGGCTGCCCCGAAGAAAAAATCGACGAGCGCGCTCGTGCGCGTGGTGAGATACTCCGGCGTGAGGCTGGTGACGCTCTTTATCACTGTGGTGATCGCCATTTACCTCACCATCATGATCGCCAATATGGGGGGATATGTGGACAGGATGATGCGGAACGAGATCGAAGAAAACATCACAATGCAAGTAGCCTCCGGGAAGGCGTACCAGAATCTGACCACTGAAGCGAAAAAGGAACTCGCGCAGCAAATGATTGACTTGGAGATCAAACGTCTCCACCTGGATCAGCCGCTGATGGTGCGCACTGTTGGATACCTCTCCAATGCAATAACGTTGCGGTTGGGGCGCGCTTTGCAAATGGCCAGTGATACCGGCTCCAGGCAAGTACGGCTCATCATCTTGGAGCGTTTACCCTCCACGCTGCTGCTGATGGGCAGTTCTCAGTTACTTCTTTTCTTTGCCAGTCTCTTTCTGGCGCTTTCCCTTTCCCGCCATTATGGCAGCTTCTGGGATAAGCTGATCATAGCCCTCACTCCCACCTCGGCCGCTCCGCCGTGGTTCTATGGCATCTTCTTAATACTAATCTTTGCGGCAATATTGAAAATTCTGCCGTTCGGGGGATTGGTTTCCGCTCCGCCCCCAACGGATCAGTTCGAATACTTCCTGAGTTTGTTGCAGCACCTCCTCCTGCCTGGTTTTGCCTTGTTCTTCAGCGGCTTCTTCCTGAGCATCTACGGCTGGCGCACTTTCTTCCTCATCTATTCCAGCGAAGATTACGTGGAAATGGCCAAGGCCAAGGGCCTGTCCGCACGGGATATCGAGCGGCGTTACATCCTGCGCCCGACCCTGCCGAATATCATCACCAACTTCGCCCTCCTGTTGATCGGGGTTTGGCAAGGCGCCATCGTCACGGAAACGATCTTCAACTGGCCGGGTCTTGGCCGGACTTTGTACCAGGCAATCGGATTCAATGACACGCCGGTAATCGTTGCAACGGCGATCATATACGCCTACTTACTGGCAATTACGGTGTTCCTCCTCGATTTCATTTACGCGCTGGTGGATCCGCGCGTCAAGATCGGCGGCGGGAGTTAATCACATGGACACATTAAAAAGTTCTTTTCGAGAAATTCTACGCTACCCTTCGGCCATCGTCGGTCTGGTGATTGTTCTTCTTCTGGTGGTCGAAGCGTTGTATGCGGTGATCGCCATCCCTTATCGTGAGGCCATTCGCCTCTGGCGCAGCGGCGAGGAGACCTGGTACGCCAACCCGAAGTTTGCTGCCCCCGCCTGGATCAATCTCTTCCGTGAGAAGAAATTACCGGTCTCGTTCCACGTGAGCAGTGTGGATGGCGAGATATCGAAGGTGGCCACTCCAGGCACCCAAGATATTTCGACGATAAATTTCGAATACACTTTCGATTTCCAGGCAGATGGGTTCCCCCAGGAGTTGATGTTGTATTTTACGACCACCTATGAGACCAAACAACCCTTCGCCACCATCGTTCTCGTTACGCCCGACGGACGGCAGATCCGTGTTGCCGATACCGGCATCGAGCATAAGCAAAATGTACGCTTTTCCCAGCAGCCAAAATTGATTTCCCGATATAAAGACCAGTTGATCCCTGAAGGACTGTTCTCGGATCCGCAGGCCGAAACTCCCACTGCATTGAAAGGGGAGTATCAACTGCTCATTTACGGCACCACGTTCGAAGCAGGCTCGGACATGGATGTAGAGTTCGTCTTTCACGGCCAAGTCTCTGGCTTGGCAGGGACAGATATGGCGCGTCGCGATCTGGTCGTACCTTTGCTTTGGGGAGCACCAATCGCCCTGGCTTTTGGCCTGCTGGCTTCGCTCGGCACATCGCTCTTGACCATGATCATCGCGGCGATCGGCGCCTGGTATGGCAAGTGGGTGGATGAGCTAATCCAGCGCGTCACCGAGATCAATATGGTGCTGCCCTTCCTACCGATCATGATCATGATAGGCACTTTCTTCAGCCGCAGCATTTGGGTGATGTTGAGCGCGGTTGTCCTCTTGAGCATTTTCACCGGCTCGATCAAGGCGTATCGCGCCATCTTCGTGCAGGTGCGCGAATCCATGTACATCGAGGCCGCACGCGCCTACGGCGCCAGCGACTGGCGCATCATCGTCCGCTACCTTGTCCCGCGCATGATCCCCTTGCTCATCCCCGGGTTGGTATCCGGCGTGCCGGGCTTCATTTTCTTCGAGGCCACCCTGGCCGTGCTGGGGTTAGGCGACCCAACCCTGCCCACCTGGGGTAAGATCATCAACGATGCCGAGACACACGCCGCGCTTTACAAAGGTTATTACTACTGGATCCTGGAGCCGGCGGTTCTGTTGATGTTTACCGGCCTGGGCTTTGCCATGCTCGGCTTTGCCCTGGACCGTGTCTTCAATCCACGCTTGCGAGGGGTCTAGCTCATGTCTGAAACAACTCTTTTACGAATTGAGGACTTGGTCCTCTACTTCCGCACCCAGCATGGCATGGTTCAGGCTGTGGATGGCCTGAACTTCGAATTGGACTACAACAAGGCGGTGGTCATCGTGGGAGAATCTGGCTGTGGTAAAACCTCGCTGGCCAAGGCTATCCTGCGCCTCCTGCCCCGCAACGCCGGTACCTATTCCGGCCACATCTACCTCGAAGGCACGGACGTGATGAAATTCTCGGACGAGGAGTTCCGCCAGAACGTGCGCTGGGTGGGCATGTCCATGGTGCCGCAGGCAGCGATGAACGCGCTCAACCCGGTGCTAAAGGTTGGCGACCAGGTAGCCGAACCGGCCATCATCCACTTGGGGGTCAGCAAGGAAAAGGCTTTGCAACAGGCGCTCAACATGTTCCAGCACGTGGGCGTACCAGAAGATTTCCTGGGACGCTACGCCTTCGAGCTGAGCGGCGGGATGCGGCAGCGCGTTGCCATTGCCATGGCCCTGGTCACCTCCCCCAACCTGATCATTCTGGATGAGCCTACTTCCGCGCTGGACGTGCTGACGCAGGCCAATATCTTCAACGTCCTCAAGCGTATCAAGAAGGAATTGGGAACAAGTTATATTCTCATTACCCACGATATTGCCACCTCCAGCGAGCTGGCCGATTACGTGGCCGTGATGTACGCCGGCCAGATCGTGGAAGTGGGCGACGCTTATCGCTTTTTTGCCGGGCCGTTGCACCCCTACTCGCAGAAATTGATGGCCAGTGTGCCAACCCTGCGCGGCAAGAAAGAGTTGGAATTCATCACCGGTCAGCCTCCAAGCCTGATCAACCTGCCTCCGAGTTGCCGGTTCGCGCCTCGCTGTCCCTTCCGCTTCGAGAAGTGTGACCAAGACCCGCCGGTAACCAAGAAAGACGGACGCATCGTCAAATGTTGGTTGCATTCTTGAAAAATAGGAGCCAGGCATGACCCCTGACAAAAAGAAAAAGAAAAGTAAGGCCGAAGATACTTTAACCCAGGTACATCCGGTGGGGGAGGATGTATTGTTGTCCATCCAGGAGCTACGCGTCTGGTTCGAGCTGCGCCGCTGGGGTTTTGGCCACGCTGGCTATGTCCATGCTGTGGACGGCGTGTCGTTCGATTTGCATCATGGCGAGGCGATTGCCGTGGTCGGTGAGAGCGGCTGCGGTAAATCCAGCCTGATGAAGACCATCCTGGGCCTTTACGAACCCACCAAAGGCGAAGTGATTTTCGATGGCAAGAAGCACAGCGACCTGGATGCCGAGGGAATGCGTTGGTACCGCTCGCACGTCGGCTATATTCAGCAGGATCCCTACGGGGCGCTGGCGCCTTTCATGAACATTCGGCGCATCCTCGAAGAGCCGATGATCATCGGCGGCATCAAGGACAAGGATGAGCGCACCCAACGCATCCGCAAGGCCATGGAAGAGGTCAAGCTGTTCCCGGTGGAAGATTTCCTGGAGAAATTTCCCCACATGTTGAGCGGAGGCCAGCAGCAGCGCGTGGTTATTGCCCGCGCCATGCTGATGGAACCCAAATTGCTGGTCGCCGACGAGCCGGTTTCCATGTTGGATGCTTCGGTGCGCGTGGAGATCCTCAAGTTACTGCGCGGCTTGCAGAAGGCGCACAATCTATCGGTTATCTACATCACCCACGACCTCTCGACGGTGAGCTACTTCTCCGAACGCATCTTTGTCATGTACGCGGGCAACCTCGTGGAGAAGGCCAGCGTGGATCGGCTGCTGCACAACCCCCTGCACCCCTATGCCGTGGCGCTTTTGGAAGCCACCTCCGACCCGGACGCGCACAACGCCGAAAACTACAAGGAAGTGCCGCCCGGCGAGCCTCCCAGCCTGGTCAAGCCGCCGTCCGGCTGTCGCTTCCACCCACGCTGCGCCAAGGCGATCAAGGGCTTATGCGAAGTCAAAGAACCGCCCGATTTTGCCCCCGAGCCTGATCACTTGGTGGCGTGCTGGCTGTACCAATGATCCACAATCATCCGCGGGCAACCATCCTGGTCGGTTTCATCCTGGTTTTGCTAGGCTTTCTCCTGCCCTTGTTGATGGTGCTGGATATCCTCGAATCAACTTTCCTGTTGAACTTTTTCGCTTTTGGGTCGGGAGTGGCCGGGTTCCTTTTGGGGGTAGTTGGCATGGCTTATTACGTTCGTTTGAACCGGCAGAATCCTCAGGCGGATGAATGGAAAGAGATGATGAAGAAGTAGCGAAACGAGGATCAAATTCTCGGCAGGTGACAGTCGCTTACGCAGGGCTGTCACATTTTTCAATCCCCAGGAGCTAGCTGTGACTACTAAAGCACCTCTGCTGGAAGTGAAAAATCTGAAAACTTATTTCTTCACGGAAGATGGCGTGGTCAAAGCCGTGGATGGGGTGGATTTCGCCGTCTTCCCCGGCGAGGTGCTTGGCCTGGTAGGCGAATCCGGCTGCGGCAAGAGCGTCAGCCTACTCTCGGCCATGCGTCTGATCAGCAAGCCGGGGAGGATCGTTGACGGCGAAATCTTCTTCGACGGTCAGGACCTGTTGAAGTTGACCGAAGCCGAGATGACGCATGTGCGTGGCAACCGCATCTCGATGATCTTCCAACAGCCGCAGACGGCCCTGAACCCGGTTTTCAAAGTGGGCAACCAGATCGCCGAAGTGCTCAGTATCCATCAAGACTTGGGCAAGGAGGCCGGTCGGAAGCGCGCCGTCGAGCTGCTAAAGATGGTAGGCATCCCCGAGGCCGAGCGGCGCGCTGAGGCCTATCCGCATGAGCTTTCTGGCGGCATGGCGCAGCGCGTCATGATCGCCATGGCTTTGGCCTGCGTTCCCGAATTGCTGATCGCCGACGAGCCGACCACCGCCCTTGACGTGACCATTCAAGCCCAAATCCTGGACCTGATGCGTGACCTGCGGACGAAAGTTGGCGCCTCGGTCATCCTCATCACGCACGACTTGGGTGTGATTGCCGAGATGGCCGAACGCGTCGCCGTGATGTACGCCGGTCGGATCGTGGAGCAGGCCGATGTCAAGACCCTGTTCGCCAAGCCGCTGCACCCTTATACGCAGGGCCTGATGGGCTCCATCCCAGTCCTGGGGAAGATCAAAGAGAAGCTGGATGTCATCCCCGGCAATGTGCCGAACCTGATCAACCTGCCGCCGGGCTGCCGTTTTGCTTCCCGTTGCCGGGCGCGCGTCGAGTACCAGTTGAAGAGTTGCACAGAAATTGAGCCTGACCTGATCGAGGTAGCCCCGGAACATACCGCCCGTTGCTGGCTGTACCAGGAAGCCGATGGTCGCCGCGCGCCCCTATGACGGAGCAGCGAGCAGTAGCGTAAGTCGGACACCTGCACCGAACTGCACACTTGCCCCGGAGGCACACTTGCCCCGGACGCACACTTGCCCCGGACGCAAGTGCCGGGGAGTGCAGGGGGGTGCGGTGTTGCCAACCCGACCTACCCAAGAGAGCGAAAATAACAAGTTGATTGGAGTAGAACCCGATGAGCACAACAGAACTTGGCAAGGCAAGCTCGAGTAATGATTTGATCACAGTCAAGAGCCTGGTCAAATATTTCCCCGTCAGGTCGGGGCTGTTGCAGCGCGTGGTGGCCTGGGTGCAGGCTGTCGATGATGTCAGCTTTACGATCCGCGAGGGCGAGACGCTGGGACTGGTGGGAGAATCGGGCTGCGGCAAGACGACCATCGGGCGCACCATGCTGCGCCTGGTTGAGCCGACAGGCGGCTCGGTGATGTTTGGCGATGTGGATGTGTTCAAGCTGCGCGGCAAGCAATTGAAGGCCATGCGCCGCAACATGCAGATCATCTTCCAGGACCCTTACGCCTCGCTCGACCCGCGCATGCCCATCGGTGAATCGGTAATGGAAGGGTTGAACGTACATGGCATTGGCTCGCACCGTGAACGCGTCGAGACCATGCTCGAAACCCTGAAGAAGGTCGGCTTGGAAGACTATCATTCCCGCCGCTACCCGCACGAATTCTCCGGTGGACAACGGCAGCGCATCGGCATCGCCCGCGCCCTGGCTTTGCGCCCCAAGTTCATCATCTGCGACGAGCCAGTCTCTGCGCTGGATGTGTCCATCCAATCCCAGGTGTTGAACATCCTCAAAGACCTGCAGCGGGAATATGGCCTGACCTATATGTTCATCGCCCATAACTTGAGCGTGGTGGAGCATATCTCCGACCGAGTGGCGGTGATGTACTTGGGCAAGATGGTCGAACTGACCAGCCGCGATAAACTCTACGAGAACCCGTTGCATCCTTACACCAAGGCATTGATGTCAGCGATCCCCATCCCCGACCCGACACTGAAGCGCGAGCGCATCATCCTCAAGGGCGATGTTCCCAGCCCCTTGAACCCGCCCAAGGGCTGCCGCTTCCACCCGCGCTGCCCGGTTGCCATTGATAAATGTTCGGTGGAAGAACCCGTCTTTCAAGAGGTCAGACCTGAACACTGGGCGGCCTGCTGGCTGGTAGAATAATCAGGACAAAGGAAAATGGGGAGCATCGGCTTTGCGGCTGCTGATGTACTCCAATTTCCTATATCGTTATTGTGAGGGGTTCATTCGAGCATCATCGTACCAGGCTGTGGAGTTTCTGTGTCCTTGCTGCCATTTCCTCATCGCCACTTATTTCGCCGCGCGGATGTCGCGGATAAGATGGCTTTTTTTCAATCGCTATTGGACAGCGGCGAACTGACGCCCGATTTGGCGCGGGCGTTGTTGCATGAGATTCACACCGACCTGGTAAACCAGCAAAGGGACGTCCAGGCTCTTTATCGGCGTTGCGCAGCGCTAAAGGAATCTATGCGCGTTAGGATGCCCAATGTATACCAGCAAGTTTTGGGCAACCAAGGGGCGGAAGCGGTAATTCAGGGGCGCGAAGGAAAGGATCTCCCTGGCAGCTCGCCGGAGGTTAAGAGCGCCAGTCCTTTCTTCAGGGTGGCAAAGTATGTTCTCTCCCGTCTTTTGGCAATTTTTACCACCATTCTCATCGGTGTATTTGTCGCCGTGGTTCTGGCCAACCGGGGGGGGCAGGTGGACAATGCTGTTCGGCAGGACGTAACCTCGGAGATTGACCGGCGCTATCCCGGCTGGCGGTGGAATTTTGTCAGTCCGGAAGGCATAAACTTCATCGCAATGTTGCAGTCGGAGTTGGAAGATGCCGCCGGAGTGAACTTGCCCTTCTGGCCGCGCCATTTACGCTGGACGTTGAGGGCGCTGGCGCTGGATTGGCGTGAGGGAGTGAATGTGCAGCCGGCGCCTGGCTCTTTCTATTCCAACCATGAAGTCAAGGAAATCATCCTGACCGATTTCCCTCACACCCTGCTCTTGATCGGCGCAGCGTTCCTGCTTTTGTTCTTGTTTGGGATTCCGCTGGCGCTCTTCCTCTTCCGCAAGCCGGGCAACTTTTTCGACCGGTTGATGATTATGCTTGCGCCAATTTCGTCCATCCCCAGTTGGGTATTGGGGTTGCTCCTGATCCTCATCTTTGCAGTCACGTTGCGTCTTTTGCCCATCGAGGGGATGTACGACATCCTGCCGGGCGAGAGCAGATGGGATAAAACGCTCATTGTCCTGCGGCACATGGTTTTACCGGTCCTGGCCATCCTGTTGAGCCTGTTCTTCCAATGCGTCTACTCCTGGCGGTCATTTCTCCTGCTCTATTCCGAAGAAGATTATGTCGAGCTGGCTACCGCCAAAGGGTTGCCGGATCGGGTCATCGGGCGTCAGTATATCCTCATGCCGACGTTGGTCTATCTCCTGACCAGCTTCGCCCTCTTACTGACCAGCTTCTGGCAGATGACGATGGCTCTGGAGAAAGTCATCAACTGGCCGGGGATCGGGCGGCTCTTCATCATAACCTTGCCTAATTTCCTCGGGGAAAGTTTCTATCCGGGGATCATGCAGGTCACACTCAGCATTGTCGTCCTCTTCGCCTATCTGATGGGTCTCACCGTTTTCTTGCTCGACATCACCTATGCACTGGTGGATCCGCGCGTCCGCATCGGCGACGAGCAGCAGACCGTGAGCGAAGTGGCGGTGAAGGCCCGCAAGCGCTTCCGTTGGGGTTTACACCGTGCAAAACGGCAGACAAGGCGAACAGCCTGGGCGCGGGAAGCAGATCAAAGTCCAGCCGCGTTCGCGCCTGAGCCGAAAACAGCGCCTGGCGCCCGCCGGAAGGCGTTAAAAAAGTGGCTGGAGTCGCTCAGGCCAACGGTCCGCGAGATCGTGCGCTATCCCTCGGCTGTTTTTGGCTTGGTGGTCATTCTCCTGATGGTGGCCGGTTCGATTTATGCCGTAACGGCTTTCCCCTATGCCCAGATGGGACACTTCTGGTACACGAAAATGCTGACTGGCAAGGTGTATACGCCAAAGTTTGCCCAGCCTGAGTGGGTCAATTGGCTGCGGCGGGACAAGTTGCCCGCCACGATCATCCAGAACAGCCAAAATGGGGGCGTGACCAAGACGCTCCAATCCGACCCGAGCGGATTGGACACGATCACCCTGACGTACACTTTCGATTACCCCTACGCCAGTTTTCCGCAGGACATTTTCATTTACGTTGACCCCAAATACGATGTCAAGCGCCCCTTTGCTTCCCTGACCTGGATAACGCCGGATGGCCAGCAATTCGAGCTTGGCAACATGCCCACCGAGGCAGGTACCCAATTCAATTTTGCGACGGATATTTCTTTCCGGCGCCTCCTGGCGCAAAACGCGCACTGGAAGGATTGGTTCGAGGAAAAAGGTTTCTATCCTACGCCGCGCTATTACCTGCTATTCACAGACCCGGCGTCGGATCAGCCTGCAGTCGTTCAGGGAACTTATACGTTGCGCATCAACGGCATCACCTTCGAGGAGAATTCGGACTTGGATGCCGAATTTGTGCTCCTCGGCCAGGTTTACGGCGCGGCCGGCACCGACTACATGCGTCGTGACCTGCTGGTGCCGCTGCTGTGGGGGATGCCGTTCGCGCTGATATTCGGCCTGCTCGGGGCGTGCGTAGCGACCATCTTCTCCATGCTGCTGGCCGCGACGGGGGCTTGGTTCGGCGGCTGGGTGGACAGACTGATCCAATGGCTGGTGGAGGCGAACCTGGTCCTGCCGATCATTGCCATCAGCATACTCATCTATTCGTACTTCAAGACAAGCATTTGGACGCTCTTGGGAATCATCGTGCTGCTTAGTGTTTTTGGCAGCCCGACCAAGTCGTTCCGCTCGGCGTTCTTGCAGATCAAAGATGCTCCGTACATCGAAGCGGCAAAAGCCTATGGCGCCGGCAACGCGCGGATCATTTTCCGCTACCTTATCCCGCGCATCCTGCCGATTATGATCCCGCAGTTGGTTATCCTTATCCCCAGCTACGTTTTCCTGGAAGCCACGCTCGGCATCTTCAACGTATATTCCATTTATCCCACCTGGGGACGGGTGATCTCCGAGGCGCTCAAGTTCGGGGTCAATTGGGGTTCGCCATTCTGGGTGTTGGAGCCGATCAGCCTGCTGCTCTTAACCGGCCTGGCCTTTACGATGCTTGGCTTTGCGTTGGAGCGTATTCTCAATCCCAGGCTGATAACGAAGTAGAACAAGTCTCTAGACTTGTTCTACTGACATGGTTAGCGTGTACACCTGCTGATAAACTTCGTTCAGTTTTATCGACTTGTGATAGAATTTCATTGCAATGACCGCTTATCGTATTCTGATCGTTGAAGACCAGCGTGAGATCAGTCACCTGCTGCGCACGGCGTTGGAGACCCTCGAACACGAACTGGAAGTGATCGAGATTCCATCCGGCGAAGAGGCGATCTTGGATGCTATCAGCAACAAGATTGACCTATTGGTGACAGATTACCGCCTGGCTGGGATCACCGGCGTGGAGCTGATGCGTAAAGTACGCCGCAATTGGCCGGCGGTCAAGGTCATCCTGATTACCGGCTTGACGGATAAGAAAGTACGGATAGAAGTGGCGGAGGCCGGTGCGGATGCACTCTTTATCAAGCCGGTGCCAATCGCTGATTTCCTGGACGCGGTGGAGCGTCACCTCAGCCTGGTTGAAGCCATGCTGCCCCCAGAGCCGATCAATCAGGAAGGAAGCGGCGAACGGCAAACCTTGGCTGATCTGTTGAGCAGCCTGCGCCAGGAGTTGAACGCGGTGGCTGTGTTACTGCTCAACGATCGCGGCCGCATCCAGGCACGTGCTGGCGACCTGCCCGATAACAGCACGGAGGTCTCGTTGACTGCCTCGTTAATGGCCATCTTCAGCGCTGGTCAGAAGGTCTCTCACCTGACGGGGCAAACACTACCAGATGCCTGGCACATATTCAAGGGCGGTGAGTACGACTTGGTCTTTGCGCCGGTCGGCGCGACGAATGCCATGCTGGTCGTCGGGCCAGAGTTAGCCTCCGCGGAACACATGCTTAATACCACCTGGGTTTTTTCGGATTTCAGGTACAAGATCGAAAGATCTCTTGCGGCCATAGATGTGCCGGTCGTGCCATACATCAGGCCGAAGACCGGTCCGTTGCCTCCGTTGCCTCCGGCGCCAGCCAGCGATAATCTGGAACCGCTGCTCCGCCAAGCCAAAAAAAAGCTCAATCCAGAGGAAGTGGACGATTTCTGGGACAAGGCAAGTGACGAGCACAAAGCCGCACCCCAGTCCGACGTTCTCTCCTACGAGCAGGCGCAACAACTGGGGTTGACCCCGAAAGACAACGACACCGGGTAGTATTGCCGCGCTATCTGGCTTATGTTACAATTCGCCCGCGTTGGGGCGTGGTGCAACGGCAGCACACCAGCCTTTGGAGCTGTGGATCTTGGTTCGAGTCCAGGCGCCCCAGCCTGAAACCCCGCCTGTGAGCGGGAGTTTTTTTCTCGGAGCATCCAATGAAAGTTACCGCCGTCATTCTTGCCGCTGGTCTCGGTACGCGCATGAAATCGGCCCAGCCAAAGGTGATGCACACCGTTTGCGGGCAGCCGTTGATCGAGTACTCCTTGCGCGCCGCCTGGGATGCCACCACCGAGATGCCGGTTGTCGTGGTGGGATATGGCGCTGAGGCGGTTCGCGATTTCCTCGGCGAGGCGGCGCGCGCCGTCATCCAGGAACCACAGCTTGGCACTGGACACGCCGTCCAGCAGGCCGAAGCGATATTGAAGGGGAAGACGGACCTCGTTCTTGTCACTTATGGGGATATGCCCATGCTGCGCCCCGAAACCCTGAACCGGCTCGTCGAGACCCAGCGCGCCAACCCCGGCCCGATCACCATGCTGACCGTGCACTTTGCTGACCCGCGCGGCTTTGGCCGCGTGGTACGCAGCGCAGATGGACAGGTGCAGGCCATCGTCGAGGAGGCCGCGGCGACGCCGGAGCAGATGCAGATCACTGAGCTGAACGTCGGCGCGTACTGCTTCACCTCCGATTGGCTCTGGGAGGCGCTCCATCGCCTGCCGCTCTCGAAGAAGGGCGAATATTACCTGACGGACACGGTCGAGCTGGCTGTCAAGGCCGGGCTGGCGGTGCAAGCGCTCGTTACGGACGATGCTTCCGAGATCATCGGCGTCAACAGCCGCATCCATCTCTCCGAGGCGGAAGCGGCCATGCGGGCGCGTATCAGCGCCGCGCACATGCTGGCGGGCGTTACGATGATCGATCCGGCGCGGACGTACATCGAGGCGGGAGTGACGATCGGCCGCGATACCGTCCTTTGGCCGGATACCTACCTGCAGGGCGAAACGACCATCGGCGAGAACTGTAAGATCGGCCCCAACAGTATCCTGCGCGACACAATTGTCGGCAACGATTGCACTGTGCTGGCATCGGTGCTGGAGAGCGCGCTGCTCGAGGATGACGTGGACATCGGGCCGTTCGGCCACCTGCGCAAGGGCGCGCATCTGTGCAAAGGCGTCCACATGGGCAACTTCGGCGAGGTCAAGGATTCAACCCTCGGCCCTGGCACCAAGATGGGGCATTTCTCCTACATCGGCAACGCGACCATTGGCCCGGATGTCAACATCGGCGCGGGGACGATCACTTGCAACTACGACGGCGAGAAGAAACATCCGACCGAGATCGGCGAGGGTGTGTTCATTGGCTCGGATACCATGCTCGTCGCGCCGGTCAAGCTCGGCGCGGGCGCGCGCACCGGCGCGGGTTCAGTGGTGACGAAGGACGTGCCACCCGATACGCTGGCGGTTGGCGTGCCGGCGCGGGCGATAAGGAAGTTGGAGAAAAAAGTAAGAAGTAAGGAGTAAGAAGTAATACGGGATGCATGATGCATTTAGCGTGAGTGGTGAGGAAAAATGAAATGGCTTTGACCGACGAAGAACGTCTATCCCTGATCGAGCTGGCAAACGAGACCCGCCGTAGGGCGTATGCACCGTACTCGAATTACCAGGTCGGCGCGGCGCTACGCACCAGCAGCGGGCGCATCTACACCGGCTGCAATGTCGAGAACGCGGCTTATCCCACCAGTATGTGCGCCGAGCGTGTGGCCATCTTCAAGGCAGTCTCGGAAGGGGAGCGGAAGTTCGAGGTGATCGCCGTGGTCACGCCCAACGGCGGCTCGCCGTGTGGCAGTTGCCGTCAGGTACTGGCCGAGTTCGGCCTGGATACGGTCGTGTTGATTGCCGATGCCGGAGGCAAACTCATCCAGGAAACCACCGTTGCCGATCTCTTGCCAGGGGCGTTTACGCCAAGAGATTTAGTTCGGTAGTTGAATAGTTTGGGTAGTTGGGTAGTTGGAAGCCTGTTAGCCCGAAACTACGGAACTACGGAACTACCGAACTACTAAACTACAAAACTATGAAACCAGAGCGTTCTTTTCGCGTTGAAGCTGTGGTGCTGCGCCATGCGGATTGGGGCGAGGCCGACCGTTTGTTGACGCTCTACACGCGCCAGCGCGGCAAGGCACGCGCCGTTGGTAAGGGGGTACGCAAGGTCAAATCGCGCAAGGCCGGCCACCTCGAGCCGTTCACGCGCGTGACCCTGCAATTGGCGCGCGGCCACGACCTGCTCATCGTTACCGACGCCGAGACGATAGATGCCTATCCGCAACTGCGCGAGGATCTGGTCAAGACCGGGTACGCCTCCTACATCATCGAGCTGCTCGACCGTTTCACTTACGAAGAAGAATCCGAGAATAGCGATATCTTCCGCCTGCTGACGGAGACCCTCGGACGACTCGCCGGCGAGCCGGATGCTTGGCTGGCAATCCGTTATTACGAGATGCGGATGCTCGACCACCTTGGCTTCCGGCCGCGCCTGTTCGAGTGTGCCAACTGCCGTAAAGAGATCAAGCCGGTGGCCCAGTTCTTCTCTGCAACGCAAGGCGGCGTGCTTTGTCCACGCTGCGGCGCGGGGCTAAAGGAAGTTTGGAGTGTGTCGGTGGATGCGCTCAAGTACCTGCGCCATTTCCAGCGCAGCAGTTATGGCGAGGCGCAGCGGGCGCGGCCCAAGCCAGAGACCAGAAACGAGGTCGAGGCGTTGATGCAGCACTATATCACCCACTTGCTCGAACGGGAATTGAATACCCCCGGCTTTATCCGGCAAGTAAAAGCTTAATGCATCCTTTTGCCCCAATTCAACACGAACAACCAGGCCAGGGCGATGACCACTGGCTTCAGCCCCCGCCACAACAGGGACTGAAACCAGCGCCAGCGCAGGGTGTAGACAATATGTCCGAAAACCCAGCGCGCAGTCAGCGTCTGGCCGAGGGGGCTGCGCAGAATTCGTTTGCGATAATCCCGAAAAGAAAAATCATCCTTTCCGAACGCAGCGCGGATCGCCTCTGCCGCCACCTGACCATAGCCCAGCGCCATGCTGATGCCCTCGCCGAGCAGTCCATCCGCGCCGGCCGCGTCGCCAGCCAGCAGCACGCGCGGGACGCTGAACGCGTTGCCCGGGGCGAACCAGCGGAGGGGATGGGCGCGCAGCTCGGCTTCGTCCAGAGCAAAGCCGCCTCGCATCATCTCCTGAGCCAATAGCTCTTTCAGGGGTGGGCGTTTCTCATTTGCGAAGAGATTCATATCGTAGATTCCCCAGCAGCGCATCGGCTGACCCCTATCCTGTGTGGGGAAGTTCCAAGTGTACCCGGCGATGCCTTCCGGCACAGGGAAGAGATCGAAAAATGCGACCCCCACCCGCCCCCTCCCTGACCCTCCCCCAATTTCTCCGAAATTGGGGGAGGGTAGGGTGGGGGTAATTACTTCCAGCGCCCGCGCCGTGTGGAGCTGTGCGCCCGGCAGCACACAGCGACGTGTGATGCCATTCGAGCCGTCCGCTCCAACGACCACCTGGGCGCGGAATTCGCCCTGGTCGGTGATGACCGTCACGCCAGCGGCGTCGGGGCGCACAGCGCTCACAGTTATCCCTTCTCTGATCTCTATTCCCTGCTCTCTGGCCTTTCCCGCCAGCCAGGCATCGAACTCGTCGCGGCGGATGATGCGCAGCGTGGGCGCCTTGGGTATTTTAACGACCAGCCCCTTACCGGCGAAGTCGAAGTGCACCGCGCCCGCGTCCACGTGTGGGATTTCGCTTACATCCAGGCCGAGGCGCTGGAGGAGCATCTCGGCGTCAGGCGTCAATCCGCCGGCGCACAGCTTGGGGCGCGGGTGATGCGCCTTTTCCAAAACCAGCGTACGCCTCGCCAATTCCGGCGCAAGCTGCGCCAGGTGCAGCGCGGTCGAAAGCCCCGCCGGCCCGGCGCCAATGATGAGAATATCCTTGTCCACGCCCCAATTTTCCCATAAAAAGGTGAACTTGGCTAATTTGCCGGCGCGGGTGTCGTTTCTTTGGCCGGTTTTCCCCGCCAGAAGAATGCCCAATACATGACGACGGAGATCGTGTAGAGCACGATCGTTCCGATGAATGGCGGCCCGAACCCATAGCGCACCTGCAGCCAGCCGCTGATGGTGGGGCTGAACGCCCAGCCGAAGCTCCACGACATGCTGGTGAGGCTCGCCACCGTAGCGCGCGAGGACGGTTCGACATGCTCCATCACGAAGGTCTGGTAGACCGGGCTGCTCATGTTCATCAGCGCGAGGCGAATGTAGTAGGTGGCCGCGCCAACCCAGAAGAGCGGCGAAAAGCCGAGCAGGATCAGGAACGGGATGGACAACCCCTGCGTGATGACGACGAGTTGGATCTTGCCGGTGCGCTCGGCCAACGGCGGCGCAACCAGCAGACCGATGCCCATGGCCAGCGAGCCCCAGGCAAATAACGTCCCGATGACCGGATCGGGCTGGTGATGCACCTGGCGAAAGAAGACGTTCATGAATGGCATGACGAGGCCCGCGCCGAGCGAGGTCAGCAGTGTGGGCAGGATCAGCTTGGTCAGCAGGAGCGGCTGCCGGGCGGCGTATTCGAAGGGTGCGAAGATGGCGCGCTTGCCGCGTTCGATGTGCGGGGAGGTCAGGAAGAGGAGTGGCAAGATGGCAAGCGTCGCGCCGACGCCGACGATGATGATCGAGTTGCCATAGGCGGCGCTGCTGGTGGCGGTCACGTTTTGGAGGCGGCCCAGCCAGGTGGGCAGGTAGCCGCCGATCCAGTTGCCGATGGAGGCCATTGTCATTTGGATTCCCTGCCCGAAGCTGAAAAGATAGGTGCGTTCGTTCTCGTCACTATTCTCCATCAGGAACGGGGACATGGTCACACCGGCCAGGCTTTGCGCCACACCGGAGAGGATGTTCATGGCGTAGAACATGCCCGCGCTGGGCCAGATGGCCATTGCCAGGATGGAAACGCTCAACACTCCGCCGGAGAGCAGCAGCGAGCCTTTGCGCCCGATGCTGTCGGCCAGGTAGCCCATCGGCAACGCGGCTAAGAGGGCGACGAAACTGCTGGTGGTGATCAGGTTGCCGAGCAGGGCCTCATCGTAGCCCAGGCTGAGGACGAAGAAATTGAACAGCAGGCGGAGAACCCCCATCATTACACCGGTGATAATCACGTTCAACAGGTACAGCCGTGCATTCGGCTTGAAGGCGCGCAGATGCGCGGCGTACTCGCCGACCGCGCCTAGGGGCTGGAAGGTTTTCTTGTTTTTTGGTTCCATTTGGTGCAGCGTATGGACTACTTGCTTTCCAGGAAATTGGTCAGGTTTGCGAAGGTGGAATCGAGCCCCTCCTTGCGGATGGAATAGCGTTTGTCCCCGTGCTCCATGGAAAGATCCACCAAGCTGGCGAGGCGCAGGTCGCTCAGGTGGTGGGTGACGGTGGGGGCGCGCAGTTGCAGGCGACGCGCCAGCTCGGAGGGGGTGAGGCTCTCGTGGGAAAGGTAGGCGAGGATCTTCAGACGGGTGGGGTCGGCCAGCGCCTTGAGCGAGCGCACCAGCCCATCCGGCAGGGTTTCGCCGGGGATGACGGAAACGTCCGCCGGCCGCGCCCCGAAGGTGATCAGCATGGTGTCGGCGTCTAATTTCTCGTAAAGGATGAGCGGGGTGGTCCAAAATGCCGGGACGAAGATGTATTTGGCGGCGCGGAACTCTTCGCCCATCTGGACGCCTTGGCTAAGCTCGTGGAACAATTCGTCGACCGTCAGCGAGGCAGCCAGCTCCTTGGCGCGCCTCAGGCCGGCTTGCAGGAGCGGTGTGACACGCTTTTCTTCGTCTTCGAAGAAAGCCTGGTAATAAGATTGCAGCGCGGAGAGGGCCAGCTCACCCAGTTCGGTCGGGCGACTCCACCAATCCAGGACGCGTTCCAACGACTCGCGTTTTTGGGGATGGCTTTCCTTGCTCCACATTTTTTGGAAGAGATCGGCGTCTGCGGCTGTCCACGCGCCGTCGCGGGCGATACGCTTCAGCGTTTCGCAAGCCAGTCGCTTCTGCTCGGCCTCCGGCGAACCATCGGATGCACAATCTTCTTCCAGCCGCAGCAGGGTTGGCATCCGCTCGGCCGGTGGGAGCTGCTTTAACGTCCAGAGCGCGCTGATCGCATCCTTTGGCGCAGGTAGGCTGTGCAGCCAGTTCATCGGGACGCCGAAGAAGGGAAAGATATCCTCCAATAATTTGCGTTCCGCGGACGGGATGCGCGAGCGCACGCCCGCAGCCCAGGAAGCGCGGATGCCGAAATATTCGGTGTTGTGCAGCACGTGCAAGCTGATGAATAACTCGTAGGCGGTGCCAAAATCCCATTCGACGGTAGGGGAGACGGTTTGTTCGTTGGCCATGGCTTTTATTCCTTGTGGATGCGCGTTATGCGGCGATCAACTTCTGCCCGACCGAGATGAGCAGTTCACCCGTGTTATGGCTGATGACCTGGTTGAACGGCTCCACGCCGGTGAAGAGGTTTCCCAACGTGAAGAGCAACCGCCCGGTCTGCCGGGTCAAGAGGGCAAGCTCCGTGGCCGTCTGCACGCCCGCGGAAGACGCGGCGCACCCACAGTCCGCACAGACAAAGACCGTTTGCTCGTGGATCAGGTTTGTGGGCGAATTACTGGACATGGCAACCTTCTTTCTGGATAGACAGTCATCGAACTTAGGCGATGGGCTATGTTAGATTATTGTCTAATTAGATAATAATCTAAATTGGTAGGTTTGTCAAGAGGGAAAAACGCTTAACGTTTCCTTGACAAAAGGAAACTTCTGATGCATACTTCCCTTATGACAAGGAAGGATTTGCTAAAAATGATCATAACGGACAGCCAGACAAGGGTGTTGCCAGCAACCTGGTCTCGGACAATGAAAATCCCTGCCGATAGCGGAAAGATCATCACACTGACAGGGGTGCGGCGCAGCGGGAAAACCTATCACCTTCTCAACCTTATCCACGAACTCAGAGCTGGCGGAATTGCACCGGGAAGGATTCTGTACATCAATTTCGAGGATGAGAGATTGCAGGTAACGAACAGCGACTTGGACTTGATTCTGCAGGCCTACCAGGAGCTATATCCCCATGTTGTCCTGTCGGATTGCTATTTCTTCTTCGACGAGATCCAGGAAGCAGAAGGGTGGGAAAAATTCATTGCCCGCCTCTATTCATCTGTCAGCCAGCGCGTTTTTATCACTGGATCCAATGCCAGGCTTCTTTCCCGGGAGATCGCCACTGCTCTGCGTGGCCGGACGATCACCTTCGAAGTATATCCTTTATCCTTCTGCGAGTACGCGCAAGTGCTCTTGCCTGGATTGAATCCGCACAGCAGCATGGATAAGGCCCGCCTTGTCAATCTTTTCGAGCGCTTTATGCTTGGAGGCGGTTTTCCCGAGCTCGTCAAACAAAAAGAGGAACTGAAGGAAAGGATCTTGCAGGAATATTTCAACGTTATGGTGTTCAGGGATCTGGTGGAACGCTACCGCATTTCCCAGACGGCGATCCTTAAGTATTTTTGCAAAAGGGTCATCGGCGCGAGCGCAGGAGAATTCAGCGTGAATAAGGTTTACAATGAATTGAAATCGCAGGGCTACCAGGTGGGAAAGGATACCCTCTACGCCTACCAGGGATACATTGAGGCCGTATACTTGAACCGGTTTGTCCCGAAGTATTCGCATTCCGTGGTCAAAAGAGAAGGCTCGCAAAAGAAAACTTATGTGATTGATACCGGTTTAGGCGCCGCGCTGGATTACAAACTCAGCCAGGACCGCGGCCGGCTGCTCGAGACCGTAGTTGCGCTTGAACTGATCAAGCAGGGCAACCAGATCGCCTATCAACAAAACGGCGTTGAATGTGATTTCGTGATTATCGAGAGAGGCAACGTAACGGGAGCGATCCAGGTCTCAGCAGACTTAACCAATGCCCAGACCAGGTCGAGCGAAATACGCGGGCTGATCCAGGCATGCAAAAGGTTTTCTCTGCATCGAGGCGTGATCCTCAGCTTCGACCATGAAGAGCAAATCGAGATGGATGGCATTCAAGTGTCCATCCTCCCGGCCTGGCGGTATTTCTTCGAACATGGGTTGAACACGTAGAATCCGCTTACACTTGCACCTGCTGCACACTTGCCCCGGGCGCAAGTGTGCAGCAGGTGTCCGCTATGCCATCCGCTGGCCATGATTTTGGTGCACCGCCAACCTTGCGCTGTATGTAATGAGAAGGCATTTAGATAAACTCACGCGGCATGTTGGCTGGACTTGACGTTCTACATTTTATATTGGATAATTATCGCAATTCGATAATTATCCGGTATGAAAACCATCCTCCTCACCCCCTTCGAATCCATTCCCTATTTCACGATCGAGGGATTCCGCCAGGCCGCCGGCATGGATAACCCGGCGCAGGCGCGGCTGTTATTGCACCGCTGGGCTGCGGCAGGTCACATCCTGCCGCTCAAGAAGGGCGTCTACATGACGCGCCGCTTCTACGAGCAGCACCACGCCGAAGCCGCCTTCACGCCTGCGCTCAGCGCCATCCTCCTGCCGCAGTCCTACGTTTCGCTCGAATTCATTCTACAGCGTCACAACCTGTTGACCGAGGTGACCTATCCGCTCACCGCCGTCACGCCCCGCAACACGCGCCGCATCGTCAACCAGATGGGGACTTTCTGGTACCGCAACCTGCGCGCGCATCTCTATCATGGTTTTTCGATCTTGGAATACTTTGGGATTCGTTACGCGCAGGCCTCCCTGGCGAAGGCGCTTTTCGATTACTTCTACTTTCGTCCGCTGGGCGAGGCTGTCCGCCACGCCGGATTCGATTTGGCCGAGGAGCTGCGCCTGAACCTGGATGAAGTCCCGCCCGAAGGCCGTGAGGAATTCCGGCGGTTGGCCGAAGGCGCAGCCAGCCACAAAATGGAACGCATTTACGAAAACCTGCGGAGGCATGTATGGCGATCCTGATCCAAACCTTGCAGTATTTCCTGGCAGGCAAAGACCCCATGCTCGCCAACGAGACGCGGCGCATCCTGCTCAAGGAGGCCCTTCAGGCGCGCCTGCTCGATTATCTCTACAACCATCCCCTCTACCGGCGGTTGAACTTCTACGGCGGGACTTGCCTGCATATCATCTATGGACTCAACCGCCTGTCCGAGGATCTCGACCTGGACAACGGCGGCGGGCTGGACCTCAGCCGGTTGCCGGACTACCTGCTTTCCTTCTCCCGCAAGACGCTCGGCTGCCCGGAGGCTACCCTCAAATCCCAGCAAAGCAGGAGCGGCATCCTGCGCCTCACCCTGAAGCTCCCCATCCTGAATGCCCTCGGCCTGAGCCTCCACCCCGAGGAAGCCCTGCACCTGAAAGTCGAGATCAGCAGCCACCGCCAGACGGCGGTCATCGTCCGGACGCCGGTATTCTTCCAGGGGTTAAGTTTCGTCCCGGCGCACTTCTCGCTGGAGACGATGATGGCCGGCAAGCTGTTGGCCTGCCTGGAGCGCAACTTCCAGCGCGGGCGGGAGGGCGCGCTGCTCAAAGGGCGCGATTTCTACGATCTGCTGTGGTTCATGCAGAAGCGCGTCCGGCCGCTGGAGGAGAAACTCGCCAAAGACGGCGAAAAGCCCTATACTGTCCAGCAGGCCATCGCCGCCCTGCACGCAAAAGTGACCGGCATCCGCCCCGCAGACCTGGCCGCCGACCTGCTGCCGATGTTCGAGTCGCCTCTCTTCATCGAAGCCTGGCTGGAGGGCTTCCACGCCAACTTCGCCGAATTCGCAAAACCCTACCTCGCCAGCGAGTAGGTTCGAAAAGCAAGTATAATCCCCTCGCTCCACCAAACTGCTTACTGAACACTGACTACTGAACACTGTTTACTGAACACTATGTCCTCCTCCCTCCAAACCATCATCCTCCAACTCCACCAATTCTGGGCGGATCGCGGCTGCCTCATCGCCCAGCCCTACTACACCCAGGTCGGCGCCGGGACGATGAACCCGGCCACCTTCCTGCGCGTGCTGGGGCCTGAGCCGTGGAACGTGGCCTATGTCGAACCCACCGTCCGCCCGGACGATGGACGCTACGGCGAAAACCCCAACCGCTTCCAGGTGCATTACCAGTACCAGGTCATCCTCAAGCCCGACCCCGGCAACCCGCAGGAGCTCTATCTCGATTCGCTCAAAGCCATCGGCGTCCAGCCGCGCCAGCACGACATCCGCTTCGTGGAGGATAACTGGGAGCAACCCGCCATCTCTGCCTGGGGCTTGGGCTGGGAGGTCTGGCTGGACGGCCAGGAGATTACCCAGTTCACCTACTTCCAGCAGGTCGGCGGCGTGACGCTCAACCCGGTGGCCGTCGAGCTGACCTACGGCCTGGAGCGCATCCTGATCGCGCTCAACAACGCCAAGGCCATCTGGGACGAACCCTGGGGCGGCGGCGTAAACTATGGCGAAGCGCGCCGCCAGGAGGAGTTCGAGCATAGTAAATACTATTACGAGATCGCTGATGTGAGCCGCGCCCGCCAGATGTTCGAACTCTACAAGGCGGAGGCCGAGGCCTGCCTGGCGCAGGGGCTGGTCGTCCCGGCGCACGATTACGTGCTCAAATGTTCGCACACCTTCAACATGCTGGATGCGCGCGGTGTGATCGGCGTCACCGACCGCCAGGAATTCTACCGCCAGATGCGCGCCCTGGCCCGCCAGGTGGCGCTGGCCTATCTGGAGCAGCGCAAGGAGATGGAGTATCCGCTGCTGCGAGAGACTAGAGAGCAGAGAATAGAGACTAGAGAGCAGAGAATAGAGATTAGTCAGCCTGCCTACTCTCTACTCTCTACTCCCCAATCTCTTCTCTTTGAGATCGGCGTCGAAGAACTTCCCGCGAACGACGTGGACGTGGCCCAGGCGTATCTTGAAACTCATATTCCGCAACTGCTCACCGAACTGCGCATCGACCACAAGGAAGTCCGCATCTTTTCGACCCCGCGCCGGCTCGTCGCTTCGATCGACGCCCTCGCCCCGAATCAGCCTGACCGCGAGGAGCTGGTCAAGGGGCCGCCTGCGGATAAAGCTCTTGTAGGACAAATTGGAAATTTGTCCACCCCCTTCATTGTAGGACAAGTCCCAGACTTGTCCTACACCCCCGCCGCGCTTGGCTTTGCCAGGAAGAACGGCGTAAAGGTGGAAGAGTTGCAAGTCCGCGAAGAGGGCGGCGGCAAATATGTCTTCGCGGTCGTCAAACAGGCTGGCCGCCGGACACCCGATGTGCTGGCGGAAGTGCTGCCGGGCGTGATTGCGGGTATCAAATTCGACAAGTCCATGAAATGGAATGACTCCGGCGCCGCCTTCTCGCGCCCGATCCGCTGGGTTGTGGCGCTATTCGGCGATCAAGTTATTCCATTTGAGTACGCCGGCGTTGCCTCTGGCCGCCGCACGCGTGGGCTGAGGCCGTATGATTCGCCGGAGATCGAAATCCCATCCGCTGAAAAATACTTCGAGTTGGTCCGCAAGGCGGGCATCCTCCTCAATAAAGAGCAGCGCAAGGCTTCCATCGTGGAGCAGGTCAAGCAGGCTGCCGCGCTGGTCGGCGGCGAAGCCATCATTGAAGAAGGCCTGCTCAACGAAGTTGCCAACCTGATCGAAATGCCCACCGCTTTGATGGGCGGTTTCAGCCAGGAATTCCTTTCCCTGCCGCGCGAAGTGCTCATCTCGGTGATGAAGAAACATCAAAGGTACTTTCCTGTTGTCGCGAGTTCCAAGTTTCACCCTTCGACTGCGCTCGGGGCAGGAGTTCCAAGTTCCAAGCTTGGCGGTGAACGTGGAACATGGAACATGGAACGTGGAACTCTCCTCCCCCACTTCATTGCAATTAGGAACGGCGACGACCTGCACATTGACCTGGTGCGCCAGGGCAACGAGCATGTTCTCGGGGCGCGCTTCTCGGATGCGGATTTCTTCGTGCGCGCCGACCTCAAGCACAAGCTCGAAGATTTCCGCCCGCGCCTTAACAAGCTCATCTTCCAGAAGCAGCTCGGCTCGATGCTGGATAAATCCGAGCGCATGTTGAAACTGGCGCGCGATCTCGCGCCCATGCTTCGACTCACTGACGTGGAACTTGGCAACGTGGAACGTGGAACGTATTTAGCCAAAGCCGACCTGGTCACCAAGATGGTGGTCGAGATGACCTCGCTGCAAGGCATCATCGGTCGTGAATACGCCTTGCGCTCCGGCGAGAGCCGGGAAGTCGCTAATGCGATCGGCGAGCAATATCAACCTGTCCCCAAAAGCAGGGCTGGCCTTGCCATCGCCCTGGCTGACCGGCTCGATTCGCTCGTCGGCCTCTTCGCCGCGGGGTTGGCTCCCAGCGGGGCGAAGGATCCGTTTGGCCTGCGCCGCGCCGCCATCGGCGTCGTCCAGCCGCTCATCGAGCATGACATTTCCTTCGACCTGCGCCTCGCATTCGCAAAGGCTGCGAACTTTCAGCCCATCGAGGTCACGGCAGAAGTGCAGGCGCAGGTGTTGGACTTCGTCACGGGGCGTCTCTCGGTACTGCTCAAGGATGCTGGTTACAAATACGATGTCGTGGATGCCGTCCTTGCTGCGCAATCGAATAATCCCGCAGGCTCGGCGCGCGCCGTCAAGCAGTTGCAGGCCTGGACCGGGCGCGCGGATTGGCGCGAAATCCTGCCCGCATTCGCGCGTTGCGTTCGCATCATCCGCTCTGCGGGAGAAGGTGAACAGAGAGTAGAGATCAGAGAACAGTTGATGGTTGAAGAGGAAGAGAAGCGGCTGTATCAGGCGTTGAACGTTAAACGTTCAACGTTCAACGGTAATAGCGTGGATGAATTCCTGACCGTGGTGGTGGAGCTGATTCCATCCATCAATGCCTTCTTCGACAAAGTGCTGGTCATGGCAGAGGACGAGAAGCTACGCAACAACCGCCTCGCGCTGGTAGGACAAATTGCCAATTTGTCCAACAGTATCGCCGATTTGAGCAAGCTGGAGGGGTTCTAAAACATACCTTGCGAAGTTTCCAAACCTTCGCAAGGTCTTCGAAGAACCCGTTTTCTCTGCCCCCTTCGGGGTGCTTCGCGAAGAAAACGGGTTCTTGCATTATCCAACTTGCGCCTGTTTCCAAGTGAGTCTATAATCATCCTGATGACCCATAGACCTGACGACCTGTAGACCTGCCGACCTGTAGACCTGTGGACCTGCCGACCTGTAAACCTGTAAACCTGACGACGTTATAACCCAATGTCCCAAATCGACGAAATCAAATCCCGCATTGACATCGTGGACCTGGTCTCCGAGACGGTCAAGCTGCGCCGCGCCGGCAAGAATTTTTCGGGGCTGTGCCCCTTCCATGCCGAGAAGACGCCCTCCTTCATCGTCTCACCTGACCGCCAAACCTGGCACTGCTTCGGTCAGTGTGCCGAAGGCGGGGATGTTTTCAAGTTCATGATGAAGAAAGAAGGCTGGGATTTTGTCGAGGCGCTGCGTTATCTCGCAGGGCGCGCTGGCGTCAAGCTGGAACCCTTCCGCGCCCAAAAGCCGGAAGAGAAGGAGGAACACGCCCGTCTGCGCGGCCTGCTGGAGGAAGCGGCGACGTTCTACCGCCACCAACTGGTCAATACGCCTGCCGGGAAGCCCGCCCTCGACTACCTGCACGAAAAGCGCCACCTGAGCGATGCCACACTCGAGACCTTCGGCCTGGGCTACGCCCCCGACTCTTGGGACGCCGCCTCAACCCACTTCACCGCCAAGGGCTATAGCCATCAGGAGTTGATTGACGCCGGCCTCGTCACCGTGCGCGAGTCTGACGCTCCACGCTCCACGCCCCACGCTTCACGCACCTACGATAGATTCAGAAACCGCATCATGATCCCCATCCGCGACGAGAATGGCAAGATGGCCGGCTTCGGGGCGCGCATCCTTGATCCGGACGACGTGCCGAAGTTCCTCAACTCGCCGGATACGCCTCTCTTCAGCAAAAGCCGCCTGCTCTACGGGCTGGATCGGGCGCGCAAACCCATCCGCGCAGCCGACCAGGCCGTCATCGTCGAGGGTTACATGGATGTGATTGCCCTGCACCAGGCCAGCTTCGAGAACGTCATCTCGCCGATGGGCACCGCGCTGACCGAAGACCAGTTGCGCCTGCTCAAGCGCTCCAGCAAACGCATCGTGCTGGCGCTCGACCCGGACGCCGCCGGCCAGGCCGCGGTGCTGCGCGGGCTGGAGGCGGCGCGCCAGTCGCTCGACCGCGAGCAGGAAATCGGCTTCGACGCGCGCGGCTTGCTGCGGCACGAGTCGCGCCTGCAGGCCGACCTGCGCGTGGCGACCATGCCCGACGAACTCGACCCGGACGAGATCGTCCAGCGCGACCCGCAGCAGTGGAAAAGCCTGATCGAGAAGGCGCAGCCGGTTGTCGTCCACGTGATGGAGACGTTGGCTGCCGGGCGAGACCTGGATGACGCCCGCGTCAAATCCGAGATCGCCGCGCAGGTGTTACCATTGATCGAAGATTTGCCCGATTCGGTGGAACGCGAGACCTACCGCCAGCGGCTGGCGCGCTTCTTGCGGGTGGACGAACGCGCCCTGATGGGACAACAGGCAGCCAGAGGAAAAGGGAAGCGCCCCAGACCGCGCCTCACGCCGAAGGGCGAAAAGCAGGCCGAAGTCGCCGCACCGCCGCCTTCGCTTTCACCGTCTCACCAGATGGAAGCGCATATCCTGGGCATCCTGTTGCGTCGTCCCGGCTTGCTCTACCGTCTTGACCGCCTCTTACAGGAATCCACCCTAAGATTTCTCTTGGTGGAGGATTTCGAGTATACTGATCACCAGATGATCTTCCGCTTGGTGCGCCAGTCGCTCGAACAGGATGAGCACGATGCCGATGAGTTCATGGCGCAAAACCTGCCGCCTGCCCTGGCTGCCTTGAGCGAGGAATTGCATACCAAGGTCGCAAAGAAAGGTTCGCTCTCGCCAGAACCGGCAGAAGACCGGCTGTTGGAAGACCTGCTGCGCGGCGTGGTGAAGTTGCGCCGCACAGCGGCTGCCGAACACCTCAACCAGTTGAGCTATTCGCAGAAAGAGGCTCAGGAAAAAGGCAATATCGAAATGCTGCTCTGGTGCCAAAAGATGGTCCAAGAGGACACCTTGCTTCTGCGCCGTCTCGATCAAGTAGGAAAGAAATAACCATGACTGGGACTAGCGCCAAGCCGCGCAAAACGAAACCCAAGCCTCGCGTCCCGCGCCATTCAAAGGGCGAATCGCTTCCTGAGCCTGATGCCAGGCCGGGTAAGCCAGCCGATTCTTCGCCCCAACTCGAGCCGGTTGAAACGGTCTTGGACGAGGAATTGGGGCTGGAGGAGGAGAACGAACCGGGACTGGGCGAAATGCTGCGCGTCAGTGAGGAGGTTGAAGAGCTGGAGGCCGAGGGACCGCTCGACCTGACCTCCCCGGCGCTCGCCTCCGAGTTGGCGGATGATCCGGTACGCCTGTACCTGCGCGAGATCGGCCAGGTGAAACTATTGGACGCTGACGCCGAGTTCCACCTGGCTACGCTGGTTGAATCCCGCCGCCTGATCCTGACCCTCAGCCGCCGCCCTGCTGGCGGACGATGCGCCGAATCCAAAGAAGTCGCCATCTATCACGGCGTGATCGGCGAGCTACAAATTGCCTGGGGACGGATGCAGGAGGATGCCAAGCGTCTTGGCACCAGCTTGCCGGACGCGACCCTGATGCTGGCTGAGGCGCAGATGCTCCACCGTTCGTGGGATACCGAGACGCCCTCTTATCTGCGGTCCTACCTGGAAAGCGAGATGTGGGGCAAAGACCCACTTTGGGACAGCCTGGTCGGGCATACCTTCAACGTTTACCTGGCTTTCTATACCCTGCCAGGAGTATTCAGCCAGTGGCTGTTCGAATTCCTGCTCGCGCACAACGCCCTGCCGGCCCAGCGCACCCTGTACCACAACCTACCCGCCGAGGTTGTGCTCAAGCGCGAGATTGAGGAAATCCGCCAACGCGCCGAGAATGCCGGCTCAACCATCATCCGCGCCAACCTGCGGCTGGTGGTCAGCGTTGCCAAGCGTTATCTGGGACGCGGCATCTCCTTCCCCGACCTGATCCAGGAGGGCAACCTGGGTTTGCTGCGGGCGGTCAACAAGTTCGACCCGCGCCGCGGCTACAAGTTCAGCACCTACGCCACCTGGTGGATCCGCCAGTCCATCAACCGTTCGATCGCCGAGACGGCGCGCACCATCCGCATCCCGGTGCATTTGTTCGAGTCCATCACCCGCATCCTGCGCACACAGCGCGCCCTCACCCAGCAGCTTGGCCGCGAGCCGACCTACGAGGAATTGGCGCTGGAGGTCGGTTTTCTCTCCCCGGCGGACGTGCAAGCCGTGCTGCGCGCCAAAGTCGAGGAGACGCCGCTCGATCCGCTGGTGCAGCGTCACTGGGATCACGCCACCCAAAAGATAGACCGTATCCTGCGCTCCTCCGAGGAGCCGGTCTCGCTCGAAGGCCCGGTCAGCGGGGAAGAGGGCGCCAGTCAACTGGGCGATTTCATCGAGGATGTGGACGCCATGGAACCGCTGGACGCCGCCTCGCGCGAGATGCTGCGTGAGCAGGTGCAGCGCGCCCTCTCGGCGCTCTCTGAGCGTGAGCGCCAGGTGTTGGAGCTGCGTTTCGGCCTGGTGGACGGCAAGGATCACACGTTGGAGGAGGTCAGCCGCTACTTCGACGTGACCCGTGAGCGCGTCCGCCAAATTGAGGCCAAGGCGTTAAGGAAACTAAGGCATCCGACGCGCAGCAGACAGTTGCGGGACTATTTGGGCTAATTTATTTTGTTTTGGAGGGAAACTATGGACAATTTTCTGTTGCCAAAAGACGATGGTTTGGTTGTTAGAGCTTCCGGTGAATGGGTAAAAGAAAAATTGTTTTTCGTGAAGCGGTATATTGACGTATTTGAAGTTGCCATGCGAGAGAAGAACTGGAGGCGGAGAATTTACATTGACTTATTCGCCGGACCTGGCAAATGCATAGTGCGAGACTCTCAAGAGTATCTATTAGGTTCACCGTTGTTGGCTTTACAAACCCGCCACCCTTTTACTGATTATTATTTTGTCGATTCAGATTCTGAGAACGTAGAGGCTCTACGTAAGCGTGCCAATGCTACTTCCATTCCTAATACCCAAATCCACATCATATCGGGTGATGCGAATAGGAAAGTTGGAGAAATAGTCGACGAAATAGCTAAATTTGATCAGACATTTATTCGTGGAGTACTACCGTGTTTGAATTTGGCATTTCTCGATCCTGAAGGACTAGAGCTAGAGTGGGAGTCTGTTGAGGCGTTGGCAAAAATGAATAGAATGGATCTAATCATTCACTATTCTCAGAATGGACTCACAAGAAATGTAGAGAGATGCTTTACGAGTTCGGCAGAGACTGTGATAGACCGATTCTTTGGCGACAGAAAATGGCGAGACGTTTACAAGGGCACTCTAGACATGAAAGAGATTGTAGGGGTTCACCGCGCGTTGATTGATTATTACAAATCGAAACTTTGTGGTCTGGGTTACGTTGTTATCAATGACAGTTCGGAAGTTGTTCATGAGCCTTTGATACGAAGTACGCAACGAAATGCTCCTTTGTATCGTTTATTATTCGCAAGCAAACATACATTGGGAAACAAAATCTGGAACGAAGTTACAAAAAAAGACATTTACGGTCAAGAAAGGTTATTGTAATCGTAGACAAACGAGAACAAACGTGCTAACATTGCCCAAACTCTTATTGATATCTTCATCTTAGGAAGAATGTCAACGCATTCTGCAATCGAGTGGACCGAATCCACCTGGAATCCCCTCACCGGCTGCACCAAAATCAGTCCCGGTTGTAAGCATTGCTACGCCGAACGCATGGCAAAACGGCTGCAGGCCATGGGCCAGCCGAACTATGCTCATGGCTTCAAGCTCGCCATGCACGCGCACGTGCTGGAAAAACCGCTGGAGTGGAAGACTTCGCAAGTGGTGTTCGTTAACTCGATGAGCGACTTGTTCCATAAAGATGTACCGCTGGATTTCATTCGAAAAACTTTCAAAGTCATGCGACGCGCGCATTGGCACCAGTTCCAGGTGCTGACCAAGCGCTCCGAGCGGCTATTGGCGCTCGATTCGCAAATCGAGTGGCCGGCGAATGTCTGGATGGGTGTCAGTGTCGAAAACGCGGATTACACCTTCCGTATTGACCATTTGCGGCAAACCGGGGCGCGGGTGAAGTTTCTCTCGTTGGAACCGCTCTTGGGGCCGCTGCCTCATCTAAACCTGGATGGCATCAACTGGGTCATAGTCGGCGGCGAATCCGGGCCCGGCGCGCGGCCGGTGCAAGAGGAATGGGTCAAAGCTGTTCGCGATCAGTGCCTAAGGGTAAAAGTGCCTTTCTTCTTCAAGCAATGGGGCGGAACAAGGAAGAAAGCGGCAGGCCGCGTCTTGGAAGGGCGCACGTGGGATGAGATGCCCAGAAACCCGAACCTGGTCAAAGCATAGAACCGAGAGCGATGCGCTGCGCCGCTCTCAGTGTTCTATAGAGTGACAAAAGTCATGGATTCGATGAATTCCATTACTTTCTTCTCCCCAACCGTTTTGTGAAAATTCCCGCCTTTATCCTCTTATGATATACTTCCGTGCCAGTGTTTTTAGCGGAGCCTCTTCAGAGGAGATCTTATGCTGCTCGAATATGCTGCGATAGCTGCTTTCATCATCGTCACAGCCGGCATCGGGTTCATCGCCATCATCCTGGGGATGCTGTTCGGCCCGAAGCACGCCACCGACCGCAAGGCGATGCCGTATGAATCCGGTATGAATCCCATCGGGCCGGGCACACGCCGGATGCCGGTGCGTTTCTACCTGGTGGCCGTGTTGTTCATCCTGTTCGACATCGAAGTGGTTTTCTTCCTGCCCTGGGCGATCGTCTTTCGCCAATTGGGGCTGTTCGGCTTGGTTGAAATGTTCATCTTCATCGCAATTTTATTGGTAGGTTATTTTTACGCCTGGAAGAAGGGAGCGCTGGAATGGGAGTAGAGGAAAAGCTTGCCAATATGGGTGTGGTAACGACCACCCTGGAAAAGGCGGTTGCTTGGTCGCGTGAGAAGGCCATGTGGCCGATGCTCTTCGGCCTGGCCTGCTGCGCCATCGAGATGATGGCTGCCCAAGCCTCCCACTACGACATGTCCCGCTTCGGGATGGAATTGATGCGCCCCTCGCCGCGCCAATCGGATCTGATGATCGTGGCCGGGCGCGTTTCGCGCAAGATGGCGCCGGTGTTGCGCCGCCTATACGACCAGATGCCCGAACCCAAATGGGTTATTGCGATGGGCGACTGTGCTTCGTGCGGCGGCGTTTTCAATAACTACGCCATCCTGCAAGGCGTGGACGAGGTGGTGCCGGTGGATGTCTACGTGGCCGGCTGCCCGCCGCGCCCCGAGGCGCTGATTGATGGCATTGTCACCTTATACGAGAAGGTGCGCGGCATGAAGTTCGCTCCGGAGAAGAAATAATCCACGAAGGAACACGAAGAATTCGTGCCCATTCGTGTAATTCGTGGCGAAGAGAGAGACAATGGACAAGAATCTGCAAACCATCGTCCAAAAACTGGAAAAGGAATACGGCGCAACAGTCAGCGAGGCGCGCGGCGAAGTCAGCGTGACTGTCCCCGCCGAGAAGGTCGTTGCGGCGTGCGAGTTGGTTCAGGGTCATGGCTTCGAGTTGATGTCCACGATGACGGCTGTGGATTATTGGCCGCAGGAAAATCCGCGCTTCCACGTCGTCTACCAGTTCACCTCCGTCTCGCAGAACCTGCGCCTGGAGATGCGCGTGCCGGTGGCGGGGACTAATCCCAGCCTGCCGACCATCTCGCATATCTACCGCAACGCCAACTGGCGCGAGCGCGAGTTGTGGGATATGTTCGGCATCCGCTTCGAGGGACACCCCGACCCGCGCCGCCTGCTGTTGCCCGCCGATTGGGAAGGCCACCCACTGCGCAAGGACTACCCGCTCGGCTACGAAGAGCCGCAATTCACGTTCAATTACGAAGAGATTGACCTGCGCAAGCCATACGCGAAAGAGTGATTCTCAACCTTGCGAAGGTTCCGAACCTTCGCAAGGTTGGAGGTCTTTATGCCTGATATTCAAGAAGTATCCGTTGGCGAACTAAAACATCTCGTCTCCGAGCGCGCCATTCAGGGCGAGACTGTGCTGCTCAACATGGGTCCGCAGCACCCCTCGACCCACGGCGTGTTGCGCCTGCTGCTTGAGCTGGACGGCGAGATCGTCGTCAGTTGCATTCCCGACATCGGCTTCCTGCACACCGGCATCGAGAAGAACATGGAAGCCAAGACCTACCAGAAGGCCGAAGTGATGACCGACCGGCTCGATTATCTGAACACGGTTGGCAACACCCTGGCTTACTCGCTGGCGGTTGAAAAACTGGTCGACCTGGATGTGCCGCCGCGCGCCCAGGCCATCCGCGTCATTTTGGTCGAGTTGCAACGCATCGCCTCGCACCTGATCTGGCTTGGCACCGCCGCCCTCGATGTGGCTGCCATGTCCACCTTCCTCTACTGCTTCCGCGAGCGCGAGAGCATTCTCGATGTCCTCGAACTCTGCTCCGGCCAGCGCATGATGACCACCTACATCCGCCCCGGCGGCTTGTGGCGGGATGCGCCGGTGGAATTCGAACAGGCTGTGCGCGACTTTATCAAGATCTTCCCCAAGCGGGTGGACCAATACGAGGCGCTGCTGACCCGTAACCCGCTCTTCCTCGATCGGACGCTGGGCATCGGCAAGATCACCACCGCGGACGCCCTGAACTTCGGCATGACCGGGCCTGGCCTGCGCGCCACCGGCCTGGCCTGGGACCTGCGCAAGACCCAGCCATACTCCGGCTACGAGCAGTACGAATTCCAGGTGCCGACCCGCGCCGAAGGCGATGTGTACGCCCGCTACCTCGTCCGCGTCCAGGAGATGCGCGAGGCGCTCAAGATCGTCGAACAGGCCTTGAACAAGCTGCCATTGGGGCCGGTACGCTCGAAGGATCACAAGTTCGTCCCGCCGCCACGCTCGGAGATCGGCGTCAGCATGGAGGCGCTCATCCACCACTTCAAGCTGTGGACGGAGGGTTTCAGTGCGCCGAAAGGCTCGGTCTACTCAGCGGTCGAATCGCCGCGCGGCGAGTTGGGCGTCTATCTAGAATCGGACGGCAGCCCCAAGCCGTACCGCGTCCACTGGCGCACGCCGTCGTTCGACAACCTGCAAGCCATGCCGCTGATGTCCAAGGGCGTGCTGGTCGCTGACCTGGTGGCCATCATCGGCTCAGTGGATATCGTGTTGGGAGATGTGGATAGATAAGTGCCACGTGCCAAGTGTCACGTGTCAAGTGCCGTGTGTGAGGATGTATGCTTGCTGAGAAATTTCCTGAAGAGATCAAGAAAATCCTGGCAAAGTACCCACCAGAGCGGAAGCGTTCAGCGGTCATGCCGCTGCTCTACCTGGCGCAGCGCGAGGGCGGCTACGTCACCAAAGAGACCATGAACGATATTGCCGCGCTGCTCGGAATTACGGCAACCGAGGTGGCTTCGATCATCGGCTTCTACACGCTGTTCCACGATGAGAAAGCCGGCAAGTACCGCATGCAGGTCTGCACCGACCTGCCCTGCGCCTTGCGCGGCGCGGACAAGTTCCTCACAGAGCTTTGCGGCAACCTGGGCATCCAGGTCGGCGAGACGACCTCCGACGGCCTGGTGACGGTCGAGGCGGTGATGTGCCTGGCCGCTTGTGATAAGGCGCCGATGTTCCAGATCCAATCGCCGGATGGCCTTTCGTATCACGAGAACATGACTGTGGATAAGACGATGGAATTGATCGAGGCGCTGAGGAAGAGTAAAGCGTGACATGTGATAAGTGACGAAAAATGTTTGACATTAACAAGCATATTTTATACTGGCGTGATGGCGCTACCAAGGATCTGCAATTTGCTGACAGATTGATCAAACGCGATCAAGAAATTGCCTATGGCTTGTTCTTCGTACATCTCGCGCTGGAAAAAGCTATCAAGGCATGTGTCTCTAAACAGACGAAGCAAGTGCCGCCCAGAATCCATAATCTGCTCGTGCTTGCAAAACTTGCTGAGATAAATCTGTCACAGGAGCAGTCAGATTATTGCACACGGATGAATTTGTACAATATTGAAGGCCGCTACCCAGATATGTACTTTCCTCTACCGTCGCTGGAGAAAGCCAAAGAGTACTTGGCGTTGGCGAAGGAGATGATCAAATGGCTCCTCGATCAATTGTAAAGTCCATCCAGAAATATCTTCAATACGTCAATGCTCAGGGCATTCCCGTGAGTTATGGCGTTTTATATGGCTCATTCGTCAAGGGTAAACAACAAAAATGGAGTGACATTGATTTGCTGGTCATTTCACCAAAATTCGACCAAAAGCGAACGAACGAAGATTATGAACAGCTTTGGGTCTTTGCTGGCCGCACGGACAGCCGAATCGAACCTTTCCCGGTCGGCGAGAAGCAATTCAAAGAAGATGACAGTAATGCAATTATCGAAATTGCCCGAAGCGAAGGGCAGATCATTCCGTTGGCAGAATAGAGACTATGACACACATCCTTCTGCGTCATCGTGACATTCCCGACATCGGCAAGCTGGATGTCTATAAAAAGAACGGCGGGTTCGCCGCGTTCGAAAAAGCCGTGACCAGGATGAAGCCACAGGAAGTGACCGATATGGTCAAGGCCTCCGGCTTGCGCGGGCGCGGCGGCGCGGGCTTCCCGGCCGGCGTCAAGTGGGGCTTCATCCCCAACAATATCTGGCCGCACTACGTGGTCGCCAACGCCGACGAGTCCGAGCCGGGCACGTTCAAAGACCGCGAGATCATGGAGAGCAATCCCTTCCAGTTTTTGGAGGGAGTGGCCATCGCGGCCTACGCGGTCGGGGCGAATGCGGCTTACGTCTACCTGCGCGGTGAGTTCTGGCCGGTGGCCGCCATCCTCGATGAGAAGATCGCCGCCATGGAACAGGCCGGTTTCCTGGGGGAGAAGCTCTTCGGCGCGGATTACTCCCTGCGCATCCACACCCACCTCGGCGCCGGCGCCTACATCTGCGGCGAAGAAACCGCGCTGCTCGAATCCATGGAAGGCAACCGCGGCCAGCCGCGCATCCGCCCGCCCTTCCCGGCGGTCTACGGCCTCTATGGCAAGCCGACCGTGGTCAACAACGTCGAGACGTTGACCAACGTGCCGCTCATCGTCGAAAAAGGCGCGGATTGGTACAAATCGCTCGGAACGGCAGACAGCGCCGGCGTCAAGATTTTCTCGCTTTCTGGGCGTGTCAAGAAGCCGGGCAACTACGAGCTGCCCTTCGGCACGACCTTCCGCGAACTCATCTACAACCACGGCGGCGGCGTGATCGACGACCGCCCGGTCAAGGCCATCATGCCGGCCGGCGCCTCCTCTGCGTTCATCTTGGCGGATGACAAGGCGTTGGACACGCCAATGGACTACGTCTCGGTGCGCGGCCTCGGCGCAGACCTGGGCTCTGCTTCAGTCATCGTGCTGGACGACACGGTGAGCCTGGATTGGGTCATCAACAAGACCATCCACTTCTTCAAGCACGAATCCTGCGGCAAATGCACACCCTGCCGCGAAGGTTGCTACTGGATGTTGCACCTCATCGAGCGCATCGAGCATGGCGAGAAGACGAAGGAAAACGTGGCGTTGCTGCACACGGTCGCCAGGCAGATGCAGAACAAGTGTCTCTGCCCGCTGGGCGAGTTCTCGACCATGGCGGTGACAACAGCGATAGAGAGGTTCCCGCAAGACTTTGAAGATTAACCACGACGCAACTGTGGAGTGGAGTCCGAAATCTCCAGATTTCGGAGGCATTCCGACGACTGGAGTCGTCGGACTCCAGGATACTAGGACACAAAGTGCACAAAGTAAAAATGAATGTGATGGTATTGGGTTTCGATGCTACTCTTCGTAAGGAACCGGAAGGCGGCTTTACCATCAGTGTGCCTTTACTGCCTGGATGCGTAACATACGGCGAGACGTTTGAGGAGGCTGAAAGAATGGCAGAGGAAGCCATTGCTCTATACGTTGAAAGTTTACAAGTGCACGGCGAGAATATACCGAGTCAGTACGAGAGGAATTATGAAGAGTTGTCGTAAATCGTCAATCGAAAATCGTAAATCGCCACGTTGCACTCTTCTTTTCGGAGCGACTGAATGACCAAGCAGGTAACACTAACGATTGATGGAAAACAAGCCACCGTCCCCGAAGGCACGCTGATCGTCAACGCCGCCAAGCAGATCGGCATTGACATCCCGGTCTTTTGCTACCACCCCAAGATGGAGCCGGTCGGCATGTGCCGCCAGTGCTTGGTGGAGGTGGGACGCCCGGTCGTGGATCGCGCCACTGGCCAGGTGGTGATGGAAGGCGACAAACCGAAGATCGGCTTCGGCCCGAAGCTCGAAACCGCCTGCACCACGCCAGTTTCCGAAGGTATGGTCGTTCTCTCGCAATCCGAGAAGGCCAAGGCCGCGCAGAAGGAGATCGTCGAGTTCCTGCTGACCTCGCACCCGCTGGATTGCCCGGTCTGCGACAAGGGCGGCGAGTGCCCGCTGCAAAACCTGACCCTGGCGCACGGCTCTTCGCAGAGCCGCTTCCTCTATGATGAAAAGCAGCACGCAGCCAAGCATGTCCCGCTGGGTGACAAGATTTGGCTGGACCGCGAGCGCTGCATTCAGTGCGCCCGCTGTATCCGCTTCCAGGAGGAGATCGCCGGGGAGCCGGTGCTGGCTTTCTTCAACCGCGGCCGCCTCACCGACATCATCACCACCTCCGAGCCGGGCTTCGACTCGATTTTCTCCGGCAACACCACCGACATCTGCCCGGTCGGCGCGCTGACCACTGCCGATTTCCGCTTTGGGGCGCGCCCGTGGGAGATGCAGTCTGCCGCTTCGATCTGCGCACTCTGTCCGGTCGGCTGCAACATCACCTTCAACACTCGCCGCGAGGCAAAATCGGGTGGCAAAGTCGTGGTCAAGCGCGTCTTGCCGCGCCAGAACGAGCAGGTCAACGAGCTCTGGATTTGCGACCGCGGCCGCTTCAACTGGCATTTTGTAGAGAACGAGAATCGCCTGGCGAAACCGATGGTCAGGAAGAATGATAAGTTGGAAGAGGTTTCGTGGAAAGCTGCAATTGAAGAAGCAAGTAAACAAGTATCAAGTAAACAAGGTCTGGTTGTCCTTGCTTCCGGGCGGCTCTCGGATGAGGATTTATTCAATCTCAAACAGTTCGCCGATGGATTGGGCGGGGAAGCTCTTCACTATGAAGCGCTTCCTGGCGGCGAATGGACTGTCAAGTACGGCCTCTCTGCGGGGTCCAATCTCGGCGACCTCGGCGCGAGGATGACCATCCTCGTCGCCGCCGCGAACCTGTACCATGCTGCCCCCATCTGGCATCTGCGCCTCAAGCGGGCTGCCGAGCGCGGCGCGGCGCTGGTCGTCGTCAATTCCGAGGCCACACGGTTGGATAAGTACGCCAAGACTCTGATCCATTGCAAGAAAGGCGAGATTGCCGAGAAGGTCAAGGAACTGGGCGATACGCTCAAATCCGCCGAAAACCTGGTCGTCTTCTTAGGCGATGACGGCTCGCCCGCCCTTGCCGAGGCGTGCGCGCCGTTGGTCAAGGGGCGGGAAGGCAAAGCGAACAACGGACTGGTCGGCGTCTGGCGGCGCGCCAACGACCAGGGCGCGCTGGAGCTTGGTTTCAAACCGGCAGGTGACCTATCCGAGTCGCTCAAAGGCAAGACCGTCTACGTAGTTGCCTGCGACCCGGCTGGCGATGACCCGAAGCTGGCCGAAGCGTTGAAATCCGCCAAAGCGGTTATCGTGCAGGAGATTTTCCTGACTGAGACCGCGAAACTGGCGCATGTCGTCCTGGCGGCGCAAGCCTTCACCGAGCGGGATGGTTCCTACACTTCCGGCGAACGGCGCGTCCAGCGCTTCTACCCGGCCGTTCCCACCTTTGGTGAGGCGCGCCCCGATTACGCCATCACTGCCGCCATTGCCAAACCGCTCGGCATCCAGCTCGAGGCAGGCTCTGCCCAGCTTGTGATGGATAAGATCGCCGCGACGGTCCCAGCCTTCGCCGGGCTGTCGTTCGGCAAACTGGCCGAAGTCCATGAGCAGTGGCCGCTCGTCGGCCGCTCCGACCTGTACTACGGCGGCGCCGTGTATCAGAATACGCAGGGGCTTGGCGTCCACCTCGCCGGGCCGGGCGTCGTCGAGTTGGAGAAGGCGTAGATCATGAGTTACAAGTTACGGGTTACGTAAAGCGTAAGGAAGGCGTTATGGATTTTGCTCTGGTAATCGAATGGCTCGTCAAAGGCTTCGTCTGGGTGCTGGTGCTGTTGGGCGGCTTCGCCTACCTGACGCTCTACGAACGGCGGGCGCTGGCGCGCATCCAGGTGCGCATCGGGCCGAACCGCGCCGGCTGGCAGGGTATCTTGCAACCCATTGCTGACGCCATCAAGCTGATCTTCAAGGAAGAGCTGATGCCGGCGCAAGCGGATAAGCTGATCTTCTTCCTGGCGCCGGTTGTGACCCTCGTCCCGGCGCTGGTCATCACCGCCGTCCTCCCGTGGGGTCCGAAGCCCATCCACCTCTTTGGCCGCGAAATAACCTGGTACATCGCCGACATCAACGTGGGCGTTCTATATATCATGTCGGTGACCTCCATCGCGGTCTACGGCATCGTGCTGGCGGGCTGGTCTTCCAACAACAAGTACGCCATGATGGGCGGACTGCGCTCCTCGGCGCAGATGGTCAGCTACGAGATTGCGTTGGGACTGTCGTTCGTCTCGGCCATCCTGCTGGCGGGGTCGATGCGCATGATCAACATCGTCGAGGCGCAGAAGACGCTCTGGTTCGTCCTGCTCCAGCCGGTAGGGACGGCCATCTTCCTGATCGCCACGCTGGCTGAGGTCAACCGCGCCCCGTTCGATATGCCCGAGGCCGAGCAGGAGCTGACCGCCGGGTACCACGTCGAATATTCTGGGATGAAGTTTGCGCTTATCTTCATGGCCGAGTACGACAAGATGATCGCCATCAGCGCCATCGGTGCGACGCTGTTCTTCGGCGGTTATCAAGGCCCGGACTTGAGCGGCATCCCCCTCATTGGGGGAATTATGAGCTATGTGCAAGGTCCGATGTATATGTTCCTGAAGATCGTCATCCTGCTCTTCGGGATGATCTGGGTGCGCGCCACCTTCCCGCGCATCCGTTACGACCGGCTGATGGCTTTCGGCTGGAAGGTGCTGCTGCCACTCTCGCTGGCGGTGGTGTTCATCACTGCCACCGGCATCATTCTGGCGCAGCAGTTCGGTGCATGGCTCATCTGGTTGATACCGTTGTTTTCCCTGCTGGCAGGGATCGTGGCAATTGCCGGCATGTACCGGACGCTGAGGAGGAAAGAATATGCCCGTGCTTGAACCTCTCGTCGGGTTGGCCAAAGGTCTCTGGACGACGCTGGCCTCGATGTTCGAGAAGCCGGTGACGATCCAGTACCCGGAGCAGAAAAGGCCGCTGCGGCCGCGTTTCCGCGGGCGGCATATCCTGAAGCGTTACGATAATGGATTGGAGAAGTGTATCGGTTGCGCACTGTGCGCCGCGGCCTGCCCGGCAGACGCCATCTTCGTCGAGGCCTCGGAAAATACCGATGAAAAGCGCTACTCGCCCGGCGACCGTTACGCCAGCACTTACGAGATCAACCTGCTGCGATGCATCTACTGTGGTTTCTGCGAGGATGCCTGCCCGACCGAGGCCATCGTCCTCGGCAGCGAGTACGAACTTTCATTCACCGAACGGAAGCAGGCGATCTATACGAAGGAAATGTTCATCGAACCAGTGTCCACGCACGGCAAGCCAACCCCGCAGCAGACAGAACCTGGCCTGTTCACGCGCTCGGTGCCGCGAATGAAAGACCCCTCCGATTGACGATTTTAGATTTACGATTTCAGATTGATGGTTGCCCATGGTAATCGTAATTCGTCAATCGTAAATCGTAAATCGCGAAGGTGCTCATGGACTTAACCCTCATCCTCTTTATAATCCTGGCGATCGTCGCCATGGCGACCGCCATCGGCATGTTGGTCAGCCGCAGCGCGGTCTATGCAGCGTTGTTCCTGGTGTTGAACTTTGCCACGGTGGCAGTTTTCTACCTGCTGCTCAGCGCGCCGTTCATCGCCATGGCGCAGGTGACGGTCTACGCCGGGGCGATCATGGTGCTTTTCCTGTTTGTCATCATGTTGCTCGGCTCAGAGAAGCTGCCCAAGGAACAGGCCCTGCCCTGGCAACGACCGTTAGCCATCGTGCTGGCCCTTGTCCTGCTGGCCGAGGCGGGTATCCTCCTCTTCCGGCGGCTCTCGATTGCCACTGCCCTCGCCGGTCCGGATGCCGCAGCGAATAGCGAAGGAGTGTTGCAATCGCTTGGCAAGATGCTATTCAGCACGTACCTGCTGCCCTTCGAGGTCACCTCGGTGCTGCTGCTCGTGGCGATGATCGGTGTCATTGTGTTGACCAAGAAAGAAAAGAGTGAAGCGTGACGAGTGACGCGTGACGAGTGACAAGTGGCGAGTGTCAAGCAACACGATCGTCACCCGACACCCGTCACCCGCCACCCTGGAGTTTCGGTATGATACCTCTAACCTACTACCTGGCAATTTCCGCCATGCTCTTTATGATGGGCGTGCTGGGCGTGCTCATCCGCCGCAACCCGCTGATCATCTTCATGTCGGTCGAGTTGATGCTCAACGCCGCCAACCTGGCTTTTGTGGCCTTCTCGCGCGCCTTCAATCTACTCGACGGGCAGATCTTCGTTTTCTTTGTGATGACCGTCGCCGCAGCGGAAGTGGCGGTCGGTCTGGCGCTGATCGTGATCATCTTCCGCACGAAGCACTCGATTAACGTTGATGTGATGAATTCGTTGAAAGGATGAGTTCCAAGTGTCAAGTTTCAAGTGCCACGGTTCATGTAACTCGTAGCACGTAACCGGAGTCAATTATGCTCTTGAGCGAAGCATCGAATTCAGGATTTTTTAGCCTCGTTCCGCTAATCGTCTTCTTCCCGGTCATCGGCCTGTTGATCAACCTGATCTTCGGCGGGCGGATGAAGGAGAAGGCCATCGGCTGGCTGGCCAGCGCGGCGTCGGGGTTGGCGTTCGTCGTCTCGGTCTTGCTGGCAGTCTCATTGTCCGCCGCGCACGGCGAGGCGCAGGTCGTCCCGTTCGCCGAGTGGATCAAGATCGGCAGTCTCGATATCCCCTGGAACTTCCGCGTGGACACGCTCTCGGTGACGATGATGCTGGTCGTCTCCGGCGTCGGGACGCTGATCCACATCTACGCCATCGGTTACATGCACGAGGATGTACGCTTCAAGCATGACGAGAAACGCTTCCGCCGCTTCTTCGTCTTCCTGAACCTGTTCATCGCCATGATGATGATCCTGGTCAGCGGCGACAGCTACCTGATGCTCTTCGTCGGTTGGGAGGGTGTGGGGCTGTGTTCCTTCCTGCTGATCGGCTTCTGGTACGAGATGGACACGCTCGGGCGGCCCAGTTGGGCGAACTCGAACGCCGCCAAGAAGGCTTTCATCACCAACCGCATCGGCGACTTTGGCTTTCTCATCGCCGGGCTGCTGATGTTCTGGCATTTTGGCAGTGTCCAATTCAGCGCGGTCTTTGGCATGGCCGAGGAGGTCGCCGCTGCCCAGCCGGGTGTGATCCTGGCGATCACCCTCTTCATGCTCCTCGGTGTGGCCGGTAAATCGGCGCAGATCCCGCTCTATGTCTGGCTTCCGGACGCCATGGCCGGCCCGACGCCGGTCTCGGCCTTGATCCATGCTGCGACGATGGTCACCGCAGGCGTGTACCTAGTGGCCCGCTCCGCACCGCTCTACGTGACCGTGCCGAACGCCCAGTACATTGTGGCGCTGGTCGGCGCAGTGACCGCCCTCTTCGCCGCGACGATTGCTGTCGGCCAATACGACATTAAAAAGGTGCTGGCTTACTCGACCATCTCGCAACTCGGTTTCATGGTCGCCGCGGTCGGGATGGGCGCGTTCGTGGCCGGGATGTTCCACCTGGTCACCCACGCCTTCTTCAAGGCGTTGCTTTTCCTTTCGGCGGGATCGGTCATCTTGGGGCTGGAGCGTGGGCATCATCATCTTTCTAAACACAAAGGTCACGAAGGCCATCACGAAGAACACGAAGAGGTGTTTGATCCCGGCGACATGCGCAACATGGGCGGGCTGCGCAAGACGATGCCGGTCACATTCTGGTTGTACCTCATCGGCACGTTAGCGCTGGCAGGCATCTTCCCGCTGGCAGGTTTCTGGTCAAAGGACGAGATCCTGGCTGACGCCCAACTGCACTACCCGGTGGTGTATATCCTGCTGACCATCGCGGCCTTCTTGACCGCCTTCTACATGGGACGGCAGATCTGGATGGTCTTCTTCGGCCAGGCGCGGCACGAGGCCGCAACTCACGCCGAGGAGAGCAAGCCGATCATCACCGCGCCGTTGATGGTGCTGGCCGCATTGTCCATTCTGGGCGGCGCGCTCAACCTGCCCTACCTGCATACCTTTACCCACTGGCTGGGATACTCGCTGGGCGGCGAGGGGGCGGAGGCAGTGGCCGAGGGCGCGGCGCACGTCGCTGAGGCCACCCCCTGGTATGTGGTCGGCGGGCTGAACCTGATCGTAGCGGGCTTATCCACCCTCCTGGCGCTGCTCGCCATCTACATCTCCTGGCTCATCTACGGCCGCAAGCCGCTAGAAGCCGGGCAGAAGGACCCGCTCAAGAAGGCGCTCGGCTTCGTCTTCACCGGCATGGAGCGCAAGTGGTTCGTGGACGAGATCTACTGGGCGGCTTTCGTGGACCGCTACGTGGATATCTCCCGCTTCCTGGCGGATGTGGTTGATGGACGCTTCTGGCACGACTGGTTCCACGAGAAGGTGCTGGCCGGCACGTACAACTGGTTGAGCAGAATCTTCCTTGATATGCGATTTGATACGCAGTTCCTTGACGGATTTGTCGTCAATAAAATTTTGGCGGATGGTGTCAAGCAAATTTCTGCTGCTCTGCGCCGCTTGCAGAACGGCTTTGTCCGCAGTTACGCGCTGGCGGTGCTGGCGGGCGTGGTTGCGATTTTAGGATACTTGCTCATTCGTTAGCATATTTACGCCTTGAGTTGTTGTAAATGTCTTCTATGAATATAGGTGTTCTACGGCAATCTGTTCGTCAGGGTCAAATTTACTTCATCGACCATGCCGTGCATCAAATGGCAAAACGTCTCATCGAAGATAGCGAAATCTGCGAAGCCATTCTTGCTGGTGAGATTATCGAAGAATATCCTGAAGACAAATATACCCCTTCATGTTTGGTCTATGGACGAACAGTGCAAGGGCGTCATCTGCATGTGGTCTGTTCATCGCCTCCACGCGTTAGGATCGTGACCGTCTATGAACCAGAACCAACCGAGTGGATCGAATATCGAAGGAGAAAGGTATGAAACACTGTCATTTTTGCGGCGGTGAGTTGGTTGAGCAAGCAACAACTTTCCTTCACGAGGATGAAGGACAGGTGTGGGTTGTTCGCAACGTCCCGGCTTTCGTGTGCAGCCAGTGCGGTGAGAAGGAATATTCACAGGCGACAACGCGTCAACTCTTGACCTTTTTACGCCAACCACCTCGACCGAAAGAAATTCTCCATATCCCTGCCTACGATTTGGCGGCTGTGTGATCTGCAAATAACTTGGTAGCCGAGGAACTGTTATGAACTTCTTCACTAATCCCTTGAACCTTGTAACCTTCTTCCCCCTGGTCGGCGTGCTGATCTTGCTCTTCCTGCCCTCCGGGAAGAAGACCGCCCTGCGCTGGACGGCGCTCGTCGCCTCGCTCGCCACCTTTGCCCTGTCCATCTGGATGCTGACGCTTTTCCGCCAGGCCGAGACCGCCGACGCCGGCGCGCTGCACCTGACCCTCAGCCTGCCCTGGATCCAGGTCGCCGGCTGGAACATCTCCTATTCGATGGGCATCGATGGCCTCTCCATCTTGCTCGTCCTGCTGACGACCTTCCTGACCCCCATCTCCATCCTCTCCACCTGGACAGCGGTCGAGGAGCGCGTCAAGGATTTCATGCTCTTCTTCCTGCTGCTTGAAGTGGGCATGAACGGCGTTTTCATGGCGCAGGATTTGTTCCTGTTCTACATCTTCTGGGAATTCACCCTCGTACCGATGTATTTCCTCATCGGCATTTGGGGCGGGCCGCGCCGCATTTACGCCGCCATCAAGTTCTTCCTCTACACCATGGCCGGTTCCATCCTGATGCTGCTTGCCATCCTGTGGATTGGAATTTACCAGGGGACGTTCAACGTGCCGGAGTTGATCGCCAAGGGCAACATTCCGGGCAATATCCAACTCTGGCTGTTCCTGGCCTTCGCTGCCGCCTTTGCCATCAAAGTCCCCATGTGGCCGCTGCACTCCTGGTTGCCGGATGCCCACGTGGAAGCGCCCACTGCCGGCTCGGTCATCCTGGCGGGCGTCCTGCTGAAGATGGGCACTTACGGTTTCCTGCGCTTCAACCTGCCGCTCTTCCCCGAGGCCGCTAAACAGGCTGCCCCGTGGATGGCGCTTCTGGCAGTCATCGGCATCCTCTACGGCGCGGCGGTCTCGTATGCCCAGAAGGACGTCAAGAAGCTGGTCGCCTACTCCTCGGTCAGCCACCTGGGCTTCGTCATGCTTGGCCTCTTTGCGCTGAATGCCCAGGGTATGGAAGGCGCCATTTTACAGATGATCAACCACGGCCTCAGCACGGGCGCCTTGTTCCTCCTCGTCGGCATGATCTACGAGCAGACGCACACACGTGAGATCGCCGTCTACGGCGGGCTGTGGAAGCTGACGCCGGTCTTCGGCACGATCATGCTCATCGTAGCCCTCTCCTCGATGGGTCTGCCCGGGCTGAACGGTTTCGTCGGCGAGTTCACCATCCTGCTCGGCGCGTTCGGCTCGCTGGCCATCGGCTCGGCCTGGTATGCTGGTCTGGCCGCCGCGGGTGTCATCTTGGCCGCTATCTACATCCTATACATGTTCCAGAAGATGTTCCTCGGCCCCGAAGGCTCGATTATCGAGGATGTCAAGCATCACGGCAAGGCATTGCGCGACCTGAACGCCCGCGAGATCGTCACCCTCGTCCCCATCCTCATCTTTATCTTCTGGATCGGCCTCTACCCCAAGCCCTTCTTCGACCTGATGGCCCCCGCGGTAACGAGACTGCTGGCGGTGTTCCACTAGCAGTGAGCATTCAGCAGTGAGCGGTCAGCACAAAGCGATTAGCCATTTCCCATTCGCCAACCGCCAACTGCTAATCGCTGACAGCTAACAACTAACCGCTTGAAAGAGCGCTTATGACGCAAACCGATCTCTACACAATTCTTCCGACCATCATCCTCATCGTCTGGGCCTGCGTGCTCCTCCTGGTGGACCTGTTCATCCCCAAGAGGCGCAAGGGCTGGACTGCCTTGCTGGCCGCCCTCGGCCTGGCGTTGACCATGGGCTTGGCGCTCTCCCAGGCTTACCAATCGCTGACCGGCTTCGGCGGCATGATCGTGCTGGACGGCTTTTCCAGCTTCATGAGCGTCCTGTTCCTGGCGAGCGGATTGCTCGGCATCGCCCTGGCCTACGACTACCTCAAGCGCATGGGCATTGAGCGCGGCGAGTATTATGTGCTGATGCTCTTCTCCATCTCCGGCATGATGCTGATGGCGCAGGCGGCCGATCTCATCGTCATCTTCCTGGCGCTGGAGCTGCTCTCCATCCCGCTCTACGTGCTGGCAGCCTTTGCCCGCCCGCGCGCCGATTCGGAGGAGGCCGGCATCAAATACTTCCTGCTCGGCGCGTTCGCCACCGGCTTCGTCGTCTACGGCATCGCCTTGGTCTTCGGCGCGGCGGGCAGCACCTCGCTGGCCACGATCAGCAGCATGGCTGCCTTGCAGGCTTCGGGCAGCGTCACCTCCAGCCTGCCGCTTCTGCTCATCGGCGCGGCGCTGATCCTGGTCGGATTCGGATTCAAGGTCGCCGCTGTCCCCTTCCACATGTGGACGCCGGATGTCTACCAAGGCGCGCCGACCTCGGTGACCGGCTTCATGGCCGTCGGCGCCAAGGCGGCGGGATTTGCCGCCCTGCTGCGCATCTTCATCACCGCCTTCCCCTCCCTCGATGTGAAGCTGGTTCCGGTGCTGTGGGCGCTCGCCGCGCTGACGATGGTCATCGGCAACTTGGTTGCCGTCTCGCAGACCGACATCAAGCGCATGTTGGCCTACTCCTCCATCGCCCACGCCGGTTACATCCTGATGGCGCTGGTCGCTTACGGCGACCCGGCCATCGCCGCGGACGCCGCGGCTTCGGCGTTGTTCTACCTCGTGACCTACGCCCTGACCTCCTTTGGCGCCTGGTCGGTGGTCATCGCATTGGAAGGACAGGAAGGCAAAGGCCTGGAGATCAGCGACTACGCCGGTCTCGGCCGGCGCAAGCCCGCCCTGGCCGCGGCCATGACCGTCTTCATGCTCTCGCTGACCGGAATGCCGCCCACATTGGGGCTGGTGGGCAAGTTCTACCTGTTCCGCACGGCGGTGGCAGGCGGCTTCATCGGCCTGGCGATCATCGGCGTGCTGACCTCGCTCATCTCGGCATACTACTACCTGCGCGTGGTGGTGGTTATGTACATGCGTGAGGGCGAACCGCAGGCCAAGACCGAAACCTGGCTCAGCCTGACCACGGCAGTGACAGCCGTCGTCACGGTGATTTTGAGTTTCCTCCCTGCCGCGTTATTCGCCCTGGCGAGCGGGGCGGTGATAAAATTGTTCTGAGACTTTTGGAATAAATGGAAACTTCCCGCCGGATACCCGGCGGGAAGTTTTTTTAATGGTGCTCGTGCTTTTCAGCCTCTTCCGCCTCAGCTTTGGTCTTGTGGATCGTGCCATCCGGATGGTTCGGCGGAGAATACAACGTATACAGCCTCAAAGACTTCTTCTTGGATGTATTGATCACGTTGTGATAGGTCCCGGCTGGAATGATGACCGCGTCTCCGGCATGGACAAGGTGCTCCTCCGAACCGCCAAAAACGAACTTGGCTTCACCTTCCTCGATGCGGAAGAACTGGTCAACAGCCGCGTGCACCTCGTTGCCAATCTCCTCGCCGGGTTGCAGGCACATGACCACCAACTGGGTGTACTTGCCGGTGAACAGCACTTGGCGGAAATACTTGTTCTTTTCTGTCAAGCTCTCGATGGGACCAACAAAGCCTGTCATAAGGCCTCCTCTCATGGGAATGGAATCGGGTAAACTTCTCTTTCTATTGTAGCATAAGGCGGTGAGTTCGGGATGCGCTCGCGGATGAGGGAGTGGCTAAAATGGTGGGCTCATACCCTATTTTCTCGCAGATTGTCGTAGAGGAATAATCAATAGCCTCTTGCTCACGCCGGATTGCCAAATCCGGCGCATCGAGAGGCGAATTTCTAATTGGAGAGAACAATTCCCCTGTGATAAACTTGCCTTCTCTATGTCATTTACCCATCGCCTCATAACGTCATTCTTTACGGCATTACCGGCCGCTCTGTATTTTGCATTGCTGATCACTCGCCCAGCAATGCGACACGATTATTATTGGCTGTTGACCTTGATGGGAGTATCCGTTCTGTTGGGCAGTGCTCTGTTTTTCGGTTTTGTCGCACCGAGGTGGTTACGCCCAGCCTGGCTTTGTATCATGGCAGCGGGGTCGGTTGCGTTGTTATTGGCCGTATTTGTGGCTGTTGTTGCGGGCGCCTCGCCGCTCTGTGAGGGACAGAACAACGGTGACGGAAACAATAGCTTCAGAATGTGCATGGAGTACGTGCTGTTCGATGCCATTTTCTTCGGTATCCCCTATATGCTTCTGTTGGCTGCAAGCGGCGCGATCGGGAACTGGGTGATAAAAATAATACCGTTTATCAAAACATCCCTGTTCATTTCTGTTCATCTCCGGTGAATTTAAAACCTGGTTGAGCTACCGAATGCTCTCATAACAAGAAAAGGAGTTTTTACCAGATGTGCGGAATTTTCGGCTACGTTACCAATAAGGAAGAAGAACTCGGCCCCATTCTGGTCGCAGCGGCCAAGCGCCTCACCTACCGCGGCTACGACTCGGTCGGCGCGGCGACACTGAATAATGGCAAGATCGACCTGCGCAAAGATGTCGGCAAAGTGGAGGCCGTCGCCGCCAGGTACAACCTCGCCGAAATGCGCGGCCAGCGCGGCATCACCCAGTTGCGCTGGGCCACCTTCGGCGACCCCTCGCAGGTCAACGCCCAGCCGCATCTGGATTCGGATGGGGACATGGTCGGCGCGCACAACGGCAACGTGGTCAACAACGTCGAGCTGCGCGAGCAGTTCATCGCCGAGGGTATGACCGTCCGCTCGCAGAACGATGGCGAGACTTGCGTCCACGCCGTCGAACGCTACATCAACCGCGGCTACGCGTTCATCGACGCCATCCGCCTGGCCTACGGCGACCTCGAAGGCGATTATGCCTTTGTCATCGGGCGCCTCAATGACGACAAGCTTTACGCCTTCAAAAAAGGCTCCGGCATGGTGGTGGGACTGGGTGAAGGCTTCACCTGCGTTTCATCCGACCTGCCCTCGATCCTGCCATTGACCCGCCAGGTCATCCGCCCGCAGGACGGCGAGATCGTCACCTTATGGGCGGATCGGGTCGAGGTGCGCTCGGTCAAGGATGGGAAACGCATCGACCGCCAGCCGGAAACCGTCACGGAGACGATGGACGCGGTGCAGAAGGGTGGGTATCCGCACTTCATGTTGAAGGAGATCCACGAGCAGGCGCAGGTCGCCCGCGAGCTGTTCCACGTGCTGAACGGCAACCGCTCTGTGGATGCGCTGGTCGAGAAGATGAAGAACGCCCGCCACCTCTACTTCATCGGCTGCGGCACGAGTTATCACGCCGCCTTGGCCGGCGCGGTCTATTTTGCACAACTCGCCGGGCGCGCCGCCATCCCCGTCCTTGCGCCGCAGTTCATCCCCCAATATGCGCCCGCGGTGGATTACAACGATGTCGGCATCTTCGTCAGCCAATCGGGCGAGACCAAGGACGTGCTCAACGCCCTCGAAGCCGCAGAGAAGCGCGGCATGGCCTGCTTTGGCCTGGCCAACGTGGTCGGCTCGACCTTGACCAAGGCCGCCTCCTTCTGCCTGCCCTTGTGCTGCGGCTACGAGATCAGCGTCCCTGCCACGAAAACCTTCACCAACCAGGTGGTAACATTCCTGTATCTTGCGTATAAGCTAGCGGGACGTGATGTGCACGAGTTGGATGTTATCCCCGGCCTGATGGACAAAACGCTTGAGCTGGTCGAGCCGCAAATAAAAGCGATTGCCGCAGCGATCAACGCGTGGAACGACCTGTACTGCCTCGGCTACGGGGCAACCTACCCCATCGCCCTTGAAGGCGCCTTGAAGTTGAAGGAGATCACCTACGCCCACTGCGAGGGGATGCTCTCCACCGAATTCAAACACGGCCCGCTCTCCGCCGTCAGGCAGGACTATCCCATCCTCTTCGTCGCCGGGCCGAACGACGTGCCACTCATCATCAGCGGCATCAACGAGGTCAAGGTGCGCGGCGCCCGCACCATCGTCATCGCCGAAGAGGACCCCCGCCTGCGCCTCAACGCCGACGACCTGGTGCTGCTGCCCAAATCCGACCCGCAGATCAGCGCGCTGCTAGGCGTCCTGCCGCTGCAGTTGCTCTCTTACCACATGTCTGTGCTGCGCGGGTACGATCCTGATTTTCCGAGGAATTTGAGCAAGACGCTGACAGTAGACTAATCTTTCCACCACGAAGGAGCATGAAGGTTTTTTTGTTTTAGATCAAAACAGAGCAGTCTCGTTTATAAAACTGGACAGAATGGCAGAAGAGAAGTTAACTTTTCAATATGACCGTGAGGCGGACATCCTGTATATCAACACAGTCACGCCCTACCCCGAGCAGGATTCCGAGGAATTGGGTGACGAAATCGTTGCGCGCCTGAACCCAAGAACGGGCAAGGTCGAAAACCTCGAAGTGCTGTTCTTCACCAGCCGATTGTTGCGAAGAGACATCTTCTCTTTACCTATCGTTGCTGATTTACACCAAGCAACGCCAGCCTGAAAAGCACAGTACAACGATACTGGCAACGGTGTTGGGTAAATCCCTGCTTCATCGTCTGGATTGATGCAATCGACCTATCCCCCCGCCCTTCCCAAATGGGAAGGGAGCTTGTTGTGCAAGGCCTTAGCTTCTCCCTCTTGGGGGAGACGGGAGAGGGGTCTTTGCCCGATTTCCCCAGAAATTTATCCGAGACGCCGGCCGTGACCTGCCGTGCTATAATTTGGCTTTAGTGAGGAGTTTTGTATGTCAGAAAACAACGAACTCGAACGAACTCTTTGGCTCGCCGCGGACAAAATGCGCTCCAACATGGATGCCGCAGAATACAAGCACGTTGTTTTAGGATTGATCTTTCTCAAGTACATTTCCGATGCCTTCAATGACATGCACGCCAAACTTGTGGAGGGACAAGGCGAATTCGAAGGCGCGGACCCCGAAGACCCTGATGAGTATCGCGCCTATAACGTTTTCTTTGTGCCTGAAACCGCCCGATGGGAGTGTTTGCAAGATCGCGCCAAACAACCCGAAATCGGAAAGTATATTGACGACGCGATGGACGCCATTGAGAAGATCAACCCGTCCTTGAAGGGCGTCCTCCCTAAAATCTACGCCGACCCTGAATTGAACAAACAGCGCTTGGGCGAGTTGATTGACCTGATCGGTTCGATTGGCTTGCACAACGGGCGCAACGGACAGGACTTGCTTGGCAGGGTGTACGAATATTTCCTCGGTCAATTTGCAGACGCGGAAGGCAAGAAGGGTGGGCAGTTCTACACACCTGAAAGCATCGTGAAATTATTGGTGGAAATGCTCGAACCCTACAATGGACGGGTGTATGACGGTTGTTGCGGAAGCGGTGGGATGTTCGTGCAAAGCGAAAAGTTTGTTTTGAACCACCAAGGCAATATCAAGGACTTGTCCATCTTCGGGCAGGAATCGAACCCCACCACCTTGCGCCTTGCCAAAATGAACCTTGCCATTCGCGGCATTGACGCCCAACTCGAGCTCGGTGATACCTTCCTGAACGACAAACACCCCGACCTGAAAGCGGACTTCATCCTTGCCAATCCCCCATTCAACATCAGCGATTGGAGCGGCGAGCAATTGCGCGATGATGTGCGCTGGAAATATGGTGTACCACCTACGGGTAATGCAAACTATGCATGGCTTCAACACTTCATTCACAAACTCAGCCCAAATGGGACGGCGGGCATTGTGCTTGCCAACGGAAGCATGAACAGCAACACAGGCGGAGAAGGCGAGATTCGCAAGAATATGATCGAAGCAGGTCTCATTGATTGCATGGTGGCATTGCCTTCGCAGTTGTTTTACAACACCATGATTCCCGCCTGCCTGTGGTTTTTGGCACTGAATAAACCCAATCACAAGTTTCGCAACCGCTTCAATGAAATTCTATTCATTGACACCCGCAAGCTTGGCACTATGGTTAATCGTCGCAACAAGCGATTGACTGATGACAAAGACGGCGTAGACAATGATATTGCCCTGATTGCTGGTGCATACCATGCCTGGCGCAACAAAGGAGGAAATTATCAAGATAAAGCAGGCTTCTGCAAATCTGCCACGCTGGACGAAGTGCGTGCCAACAATTACGTGCTCATGCCTGGACGTTACGTCGGCACGGAAGAAGCCGAAGACGACGGCGTACCTTTCGATGAAAAAATGAATGCCCTCACTGCCAAACTCGCCGAGCAGTTTGCTAAAGGGGCCGAATTGGAAGTGAAGATTCGTGAAAACTTAAAGGGAACTGGGTATGAGTTCTAACGGTTGGGAAACTTTCAAGGTCGGAGAAATTGGCAAGGTCATCACTGGAAAAACGCCACCAACCCAAAACCCTAATAATTTTGGCGATAAGTATCCATTCATCACGCCAAGAGATATGTTGGGGCAAAAACGAATTTATAAAACGGAACGTTATCTTTCGGAAGAGGGGAAGAATACTGTCAAGAATTGTCTTTTGCCAGCAAAGGCAGTTTGTGTTTCCTGTATCGGTTCTGATATGGGAAAGGTTGTGATGACTACAAAAGACAGTGTAACAAATCAACAATTAAATTCAGTCATTTGCGAGGATTCATTTGATCCCGATTTTGTTTATTATGGACTAGTAAACATTTCTAATGAGTTGAAAAATGTTGGTCATCATAGCACCGCTGTTCCTATCCTAAATAAGAATGACTTTTCCAACTTCGAAATTTTAGCACCTCCCTTTCCCACCCAACGCCGCATTGCAGACATCCTCTCCGCGCTGGACGACAAAATCGAACTCAACCGCCAAACCAACGCCACGCTGGAGACGATGGCACAAGCGATCTTCACGGAATGGTTTGTGGATTTCAACTTCCCTGGCGCGACGGGTGAGATGGTGAAGAGCGAGTTGGGATTGATTCCGAAAGGATGGAGAGTATTACCATTGGATGAAATTGCAGATTTCCTTAATGGATTGGCTCTCCAAAAATACCCGCCAGTAAACGACGCTGAATATTTGCCAGTCATCAAAATTCGAGAGATGAGAAATGGAATAACCAGTTCCACAGACAAAGCAAGTCGAAATATCCCCGATAAATACATCGTTCGCGATGGCGATTTACTTTTTTCGTGGTCGGGAAGTCTGGAGGTAAAGTTTTGGGTTGGCGGTGAAGGTGCACTAAACCAACACCTGTTCAAGGTAACATCGAAAGACTATCCCTTGTGGTTTTGTTACTTTTGGCTCTTATATCATCTTGAAGAGTTCAGGAAAATTGCAGAAGACAAGACAACCACGATGGGACATATACAGAGGGGGCATCTCTCTGTGGCGTTGTGTTTGGTCCCTGATAGCCTTGATCGTATGGACAGAATCATTAACTCGATTATAGAGAAAATAATTAGCAATGAGATGGAATCGTCCACGCTTTCAAATCTCAGAAACGATTTACTTCCCAAATTGATAAGCGGGGAAATTGAAGTATGACAGACGAAAAGGAATTGGAATACTCTGATTACCCCGACTTCAATCAGTGGATCGATGATGAGGTTGGAGAAATTAATATTTATGGAGAAAGTTTTTCCCCAAGTTATGTTCTCTTTGAATTAAAAAGAGAGACCTACCGTATTGCGTTAACTGAGTACTTAGAGAGCCAATTTGAAGAACTCCAAGAAATGGTTTTTAACAGTTTTCCTGCTTTGATTGCCTATAATTACAGATTGTCAGTTCGGGGACCTGGCGCGAATGACCCTGTAAAGAAATTTCTACATCTCAAGGATGCTTGGGAAGGAGCGATCAATCTGTTAAATGCTCTTGCTTTTGGCGAAATTAGAGCAAAAGGTATCAATCTAAAAACAGCAAACGTTTACCATAGTGGCAACCCAAACCTGTACTTTAATGCAAAGGTGATTCGCACTGATGAATTGAAACAGAGACTAGAAAACATTCGAGCAGTCGTAAGGTTTTCATCTGCTAATTCTCTTGGGCTTAAGTGCGAACAAATCAGTTTGTCTGTTTTGGATTTCCTCTATGGTTTGCAGGATAATCGCAATCAATTTTCACACACATCTACACCAACAAAAGAACAGGCTGAAAAAGAATTAAAAGCTATTGAGCGGTTATTCAAAAAGGCTTTGAAAGAACTGCGTTTTTTAGAAAATATCAGTATTATTCGCTTTGAATCTTTCACCACCAATTGCCGTTTTGAAACATTCAAAGGTCATTACCTAAATAAAGAGTATGAGGAAATTAATCTTCCCCCTTCTCAACTAGGAATCGTTATGACCAATCCTGGAGAAGTAATCTTTGCTAGATGGGATGATGAAATTTTTAGCTTATCACCTTTCCTTCATTTCTTGAATGACACAACTGGACACGAGACCTACTTATGTTTTTTCAAAGGCAAGAAAGACGGCAGGTATTGGTATGAACCGATAAAGGTGCGCGCTGAAATGGTTTTTGACCCCCTTCACAATCGTTTCGATGCAGAATACACAGAACTTTATGGCCTATTGGTACCATGATGCTGCATATCTACGAATCCGAAATCGAACAAATGGCTCTTGAGAGGGATGTTCTATGCACCTAATCTATATTGACGATTCCGCCGATGAAAAATTATCCGTATACTCTGCGCTTGCCCTACCTGCCGATCAATGGCGTACCGCTTTTGCAGAGATGAAAAAATATCGCCAAGATTTAAGGCGGGCATATGGCATCTACGTCTACAAGGAACTCCACGCATGGAAATTCGTCTCGGGTCGCGGCGATATCGCCGATAGAGTGGTTATAAAGCATCAACGTGTCTCGATCTTCAATGACACGCTGGATTTGATGACGCGTTTGCCAGACGCGCGTTTATTCAATGCTGTCTTTCCAAAGTCAGATCAAATGAGAGCCTTCGAGCGGTTGATAAATCGCATCAATCGTACGTTGCAAGCATGGGGCAGTCATGGTGTATTAATTTGCGATGAAGGTAATGAGGGTGCATATACCCGCCTAATACGCCGCATGAGGGTTTTCAATCCCATACCAAGCAGGTATGGCGTTTGGCAAGGTACGCAGACCAATTGGCGCAATTTGCCCATTGACCGAATTGTAGAAGATCCTTTTTTCAAGCCATCCGACCAATCCTATTTTATTCAACTTGTTGATTTTGCCGCGTACGCGCTTTTACGCCATGAGAACCCACTTGCATCCAAAAACAAATACGGCTTGCATGAATCTTTCAACCATCTCAACCCAATTTTGGTGCGTGAAGCCCGCCCGCGCGATCCTGAAGGCATCATCCGCCCGTAAAGGCGGCGCCCCCCTTGCGGGGGGGCGGGCGTTTAGCAGAACCTACATCCGCCGCTAAAGACGGGTTCGGATCTGCATCTATAGTATACAGAATTACCAACTAATTGTCAATAACTTGAAGATTAGAAAACCATGATGTTACTCTACGAATCCGAGATTGAACAACTCGCTCTCAACCTTCTCAATGAGGAGAATGGATACGAAGTCCGCTTCGCGCCCGATCTCACCGAAGGCGCAACCAAAGAACGCGGCTTTACCGATGTCGTTCTGTCTGCCCGTCTGCACGCTGCTATTGACCGTATCAACCCCGATCTTCCTGCTGGAGCCCGAGATGATGCCTTCAAGAGGGTCATGCGTGCGGCGGCTTTGACGGTCACTGACAACAACGAAGCCTTTCACCGCTTGCTTACCGAAGGCGTGGATGTCAAATTCAACGTTGGAGAGGGCAAGACCAGAACGGACAAAGTCTGGTTGATTGATTTCAACAATCCTGAGAATAACGAGTTTCTGGCAGTCAATCAATTCACAGTCATCGAGAACAACAATAACAAACGTCCCGACATTGTGATTTTCGTCAACGGCTTGCCGTTGGTGATGTTCGAGCTAAAGAACGCGGCGGACGAAAGCGCCGATGTCCAGGCAGCGTTTCGACAATTGCAGACTTACCAGCAACAGATTCCTTCCCTGTTTACCTATAATGCCTTCCTCGTTATCAGCGATGGCTGGTTCGCCAAAGTTGGCACAATTTCCAGCGATTATCCGCGCTTCATGGAGTGGAAGACAGCAGATGGCAAAACGATTGTGGATGCAAAAGTCCAGCCCGAACTCGAGCCGATGATCAAGGGCTTGTTCAATAAAAAGACTCTCCTAGATGTCATCCGTCATTTCATCGTCTTTGAGAAGACCAAAGAAAAAACCGTCAAAAAAATTGCCGCCTATCACCAGTATTACGCGGTCAACAAAGCCATTGCGTCCACTTTACGCGCATCAGCGAGCGTAGCGAGTGGCAATATAGTCATTCGTGAAGACCCCGCCGAATATGGCTTGCCGAGCGTGGAGGAACAACCGGTAGGCGATAAACGTGCTGGCGTCGTCTGGCACACGCAAGGTAGCGGCAAGAGTCTTTCGATGATTTTTTACGCGGGCAAACTGGTTTTGTCTGAAGAAATGAATAACCCTACCATCGTGGTGCTTACCGACCGTAATGACCTCGACCAGCAGTTATTTGAAACCTTCACTAATTGCCAGCAGTTACTCCGTCAAACGCCCGTCCAAGCCGCAAACCGCGACGAGTTGAAGAAACTGCTTGCCGTGGCTTCGGGCGGCATCGTCTTCACCACCATTCAAAAATTCTTACCCGATGAAAAGGGCGCGGCCTATCCCTTGCTCACCGACCGCCGCAACGTGGTCGTTATTGCGGATGAAGCCCATCGCAGTCAATATGACTTCATTGATGGCTTCGCCAAAAATATGCGCGATGCCCTGCCGAACGCGACCTTCATCGGGTTTACGGGTACGCCTATTGAGATGGAGGACCGCGACACCCAGGCAGTTTTCGGCAATCACATTGACGTTTACGATATCCATCAAGCCGTGGAAGATGGAGCGACAGTTCGCATCTACTACGAAAGCCGTCTCGCCAAAATCGAGCTTTCCCCATCCGACCAGAAGATTCTCGATGAGTGCGTCGAAGAAGTCACCGAAGACGATGAACTCACCGAACGTCAACGCCGCTTCGCCAAGTGGACAAGCGTTGAGTCAGTCGTTGGAAGTGAACCACGCATCAAACAAGTCGCTGCTGATCTTGTGGATCACTTTGAAAAACGTCTCTCCGCTGCTGACGGCAAAGGCATGATCGTTTGCATGAGCCGCCGTATCTGCGTTGCCATGTACAACGAGATTATTACACTACGCCCGCACTGGCACGATCCCGCCGATGATAAAGGTGTCATCAAAGTCGTTATGACAGGTTCTGCCAGCGATCCGCTCGACTGGCAGGAACACATCCGCAACAAGGGACGCCGTAAATCCATCGGCGACAGGTTGAAAGACCCAAACAATCCACTCAAACTCATCATTGTCCGCGATATGTTACTCACGGGCTTTGATGTTCCGCCCTTGCACACGATGTATATTGATAAGCCAATGTGCGGCCATACCCTCATGCAAGCCATTGCTCGTGTCAACCGCGTTTTTGGTGACAAAGAAGGCGGCCTGATTGTGGATTACATTGGAATCGCCCAGGACTTGAAAAATGCCCTGGCTGTTTACGCTGCCAGGAGGGGCCGGGGCGAAATCAAGCACGACCAGGAAGAAGCCGTCGCCAAAATGCTCGAACTCTACGAAATCGTCGTGAATATGTTCGGTCGCTTCGATTACCGTAGGTATTTCACACTCGAACCGAAACAAAAGCTGGACTTCATTCTTGATGCGGCGAACCACATTTCCGAACTCACCGAAGAAAAAGAAGATAAGGCTGTAAGAAACGGCAAGGAACGCTTCAAGGAAAATGTCATTCGTCTGCAAAAAGCTTTTGCGCTCTCCGTACCGCATCCCAAAGCCTTTGAAATCCGCGATGACCTAGCCTTCTTCCAAGCCATCAAAGCCCGCTTCAATAAGTTTGACGACCAAACCAAGACGCGTACCAACGAAGAGATCGAAACCGCCATTCGCCAAATCATCAATGACGCCATCATTTCAGAAGAAGTGGTTGATATTTTCGATGCGGCTGGTATCCGCAAGCCGGATATTTCAATTCTTTCGGATGAATTCCTTTCCGAAATCCAGCACATGGAACGCAGGAACCTTGCGCTGGAATTACTTAGACGCCTGCTCAAAGACGAAATCAAGACGCGCAGCCAATACAACCTTGTGCAGGGAAGGAAATTCTCCGAAATGCTCGCCGAAGCCGTCAAGCGGTATCAAAACGGCTTGATTGACTCCGCCAGAATCATCGAAGAACTCATCAAGATCGCCACAGACATCCGTGAAGCCGACAAGCGCGGCGAAAAGATGAACTTGCGAGTGGATGAACTTGCTTTCTATGACGCCCTTGCCGATAACCCAACTGCCGAGGCTGTTTTAGGCGATGTCACACTCAAACAGATTGCTCATGAATTAGTAGATAGCGTAAGAAAAAACACTTCGATTGACTGGCAATTGAAGGAAAGCGTCCAAGCCAAACTGCGCGTGATGGTCAAACGCATTCTTCGCAAATACAAATACCCACCTGATGATCCAACAACGGGCGAATATACTGTGTCGGTTACAAAGGTTCTCGACCAAGCCGAATTGCTCGCAGATTTTTGGACGAAGGAACAATAAAATACCATTTGGGGAACTCGTGAAGGTAATTACCAATGGATTGGACTTCAACCATCCCCCGGCTTATCTGGCGGGTTCTGCGGGTTGAATTTTAGCAGCGCCTCTGCCAACCGCTTTTAAACCTCTTTTCAAATTGGAACGTTTGTGCTATTATAAGCATATCCGACACGGGAAGGCGGTTTTGCCCGTGTCTTTTGTTACCTGTGCGGAACGCTTTCTCTACTGCGTAAAGGATTCGCCTCAATGCCCTCGCCCACCCTCCACGCTCCACCCTCCACCGCAGGACAATTGATCCTCATTCGTTCCTCAAAAACAATTCCCTTCACCCTACTCCCTCCTCCCATCTCACTTCTTCCCTCTCACTTATCACTCCTCCCTCGCTCCACCCTCCACGCCCCACCCTCCTCGCCCCACGCCCCTTGCCAGGATATTCGTTCCTCCTTCGATCCTCGTCTTTTTTTACTCAAAAATCCTGACCACAAGGGTACAAAGTATCACGAAGGAATGCGAAAAAGAAGAATCCTTTGTGCCCCTTCGTGACCTTCGTGGTGAAAAAAATCTGACATTGTCAAAGTATAATCCAACTGCCTCACGCAACAAACAGAGAGCCGCTGCGTAAGTAAATCAGGCCAACCAAGCATCCAGGAGGTTTGCATGCCCGCCATCGAACTGTCCCACATCACCAAATCCTTCGGCGCGGTCAAAGCCGTGGACGATGTTTCGTTTTCTGTCGAGAAAGGCGCATTGTTCGGGCTGCTCGGGCCGAACGGCGCCGGCAAGACCACCAGCATTCGCGTCATGCTCGACATCTTCAAACCGGATTCCGGTTCCGTGGCCGTGCTCGGTGGCCCGATGACCGAGGCCAAGAAGAACGTCATCGGCTACATGCCCGAGGAACGCGGCCTCTACCAGGATATCCCGCTCGACCGTTGTCTCACTTATCTCGGCTCGTTGAAAGGACTGGGTGCAGCCGAGGTGAAAGAACGCGCTGCCGCTTATCTCGAACGCTTCGACCTGGCCGCGCACAAGCACAAGAAAGTCAAGGAACTCAGCAAGGGGATGCAGCAGAAGGCGCAGGTCATCGCCACCCTGCTGCACAAGCCGGAATTGCTCATCGTCGACGAACCGTTCTCCGGCCTCGACCCGGTCAACACGCAGATGATCAAGGACTTGTTGCGCGAACAGCGCCAGGCGGGCGTGACCGTCGTCCTTTGTTCGCACCAGATGCACCTCGTCGAGGAGTTATGCGATCGCATCGTGCTCATCGACCACGGCAAGGTGGTGCTTTATGGCGCGCTGGAAGAGGTGCAGAAACGGTTCTCGGGCAACGCAGTATTGGTACGCTCGGATCGGCCACTGCCTCCCCTGCCGGGCGTGGAACGCGTCGAGGCGCACAACAGCGCCCTCAAACTCCATCTCGCGCCGGACACGAAACCGCAGGAAATTCTACGCGCCCTCGTCGCAAAGGACATCCCGCTCGAACAGTTCGAGATCGCCATTCCCACCCTCGATGAAATCTTTATCCGCGTGGTGCAGGGCAAAGGAGCGGGGAATGAATAAAACTTTCCTCGTTGCCCTGCAGGAATACCGGCAGCATGTTTTCAACCGCCGCTTCTTGCTCGGCCTGATGAGCGTCCCGCTCGTGGTCGTGCTGATGGTCGGACTGATCTTGCTCATCGTCTCGATGCAGAACAACACCACCCCCCTCGGTTACGTGGATCATGCCGGTTTCCTCTCGGACCCGCTGCCTGCTCCCGCCCCTGAGCCGCCGGATAAACCTGTGCCGATGGTCCCCTACGCCAATGAGTCCCAGGCGGATTCTGCACTCAGAACAGGCCAAATCCAAGCTTATTACGTCGTCCCCGAAGACTACCTTTCCGCCGGCAAACTCAGCGTGGTGTATTTTACGGCGGTCAAGGCCCCGGCGCGCATCCAGTTCTATGATTTTCTTACCGCCAACCTCTTGCGGGATACCGATCCGGCTATTGCGGAACGTCTTGTTGAAGGCTCTGAGGTGACGGTCCAGTCTGCAGATGGGAAACGGAGCGTATCTACGGGCGATTGGTTCATCGTCATCTTCCCCATGATCGTCGCGCTTGGGTTCATCATTGCCATGTTCTCGACAGGCGGTTATCTCATGCAGGCCGTGGTGGATGAGAAAGAGAACCGCACCATGGAGGTCATCATCACCTCCGTCTCGCCGGATCAGTTCATGGCCGGAAAGATCATTGGCGATATTGCTGTTGGCCTGACGCAGATCGTGGTGTGGGGCCTGTTCATTGCCATCGGCGTTCTCGTCGGACGTGACTCTCTCGACTTTCTGCGCGGCGTGCAGGTTTCCTCCCAAACCATTCTCCTGATCGTGGTGATCATCTTCCCATCCTTCGTCATGGTGGCGGCACTGATGGCAACCATCGGCGCCACCGTGACCGAGGCGCGTGAAGGCCAACAGATGACCGGATTGCTTGGCATGCCCATTTGGATTCCATATATGCTCATGTACACGTTAATGAACAATCCGAACTCGCCCATCGCCATCCTTTTGAGCATGATCCCGCTGACCGCGCCGCTCACCATCCTCGTCCGTGATGGCGTCACGCTGCTGCCAGCCTGGCAGATCGCGCTGTCTGCCGCCGTTCAAATCCTGGCCGCGATCGGTTCTATTTGGCTGGCCGGACGAGCCTTCCGGCTGGGAATGTTACGCTACGGCAAGCGGCTCAAGTGGCATGAGATCTTTGCGCGGCAAGGAGTCAAATCATGAAAAAGATTCTGCTCGTGCTCGCCAATGAAATCGTCACCGTCATTTCGCGTCCCTCCTTTTGGCTGGTTTTACTGGGATTGCCGCTCGTCGGCGCACTCATCTTTGGTGGCATCGGCTGGCTGAACCGGAATTCTGGCGCAGCGCAATCGGTCAACCAGGCGTTCACCGGTACACAAGAGACGCTTGCGGAAGGAGTTGTTGATTTGAGCGGGATCATTCGCCAGACCCCAAAAGAGATACCCGCAGGCATGTTCATCGCCTATCCCGATGAAGCCTCTGCCCGCTCCGCACTGGCCGCCGGCGAGATTGGCGCGTTCTATATCGTTCCGCAGGATTACATCCAATCCGGCAAGATCATCTACATTCGCCCCGATTTCAATCCGCTTTCCACCGATACCAAGCAGAGCAGCCTGTTCAGGTGGATCATTCAAGTGAATCTGCTAGGCGGTGACCAGGTGAAGGCCAGCCTGATCAACGGTCCGCGGCAAGTGGAGGATACATCGCTGTCTGCCACCCCACAAGTAACCGAGGACAACCCGCTGGCGACCTGGGCGCCATACGCCGTCACCATCCTTTTTTACGTGCTTATCCTGGGGGCCGCCAGCCTGCTGCTCAGCAATGTCTCGAAAGAAAAAGAGAACCGGGTGATCGAGACTTTGTTGACCTCGGTAACGCCTCTCCAGTTGCTCTCCGGAAAGATTTTAGGCCTGGGACTGATCGGATTGGGGCAGTCCATCCTCTGGCTGGGAACGAGTTATGTGTTGCTCAACAAGAGCGGACAGACCTTCAATCTGGCAACGGCGCTCCATCTCCCAATTTCGTTCCTGGTCTGGGGGCTAGTATTTTTCATTCTCGGCTATGCTGTCTATGCCAGCCTGATGGCAGGACTGGGCGCGCTGGCGCCCAACCTGCGCGAAGCTTCGCAAACCACGATGGTTATCATGATTCCGTTGATGATCCCCATGTTCTTCAGTAACACAGTTTTTGCTGAACAACCGAACGGTGTGCTGGCAACGGCGTTAAGTATGTTCCCGCTCTCCGCGCCGGTGGCGATGATGACCCGCCTCTCGACGGGCAGCGTGACGTGGTGGCAACCGTGGCTCTCCGCGCTGCTCCTCGCCGCGACCGCTGTCCTGATCGTGCGCGCCGTGGCCGGCATGTTCCGCGCCCAGGCGCTGTTATCGGGACAGGGGTTCAACTTGAAGACGTACTTGAGGGCGCTGGCCGGGAGGCTGTGAGCGAAGGACGCTGGCAAGGGGTCGGCGTACTCAATTGGAATAATCGTAGCTCCCGATCTGCCCACTATCCAGCAGCATTCCGCCACCGCCCAAGACGCTAGTCCGCAGCTCCCAGTTGTCGCCGCTGTGCCACAAGTAGATGAAGCGGGTGCTGTCCACCCAGCGGATGTCGCGTATCATGGCTGGATCGGAGGAGATGGTGGTATAACCGCTTCCGAGGCTGCCGATATGCACCCCACTCATCGCATCACTGCCGCGCATCACGAAGACGAATTGCGTCGAATCCGGCAACCAGCCGAGGAATTCAACGCCTTCTCCGCTGGTGAAGAACGTATCGCCGGAGGCATCCGCATTGGCCAGGTGCAGCTCGCGCAGGTTGTCGCTCGGGGACCCAAAGGGTCTGGCATAGCCCACACGGTTCAGGTCGGGCGAGATGGCCGTATCCGGCCAGGCAAATAGCATGGCCTGGATGGTCCCACTGAAGATTGCCGGGGAGCCGTCAATGGGGAGATACCACAGGCTGGTTGGTGGCAGCGGCGAAAGCATCGGGTCGGCAGGAGGAATGGCAATGCGCAGCCCGCTCGAATCCGTCGCCCAGACCGGGTGAGGGTAGTAGAGATATTCGCTATACGTGATGACCGAGTCGAACGTCAGCACGTCGCGGCGCAGGTTGCTGCCGTCCGCATTCGCCAGGCTGACGCTGGTCGGCGTGACCAGGGCCAGTTGCGCCCCATCCGGCGAAAAGTAGAACAAACCACCCTCGTCGCGGCCAAAGAAGACCGTCTGTGCCAGCGTATCCGCGTTGACCGCGCGCAGGTCATTGTAGCAGCCCAGCCCAGGCCCCTCGAAAAGCGGGCGCGTGTTATAGTACAGCTCGTGGCTGCCGGGCCTCCAGTCCATCTGATAGACCCCGATTCCGTTTGGGGCGTAGGCCGGATCGCCGCTGTAAGTCGCCAGGAAATCAGCCGCGCCGACCAGCAGCCGATCCCCGCTTCCATCGCGGTTGATGGCATAGATTTCCGGCTCGAACGGGATGCTCTCGCGGACGTAGGCCAGCACCTGGCCATCATCCGAGAGGCGCACCTCCTGCACGCTGCCGATGGCAGTCAGTTGCGCTGCGCCGAAACCATCCGTCCACAGCCAGACGTTGCCATCCTTAACATAGGCCACGCGCAGTGGCTGTGGCGCGGGTGGCGGTGTCGGTGCAGATGTCGGGCTTGCTTCGGGCGGCTTGGCCGTAGCGGGTTCCGGCGCGACAGTCGCCAGGGCAGTCAGCGTCCCCGCGACCTGGGTGGCGAGGACATCTTCGACATTGGATGTTGGCGCGGCGGTAGGGGCGATAGTTCCGCAGGCCAGGGTCACGAGTACGAGCGCGGCAACAAACGAGATAAGGAATATATTTTTCACAGGGTACCTTCTCCGAAAGGCGGTTTCACTCAAGGAAATTCTCGAAATTCTCTCTATGGATGGTGGTCAACTCGGCATTGGGATACGTTTCGCTGAACTCGCGCCGGACCGCTTTTCTCATTTCACCCTGCCACTTGAACTCGAATCCAAAAAGCCTGCCGCCGCGTTCTTCGACACAGTCTATCTCTTTTTGATCGTAGGTGCGCCAAAAATAAGTGTTCGCCGAACGATCCGCAGATTGGTTCGCTTTGCGGCGCTCGACCATCAGGAAGTTTTCCCATAACTGGCCAATGTCATTGCGTAGATTGAGCGGATTGAAATTCCTAATGAGGCTGTTGCGCACCCCATTATCATAGAAATAATAGCGCGCACTCTTGCTGATCTCCTTGCGCAGATTGCGCGAAAAACCGCGCACCTGGAATAGAACAAAAACCTTTTCCAGCAGGTCGAGATAGCGTTCGACGGTATCGCGACTCAAGGAAAGATTGGCAGCCAACTCTGCGAGGGAGACCTGGCTGCCGATCTGGAATGCTAACAAGCGCAGCAAGTCCACGATCTTTTCCGAACGGCGGACACCTTCTAATTCTAGGAGATCACGATAGAGATAAGCGCCAACCATCTCGCCGAGCATTTTTTCGCGTACGACCGGATTCTCCGTAGTGACTACTGCCGGATAGCCGCCCCAAACCAGCCAGCGTTCCAAATTGCGGTGAGCGTCGAATGGGCTGATGGTAGCCTGGATTTCCTTATAACTTACAGGGTAAAGCGTGAAAGTGAGGGATCGCCCGGTGAGCGGCTCACTGATCTTATTCGCCAAGTCGAACGATGCCGAGCCTGTGGCAATGATGGCCGCTTTGGGAAAGCTATCCACCAGAATTTTCAGGTTCAGGCCGATGTTCGGCACGCGCTGGGCTTCGTCAATGACCAGTAACGCATTGTCGCCAAGCAGCGCACCAAGCGTCTGCCGGCTCTGACTGGCAAGCGCCTCACGATAGACTAGCTCATCCGCATTGACGAAACGCTGTTTTATGGATGTACGGGCGAGCAAGTCTGTGACCAGTGTGGTTTTTCCCACTTGGCGCGGACCATATAGCACCAGCACTTTGCCAGGGGTGATTGCTTCTTCGAGTTTCGCAAGTAAAAACCGCTGAATTTTCATAAATTAATTATATTACAACTCGCGTATTTGTGTTTGTTACTTTTCGCCTCCAGCGGACTTATCCCCAACCCCTATCCTGAACCCGCACTTTTCCAACTGCTCCAGCAGCTCCTTGGGATCCTTCCACCACTGCCCCCACTTGCGCGAGATATGCTCGGTCCAGGAGTAGTTATCGTAAGTGAAGGTCTCTTTGCGATCACCCTCCAAGCGGATCTTGGCCTTCTGCTTGACATAGTAGCCCTGGGCAAGGTAGCCTTCGTCCATGGCCTGCATCGCTTCGCTGAGCATCTCCTCGCTGATCTTGTACTCATCCTCGAACAGGGTGAAGCCCAAGGGGTAGCGCGGCCGCGGCGGGAAGTCCTGGGCAGGGTAGCCCATCACCAGGTCCACCAGCGGAAAGACGCGCGGCGGCAGCTTGTACTGCTTCTGGATCTGCGCGGCGCGGTAGGGCGCGTTGCCGAGGAAGCAGGAACCCATCCCCAGGCTCTCGGCGGCGATGACCATGTTCTCGGCCATCAGCGTCGCGTCCTGAAGGCCAAAAAGGAGCAGCGCAATGTCGCTCGAGACGACCTGCCAGCCGCGCCGCGCCATGAACAGCTCCATCTTGTGTATGTCCACGCAGATGGTGAACCACAGCGGCGCGCCGAAGGGCGCTTTGCGCTTGCGCGTCAGCAACACGCTATAAAGCTGCGAGGCGAACGGCGCCTGTTGCCCGGCGCGCACGACGGTCTCGACGTCCTCGTCACTCGGTTTTTGATCGGTGTATTTGCGCACGGATCTGCGCTGGAGCATGGTGGTGATGACGGTGTTTTCGATCATGGAGTTCTCCTATCAGGAATAATATAAGTGTTTACGTGTGCTAGAGAGCGCACACTAATCAGAGAACATACACTAATCAGAGAGACTTTTGCTCTCGATTTAATGATAGCACAAAGCTGTGAGGGAATATATTCCAGTAAGCGGAATTGGATATAGGCAGCGTCTATTGGGTATAATGCACGAAAATCGTCACACCGGAGAAACGACATGCTTACAGTCGGCTACATCGGATTGGGCCTGATGGGTAAATCCATCGCCCGCAACATCCTCAAAGCGGGCTTCCCGCTCGTGGTTCACAACCGTTCCCGCGCCGCGGTGGAGGAACTCGCCGCAGAGGGGGCGACCCCGGCCTCTTCCCCGGCGCAAGTCGCTGCGCAGGTGGAGATTGTCTTCACCAACCTGCCGGATACGCCGGATGTGGAAAAAGTGGTGCTGGGCGAAGATGGAATACTCTCTGGCGCGCACGACGGTCTCATTTGGGCCGATAATTCCACCATCAAGCCCGCTGCGGCGCGCAGCTTGAGCCTGCGCCTCGCCGAAAAGCATGTCCTCAGCCTCGACGCCCCTGTCAGCGGTGGCGACATCGGGGCGCGCAATGCCACGCTGGCAATCATGGTCGGCGGCCCGGCGGAAGCGCTGGAGAAGGTAATGCCGGTCTTCCTGGCGATGGGCAAGACGGTCACACACGTCGGCGCAGCCGGCGCCGGGCAGGTGGCGAAGGCCGCCAACCAGATCATGGTCGCAGCGCAGATGGTGGCGATGGGCGAGCTGCTCGTCTTCTCGCAGAAGGCAGGCGTGGACCCGGTCAAGGTGGTGGAAGCGATCAAGGGCGGCGCGGCGCAGTGCTGGACGCTGGATGTCAAGCCGCCGCGCTTGTTTGCCGGCAACCGCACGCCCGGCTTCAAAGCCTCCATGCAGGCCAAAGACTTGAACATCATCCTGGAGACAGCGCGCGAGTACGGCGTCCCGCTCCCCTCTGCCGCGGTGGACGCGCAGCTCTACAACGCCATGCTCCAGAACGGCATGGGCGAGCTGGATAACTCCGCGGTGATTGGAATTATTGAGGAATTGGCAGGAGTGGTTCTAACCACAAAGGACACAAAGGGGCACTAAGGTTTTTTAAATTTTTCCCTTGTGATACTTCGTGCCCTTTGTGTTGAGAAAGAGATTGGGAATGAAACCGATAAAATTTTCTTGGCTCTCCATCCGTGATTACCTGCTTATCATTGCCGGCGCGCTCATCCAGGCAATTAGCTTGCGCCTGTTCCTCGTCCCGGCCAGGCTGGCCAGCGGCGGGGTGAGCGGCATCTCGCAGCTCATCAACCACTACACCGGCTGGCCGATCGGCCTGATGGTTTTCATCGGCAACGTGCCGCTGTTCCTCATCGGCTGGCGCTTCCTAGGCGGGCGGCGCTTTGCATTGCGGACGGCGGTGGCAGTAGCAACTTATTCCCTCTTTGTTGACCTGCTGCTGCTCCTGCCCTTCTTCCCCAAGGCCGGCCTGACCGATGACCTGTTCCTGAACGCGCTCTACGGCGCGGTGGTCAGCGGCATCGGCTATGGGCTGGTCTACCGTGGACAAGGCACCAGCGGCGGTTCGGACATCCTGGCGCGCATCCTCAACCACTGGCGCGGCGTCTCCATGTCCCAAAGTTACCTCATGGTGGATGGACTGGTCATCCTGGCTGCCGGTCTCATCTTCACCTGGAAAAACGCGCTCTATGCGCTGGTCACGCTCTACGTCAGCGGGCTGGTCGCCGAGACGGCTCTGGAAGGCAGCGGCGCGGTGCGCACCGCGCTGATCGTCACCAACCAGCCTGAAGCAGTTGCCAAGCAAATCCTGGAATCCCTGGAACGCGGTGTGACCATGCTGGCCGGGAAGGGGGCTTATACCGGCGTGGAACGAACCGTGCTTTACAGCGTGGTCAACCGCTCGCAGGTGGCGCAATTGAAGGCCATCGTCCAGGAGGCCGATCCGCAGGCGTTCATGGTCATCGGCGTGGCGCACGAGGCGTTGGGGGAGGGATTCAGGCCATTCAACGCGTGAACTGGACCAACACCCCCACGATCAACGCGATCTGCCCCAAGTGGTAGGCGACCATGTATATCAACCGCCCATTCTTGACCGGCGAGACGAATCTATTCCACGCCAAGGTCACATCTGAGAAGAAGAACAACATGGCGCCGAAGGCCGCCAGCCCGGCAGCCAGTGGGCTGGGCCAATCGGCGCGGTAGAGGGTCAGCAAGGCCGAGAGCAGCATCAGCGTGATGACAACACCGTAGACCAATACCGGCAAGATGAGCTTGTTCTTACCGCTGGCAGCCAGCCCGGCGAAGATGCGACGCAGCAGCCGCGCCGCGCTAAACGCCAGCACCAACGCCACCAGCAAGCCCCAGTATGCTGAAACATTCGGCAGCGGGATGTTGAAACCGATAATGTAAGACACGTGTGCCAACAGGAAGGCTACAAGCCCAGGGATGAACCAACGGTCGGAGAACAGCAGGAACATATCCCCCACCAGCGAGAAGAGGACGCCAACACCGAAGAAGATAAGCGGCAACGATTGAAAGAACCCCACCAGCGCGAGGAGGAGGAATAACGCAACCATCGTCAGCGGCTTGGTGATGTACTCCACCTTCCGCCAGCCTTTGGCGACGGCGATCCAATCCAAGATGGCAATCGCCAACGTTACGATCAGTAAAGGAATCATTTTTCCTCCTGTTTCGTAGGGCGGGTTTCCTCACCCGCCCCCTGCTTTGGCGGCTATGGAAAACCGCCCTACTTCCTCTTTATTTTATACCCAAACCGGCGCAGCGCGGCCTCGTCATCGCGCCAATCCTTTGCCACCTTGACCCGCAATTGCAAAAAGACCTTGCGCCCGCTCATCGCCTCGATCTCCTGGCGCGCCGCGGAGCCGATCTTCTTGAGCATCCCGCCGCCCTCGCCGATGACAATGCCCTTCTGCGAGTCGCGCTCCACGAACAGGGTGGCGGCGATGAAGGCGTTCCCATTCTCGCGTTCGCTGAATTCGTCCAGGCGCACAACCAGGGCGTGCGGCACTTCGAGACGCAGGTGGACCAGCGCCGCCTCGCGGATCAGCTCGGCGGCAATCTCGCGCTCGTACAGGTCGGTAACCTGCTCTTCGGGGAATTCCGCCGGATGGAGGGGGAGACGGTCGATCAGCGCGCGCAGCAGCTCCTCACGACCGTCGCCGCGCGCCGCTGAGACGAGAAAAACTGTGGCATTCGGAACGGTGGCCTGATATGCCTCCCGGCGAGCATCCAAGGCTGAGGTTGGCACCAGGTCTATCTTATTGAGTGCCAACAGGATGTCCGAGCGATGATGCAGCTTTTTGAGCAACGCGGCGATACGCTGATCTTCGTCATCTGGATCCATGCTGGCATCCACCATGAAGAGGATCACATTGACGCCTTCGAGGGCGGCCTCGGCCTCCTGGTTGAAGTACTCGCCCAGCTTGTGACGCGGCGTGTGCAATCCGGGCGTATCCACGAAGATAATCTGGGTCTCGGGCAGGGTCAGGATGCCGAGCTGGCGGCGGCGGGTGGTCTGTGGCCGCGGTGAGACGGCGGCGATCTTCTGGCCGAGCAGCGCGTTGATCAGCGTGGACTTGCCCACGTTGGGCTTGCCGATGACGGCGACGAAACCGGAGCGATAATCCATAGCGTTCAGTGGTCAGTGTCCAGTATTCAGTGATCAGTGGTCAGTGTTCAGTTTTCAGTGTCCAGTTACTGATGACTGAACACTGAAAACTGATTACATCTTAGCGGGATGCCAGTTGACGACAGCGACGCTGCTGATGATGAGCGCCGCGCCGAGGGTCAGGTTCCAGGTGAGCGGCTCTTTGAGGAAGATCACCCCCAGGATCACACCGCCCAACGGAAAGATGTAGCTGACCACCGTGGTGCGCGTCGGGCCGATGGCGTGGAGCAGGTAGTACCAGAGCATCAGCGCCAGGCCGGAACCGAGAATACCCAACCAAAGCAGGGCAACCCAGGTGATGGGCAAGCGCGGCATGATTGGTGGACGCTCCGCAATGGGTGTAATGAGCCACATCAACAGCGAGGCGCTGACCAGCGGCGCCGCGCCGCGCACCAAGCCTGGCACGTGCTCGGTCTTGAGCCGCGCGTAGACCGAGCTGGCCGCGTAGAAGAAGGAGGCCACCAGCACGGCGGCCTGGCCGATAATGGAGTTGTGCGAATTGGGGTCGAGATCTTGCAGCATCAGCACCACCACGCCGGCAAAGCCGAGGAACAGGCCGAGGATCTTCGGAAGGCTGATGCGATCATCGTGGAGGTAAAGGTGGGCGATGAAGATGGTGAAGAGCGGTGTGGTGGCGTTCAAGATGGATGCCACCGCCGAGTCGATGGTCTTCTCACCCCATGAGATCAGCACGAAGGGAATGGCTACGCTGGTCACGCCGAGCAGGGCATAGGTGAGGATTGTGGCGCGGTCGCGCGGCCACTGCGTGCGGGCGAATAGGGTGATGAGGATGCCGATCAGCGCGCCGAAGCTGGTGCGGAAGGCCACCAGCACAAACGGTCCAACCTCGCTGACCGCGATCTTGATCCACAGGAAGGATGCGCTCCAGATAACGCCGAGTAGAATGAAGTAGAACCAATCTTTGGGTTTCATGTTATGTCATTATTGCCCCTTCCATCTTGAGCAGCCATTCCTTTGTCTTCAATCCCTCGCCACCGCCGTAACCGTGCAGCTTGCCATCCGCGCCAATGACGCGGTGACATGGGATGACCAGCGGCAGCGGATTGGTCGCCTCGGCGCGGCCGACGGCGCGGGCGGAACGTGGCCTGCCGAGCGCATGGGCAAGCTCGCCGTAGGTGCGCGTCTCGCCGCAGGGGATGGCAAAAGTCAGTTTCAGCACATCTTGCTGGAAGGGGCGCATCACCGACCAGTCTATTGCCAAGGTGAAGGAACGCCGCTTGCGATTCAGGTATTCGCGCAGCTCTTTGGCAGCGTCGGCCACTTTGGCGGGATCATACACCACTGCCCGCTTGAAGCGCTTGGTCAGATATGCCTCAAATTCAGCCTGGGAGGCGCTCCATTCCACCGCGACCAAGCCCAAGTCCGAGGCTGCCAGCCACAGGCCACCAAGGGGCGCGCCTTTGAGCTCGCCGGTGTAGAGTGCAGATTGCAGATCGCTGATTGCTGATTTTCCAGCCATATTCTCTCCTCGCCGACAGTTTCACTCACTACTCTCTACTAACGACTCTCGACTCTCGACTCTCTAGTAGTTGGATGTCCTGTCGATTAGGCCGCGCTCGCGCGCCCGCCGGTCGCAGAGGCGAAAAGCGATGAGTGCGGCAACGCCGAAGAGCAGCGAGAGTACGAGCAGGATACCGAGCAATTGCCCGTTGCTGAAGCCGGCCAGGGTCGGGAAAGCCTGCGCCACGTTCCCGATCAATGAGCGGCGGACCAGCTCCAGCCAGTAGGTGATCGGCATGATAAAGCCGATGGGACGCAGCCAGGCGGGCAGCACATCCAACGGGAAGATCGCTCCGCTGAAGATGTAGAGTGCGCCGGCCACCGCGTCGCCGATGAAGCCGACGTGATGCACCAGCAACAGGCTGATGCTCCCGAGCAACAATCCCATCATTGCCAGCATGACCACACCGATGAACAGGGAGAGGAAGAACAGCGGCCAATTGGCGGCGGCCACGTCGAGGGGCAGGTGCAGGAACAAGACGCCGCCCATGATGGTGATGATGACCGAGAACGAACCGGTGATAAAGCGCGCCACGCCGCGCCCGAGCAAATAGATCGGGATGCGGATGGGCGCAATGTACATGTACTTGAGCGTCTTGTAATGCTCGCGATCGTCAATCACCGCCCATGAGACGCCGGTCATCATCGCCCCGGCGTAGATGTAAAAGGCATTGCCCAAATAGATATAAGGGAAAAGCGGATTGGTGAAGTTGCCCTTGGCGATGATGCCGTACATCACCACCAGGATGGCTGCGCCGGAGAGCGGCTTGATGATCGAATAGATGGCGAACAAGAATGGGTCGGCCCAGTTCGATTCGATCTGCCAACCCAGCCAGGTGGCGAGGCGGAAGGAGCGCCAGGATTCTGTGAAGAGGGTGACGGGTGACGAGTGGCGAGTGACGAGTGATGAGTGAGGAGTTGTGACAGCCATATTATCTTCTGCTCTCCGTCAGCCTTCCTTCGCGAATCGCCAGCTTTTCCATGTGCGCCAGCAGCAGCTTCGCGCCGACCAGGAAAACCACGCACAACGCCAGCAGCACGCTGAGCTCCACGCCCACGCTCAGGAAGCCGATCTTGAAACCAGAGGGGAAGACCAGTTGGCGCATGGCATCCATGCCCAGGGTCAAGGGGATGATCGAGGCGCCCAACGCCACCCAGAACGGCAGGCTCTTGATTGGGAAGTAGAAGCCCGTCGCCAAGTAGATGGGTTCCTGCGCCAGGTTGGATAGATGCCATGCCTCGCGACCGAGCAGCAAAAACAACGAGGCGGTCATCATGCCCATGCCGTAGAGCGCGGCCATCGCCAGGATGAACACCGCCAGCAACTGGAAGAAATTGGCGACGGCATACTGCACCTGGAACATCAACGAGCCGAGCAGCACGATAGCAATCGCCCGTAACAGCGTTGCCAGCATCCCGCCGAGCGCCATGCCCAGCAGCACGGCCATCATCGAGTTCGGCGACATGATGTAGAGCGCCAGGTTGCCCTGCTCCTTCTCCCAGTACAACTGGCTGGACATGCTCCAAAGCACATTCATCCAGAATGCGGTCATTGCCCCGCCCATCACCACGAAGCCCACATACTCAGCCGGCGCGCCGATGGCCTTGTAAACCAGCACATAGGCGATCACTCCGCCCAGCGGCAATACGATGTCGAAGAACATCCACGATCTCTCGCGCTGCTGTCCGATGACGCGCGGGTAAGCGCGGGCAATCACCGTTTTCAGGAACAGCCGCCAACCGGTGACCTTGGCCGGATGCTCGGTCAGGAACGCGCCGCTACTCATCTCCGGTCTTCTCCATTTCTTCCATGCTGCGCCCCACCAGGTCAACAAACACATCCTCCAGCGTCGGCTCACGCTTGCTGAGTTTCAGAATGCGGACACTCTTCTGGCTGAGGACGTTGATGACCGCGGCCAACGCGGCCTCCTCGACCAGGATCAGGTCCAGCTTGGCGCCAACCTCGGTTTCTGCTAGCGATGCTTTGCGCACCTCGGTCAGGCTCTCCAAATCCTTGGCCGAGAGCCCATTCAACGGGCTGGTCTCGATCTCGAAGATGGCGTCCCGTTGCAGCCGTTGCTTAAGCACCGAGGGCTTGTCGCAAGCCAGCACACGCCCCTGGTTGATGATAGCGACGCGGTCGCATAGCTCGTCGGCTTCGACCATGTAGTGCGTGGTCAAGAGCAGCGTGCGGCGGACCTCACCCCGTCCCTCTCCTGGGAGGAGAGGGGGAACATCCAGCCACTGGCGGATGAAGCGGCGCACGTCGCGCGAGGCGCCCACATCCAGGCCGAGGGTCGGCTCGTCGAGAAAGAGCACCTCGGGGTCGGTCAGGAAGCCGCGCACGATATTCATTTTCTGGCGCAAGCCGGTGGAGAGATCAGAGGACTTCGTGTGCATGCGATCGGCGATACCGACCATCGTCAGCAGTTCTTCGATGCGACGGTTGGCCTCCTTCGAGGCGAGGCCGTAGAACTGGGCGAACATCCACAGGTTCTCGCGCACGGTCAGCAGGCCGTAGCCCGAGGACTCGCCGCCGGAGACCATGTTGATGCGCGGGCGAATGAGCTGCGGCTCGGCGACCACATCGAAGCCGGAGACGCGCGCCCTCCCCGAGGTCGGGGCGAGCAGCGTAACCAATATCTTGATGAGCGTGGTTTTGCCCGCGCCGTTCGGGCCGAGCAAGCCAAACAGCTCGCCCTGTTCAATCTGCAGGTTGACATCCTGCAGGGCAACCAACTCCTTGCGGATTTTCTTCTCTTTCTTGCTGCCGCGGATCTTGTAGATGCGCCCCAGGTTTTCAGTTTCGATTGCGAAAGGTGACATGATGTCTCCGTCGAAGAATTCACCGCAGAGAGCGCGGAGAACGCGGAGTTTGAGTAATTCTCTGTGAACTCCGTGTGCACTGTGGTAAAAAAGCTTTTTTGAAGGGAATAATTACAGATTTGTCAGACAAGCGTAGGGTAATCGTAGGTTTAGCGTCAAGCAGGATAAAGGCCGAAATGGTATTATTCAAAGCGTAAGGCGATTTCTCTTCTCCTCCTTTCAACAGAGGGCCGGGGTCGGCGTCCCCGGCTCTCCAGATTCTATCACATGTTATACTCAGGCCTGTCGGCTTCACGACAGGCCTGTGTTGTTAGGATGACTTCCCGCATCGTCTACCGCTCCCGCCAGTTCTTCTCCGCCTTGTGGTCGCCCAAGGTGCCGGTCGCGGACGACCTACTCTGCAAATACCTCACCTCGGCGCAGATCAACCTCTTCCACCGGATGCAGCCCTCGGAGCAGCATCATGCCTTCCGGGTCATGCAACGTCTGGAGGAAAGAGGCCAACAACACCCGGATCTGCTCGTGGCAGCCCTGCTGCACGATGTGGGCAAGGTGCTCCATCCGCTCTCGCCGCTGGAACGAGTGCTGATTGTGCTGGGGAAGAAGTTTTTCCCGCGCTTAGCTTCCCGCTGGGGGCAGGGAACGCCGAGTGGCCTGCGCCGCCCTTTCGTTGTCTCGGCACACCACGCGGCTTGGGGCGCGGAGCTGGCCGAAAAGGCTGGCGCGTCCGCGCGCACCTGCGACCTAATCCGCCGCCACCAAGATCTCACCGTCAAGGACGATCCGCTGCTGCATGCTTTACAGAAGGCGGACGATGAAAATTAAAACGAGGCAACTATGACCGTTCAGATCACCATCATTGGCTTGGGACAGGTTGGGACTTCCATCGGCCTGGCGCTGGCCGCGCATAAGGATCAAGTGACACGCTTTGGCAATGATATTGAAGCTAGTATTGCCCAAAAGGCACTCAAGCTCGGCGCGATAGACAAGATACATTACAACCTGCCCTCGGCAGTGGCCGAGGCGGATATCGTCCTCTTGGCGTTGCCGCTGGATCAGATCCACAAGACGTTGGGAATCATTGCCCAGGATGTCAAAGCTGATGCGGTGGTGATGGACACTGCCCCCGCCAAGTCCGTTGTGGCCTCCTGGGCCGGAGAATTGCTGCCGGAGAAGCGCCACTATGTCGGCCTGACACCGGTGTTCAGCCCTCTGTACCTTCACGAGCAGGCGCTGGGGAGCGAGGCGGCACACCCCGATCTCTTCGAGAAAGGCTTGATGGCGATCTCAGCGCCTTCTGGCACGCCGGGTGAAGCGCTCAAGCTGGCTGCCGATTTAGCCACTTTGCTCGGCGCGCAACCCTACTTCGTTGATCTGGCTGAGGCGGATGGCATGATGGCTGCCGCTCACCTCTTGCCGCAGTTGAGCGCCGCGGCGCTTGTGGAGACGCTCACCGGTCAACCCGGCTGGCCGGATATCCGCAAAGTGACCGGGCGTCCGTTTGCCGCGGCGACGGATGCGGCCATCTTCCAGGATAGCGCCGCGGCGTTGGGTGAAGCCTCCTTGTGCAACCGCGAGAATGTCGTCCGCCTGCTCGATGCGCTGATCGCCAGTCTCGCCTCCCTGCGTGCGGACATTGCTCAAGGGGATGGCAATGACTTGACAAAACGTCTCGAAGCCGCCCATGCCGGTCAGCGGAAGTGGTGGATAGAGCGTAGCGCAGCCGATTGGACAGCGGTCGAGCGCGGCGGAACGGCTATGCCAACCAGCGGGATCTTGAAGCAGCAACTTGGTTTCTTGGGCAAACTCTTTGAGCCAAAGAGCAAAGATGAGAATCTTAACCGCGAAGGAGCGAAGAACGCGAAGGGTCATTAACCTTCACGAAGTCTTAAAAACTTTGCGTACTTCGCGCCTTCGCGGTGAAAAATGCCCTTTTATTGCTATATCCTTGAGTGCGCCGATGGCACGTATTACACCGGCTGGACGACCGATCCTACGCGCCGCGAGCGGCAGCATAACGCCGGGCGCGGGGCGCGTTATACACGCTCGCGCCGGCCGGTGAAGCTGGTCTACGTGGAGGAACAGGTGGATAGGGCCAGCGCGATGAGGCGGGAAAGACAGGTCAAAAAAATGACACGAACAAGGAAAAAAGAGCTGTTTACCCCGTAAATAGCGGCAAATGTCCCAAGGCGATAACCTGTTCCCACTTGGCGCGCTCGCCCTCGGTCAAGATCGCCGCCTCGCTAACGACTTCCGCCCCGGCTTTTTCCATGATCATGCGCATCCCTTGCAATGTCGAGCCGGTGCTGATCACATCGTCGACGATCACGGCGCGCTTACCCTTGGCCAACTCCTGGTCTTTTTCGTCCATGATCAGGGTTTGCGGCTCACCGGTAGTGATGGATAACGTCTCGGCGATCAACGCCGCGCCCATGTAGGGCTTGTAAGCCTTGCGTAGTACGATGTAGGGTTTCTTCGTCTCCACTGCGAGGGCGTACGCCAGCGGGATAGACTTGGCTTCCGCTGTTACCAGGAAGTCGTATTTGATAGGCTTAAGTGCTTTTGCCAGCGCCTTGGCGCAAGCCTGCACCAGTTCGGTATCCCCGAGAATGTTGAGAAGGGCGATCTTCAAACCAGGCTTGACCTCGAATAGCGTCAGGCTGCGTTTGAGGCCGGCGATCTCAATATCGTAAGTCTCACGAGTGGTCATGCTTCTCCCTCCGGATAATTTTGCTTGCAAGTTGAGTTTATCATAAAAATCACTCAGCGGTATAATCCCCCCATGCTCCCCGACTTGCAACTCAATGACCGTCTCCGACTGCGCAAACCGCATCCCTGCGGCTCGTTCGAGTGGATCGTTGTCCGCCTCGGCGCGGACATCGGGCTGGAATGCGTTACCTGCAAGCGGCGGGTGTTGCTGACGCGCCGCGAACTGGCGCGGCGGATGAAAGCCAACCTGACACCACATTCCGCCAAGGATGAAAACGAATTACAAGCTTGACCTCATTAAAACTAGAAAAGGGCTGGAGTTGGCACTCCAGCACAGCAATCTATTCAATCATAATGACTATCAGACTATTCGACCATCCGACTATCTGACCGAATGACTACCCAACCCCACATTCTTTTCCTTTTTTCAGACACCGGCGGCGGACACCGCAGCGCGGCAGAGGCCATCGTGGAGGCCATTGGCCTGGAGTTCGGCGACGCTGCAACCACTGAAATGGTAGACTTTCTGAAGGATTATGCCCCGCCTCCCTACAACCGCCTGCCACATTTCTACCCGGAGATGGTCAGAGTGCCGGAACTGTGGGGGGCGGGTTACAAGATCAGCAATGGCCGCCGCCAGGCTCGTATCATGACCTCAACCCTCTGGCCGATCGTGCGACGCGCCGCGCTCCGGCTGGTACGCGAACATCCCAGCGACATGCTGGTCAGCGTACATCCGCTTGCCAACTCCTTTTTGCTGAAAGCCCTCGGCAAGAACCGCCCACCATTCATCACCGTGGTGACCGATATGGTCTCCACCCATGCCTTGTGGTACGACCAGCGCGCCGATCTCATCCTCGTCCCGACCGAGATGGCGCGCCAGCGCGCGCTTGAGTACACCATGCCTTCCGAAAAAATCCGCGTGGTGGGGCAGCCGATCGCTGTGCAGCACTTCGCCCCACCCGGCGAAAAGCTTTTACTGCGTGACCAACTGGGTTGGCCGAAGGACAAAGCAGTCATCTTGATGGTGGGCGGAGGCGACGGGATGGGACCGCTAAGTAATGTAGCACGCGCCATTGATGAATCCGGCCTGGATGTGACCCTGGTCATTGTCACCGGACGGAATACCAAACTTAAGGCCGCGCTCGAAGCCCAAAGCTGGGAGAATCCGATCTTCGTCTACGGTTTCACGCTCAATATGCCATACTTCATGCGCGCCGCAGATATCCTGGTCAGCAAGGCCGGTCCCGGCACGATTGCCGAGGCGCTGGCGGCTGCATTGCCCATCGTCCTGTTTGCCAAGTTGCCTGGTCAGGAGGATGGCAATGTCACCTATGTCGAGACAGTGGGCGCGGGGGTCTGGGCGCCGAAGCCACAACAGGTGGTGCAGGCGCTAACGCGCTGGATCTGCCGTCCGCACGAGCGCGCAGTGGCCGCAGAAAACTGCCGCCGCGCGGCCCGCCCCGAGGCCGCGCGGACGATTGCGTGCATACTGGGTGAGCAAGTGAGGTTGGCTTTATTTTGCCCCACTTTTTAATCCCTCATTTTCGCTGAATGCGCGAAAATGGGGGGACATAGGGGGGTCGTAGTATAATCCCAGCCATGCCAATCCTGGCCCCAAACACACTGGAGTTCTTCAGCCGCAGCCCGAAACAAACGCGCCGCGTCGGGATGCGCCTGGGCAGCCTGCTTAAGAGCGGTGATGTGATCTGCCTGCAAGGCGAGTTGGGCGCGGGAAAGACTACCCTCGTCCAGGGTATGGCGCAGGGCTGGGGTTCGCTGGATGTGGTCACCAGTCCCACTTTCGTGCTGGTCAACGTCTACCAACGGCCAGATGCAACCCAACTCTTCCACCTGGACGCCTACCGGCTGGAATCCGCCGCCGAGGCTGAAGACCTGGACCTCGACGCGCTGCTGGCACAGGGGGCACTGGTGGTCGAGTGGCCTGAGCGCATCCAGGCGGTACTACCGACCGATTGGCTGTGGGTGAAGATGGCCTACCTCGCCGAAGAGCAGCGCGAGATGACATTCATGGCGCGCGGCGAGCATTACGAAAGCCTGTTGCCCGCGCTGCGCAAGGGTCTCTACGGGGTGACGTGATGCTGCTGGCATTGGATACTTCCACGGCTCAAATTGGCCTGGCACTCTACAATGGGGCACAAGTCGTCGGCGAGCTTTTCTGGCACAGCCGCGCCCATCACACCAGCGAACTGGCTCCGGCGTTATCCGGTCTGCTGGCTCGTACCGGCGTCAAGCTGGACGAGCTAAATGCCTTGGGTGTGGCTCTTGGCCCCGGTTCTTTCACAAGCTTACGCGTTGGACTGGCGCTGGCGAAGGGATTGGCGCTGGCCCGGCATCTGCCTTTGATTGGCATCCCCAGTCTGGATATCCTGGCCGCAGCGCAGCCCGTGCGGGACTTGCCGCTGGCGGCTGTTCTACAAGCCGGGCGCGGGCGTTTGGCCCTTGGTTGGTATCGCGCCTCCGCCGAAGGCTGGCAGGCGAAAGGTCCGGCCGCGCTGACAACGGCCGAAGAGCTGGCGCAGAGTATCAACTCGCCGACCATTGTCTGCGGGGAATTATCCCCCGAAGAACGTCAGCGGCTGGCGCGCAAGTTTAAGAACGTGATCCTGCCCTCGCCGGCCCGTTGCGTCCGCCAGCCTGGGTTGTTGGCCGAGTTGGCTTGGGCGCGCTGGCAGACCGGTCAGGTAGACGAGGCCGCGCCGCTCACGCCGATCTATCTGCGTGTGGCGGGGGGACCTCCGGCGTGAACGTGGTCATCCGGCGCATGAGGCTGGCGGATGTGCCGGCTGTTCACAAAATTGATGAGCAATCGTTCAGCCTGCCCTGGCCGGAGCGCTCGTTCCGTTTCGAGGTGAGCGAGAACGATGTTTCGCGCGGCTGGGTGGCCGAGGCGGATGTGAATGGTACGCCGCGTATCATCGCCATGCTGGTGCTATGGCTGGTGATGGACGAGGCGCACATCGCGACGGTGGCGGTACACCCTGATTTTCGCCGCCGAGGCCTAGGCCACCACATCATTGTGAGCGCGCTCGAAGCGGCGCGGGCCGAAGGGGCGCAGCGCGCCTTCCTGGAAGTGCGCGAAAGGAATGTCGCCGCGCAGGAGATGTATGCCAAGTTCGGCTTCGCAGTTACTGGACGCCGGCCGCACTATTATCACGATACCGGCGAGGACGCGATCTTGATGACGTTGGAAAAGTTGGAAAGCGTGTGACGGATGACGTGTTACGTGTGACGTGTGGCGAGTGACGAGAGACGAGTGACGTGTGACGAGTAACCGAATGAAGGAGGTACGCGTGGATTCTGCTGAAATTCTGGCTCAAATCGCTGCAGAAGTTGCTGCCTGCCAGGCGTGTGTGCTACACCACTCGCGCAAGAAGGCAGTGCCGGGCGAAGGGCCAGCAAATGCTGAAATCATGTTCATCGGCGAGGGGCCGGGCTTTTACGAAAATGAGCAAGGACATCCCTTTGTCGGCGCGGCGGGGCAATTCCTTGACGAATTGCTTGCCCAAGCCGGGCTAAAACGTCCCGATGTCTGGATCGGCAACGTAGTCAAATGCCGCCCGCCGGGCAACCGTGACCCTCTGCCCGATGAGTTGGCCGCATGCAACAAGTACCTGGAACGGCAGATCGCGGCCATCGCTCCGAAGATCATCATTACACTAGGACGCTACTCAATGGGCAAGTTCATGCCCGGCGCGAAGATCAGCGCGGTGCATGGGCAGATGCGCCACATCGGGGATCGTTTCGTCATCGCCATGTTCCACCCCGCTGCGGCATTGCACCAAGGTTCGCTGAAGCCGGCAATCATGCAGGATTTTGCCCAATTACCGAAATTGTTGGAACAGGCACGCAAAGCGCTGGCTAAGTCCGCTCCTGCGCCGGTCGAGGAAGTGAAGGAAGAACCGAAGCAGTTAAGTCTTTTTTAGTCATCAAGTCTTACAGGTCTACCAAGTCCAAAAGGATAATAATGAACACGAAAGATACCCTTATAAAAAAAATGAAAGACAAATCTGCCCGTGTTGCCATCCTGGGCATGGGCTACGTGGGACTGCCGCTGGCAGTGGTCTTTGCCGAGGCGGGATTCACCGTCACCGGCATTGACCCGGATGTGCGCAAGATCGAGCTGCTGAACAAAAGCACCTCCTACATCCCGGACGTGACGACCGAGACCGTGGCGATACTGGTCAAGGCGGGGAAGCTGAAGGCTACCACCGATTTCTCGGTATTGAAGGAGATGGATGCGGTCAGCATCTGCGTTCCCACGCCGCTGCGCAAGACCGGCGACCCGGATATGTCTTTCATAATATCTGCCACCGAGGAGCTGGCCAAGTATATGCACAAAGGCATGGTGGTGGTGCTCGAGTCCAGCACGTATCCCGGTACCACGCGCGAGGTGCTGCTGCCGAAACTGGGCGAAGAGAAGGGATTGAAAGTGGGCGAGGACTGGTTCCTGGCCTTCTCACCCGAACGCGTCGACCCGGGCCGCGTAGACTTTACCACGCTGAATACGGCCAAAGTGGCGGGCGGAATTACCGCCGCCTGCAGCGAGGTGACCGAGGCCTGGTACGGCGCGGCCATCCAGAAAGTGCACATGGTCTCGACTGCCGAAGCCGCAGAGATGGCGAAGCTATTGGAAAATACTTTCCGCATGATCAACATCGGCCTGGTCAACGAACTGGCGATCATGTGCGAGCGCATGGGCGTGGATGTGTGGGAGGTCATTGACGCCGCGGCCACCAAGCCGTTTGGCTTCATGAAGTTCACGCCGGGGCCGGGGTTGGGAGGCCACTGCATCCCGATCGATCCGCTCTATCTCTCGTGGAAGATGAAAGCCTTCCAGTACAACGCCCGTTTCATCGAACTGGCTTCGGATATCAACACGAACATGCCGCGTTACGTGGTCAATCGCATACTTGATGCGCTAAATGCGCGCGGCCAGACGCTGAAAGGCTCCCGCTGCCTCGTCCTGGGCGCGGCCTACAAGCCGGACATTGACGACATCCGCGAATCGCCCGCATTGGACGTGATCGGTCTGCTCCAGAAGAAGGGCGCGGAGGTGTCGTATCACGACCCATATATTCCCCACCTCCACACCCATGATGGCATCGAACTGCACAGCGTGTCCGATATGATGGTAGCCGTGCGTGCCGCGGATTGCGTGGTGATCGTGACCAATCACACGGTCTACGATTACAAGGCGATCCTGGCAGAGGCAAAGTTCATCTTCGACAGCCGCAACGCGCTGGGGAAGATGGGTAAGGATAATCAGAAGGTCGTCAGGCTCTAATGAATCCCATCAGCAAGCTGAAATGGGACCTCCTGGCGCGTGCCCAGAAGAGCAGGCAAAAGCTCGATGCGGCCTTTGCCAAAGCCCTCCAGCGGCTGATGGGGAAAATGGGCTATACCGTTGCCCGAAAAAGTGACTATTACTCCCCGCTGCCCGTGCTAGAAAGCCTGGAAAAGAATTATGCTCGTTGGAACCGTCCCAGCACGCTGACCGGCATCACCTACGATCTCAAGGCCATGAAGGAGAGACTCCAGGGCTTGTTGAGGGCTTATGCGGACGAGTTTGCCGCGTTTCCGGCCGCCGTACAACTGCGCAAAGTCTACGGGCCGGGCTACACCCCCATCGATGCGCTGACCCTCTATATGATGGTACGGCAGCTCGCGCCGAAGCGCTACATCGAGGTCGGCTCGGGCTTGTCCACTTATTATTGCAGCCTGGCCGCGGCAAAGAACGCCGGCGAAGGTCATCCACTACAAATGACCTGCATCGAACCGCATCCGTATGAGAAGCTGTATTCCTTGCCGGGAGTACAAGTTATCCCCAAGGAAGTGCAGGATGTGGAACTGTCGGTTTTCCAGCAATTGGAGGCCGGTGACGTTCTTTTCATAGATTCCACACACGTGCTGAACGTTGACGGCGACGTGCCGTACCTCTACCTGGAAGTTCTGCCCAGCCTCAAGCCCGGTGTGACGATCCACATCCACGATGTGCCATTTCCCTACAACATCCCTTATCCGTCAAAGCTGTGGGTCTTTGGGCAAACCTGGCCAGTGTTCTGGAACGAGGCGATGGTGTTACAGGCTTTCCTGTGCTTCAACAAGCAGTTCGAGATTACCCTCTCCTTGCCTCTCATCCGGCATTTCGATGAGGCCTTCTTGAAGCAAGTTGTGCCCAATTACCAAACGGTCGAACAGAAACCGAATACATTCAGCGCCATCTGGCTGAAAAGGATCGCGTAAGCAATGGCGCATTACTTTGTTACCGGCGCGGCGGGATTCATTGGGGCGCGCGTGGCCGAATTGCTGCTCGAGCAGGGACATTCCGTCACCGGCGTGGACAACCTGAACGACGCCTATGATGTGCACATGAAGGAGTATCGCCTGCGCAAACTGCAAGCCTTGCCTGACTTCGAATTCATCCGCGCCGATATTTCCGACAAGCAAATTCTTACTCGCCACTCGCCACTCATCACTCGTCACTTCGACGCCGTGATCAATCTCGCCGCCCGCGCCGGCGTGCGCGCCAGCGTCGAAAACCCCTGGGTCTTCTTCGAGACGAACGTTCTCGGCACGTTGAATCTGCTGGAACTCTGCCGGCAGCGCGGCATCGGGAAATTTATCCTCGCTTCGACTTCCAGCATCTACGGCGCAGAGGCGCCCCTGCCCACGCCAGAAAGCGCGGACAGCGACCACCCGCTCCAACCCTACGCGGCCAGCAAGAAGGCAGCCGAGGTGCTAAGTCACAGTTATCATTCCCTCTATGGCATTGACGTGACCGTCGTTCGCTATTTCACCGTTTACGGCCCGGCGGGGCGGCCGGATATGAGCATGTTCCGCTTTGCCAAGTGGATCAGCGAGGGGCAGCCGCTGCATCTCTACGGGGACGGAGAACAGTCGCGTGGCTTCACCTACGTGGACGATATCGCCCGCGGCACCCTCGCCGCCCTCCAGCCGCTCGGTTACGAGATCATCAACCTGGGCGGGCACGAGGTGATCACAATCAACGCGCTGATCGAGATGCTCGAAGAGGTGATTGGCAAGCAAGCGCACATCGAACGGCATCCGCCCAATCCGGCCGACATGTTGGCCAACTGGGCCGATGTAAGCAAAGCGCACCGACTGCTCGGCTGGCAGCCGCAGGTCGGCTTGCGCGCGGGGGTGCAGCGGCTCGCGGACTGGTACCGCTCCGAGCGTTCCTGGGCCAAAGAGGTCGCCACCCTGTGACGGTTTTCAAAAAGGTCTCCATCATTTGGAAAGAAGATAACCTGTTGCGCCGCATTGTCCGCAACAGCAGTTTTCTCTTCGGCAGCAATGTGCTTTCCTCGGGGTTGATCTTTATCCAGGGTATCCTGGCCGTTCACCTGATTGGGGTGACCAATTGGGGCTTGATCGCCACCATCATCACCTTCGCCTCCAACATCAACCGCCTGCTTTCCTTCCGGATGAGCGAGGTGGTGGTTAAGCATCTCGGCCCGGCCCTTGCAGAAGGGAGGAAGCGGGAGGCGTCTGCCTTGGTGAAAGCTGCCGGCCTGACCGAGGCGGCCACGTCGGTCGTCGCATTCCTAATCCTGGCACTGCTTACGCCATGGGCTTCCAGGGTCTTTGCCAAGGATGCCCAGACGGCTCCCTGGTTCCTCTTCTATGGCTTGATCCTGTTGAGTAACATCGTTTACGAGACATCCACGGGCGTCTTGCAAGCCACACACCGCTTCGACCGCCTGGCGCGCATCAACCTGGTGCAAAGCGCGATCACGGCTTCGATCATTTCCGGCGCATTTTTATTGAACCGTTGGGGTGGCCAAGGCAGCACACCTTACCTGATCCAGGTAATCCTCCTGGCCTACGTTCTCGGCAAGACGTATAACGGTGTCTCGGCGGCTATTGCTGCGCTGGGCGAGCTGCAGCGCGTAATGGATACCGGCTGGCTGCGCACGCCGCTTGCGGCGCTTCCAGAAAAGCGCGCCGCGGCGGCTTTTGCCCTCAACACCAACCTGAACGGAACGGTGAATCTGTTCTTCCGCGACAACATCCCGCTCTACATGGCCGCGTTGCTTTCCACAACCGAGGTCGGCTATTTCAAGATCGCGATGACGTTCATCCTGCCCATCACCCTGATCCTCGACCCCTTCATCGCGCCGACTTACACCGAACTGGCGCGGACGATTGCTGCTGCGCAATGGGAGGTCTCCCGGCGCCTGCTCAAGCGCATCACCGCGATCACGGGCGGGGTGGTGCTGGCAATTTGGGGCCTGCTGGCGCTGACCGGCTGGTGGCTGATCCCGGCGATCTACACCGCACAAGCCCGGCCAGCTTACCCGCTGCTGCTCATCCTCCTGTTGGGATATGGTTTTGCCAGCATCTTCCAATGGAATCGCTCCCTGTTGCTCACGCTGGGCAAGTCGGGATACCCAGTGCTGGTTTCGACGCTAACCGGCATTGTCGAGATTGGGTTGATCTTCCTGCTTGTTCCGCATTATGGCTACCTGATGCTCGCTGCCATTCTGTCGGCTTACTTTATCGTCTCCATCGGCCTGATCGTAACGCGCGGCCTCCGCGAAATCCGCAATCAGCAACCCGCAATCGTAAATCGTAAATCGTAAATCCAAAATCCTCAATGAGAATCGTTTGCGTCTCCGCCTCCCAGGTGCCGTCCGATTCGGCCAACAGCATCCAGGTGATGAAGGTCTGCCAGGCTTTCGCACAACTGGGTCATGAAGTTGCCTTGCTTGTACCAAATAATCCGCAATCCGCAATGCGCAATGCGCAATTGGCAACTCACTACGGCCTGACCAGCTCTTTTCCCATCGAATGGCTACCCGCAGCGCGCCGCTTCTTCCCCTGGGTCGCTGTCCGTCGCGCCAACGCCCTCCACGCCGACCTGCTCTATGCCTGGCCGCTGCAATCTGCCGCGCTCGGGCTGCTCGCCGGCCTGCCCGCCATGCTCGAAATGCACGATTTCCCCAGCGGCGGCTTTGGGCCGCTGTGGTACCGGCTCTTTTTGAGATTGCCCGGCAAAAAGCGGCTGCTGCCCATCACCCACGCGCTGCGTCGCGAGTTGGACCGCCGCTATCAGCCGATCTTGCCGGAGAAACAGGTGGTTATCGCCCCGGATGGCGTGGACCTGGAACGTTACGCCCACCTGCCAGACGCGGAAGCCGCCCGCCGTCAATTGGGACTTGCGCCCGGCCTGACCGTCGTCTGCACCGGTCACCTCTACCTCGGCCGCGGTGCGGAGCTTTTCCTTGCTCTCGCCGCTAAGTTTCAACAGATCAACTTCCTGTGGGTCGGCGGCCGTGGGCGCGATGCGGAAGAGTGGCGCGGACGCGCTTCTGCCCTAACTAACGTCACCTTCACCGGTTTCATCCCGAATGAGAAAATCCCGCTCTACCAGGCCGCGGCCGACATCCTGCTCATGCCTTATGAGCGGACCGTCTCCACCTCCAGCGGCGGGAACACTGCCGATATTTGCAGCCCGATGAAGATGTTCGAATACATGGCTGCCGGTCGCGCCATTCTCAGCAGCGACCTGCCGGTGCTGCGTGAAGTGTTGGACGAAGGGAGCGCGGTCTTCTGCCCGCCGGAGGATGCCGGGGCTTGGGGGCAAAGCCTCCGCCAGCTCCTGACCGACCAAAAACGGCGACAGGAACTCGCTCAACGCGCTCGCGCCGAGGTGGAAAAATACTCGTGGCTGGCGCGCGCCGATCGCATCATGGAGAACTTTTGATGGCAAGATTTCCCACCCGCGCCTGGCTTGGTATCGTCGCCATTGTCGCCATCATCCAGCGCGGCCTGCTCTACTGGCTCTATCGTCCCGTAACCTATCACGATACTGCCAACTACCGCCGCCTGGCCGAAGCCATCCTGCACGGCTGGCGGGACTATGATGGCACGCGCACGCCCGGCTTTCCCCTGTTGATGGCGCTCGCCGGCCCTGATGAGCACGTCTACGCCGTGCAACTGGCGCTTGGCCTGCTGACCACGCTGCTCTTTTTCTATATCGGCTGGCGTCTCAGCGGACGCGGTTGGTTCGGCGCTCTGGCAGCCCTGGCGCACACGCTCAACCTGCAGCAGCTCTTCTTCGAGGCCGACCTGCTCACCGAGTGCCTGGCCACCTTTTTCATCGCCGCCTCGTTGGCTGCCCTAGCCTGGTTGCTCTATTCTGATCGCGAACGCCCACTCTGGCAAGTACTGCGGATGGCCCTGGCAAGCGGATTGGCGGCTGGCCTTGCCACCTCGACCCGCCCTCTATTCATCTTCCTCCCCTTGTGGGCTGCGTTCTTTCTGGTTGCAGCCTGGCGCGCGGCCGCGCCACGCGTACGTTGGGCCGCCGCGCTGGTCACTGCGCTGGCCGGCCTGGCGCTCATCGGCGGGTGGGTGAACTTCATCCACCAACGTTACGGCCCCTGGAGCCTGACAGTCATGACCGGCTACCATCTCGTCCAACACACCGGCCTCTTCTTCGAATATGTTCCAGACGAGTACGCTGCCATCCGCGATACCTTCATCCCATTTCGCGAGGCGCGCATCGTCGCGACTGGGGAGCCGGGCAATGCGATCTGGGATGCCATCCCGGCGCTCTCGCAGGTCTCCGGCTTGGGCATGGTACCGCTTTCCAACCTATTGGCCAAGATCTCCATACAACTCATTCTCCAACATCCGGGCTTATACTTAAAGAGCGTCTGGCTGGGCTGGCTGTGGTACTGGAAAGCGCCGGTCTATTGGGCGCCGGAGGTGTTCACCAACCCGGCGTTGCACCTCATCCTGAGCGGAAAGGTGGCTGCGGCGCGCGGCGTGATCGTCACAGCCAATGTCGCCTTCCTGCTTGGCTCGGCAGCGCTCGCCAGCCGCAAAGTCCGCCAAATCCTAAAGCCGGATGCCTTCAACTGGTTTGTTGCCAGCACTCTCTGGCTCACTTCTTTAATCCAGACACTGCTTGACCACGGCGATAATCCGCGCTTCTCCGTCCCCACGCAATCGGTGCTCATTCTCCTGGTGCTATGGTGGGGCATAAAGGCGGCCCATTATTTTACGAAGAGAAAACTAACCGGAGATGAACAAGTATGAAAACCTTCCGGTTTGACTTGAGATGGATCGTTCCTGCCAGCCTCGTCTTGGGCGCACTGCTTGCCCTGCTCGATGGCGGAATTTGGTGGATCGGCGGACTGGCCTACTCGTTTCTGTTGATCCTGGGACTCTCTGCCCTGGCCGCGCTCTGGCGCTCCAGCGGCGCATCGCGGACCCTGGGCTTGCTCCTGCTCCTGGCGTTCATCCTCCGTCTCGGCCTGGGCGTGGCGCTGAGCGATACATTGCCTACCGCCGGCTACCCGACCGATGTCCAGCAAGCCGGCTATGTATTCAAGGACGCCTTCACCCGCGATATGCAATCCTGGGAGCTGGCGCGTTCGGCGCATCCGCTCTGGGCAGCGTTCGAGAAATCCTACAGCGCCGACCAATACGGCGGCCTGCTGGCCTTGAGCGCGTTTACTTATCGTTACCTCAGTCCCGATGTCCATCGTCCCTGGCTGGTCGTCCTGCTCGCCGCGTTGACCGCCTCCATCGGCGTTGCCCTGGCTTGGAAGGCAGCCCGGCAGCTTTGGGGTGAGTCGCTGGCTGCCATCACGGCCTGGGTCATGGCCTTGTACCCCGAAAGTCTCTTGCTGGGCAGCTCACAAATGCGCGAGCCATTCCTGATCACGTTCATCGCCATGACCTTCTGGGGACTGGTGGATTGGCAGTTGAACCACAATCGCCGCGCCTGGCTCTGGTCTGCAGGCGGTTTGTTCGGATTGCTGCTGTTCTCGCCAGGTGTAGCGGTCTTCACCATCTTGGCGTTGGCAGGCTGGACTTGGCTGAAGGGTGAACAGAGGCGAATCACCTGGCGCGCCGCGCTGGTCGGTGTGGGAGTATTGCTCACAGCGTTGCTCTTGCTCTGGGTAGGTTTGGCGCGCGGTTCCTTTGCTGGCGCCTCGCCGTTCGAAGTCATCACCCAATGGCTACAGACATCCGCAAAATGGGATATCTATCTGCTGGCGCGCAGTTCGGGACGAGTACAGGCGCTTTTCAAACAAATGCCAGAGTCATTTCAGTTGCCATTTGTTACCGGTTATGGCCTGGCGCAGCCTGTGCTTCCGGCTGCCGTGTTCGACGAGTCGATCTGGGTCTGGAGAATCATCGGTATCTTCCGCGCCATTGGCTGGTATGCGCTCGCTCCTTTCTTGATCTATGGTCTGCTGGCAATCTGGAAATCACCCAAAAGCAGCGAGCGAAATAGTTGGTTTTGGATCTGGATTGTTGCCTGGGTCTGGATTGTCGTCTCGGCGATGCGCGCCGGCGGCGACCAATGGGATAATCCCCGCTACCGGGCGATCTTCCTACTTTGGCAAGCTGCGCTAGTTGCCAAAGCGTGGACATGGCAACGCCAGGCTCGTAATCCCTGGTTTGGGCGCATCCTGGCGATAGAGGGGGTCTTCTTACTCTTCTTTTCTGAATGGTACGTCAGTCGAACTTTCCGGATCATCGGCAGGCTGTCATTCTGGGAAATGGTCATAGCCATAGTCGTCATCGCGCTGGTTATTTTTGCTGGTGGTTGGATTTGGGACCGCTGGCGAGCGGCGCGTCGCGCTTGACAAGCAACGAGGAGCGATTACAATCCAACCTCGAAATTCGCGCGAACGAAGTGAAAATGCCAACAAAAGCCTCGGGAGCATGAAAAAGATTCTCCATCCACTCTCCTGGTCCTGGCTGGCCGGGTTATTATCCTTATTGGGGGGATGTGTATATTTCTTACAGTCCGTTAGCTATGCTCATACAATGGTCTCCATGGTGGACGAGGCTGCTTACCTGTATAAGGGAGTTTTGTTCGCGACCGGCAAGTACACACCATTTCAAGCCTATGGCCTTTGGACGAACAAAGCGCCTCTGTCGTTCTTAATCTATGGTGTTGTTCAAGCCTGGTTTGGGCCGGGGTTGCGTACGGGGCGTTACTTTGCCATCTTTTTAGGCCTTTTGATGCTGCTGGGGCTGTGGCTGGTCGTGCGCAGGGTGGGCGGACGCTGGTGGGCTGCCATTGCTGTTTGGGCAGTAGCGGTGAATCCGTGGATGGTCAAAGATTATAGTCTGGCCGGCACACAGGTGGTCATTGCTTGTATGCTCACCTGGATCATGGTGCTGGTGCTGGGGACGAAGCGTCCCTTATGGCAATTGATCCTGGCAGGGGCGCTTTCGGGGATGGCGGTCATGACGCGGCAAAACCTTGCGCCGCTGGTGCCTTTGTTGATCCTCTACATTTTCTGGCAGCATGGGGCGAGGGCGGGATGGTTTGCAACTCTGGCCTCGGCGGTAGTACTCGTCGGTTTCCATGCGCTGTATTGGCCGAACATCCTACAACTCTGGACGCCCTGGCTGCCTCGCAGCTTGACGCCATTCCTGGATCCATGGCGAGAATTGTCCGGCAGCGTCCCCACCGGCGGTGTGAGCATTAGTACCTTTGGCCGTCTATTCGCCTTCTTCCAGGGATATCGCTATCACTTTATTATGTTGGCGGGAACAACGCTCCTCTTCCTCTTCTGGGTGCGCAGGAAAAAGTGGAAAAGTGACCCTGATTTTCGTTCGGCCTTGTTTATTGCGATCCTGTTTGGTGTGCTTTGGCTGACGCATGCCATGGCATCATTGGGTGGTAATGTCTGCGTGTTCTGTTATCCCGAATACATTGCGTTTTTCAGCCCATTAGGGATCATCTTGTTGGCATTATCTTTTCGCTCGTTGGGACAGGGACATTCAGCCCTAAGAACCACCGTGCTCATACCGCTTATCATCATCGTGACGGGAGGATTGGGATACTCTGCGTACGAAGACCTCTCCCTGAAAGACACGATCGATTCTGCTCTAAAATCTCTTGTTCCGCGCATGAGGGATTTCCAATTCTTGCCAGGCAATGTTCCTGTGTGGAGAGTCTTGGGGAACAAATATGGCTGGAGTTACCTGGAGAGCTATCAGGTTTTCAGACAGTTGATTCCTACGGTTTATGGATTACTCGTTGGCATCCTTGTTATTCTGCTTTCCCTGGCGCTGTTCTATGTGCTGAAGAAGTTTTCCTCCTTCAAGCCCTCTTTCGAATTTACCGCTGCGCTTACATTTCTGCTCGCAGGTGCATTGCTTTCGCCGTCCCTGCTGCTTGGCGGCGGGCGTTTTGCCTACGCCTGTGGTGGAGATGCGCTCGCCTCATACGAGTCAACGGGCGTGCAGCTCGCGAGCCTGATGCCTTCAGGGAGCAAAGTATATTGGGACAGCGGCTCTTCGAGCACCTATGCCACAACATTGCTGCTTTATTTGCCCGGGATACAAATATTTCCCCCACAGATCAACGGGCAATTCAGTTATCATAATGGTGGAAACCCTGACGATCTGCTACGGATTGGGTTTTGGAATGAAGAACTGGCCTCCCAATGGATACAGGAAGCCGATGTGATCGTCATCAATCGGCCAGCGAATTCGCCGATCTGGGAGCGCTACGCTTCCCGGCCCGGTTATGAAATGCGCCTGATCCAACAGCCCTTGGGTAATTGTATGCAGACCAAGCTGCAAGTCATTTTGAGGAAGCCGTGAAACTGTCGCTCATTGTGCCGGTCTATAACGAGGAAGACAACCTGCCCCTCTTGTTCGCGGCCATCCAGCAGGCTCTGACGCCTTTGGCGCAAGACTGGGAAGTGGTGTTCGTGGACGACGGCAGCCAGGACGGTAGTCTTGCCGTCCTGAGAACGTTAGCCAGGCAAGACGCAGCACACGTGCGCGTTGTGGTCCTGCGGCGCAATTTCGGCCAGACAGCAGCCATCTCGGCCGGAATCGATCACGCTCAAGGAGAGATCATCATCTTGCTGGACGCGGACATGCAAAATGACCCGGCGGATATCCCCATGCTGCTGGCAAAGCTGGACGAAGGCTACGACCTGGTCAGCGGTTGGCGCAAGGAACGCAAGGATAATGCGCTTACCCGCAACCTTCCCTCCCACATCGCCAACTGGTTGATCTCGTGGGTTACGGGCGTTCACCTGCATGATTACGGCTGTACGCTCAAGGCCTATCGCCGCGATGTGTTAAGCGGCTTTCGTTTATATGGTGAGATGCACCGCTTCATCCCGGTCTACGCCCATGCTGTGGGAGCGCGCATCGCCGAAGTCCCAGTGCGCCACCACCCGCGCCGCTTTGGCAAGGCCAAGTACGGCCTGGAGCGCACTGTTAAAGTCTTGCTTGACCTGTTCACAGTCAAGTTCTTGCTCAGTTACGCCTCCAAGCCCATCTACCTCTTCGGTGGCACAGGCATTGGCCTGATGTTCGTCAGCGCGCTCGCGTTGCTTTTCTTGATGATCCGGCGTATCGCGATTGGTACCCCAGTGCTCGACTCGCCGTTCTTCTTGATGAGTGTCATGTTCTTCATCTTGGGGTTTCAATCCATGCTGATGGGATTGATTGCCGAGCTGCTGGTGCGGACGTATCACGAGTCACAGCAAAAACCCACTTACACGGTGCGGGAGATCATCCCTTGATGATCGAGAGCTTCGCGAGCCGAAATTTGAAATCCTGGCGGTTCGTCTCGCTCATATCTGCTTTACTGCCACTTCCTGCGTTGATTCAGATTATCCAGGTTGCCCAAGAGAACTTTGCCTCGGACATTCTGCGCTCGAAGTGGATGCTCCTGATTACACCTTCACTCTTCAGCAGTTTATTGGGGGCGGTGCTGTTCGCCCTTTCTTGGACTCGCCGATCGCAGCAAGCAGCCAAGCTGCAAGAACAGGCAAAAGGCACAGGTGGGTTTTCCAAGATTCTCCTTGCCGGGTTTCTCGCGGGAGTGCTGATCGTCATCGGTGTTGTACTGTTGCATCCATATTTTGGCGGTTTGATCAATCGTCTTTGGATCAAACTCCTGGCCTCATGGTGGGTCTTGTTGATTGTCGCCTCCTTGGTAAAGATTTTTTGGAAGACGTCCTCCTGGCCGATTGCCTTCACCGCGGCTGCGCTCATCGAGGGGATCTGCTACCGGTTGGTTTATTTCATTCCCGCGGTCACAACCTTCCCATTCTCGTTGGACTGGTCGGAGACCAGTCGCTATTACTACAGCTCCCTGCTTTTTGCAAAAGAGATCTATGGGAAGATCTTGCCACTTTCGATCTGGCACCCCACTCGTTACTTCCTGCAATCCATCCCTTTCTTGATTGGTAAACTTCCGTTGTGGGCGCACAGGCTTTGGCAGGTTCTGCTGTGGCTTGGGCTTACGACAACAAGCGGGGTGCTCCTCTCCCGGAGGTTGAAAGTCACGGACAAAGCACGTTTCTGGATGTTTGCAGCCTGGTTTTTTCTTTATCTATTCCAAGGGTCAGTTTATTACCACTTGCAGATATGTATACTTATCATCCTCTTGGGTGTTTCATCGAAACACCCCTGGCGGTCACTACTGGCTGTATTGGCGGCTTCCTTCTGGGCTGGGATAAGCCGCATCAACTGGTTCCCGGTGCCGGCCATGCTGGCGGCGGCGCTTTACTTCATCGAGGAACCGGTGACTTCACAGCGCAGCCTCTGGCGCTATTTGGTTATTCCGGCGCAGTGGCTGGTATTGGGTTTGTCGGTCGCGTTCCTCTCGCAAGGATGGTATGTATCATGGTCACATAACGCCGACAATCTCCTCTCCTTTGGATCAAGCCTGACATCTGACCTGCTATGGGATCGGTTGCTGCCCAATGCCACCTTTGCCCCTGGCATCATTCTCGCTATCCTCCTGGTTTCGCTGCCGTTATGGGGTGTGGTTTTTTATAGCCTGCATGGCCGGTTGAATGAATGGCATCCTGTCCGATTGGCCGGCCTGGCAGCTATCCTGTTTGTGCTGTTTGCGGGAGGATTGGTCGTCAGCGTGAAGATCGGAGGCGGCGGCGATCTGCACAATATGGATGCCTACCTTGTCCTGCTGGGTATCATCGCGAGTGTTCTTTTCTTCGAGCGGCAGCAGCCTGAAGCGCCAGCCGTCTCTTCTACGAGAGCGATGCCTCGCTGGCTGATTGTTCTCGCCCTGGCCATCCCGCTCGTTTTTTCCATTTCCGACTTTGCGCCCTTGCCCACTTATGATTACGCGCAGGCACAGCGTGATTTGTCTGTAATGAAGGATACTGTCGAACGGACTTCCCAAGCAGGCGGGGAGGTTTTGTTCATATCGCAAAGGCATTTGCTAACCTTCGGTGAGATCAATACGACACTCGTCCCAGAGTACGAATTGATTGCATTGATGGAAATGGCAATATCCCATAACTCGGAATACCTGGCTCGTTTTAACGGTGATTTGGGACGGCATCGCTTTGCCCTGATCGTTGTCGGCAAGCAACAGATATTGTTCAAAGGGAGAGACCTGTCCCTCTCGGAAGAAAACAACGCCTGGGTGGAAAGCATCACCATGCCGCTGCTCTGCGAATATCAACCGCTTCGGATACTGTCCACCGATGATATCGAATTGCTTGTCCCGCGTCAGGATAACCAGAATTGTAATCCCTAGTTTGCAATGAAAGATTTCTTCCATAGAAATCGCAAGCGCTTGCTGCAAATTGTTGGTACCCCGCTGGCAATCGGGCTGTTCATCCTGTTGTTCCACCAGCAGGGTTGGGCTGAGATCGCCAAAGGCTTACGGCAGATTTCACTCTGGGAACTTGTCGCCTCCCTGGCATTGATGGTGCTCTCGCGTTTATGCACCGTGGGTCGCTGGTACATTTTGCTGCGCTCCGCCAAGATCAATATCCGGCCATTGCGCGCCATCTCGTTGACCTTTACGAGCCTATTCGCCTCCAACTTTCTACCCACTACAATTGGCGGGGATGTGCTTCGCCTTGCAGGTATCTTGCGTTTGGGCTATGATCGCGCCGTCTGCCTGGCGTCCGTTGCGGCCGACCGGCTGATCGGCATGGCAGGCATGGTCTTTGCTCTGCCATTTGGCATACCACCTCTCTGGCAACTGATCAATAATCCAGTATCGCAAATATCAATGTTCCTCAGCGCGGACGGTTTTCCTGCGCTATGGAAAAAGGCTTGGAATTTAATCAAACGAACATTTCAGGTGTTCGTGTTCTGGCTGAACCGTCCCATCGTGTTGTTGGGGGCGCTGGCATTTTCATGGGCGAATATGCTGTTCATGTTCTTTTCGACCCTTGTTCTCGTGCGCGCATTGGGAGAACAGACATCATTTTGGCTGGTAGCCGGTATTTGGAGCATTTCTTACTTCATCACCTTGGTTCCGATCTCGATTGCCGGTTATGGCGTGCAAGAGCTTTCGTTATCATATCTTTTTTCTAACATTGGGGGGACTACGCTGGTCAATAGCCTGCTCCTGGCGCTCCTGATCAGGTTGGTTCTTCTGCTCGCCAGCTTGCCGGGAGTTGCCTTCCTGCCAACCGCACTGGCTGATATGGATGAGAATACTGGAGGAACCGTACAATGAAAGCCCCATCCGGAGAATATGCTTTGAAGGGGAATTACCACCTCGACCTGGATCAAGACTGGCCTTACCGGTTGGTTTATCTGGAAAAGATGAGAATCGTCGAGAAAATTCTCTTCCGTTTCGGCCCCACTGATAGGGTCATTGATCTGGGCTGCGGCGAAGGTGTGCTGGTGCAGAAGTATCGCCAGCATGGGTGGAATATCATTGGCTTGGATGCCAACTACGAGTCGGAATTTGTGATCCGCGGCAACCTGTTGACAACGCAATTCCCCTCGGCCTCCTTCGACTTGATCCTCTGTCTGGATGTTCTCGAGCACTTGATTTTCGCCGACCAGGAAAAGGCAGTGAAGGAAATCACCCGCATTCTACGACCAGGCGGAACGCTCATTCTCGGCCTCCCTAACTTGGCACATTTTGCCTCCCGCCTCTCTTTCCTCGTCAAAGGCAGATTGCTCAGAACATCTGGGATTGAGCGCCACCCAGGCGATAGGCCAATCGAGGAGTATCTCCGGCTGATCGCGCCATATTATTCGGTGGTTGAGCGGCATGGAATTTTCCCCACCTTCCTTTTGATATCTCTCCTCACGATTTGGAAACCCGCCAAATCTATGTTCCTGCATCGCATCTATAATCGGTTATGGGCGTACCCTAACTGGTGTTTCTTGAACCTCCTGCTGTGTGTTAGAAAAACAGACCGTTAAGATATGCGTATCTTGATTCTAATTCACGAATTCCCGCCCATCGGTGGAGGTGGCGGCCGGGTAGCGCAAGACCTCGGCCGGGTTCTGGTGGGACGCGGCCACGAGGTGACTCTATTGACCGCAGCCCTGAAAGGTCTGCCGTGCCAGGAAAGTGTGGACGGTATCCGGGTGATGCGCGTCCCATCCTTGCGGCGACAATCTTTTAAGGCTGACTTGGTCGCCATGGCAGCCTACATCGTTGCTGGATTGTGGGCCGGTTATCGTTTAATTCGCCGCTGGCGCCCCGACGTGATCCACGTTCACTTTGCCGTTCCGGCGGGGGCGCTGGCCTGGGCTTTATCACGCCTGACACGCGTCCCATATGTACTGACCACCCACCTCGGGGATGTGCCCGGCGGCGTGCCGGATAAGACAAACGGCTGGTTTCGCTGGCTGCTTCCTTTCACGCCGCCAATCTGGAAAGCGGCGCGGTATGTTACAGCCGTCAGCGAATCCACCCGCCAACTGGCTCTGCGGCATTACCCTGTAGATATTCGTGTCATCCCGAATGGGGTTGACTTGCAAAGTCTGAAACCAGAGAAGATCGCGATCCAGGACACGCCGGTCATCGTCTTCGCCGGGCGCTTCGTTCCGCAGAAGAATCCGCTACAGATCGTTGCAACATTGGCCAAATTGAAGAACTTGAATTGGTGTTGCGCCATGATCGGCGATGGCCCGCTGCGAGAGGACGTAAAACAAGCTATTGGGAAGTACGGCCTGGAAGAGCGCTTCATGCTGGTGAATGGTTGGGTGACGCCGGAGGAAGTGATTGCGCAATTCGCGAAGAGTGACATCCTGTTCATGCCATCACTCTCGGAAGGGCTGCCGGTGGTCGGTGTGCAGGCGCTGGCGATGGGATTGGCCATCGTCGCCGGGCGCGTGGGCGGCTTTGTTGATCTCGTGGAACAAGGAAAGAATGGCTTCCTCTGCGCGCCGGATGATCAAGTGGCTTTGGAAGAGGCGTTACGCACCTTGTTGGCGGATAAGAGTGCGCTCTTGGCTGCTCGTGCGGAAAGCCGCCGGTTGGCGGAGCGCTTTGACCTTTTGAAAATCGTGGATACTTACGAAGCGATCTTTCAGGAGGTGAGCCGGTGAAACGTCCGAATTTCTTTATCTCGGGCGCGCCGCGCTGTGGCACCACCGCGCTTTATACGTATCTTTCCATGCACCCGCGCATCTTCATGTCCCAGGTGAAGGAATTGCACTATTTTGCAACCGATTTCCCGGGCGTGCATAAAATTGCTTTTCGATCGATTGATGATTATTTAAAAGTGTTTTCGAAGGCGAATGAACAGCACCTGGCAGTGGGAGAGGCGTCGCCGCTTTACCTGTTTTCGCGGGTGGCTTTCCAGAACATGTATGCCTTCGACCCAACGGCGCGAGTGATCCTGTCCTTGCGCCAACCGGTGGATTTCATCGAGTCCTATCACCAGTTGAACCTGAGCCTCTTGCGCGAAGACGAAGCGGACCTGGCCACTGCCTGGGAATTACAGGAGTTACGGAGGAATGGACAGCGTATTCCCAAGAGCGCCCGCCAGCCGGAGCTGTTGCTCTATGGTGAAGTCGGCCAATTTGGCAAGTATGTCGAGAGGCTGTTTGCCATCTTCCCGAAGGAGCAGGTAAAGGTATTTCTGTTCGACGATTTCCGGGCTGATCCGCGCGCCGTTTACGAAGAGACCCTGGCTTTCCTGGATGTCCCTTCAGATGGCCGCCAGGAGTTCCCCTCGGTCAACGCCGGTTTCGAAAATCGCTCTGCGTTCCTGGCACGTCTTTTCCATCCGCCAAAGCCGATCTATCAAGCGTTCATGAAATTTATTTCCCTGTTCGGTGTGGATTTCATGAAACGTATCTCCATTGTATATAACCGCCTGGAGCGATTGAACACGGCGCGCAAACCCCGACCGGCGATGGATACGGCCTTGCGCGCACATCTGTTGACACACTTTGCGCCGGATATCGAAAAACTGGCCAAGCTCATCGGGCGCGATCTCGCGATGTGGCTGGAAGGGTAACGGCTGCCGCGCTATGAAACCTTTATCCCCACAGGCGAAGAAAACGCTGGCGAAGCTCTTGCGCTGGGGCGGGACGCTGGTCAGCACGGCCTTGTTCGTCTGGTTGATCTCCCGTCAAAAGTGGGAAATTGTGTTGGAAAAAGCCTCGGGGATTGCCCTCTGGGCGATTTTATTGGCGCTATTGCTGTATCTGTCGGCCTATGGATTCAACACCTTGCGTTGGTGCATCCTCCTGTGGACTCAACAAGTCAAGATTACCTTCTGGCAGGCCTTCCGCTTGAACTGGACGGCAAGCTTTGCTTCGAACTTCCTGCCCTCGACGATCGGGGGGGATGGATTTCGCATGTTGGCGGTTCATGCTTACAGCGGGAGGAAAAGCATTTCAATTGGCTCGGTTGCGCTCGACCGTCTGATCAACATGGCATCCATGGCCTGCCTGCTGCCCGCGCCTTTGATCGTCTTTGGGGGGTCTTTGGGGAAGTTGCTCTCTGGCGGGTTCGCGGCTGCGCCCTTCGGTTTGCAAAAGCTGTTCGAGCGATACTTTCCCAGGCTGGTGGCGGCTGCTCAAACCTGGGCATCGCGCCCGTGGGCATTCGTCTACGCCCTGCTGGCGGCCTTTCCCTCGAACCTGTTGCCGATGTCGGTGAGTTACTTGCTGGCTCACCAGCTTGGGATAAATGTTACTTTCTGGCAGATCATGGGCGTGCAGACCGTCACCTATTTTCTCTCCTTGTTGCCCATCTCGGTCAACGGCTATGGCTTGCGCGAGGTGGCCTATACCACGCTGTTCGTCACCCTCGGCGCGACTCTCGAACAGGCCTCCACCCTGGCGCTGGTGACGCGCTTTTTTATGGTGTTGACGACAATCCCCGGCGCGCTCTGGCTGTCGCGGGTGTTGACCGGTCCGGTCGAGATCGCCTGATGCGGTGAGCGCCTCTCTTGATAAAACCTCAACAACCTATGAACCTGAAATATCTTCTGCCGCGTCTGCTCCGCCATTTCCTCCCCGATGAGGCTGCCCGGTTTCTCCTCCGGCATGGGCTCATCATCCATCCCGGTCCGGAGACTTCCGACCCGCGTGCAGCTTCCGAGCGTTACTGTGCCGTTTTGGAGAAAAGCGATATCGCCCTGGCCAAAAAACGGGTGATGCTCTTTGGGTACGGCGGCAATTTCGCTGTAGGCATGGAACTCTTGCGTCAGGGGGCAGCGCATGTGGTGCTGTGCGACAAGTACGCCCCGCCAAATGACCGTCTTAATCGTACCCTTTTGCCCGCGTATAGTAAATTTCTATATGAGGGCCGAGGGCATATTCTGCCTAATCCAGAATGGATAACGCTGTTTCAGGAGGATATCCGCGCTGTTGAAGCCGAGGCTGGAATCTCGCCAGTAGATATCGTGATGAGCTCTTCTGTTTTTGAGCACCTGCCGAATGAAGACATGCAAAGTATTGTGCAATCCTTGGCCAGACTGACGAAGCCAGAAGGTATTCATATCCATTTTATTGACCTGCGCGACCACTTCTTCCGTTATCCCTTCGAGATGTTGACCTTCTCCGAGCAAGCCTGGAGGCGATGGTTGAATCCGACCAGCAACCTGAACCGCTGTCGCTTGTCGGACTATGCTCGTCTTTTCAATGAAGCTTTTCGACGGGTTCATGTTATCATTCTCGAACAGGATCTCGCTGCTTTCGAGAAGGCTCGCCCGCATATCCAACCGGCATTCCTGACCGGGAAGGCAGAGAGTGACGCCGTTACGCAGATTCTTGTTTTGGCTGTGAATCCCCTAACATGATGACATACGATTTCCAATTACACCACGGCCTTCCGTGACAAGGAAACGAAAATGAGTATCATCTTGGGAAAATTGCTTGAATTGCTGCCTCTGGTTCTCTGGGCAATCACCTGGACTCTGGGCGGTTGGCTGATTGCCGCACACGGGTTTCATCTGAGGCCCAGAGAAAGGTCGCTGATCGGTTTTGCACTCGGCATCGTGCTTGAAGCGTGGTTGGCGAACTTGCTTGGGCATTGGTTATCACTGCTTCTGGCGTTGTGGTTTTCTGCTTTCCTGGTGCTGATCTTGGGCATTGTCTTTGCCTGGCCGCTTTCGAAGAGCAAAATCCGTGAAGCCTTTCAGTTCTCTCTTCCACAATGGGTGGTCTTTGGCCTATTGGTATTGATTTTCACCGCCGTCGGGCGCGGTTTGGCGATTTTCGATGATTACCAAAACCTGCCACTCACTTCTTTGATGGCCGCCGGCGATATTCCCCCACACTTTGCCCTCGATCATCATGTTCCATTTGACTACCACTACCTTCTTCCGTGGATAGCTGCTCAAATTGTGCGCCTGGGCGCGTTATCGCCCTGGGTGGCCCAAGACTTGAGCCGTGGTATCGCACTCGCGCTGTCTTTGATGCTCGTTTATTTCTGGGCCAAACGGTTAACCGGTAATCGCTCGGTCAGCTTGTTCACAACCATGTTCGCTGCGTTGGCAGGCGGGACGCGCTGGCTGCTTTTGTTGCTGCCATCTTTCATGGCCGCTCCTCTCAATGCCAACATACACCTGCTTGGAACCGGCGCCGATAGTGGCGCCAACCTATACACCGCCCTGATCAGCAAGTGGAATATTGAGGGCGGGGGACCTGTTCCATTCCCCTTTGCGTTTGTGAACGGCATTTACAGTCCAACGGTCATGCACTGGAACGGCATGAGCGAAATCCCAATGGTCATTTTGCTGCTCCTGCTTCTCACTTACCGCCGCTGGAACGGCTGGCGTTCTATCCTAGTGACCGTCTCTTTGCTCGCCGCTCTGGCATTAGCCAATGAAATATGGTTGGTTGTTCTGTGCATCGCTTGTCTCATCATTGGCATCATCGAGATCATCCGGCGCAGAAAGTTCCACCTGCCAAAGGATTTACTGACCCTTTTGGCTGCACTGCTTGTTGCTGCCCTGATCGCGCTTGTACAAGGAGGCGTCCTGACCGGCGCGGCGCGCAACATCTTGGAAAGATTGAGTGGAACCTCGCAAAGTACTTATTATTCCTTCGGGATTACTCCCCTATGGCCTCCGGCGATCCTTTCAACACACCTGGGGTTTCTTTCGCTCGGAAACCTTTACCAGCTTTTAGTTGCTCTGTTCGAAATCGGACCGATACTGTTGGGGCTGCCGTTCATCCTGGTCTGGGGCATCAAGATGTGGAAAGCAGGGCATTGGGTTGAAACTGCCCTGATTCTCGGTGGCGTGCTTGGTCTATCCACCATGTTCATCAATTTGTCGGTCAACGAAGGGGAAACGGCCTCCGTGCGCATGTTTGGCGCGCTCTTCAGCCTGGCATCTTTTTATACTTTGCCTTTGGCGTGGGTCTGGGCGCGCCGCCGAAGAGATTGGGTGAAGCTCTCGGCAATTACACTGATCGCGATCACGATGTTGGGCGGGACAGTACTATGGGGCGTGGAAATGATTGCCGGCGCCAACCCGGTCTATTCCTATTTCCTCAACAGTCTCGATGCTCGCATGACCGCAGATTATTGGGATCGGCTCGAGCCAGGCGCGTTGGTTTTCGACTCCAAGCCGCCTCGTTCTCCGACCGTTTTCGGGCGGTTTACCGATTCCACCATAAGCTGGGGGCATCCCAAGCCGGAGTGGGAAGCGCTCGTTGCCGCGCCCGATCCAATCCAATTGCGCGCCGCCGGTTTCAGTTATGTTTATCTGGATAAAGATTATTGGGATGGCTTGGATCCTGCTTACCGGACGCTCTACCAGAATCCCTGTGTGGTGTTGGTGCAGGAATATGAGGGCATCCATGGCGCAAACGATTATCGCAAGGATTTCCGTCGCCTGCTCGACATCCGCACCTGCCACTGAACCTAGCTGGTTGCCTTGATGAAATGCCCTACCTCATACACTGCCCCGAAGAGGGGCGGTGTGCTTTTCATCTGGAGAATCCGAACCTTCTGTAGAATTTTCCCTGCCGCTTCAGCTATCTGCCGCTCGGTGGAGAAATGCGCCTTGCGGATATCGTAGCCCAGTAGACGGAACATGGCTACCATGAATGGGCGCTCCACGGGTACGCCGTAAACAACCTGGCCGCCAGGCTTGAGCACGCGCTGGATTTCCGCGAAGGCACGGACCTGTTCGTTAGGCTGCAAGTGCTCAAGAATGCTGATGAGCAGGATCGTATCGAATTCGTTATCGGCATAAGGCATGGCCAGCACATTGCCCTGCCTCAAATGCGTAGGGATGTCCTGTGCAGAAAACACTGCCTGGACGGCTTCTATGTCCGCCGTGAGGTCGAGGCCATGGATTTCGGCGTACAACTCGTGCAGGTTGAGAAAGGACAAGCCGCTGCCAAACCCCACCTCCAACACGCGCTGGCCGCCTCTGCACTCGCCAAGACACAATTCGACTCGGCGCCGGTACATTCGGCCAAAGATCGGCAGGTAATAGAAACGGATCGGATCATCCGTGTTGACGCCTCGGTAGCTGCCGCGTGGCAGCAATTTTAATTTTGTTCGTTGCTGAGACACCAAAGATTCACTCCATTCCTGCCATTTTGAAGAGGACTTTATGATCGACTTCCCCGAATATAGAGCGAACCGGCGATCTCGCGCAGGAGTGGGAGTTTCTCGAACAAGCCCCCTGTTTTCTGAACGATGTCAATGAGCGCAGGCGGGATTGCGGGGTGGAGCCAGTCCAGGGGGATGATTTCGATATTACAAAAACCAACTTTCCGCATCTGCGCTGCCAGCCTCCAACGGAAGAACGCGGTCTCATCGGGAGAATCGCCCATGCGGGCTTTGACCCAGGGGATATTCTTCTGAATCATGATCTGTGGATTGAGCATGTTCGGCTCGGCGAAGCTCATCACCCCGCCCGGCTTGAGCAGGCGATGGATGTGGCTGAGCGCCGATTCGATGTCCAGGTGATGCAGCACCGATGAGCCGATCACTGCATCGAAAGGCTCGTCGGCGCTCAAGGCCTCGAAGGGCGAACAGACGAATGTAACTGTCTCCGGCAGATGACGTTGGCGGGCGCTGGCGAGCAATTCTTCGGAAATATCCAGGGCGACAATCTGCGCGGCGCTGCGGGCAAAGTATTCCGTGAAAAGCCCTGTCCCGCAGCCGATCTCCAGCGCGCGCCTCCCCGGTTCCAGACCGGCTGCAGCCGAGATCAGCCGGGCGCGCCGCTCGGAGCGGATCTTTCCCGCAGGCGTCCCCCAACCCCAGATCTGCTCCGGGTTGCTCTCGGAGAGCTTCTTGCCATGCGCGATCTCGTGTTGTCCGCGTTGCGAAACGGGCATTTTCAGATTCCTCTTAAACAAATTTCAAGCGGATGGCTGCGAACCAAACCATTTTCAACAGCAGCCAGCCGTGTTTCCAGCGGTGGATGTTGGTCGCGCCGTATGTGCGTTCACGGTAGCGGATGGGCAGATCGAGGATCTTGAGATTGGCCTTGGCCGCGCCGAAAAGCAGATCGTAGTCGCCGAAAGGGTCGAAATCGCCGAAGTAAGCGCGTCCGGCCGCGATCCTCTTGTAATCGCTCATCCACAAGGCTTTCGTCCCACATAATGTGTCTTTAATCGGCTGCCCAAGCAGCCAGGAGAAGGCCAGGCTGAACGCCTTGTTGCCAAGAAAATTGAGCCAGCGCATGGCCTGCTGCTCCATCGGGTAAACCAGGCGCACGCCGTTGATTAACTCGCCCTTGCCGCTGACCAGGGCTTCATAGAAGCGGGGCAAGTCTTCGAGCGAGACGGTTAGATCGGCATCCAGGATCATCAGGATGTCGCCGCTGGCTTGCTCGAAACCCAAGCGCACGGCGTCGGCTTTGCCTACACCGGTTTGCTTTAACAGCTTGGCGCGCCGCTCAGGATGCTCGCGGATGGCCTTCTCGATCACGGCATACGTATCATCGCGGGAATGACCCTCAACGAAGATCAACTCCAATTCGCTCCCCATGCGTGGCAAGCGCTCGAAGATGGAGGCGATGTTACCGGCCTCGTTGCGCGCCGGAATGATGATGGACACAGAAGGCTCGCTGGCTGTGAGGACGTTTTGAGGCTGCGGGCGCGCAATCAAGAAGTTAGTCCAAGCGAGGTAGTGGAACGGCCAGCATCGCACCAAAAAGCGATTGAAGAACCAGGCCAGACCGGGGATGGGCAATGGCCATAGGATTTCCGTCCAATGATGGACGGCTTCAAAGTTTGCCAAATCGAGAAGGTCGTGGATATCTTCTGCAGTCAACCAGTTTTGTTCCAGGATACGGGTGGCTAATCCCAGCGTTTGCGCCAATCCCAGCGGTAATTCCCACAAGCGGCTGTAGAAGTTGAGGATGATACGCGTGCGCGGCGTGGATAGGCGGGCAAGTTGTTCGAAGGCCGCCTGCACATCCCAAAGGTCGTTGACGATGTCCGAGAGGATGATCACGTCGAACGTCTCCGCCACGCCGCTCAAGTCATGGGCATCCGCGTGGATGAAATGCAGCTCAGGGTGGGAAGCGGCGGCGCGTTGGATCATCTCCTGAGAAAAGTCCACGCCGACGCCCCGCGCGGGCTGCAACGCGGCCAACAGATCGCCCGTCCTGCAACCGATCTCGAGTACGCTCTGGCCGGGTGATACCAGGAATTGGTAGACCTGCGTCAGCCTGCGGTGATATGCGTTGCCCCAACCGCGCCAGGAATCCAGGCGGCGTGCAATTGCGTCCCAATGTGCAACGCGCTCTGCTCGGTAACGGAGTGCTGCGGGGTCTGGCTGGCGGGGTGAGGGAAATGATAAAGGTGGAATCATGGTGCAGGAGCTATTTTACCTTGTAATGCCAAACTCTGAAGGGCCTGCTTGAATTGCTCTTGACTTCTCCCGATCTGGAGTTATAATTCAACAATTGAATTTTGGAAATGACGATGGAAGCCTCTCTCGATACTGCCCGTGATCTTGCCTTGCTCGAAAGCATCGAACGCGATCCCGATGTGACCCAGGCCTCGCTCGCCACCCAACTGGGCGTGGCGGTCGGGACGGTCAATTGGCATATCAAGCGCTTGATTGACAAGGGTTATGTCAAGATCAAGCGCGCCGAGCGGAAGAAACTGCGATATATAATCACACCAGAGGGAATTGCCCTGCGCGCCCGCCTGACAGTGGACTTCATCGAGCAACAGTTCCACTTATACCGCCGCACACGCCAGCGTGTCTTGGAGCAGTTAGAGCAGGTGCGCGCGGCTGGTTTCGACCGCGTGCATCTGGTCGGCGAGGGGGACGTGGCTGACATCTGCAAGCTGACCTGCCTTGAGCAGCACATCGCGATTATTCCAGAGGGTAAAGAACCCACCCTTGAAGTGAGCGGCCTGAAGGTAATATTGCACATGACAGGAGAGCCAAATGACAAGTAATTTCTGGCAGGATAAAAGGTTCATCGTGACCGGCGGCGCTGGCTTCCTCGGCTCGTTCATCACCGAGAAATTGGTCCAACGCGGCGCGACGGACATCCTCATCCCACGCATCGAATACTATAACTTGGTGGACCGTGACGAGATTCGCCGCTTGCTGGACGAAGCCATGCTCCCACCCGATGCGCGCCCCGCCCACCTCAACCCATCCACACCCATCGCTCCACGCTCCACGCTCCACGCTTCACACACCACGAGTAACATCAATCCATCCAATATCATCATCCTTCATCTCGCGGCGCGCGTCGGGGGCATCGGTGCCAACCGCGCACATCCCGCCGAATTCTTCTACGACAACCTGATGATGGGCGCGGAGTTGATGCACCAGGCCTGGAAGCGCGGGGTGGGTAAATTCGTCGCACTCGGCACAGTGTGCGCCTATCCCAAGTTTACCCACGTGCCTTTCAAGGAAGATGATCTCTGGGATGGTTATCCGGAAGAGACCAACGCGCCTTATGGCTTGGCCAAGAAAATGCTGCTCGTTCAGGCGCAGGCTTATCGTGCGCAATACGGCTTCGATGCAATTTTTCTGCTGCCGGTGAACCTGTATGGCCCAGGTGACAATTTCGACCTGCAGTCCTCGCACGTTATCCCTGCCTTGATCCGTAAATGCCTGGATGCGGAAGAGCGCGGTGAAACGGCCATCGATGTCTGGGGAAATGGCTCGCCGACGCGCGAATTCCTGTATGTGGAAGACGCCGCCGAGGGCATCCTGTTGGCCACCGAGAAGTATGATAGTCCCGAACCGGTCAACCTGGGATCGGGCTTCGAGATTTCCATAAAAGAGCTGGCCGAGTTGATTGCCCGCCTGAGCGGCTTTTCCGGCAAGCTGGTTTGGGATACCAGCAAGCCCAATGGCCAGCCGCGCCGCGGCCTGGACGTGAGCCGCGCCGAAAAAGCCTTTGGTTTCCGCGCCAAGACCACCTTCGATGAAGGTCTGCGCCGCACGATCGAATGGTACAAACAGAAACGCAGGAAATAAAGTGATGATCCAAAAGGCTATGGACCGGAACGAGCCGGATACCCTCGTCATCCGCGCTTCAAAGGGTTGGGCGGCGCTCAACCTGCGCGACCTGTGGAAGTACCGTGAGTTGCTGTACTTCCTGGTCTGGCGCGATGTCAAGGTACGCTATAAGCAAGCCATCCTGGGGATCCTATGGGCTGTGCTCGTGCCAGTGGTCAACATTGTGGTCTTCTCGTTCGTTTTTGGTATCCTGTTCCACCAGAACCAGACGGTCCCCAACTACCCGCTACTGGCAGCCACTGGGCAACTGCCATGGGGCTTGTTCGCCGGGGCGCTCGGTCGCTGTAGCCTGAGCCTGGTGGGCAGCTCGAACCTGATCACCAAGGTCTATTTCCCCCGCCTGGCCATCCCGATCGCGTCCGTGCTCTCGGGGCTGGTGGATTTCGGCATCGCGTTCCTGATCGTCATGGGGTTCATGGTTTATTACCATACTCCCCTGACGTGGAACCTGCTGTGGCTGATTCCTCTGACACTGATGGTGCTGCTGACCTCACTGGCGGTGGGGCTCTGGCTGGCGGCGCTGAACGTGCGCTACCGCGACGTGCAGCACATTGTTCCATTTCTGATCCAAATCTGGATGTATGCTTCTCCGGTGGCGTATTCCACCAGTCTGGTGATGGGAAAAACCCGCCTCATCTACGGTCTGAACCCGATGGCGGGCGTCATCCAGGGCTTTCGCTGGGCATTGATCAATGGAGATCCGCCGGGAGAATTGTTCATCATTTCCATCGTCATGGTGCTTATCCTGCTCATCAGCGGCCTGTTCTACTTCCGCCGGATGGAACGAACCTTTGCGGACATGATCTAACTATGCCTCTTGCCATTCATGTTGAAGCCCTGGGCAAGCGCTATCGGATCGGTCTTGCCCCCCAACGTTACCAGACCCTGGGCGAGAACATCACTCGATTCTTCTCTGCACCGCTGCGCACCATCCGGAGCGGGCGAGCTCCAGTCCTGGATGGGGTGGACACGATCTGGGCGCTGCGCGATATATCCTTCACGGTCAAAGAGGGGGAGGTTCTGGGGATTATCGGCCGCAACGGAGCCGGGAAAAGCACTTTACTCAGGCTGCTCTCGCGCATCACCGAGCCGACCGAGGGAACCCTGACGATCCGCGGCCGGGTGGGCTCCTTGCTGGAGGTAGGCACAGGTTTTCATCCCGAGCTCACGGGACGGGAGAACATCTTCCTGAACGGCGCCATACTGGGCATGAAGCGGCGGGAGATTGAGCGTAAGTTCGATGAGATTGTCGCCTTCTCAGAAGTGGAACAGTTCATTGACACACCGGTCAAACGCTACTCTTCTGGCATGTACCTGCGCCTGGCCTTTGCCGTGGCCGCCCACCTCGAACCAGAAATCCTGGTAGTGGACGAAGTGCTGGCTGTGGGCGACGCCGAGTTCCAGCGCAAGTGCCTGGGCAAGATGGGTGACGTGGCCCAGCAGGGGCGCACGGTATTGTTCGTCAGCCACAATATGTCGGCCATCCTTCGCCTGACCCAAGAGACCATCGTCATTGATAAAGGTAAGCTGGTGCTGCGCGCTTCCTCCAGCGAGGCAGTGGACTACTATCTCTCTGCCGGACACGCCAAGGCGGGTGAACGATTCTGGGATCTGGACGAGGTGCCAAGCTCCGCAGCGCCCTTCCGCCCGATCGCGTTACGCCTGCGCGACAGCCGCGGCCAGGTCGTGGATACGATCCGCTCCACCGAGCCTTGCACGATAGAGATGGAATACAGTCTTGGCGCGCCGTTGACTGGTTTGCGCGTGGGCTTCTACCTGAACACTACGCGCGGCGAGGCGGTCTTCACCTCGTTTGACACCGACGACCCGGCGCTGTTCGAGCGGCATACCAGCCGCGTGGCCGGTCATTATTTCAGCAAGTGTTGCATTCCTCCCGACACGCTCAATCAGGGACGCTATTCGCTGGGCGTTAACGCCAGCTCATATCGCATCCGCCGTTACTTCGAAGATGAGCAGGCGCTCGATTTCAACGTGGACGTTGCCGGAGCGCCGGGGATGCAGTGGCCGGAGCCGCGCCAAGGCGTTGTCCGCCCGCGCCTGGAATGGAAGATCGAGGTTGCTTCGTGATGGCTGGGAAAGCCTCGCTCAAGAGATTGGTGCACCATTTGCCCGTGAGCACGGAAACCCTTGCGCTGCTGGGGCTGAAGCCTCGCCTCCGCACGAGACGTTATAACCTCAGTTATCTGCGCAAGATACTACCTCAAGCCTGCGAACAGATACGACCTTTCGCGAATGCTGCTCAACCTGGCAAGCGGGTGCTCATTTTTTCGACTTTACATTATTGGATTCGACACTCAACCATCCTGGGATTAGCACTGGCCGGGCTGGGATATCAGGTCACCCTCGTTTACTTGCCCATGCCTGACTGGCGTAGACGGTTCAACAAATTCGAAAATATTCGGCACGCGATAAGTACCCGCAAGACGCTTGAGCCAGCCAAAGCACTGATGGAGTTCGTAAACCTTTTTAATGTGAAGCCAGAAAAAAAGCTGCCCCCCGAATTAGGGGAGGCGGTTGACTCGATATCGCTTCACGACACACAATATACCTTCGAAAGCGAAGAGGTGGATTTGAAATCTGATTTTTATCGCCTGCGCCAAGAGAGTAATAACCGCGCCGCCTGCGCACTGCTGGCGTGGTTGCGTTCCAATCCTATGGATGTAGCCCTCATTCCGAATGGCGCAAACGTAGAATTCGGCGCGGCTTACCACACAACACGCTACCTGGGTATTCCGACTGTCACCTATGAGTTCAGCGAGGATCGAGGCCAGATTTGGCTGGCACAGGATGAGGAAGTTGTACGCCAAAATACGGATCTACTCTGGCAGGCACGCGCTCATTTACCATTGACCGCCGAACAACGCCGGGAAATCGAAGATTTGGAAAGCGCCAGGCGCGGGGCGCGCACTTTTGGCCTCTCCGACCGCCTTTGGCAAGATGTCCCCGCCGGGAGCGTCGAGCAGACGCGCGCTGCACTCGGGTTGGACAATCGCCCTGTCGTTCTGCTGGCTACCAACGTGATCGGCGATAGTTTGACCTTGGAGCGCAACATTTTTAGCAACAGCATGAGCGAGTGGATCACACGCACTGTCCGCTACTTTACCAGCCGCACAGACGTTCAACTGGTAATCCGGATTCACCCCGGAGAAAGATATTCAAAAGGATTTTCGGCAATTGAGATTATCAACAAGGTCGAGAAGCAATTACCAGAAAATATCCACGTGGTCGGGCCTCTGGAAAAAGTCAACACCTATGATGTTATGAGACTCACGGCTCTGGGATTGGTCTATACCACCACCACCGGTCTGGAAATGGCGATGGATGGGATCCCGGTCGTCATTGCTGGAGAAACACACTATCGAAAACGCGGCTTTACGTTCGATCCAAATACATGGGATGAATACTTCGAAATTCTCGACCGCGTTCTTGCCAATCCGGCCCGGCCTCGTTTGACAGACGATCAAATTGACATGGCCTGGAATTATGCGTATCGTTTCTTCTTTGAATACCCTCGTCCGTTCCCGTGGCGAGTAGTTCAATTTTGGAAAGACTATGAGGTCTGGCCCATGGCGCGCGTGTTCAGTGATGAAGGACAGGCGCAATTCGGTGATACTTTCCGTTATCTGGCCGGAGAACCTTTGGATTGGTCGAGGAACTAACATTTTGGAGTTTGAACTGGAGGTAGAACGTGGACTTTAGCCAATTACGTGATTCCCCAATCTTCATTTGTGGGCATCCGAAATCCGGTACAACACTGGTACGGGCAATTTTGGATTCCCATCCCCAATTGGTCGTTTATCCAGATGAAACTTTTTTCTTCCAGGGCTTTACTACGAATGTAGCCAATCGCACCCCTGATATGAAATTGTCCCTGGGGCAACGATATCTGCTGCACTTTTTCGAGGCAGAAGGCGAGACCCCGGAACAACGATTTACCACCTATGCTCGAACATGTGAAGCAATGCGCGTGATAATCGAAAATAATGGCTGTAGACATGATGGCGATCTTCTCAGTGCTGCCATTCTTGCGTATGGACAGAACCATGGTTTTCTGACGCCAGAGAGCCGCTATTGGGTCGAAAAAACTCCTTATAATGAGTTTTTTGCCGATGATATATACGCGCTGTGGCCTGAGGCGCGTTGCATCCATATCGTGCGCGATCCGCGGGATAATTTCACTACGTACTATAAAAAACATCCTGACTTGGCAGTTGAGCGGTTTGCATTGGGCTGGAATGCCAGCCTGAAAGCTGGCCTGCGCAATCTGAAGCGTTACGGCTCACAACGCTATCTCATTCTCCGTTATGAAGATTTAACCCAAGACCCAGAGAAACAGCTCTCGCTAATTGTGAATTTCTTGGGTATCCGTGACGACAAGAGTTTACGCCTCCCCTCACGTGCCGGAGTGGTGTGGCAAGGCAACTCGATGTTCGGAGATAAATTCACTGGCATTAGCAATAAGCCGTTGGATAGATGGAAACAGAATTTATCGCCAAAGGATGAGTATGTGATTGAGACGCTGAGCGGCTCGCTAATGAAGAAACAGGGATATCCCTATCAAGGAAAGTTAGCCTTAGGACAATATCTTCATACTATTTATTGGATGATCAAACAGGCACGTGAGATACCTCGTGTGGTTACGAAAGCATTGAAAAGAAACTTTGGCATGTTCCCGCAATAGCTTTTTTTGGATTTCGGAGGAAGAAAATGATTTTTCACGACCCCGACATGGATTGGGCAAAGTTTCGCAAGGAGCCTCGACTGGTTTTGTATTGGTATTATCATCGCCTTACCGGTTATTGGAGAGGAAGTCCATCTTTCATCATTATCGGTGTACAGAAGGGGGGAACTACATCGCTGTTTAATTATCTGGTGCAACATCCAGATGTCAAACAACCTTTTCGGAAGGAGATCAAATACTTCGATTGCAATTACACCGAAGGATTTTCCTGGTACCGGGCTAATTTCCCGCCGAAGATGAAGTTGAGAGATGGATTAATCACCGGGGAGGCCAGCCCCCATTACTTTCCTCACCCGTTGGCGGCAGAGCGCATTGCCCAGAAATTTCCGACTATCAAATTGATCGTGCTGCTACGCAACCCGGTGGATAGAGCCTATTCCCATTACCAGCATATGGTTCGTGGGGGGAACGAAACGCTTTCCTTCGAGCAGGCGATCGAAGCGGAACCGGCGCGTCTGGAAGGCGAGGAAGAAAGAATCATCGCGGATGTGCATTACCCCCTCCACAACTACATGAATTACACGTACTTGACACTCGGCATGTACCGCAAATACTTCCAACACTGGTTCAAAGTATTTCCAAGAGAGCAGCTCCTGATCCTTAAAAGCGAGGACCTATACTCGCATCCTTCAGAAACATATAAAGAGACATTGAACTTCTTGGGGCTGCGCGCTTGGGAACCCGAGGGCTTTCCGATTTTCAACAAACAAGGACAATATGACACCATGTACCCTGCGACGCGCAAAAAACTTGTCGAATTCTTCGAGCCTCATAACAAACAACTCTATGCCTTTCTCGGCAGGGATTTCGGATGGGACAAATGACCACAAACTGGAAAGATAAAGTCGTTCTTATTACCGGCGGTACCGGCTCTTTCGGCAAGAAGTTCGTCGATATCATGCTGAAAGAATTCCGCCCGAAGAAGCTGATCATTTACAGCCGCGACGAGCTGAAGCAGCACGAGATGCGCGCAGGAGGTTTCGATCACCCCTCGCTGCGTTACTTCATCGGGGATGTGCGCGACCAGGAACGCCTGCGGCGCGCCATGCATGGCGTGAACATTGTCGTCCATGCTGCCGCGCTCAAGCAGGTGCCGGCCTGCGAGTACAACCCGATGGAGGCCATCAAGACCAACATCATGGGTACCAGCAACGTCATCGAAGCTGCACTGGATGCCGGCGTCGAAAAGGTGATGGCGCTCAGCACCGACAAGGCCGTCAACCCGGTCAACCTCTACGGCGCCACCAAGCTGGCTGCCGAAAAGCTGGTGGTGCAGAGCAATGCCTACGCTGCGGGTACTGCCACACGCTACGCCTGCGTCCGCTACGGGAACGTGGTCGGTAGCCGTGGCAGCGTGGTGCCTGTCTTCCTCCAGCAACGGGCAAGCGGCAAGCTGACCATCACCGATGAACGCATGACCCGCTTCTGGCTCTCGCTGGAACAGGGCGTCCACTTTGTCATCCGCTGTATCGAGCAGATGCACGGAGGCGAGGTCTTCGTGCCGAAGATCCCCAGCATGAAGGTGAGCGAGCTGGCGCGCGCCATCGCGCCGCAGGCAAAGGTCGAGATCATCGGCATCCGCCCCGGCGAGAAATTGCACGAGGTGCTCATCTCCGAGGACGAAGCACGCACCGCGGTCGAGCTGGATGACATGTTCATCGTCCTGCCAGCCGAGAGGATGTGGTTTGTTTACGACTGGAAATCGCGCGGCAAAGCCGTGCCGGATGGTTTCCGCTATGCTTCCGATACCAATTCCCAATGGCTCGACCTCGCCGGTATTCGCCAGTTCGTCGCGCCGTTTGAAGAAGCGTATGCCAATGGTCAGTGATCAGTGAACAGTAATCAGTGTTCAGTGTCCAGTATTCAGTAGTCAGTGAGAGATAGATGGCGCGATTGTTGATTACCGGCGCAAGCGGGCTGTTGGGGCTGAATTTGGCTTTGGCCACGCATGAACAGCATACCGTCGTCGGCGTGGATCGCTGCAAGCTGGGCGGCGTCCCCTTCGAGTTGATCTGCACCGACTTGCTGGAGGCTGGAGCGATAGACTACATCCTCGACACGGCGCGACCTGATTGGCTGATCCATTGCGCCGCGCTGGCGGACGTGGATGCCTGCGAGGCCGATCCAAGCCTGGCGCGCCGCCTGAACGCTTCTCTCCCCGGTGACCTGGCCTCCGCCTGCGCCAAGCGCGGCATTCGTCTTGTCCACCTTTCCACCGATGCGGTCTTTGATGGAACCAAGGACGGCATCTATACTGAGAGTGATGCGCCCAACCCGCTTGGCGTCTACGCGCAAAGCAAGCTGATTGGCGAGCAGAACGTCCTGGCAGCCAACCCAGCGGCGGTCATCGCCCGCGTCAATTTCTTCGGCTGGAGCCTGAGTGGCAAACGTTCCATCTCGGAATTCTTTTTCAACGGTTTAAGCGCGGGCAGGAAGTGCAATGGCTTTACCGACATCTGGTTTTGCCCGCTGTTCGTCGGCGACTTGGGCGCGACGCTGCTGAGGATGCTTGAAAAAGGTTGTTCGGGACTGTATCACGTTGTCGGGTCCAGCGCGCTGACGAAGTTTGAGTTCGGCGTCCGCCTGGCGCGGCAGTTTGGCTTCGATGAGAAGCTGGTCATCCCCATCTCCGTCGAAGAATCCGGGCTGAAGGCGCGCCGTTCCCACAACCTGCGGCTCTCCATCCACAAGTTATCCACCGCGCTGGGTGAAGAGATCCCCGGCGTTTCCACCGGTTTGCAGAAGTTTTATACACAGTTCACACAAGGTTATCCACAGAAAATGCGGAGTTATCAACAGGTAGAGATCAGAGAATAGAGAATAGGGAGCAGTCGCTGCCAAAGGGAACTACTCTCTACTCACTTCTCTCTGCTCACCGGAGGTCACATGGATATCAAAATCGGCAACCGCCTCATCGGCTTCAATCACCCCACCTACTTCATCGCTGACATCGCCGCCAACCACGATGGCAGCTTGGAGCGAGCGAAGATGTTGATCCACCTCGCCAAGAAAGCCGGCGCTGAGGCGGCCAAGTTCCAGAATTTCGACGCCCCCAAGATCGTTTCGGATTACGGCTTCTCGCACATGAATGCCCAGGTCTCGCACCAGGCCAAGTGGAAGAAATCGGTGGTCGAAGTCTACCGCGCCGCCTCCATCCCCTTCGAGTGGACACTGACTCTGAAAGAGGAATGTGACAAGGTTGGGATGGATTATTTCTCCGCGCCCTACGATTTCGAGGCCATTGATCACCTCGACCCCTATGTGCAAATGTACAAGGCCGGCTCCGGTGAAATTGACTGGATCGAGGCCCTGGAGCGCATGGCCGCGAAAGGCAAGCCGTTCTTCGTTGCCACCGGCGCGGCGACCATCGGCGAGGTGCAGCGCGCCGTCCATGCCATCTTGAAGATCAACAAGCAGCTTGTGCTGATGCAGTGCAATACCAACTACACCGCCAGTCCCGATAACTACGATCACCTGCACCTGAATGTGCTGCGCACTTACGCCACGATGTTCCCGGATGCGATCCTGGGACTCTCCGACCATACCCATGCCCTTGCTCCTGTTCTCGGCGCGGTGACGCTGGGAGCGCGCGTCATCGAGCGGCACTTCACCGACAGCAACGACCGCGAAGGTCCCGACCACAAGTTCGCCATGAACCCGCAGAATTGGGCCAAGATGGTCGAGGAGACGCGCTTGCTGGAGCGCGCCTTCGGCTCGCCAGATAAATTCATCGCCGGCAACGAGCAAGATACCCAGGTGGTGCAACGTCGCTGCCTGCGCGCGGCGCGCGCGATCACGGCTGGCGAAGTGTTCACCCGCGAGATGATCGACGTTCTGCGTCCCGCCACGCCGGGCGCGATCAAACCGAACGAAATCCAAGATGTAATCGGAACGAAGGCATTGATTGATATGCCAAAAGGCAAGGAATTGAGATGGGTTGATCTGGGCTTGTGAGTTCCACGGTTCAAGTTTCATGTTCCAAGTTGTATTGGATCGAGTCTGGTCGCGTAGTTTGGATAGGAGGAAGAAATGACTGCTGTTACAAGATTCGAAGATTTGATCGCTTGGCAGGAAGCGCGGAAGTTGGTACAGATGGCGTATGAAGTTACTTCTAAAGGATCGTTTGCGAAGGATTTCGAGATGCGTGATCAATTCCGGGCGGCAGCCCTTTCCGCAATGACAAATATCGCTGAAGGCTTCGATAACGAATCCTCCACCGAGTTTGCCCGCTTCCTCGGTATGGCTCGCCGCTCTGCTGTGGAAGTCCAATCTTTGTGCTACGCCGCGCTGGATGTAAAACACCTCACAGAGGATAGCTTCCAATCTTGCTATGATCAAGCTAAAAAGGCAAAAGCCATCATCGGAGGCTTGAAACAGGCTGTCCTGAAAACCCCTCACCGTCCCGCCAAGCCCTCAACCGCCAAATGAACTTGGAACATGGAACTTGAAACTTGGAACGTGGAACTTTGAAAATCATTTATTTCTCCCTCGATTACACCCCTCACGACCACCGGTTCCTTTCAGCATTAGCTGAAACCGAACATCAAGTGTATTACGTCCGCCTCCAGCGCAGGCCGAGGCAGACCGAAGATAGACCTGTACCTTCAAAAATCGAACAAGTGATTTGGGTGGGTGGACAAAAGCCTTTCGCGTGGAAAGACCTGCCGCGCCTGGCTTTCGACTTTCGACGTCTGACGCGCCAGATCAAGCCCGACCTGATCCACGCCGGGCCGATCCAGACCTGCGGCCTGATCGCGGCATGGTCGGGTTTCCGCCCGCGCCTGAGCATGTCCTGGGGCTACGACCTGCTGCAAGACGCCGATCGTAACTGGAGACTGAAACGCATCACGCAATACGTATTACGCAACACAGACTTCTTCACCTGCGATTGTGAGACCACCCGCCAGAAAGCCATTGCCTATGGCGTGAACCCCAGCCATACCACCGTCTTTCCCTGGGGCGTGGATTTACAACGCTTCACGCCACCCGTCCCCCGTCCCCCGTCACCCTTCACCGTCTTATGCACCCGCTCCTGGGAACCCCTCTACGGCGTGGATGTCGTCGCAAAGGCTTTCGTCAAAGCGGCCAAACAGCGCCCCGAGATCCAACTATTGCTGCTCGGCGGCGGTTCACAGGGCAACCTGCTGAGGCAAATTCTCACTAATGGTGGCATGATGGAGCGCGTCACCTTTGGTGGGCAGGTTAGCCAAAACGAACTGCCGCGCTATTACCAGATGGCCGATCTCTACGTCAGTGCATCGCACGTGGATGGCTCATCCGTCTCGCTGATGGAAGCCCTGGCTTGCGGCCTGCCATCCCTGGTCTCGGACATCCCTGCCAACCGGGAGTGGGTGACCGATGGCGCTAATGGCTGGCTCTTTCCGGATGGCGATGCCGACGCCCTGGCTGCTACCATCTTGCACGCGGTTGATGAACGCAAGAAATTAACCAACGTAGGTCGCGCGGCGCGCCAAACGGCCGAAGAGAAGGCCAATTGGAAGAAGAATTTTCAGAAATTGCTACTGGCCTATGAGATGACATTGAAAGTTGTCCAACGGTAACCACTCGCAACTTGTAACTTGTACCCTGTAACCTGTAACCATGAAACCCCGAACCATCGCCATCATTCAAGCCCGCATGGGCGCCACCCGTCTGCCGGGCAAAGTCCTGTGTGACATTGCCGGGCAACCGATGCTCGTACGCGTGGTGGAGCGGGTGCGGCGCGCCAACCTGCTGGACGGCTTCATTGTGGCGACCACGACCGAGGTCCAGGACGTGGCAATAGCCGAGCTATGTCAGGGGCGCGGCTATCCTTGCTTCCGCGGCAGCCATCATGATGTCCTCGACCGCTACTACAGGGCAGCGCGCCAGATGAGTGCGGAAGTCGTCGTCCGCATCACCGCCGATTGCCCGGTCATTGATCCGCAATTGATCGATGAAACAGTTCAACTTGTCAAATCGTCAATCGTAAATCGTAAATCAGAAAATGACTTTGCAGCCAACCGCCTGCCCCCACCGTGGGTTCGCACCTACCCCATCGGCCTGGATGTGGAGGTCTGCACCTTCGCCGCGCTGGAGAAGGCTTGGAAAGAAGCGGTCGAGCCATATCAGCGCGAGCATGTGCTGTCCTACCTCTACGAAGGCGTTGTTTTCGAGACAGAGAGTCACTCACTGAATACTGTTCACTGCATACTGAAAACTGGCTCTACCCCACGCGGCTTCCATGTCGCTTTGCTTGACCACGACCCCGACTACGGCGCGCAGCGCTGGACAGTGGATACGCCCGAGGATTTGGAGCTTATCCGCCAGGTGTATGGTCGCTTCGGTGGCCGCGATGACTTTGGCTGGCAGGAGATATTGGCTCTTTTTGAGCGCGAGCCGGAGCTTGCCAAACTCAATGCTAGAATACAAGCCAAAAGCTTGAAAGACAAATAAAACATGGAAAGGAAAAGAGAAACAAATGTCCAAAACTAAAGTGCTCGTCACTGGTGCAGGTGGCTTTATCGGCCATCATCTTGTCACTTTCTTGAAGAATAAGGGTTATTGGGTGCGCGGCGCGGATCTCAAATATCCCGAATACAGCAAAGTGGATGCCGACGAGTTCGAGTTGCTCGACCTGCGCCGCTGGGATAACTGCCTGCAAGCCACGCGCGGCATTGATGATGTCTATGGCCTCGCTGCCGATATGGGCGGAATGGGTTTCATCTCGTCGCACCATTCCGAAATCCTGCACAACAACTCACTGATCAACACGCACACGTTGGAGGCTGCGCGCATCAACGGCGTAAAGCGGTATTTCTACACCTCGTCAGCCTGCATCTACCCCGAATACAAGCAGACGGATGCGAATGTCACGCCGCTGAAAGAAGAAGATGCCTACCCGGCCCAACCCCAGGATGCTTATGGATGGGAAAAGCTGGTGATGGAACGGCTGTGCAACCATTACCGCCAGGACTATGGACTGGAGACGCGCATCGTCCGCTTCCACAACATGTTTGGCGTGGAGGGAACCTGGGACGGAGGCCGCGAAAAAGCCCCGGCTGCCCTCAGCCGCAAGGTCGCCGTCGCCAAGCTGACCGGCAATCACGAGATCGAGATGTGGGGCGATGGCGAGCAGACGCGTTCTTTCTGCTACATTGACGACTGCATCGAAGGCATCTACCGCCTGATGCGCTCGGACTATCATTTCCCGCTCAACCTGGGGCAGGATCGCCTGGTGACGATCAACGAACTGGCGTATATGATCGCCAAGATCGCCGGCATCGAGATCAGCATCAAGCACATCGCCGGGCCGCAGGGCGTGCGCGGGCGCAACTCTGATAATTCCAAACTGCGCGAAGTATTGAAGTGGGAGCCGCAAATCTCGCTCGAAGACGGCCTGAAGCGCACCTATACCTGGATTGAGCAACAGGTTTCGAAAAAGCTTGGCCTATGAGCTTTTTGACCATCTTTTCGGCGCCCAAGCCTTTCACCAACCCGCATATCAACGTCATCCAACATAACGCCATCCAATCCTGGACGCGGCTGGCGGATACCTCGGTCGTGCTGGTCGGGGACGAAGCCGGCATCGGCGAAGCCGCACAGGAATTCGGCGCCAAGCACGTGCCGGAAGTAGCGCGCGATGAGAAGGGCGTTCCGACGGTGCGCTCCGTGATGGCGCAGGGTCACGCCCTTAGCGACAGCCCGGTGCTATGCTACGCCAATGCGGACATGATCTTGATGTCTGATCTCCTGCGTGCCGCCCACCAGGTCACAGCACAGGTGAGGGACTTTCTCATGGTTGGCCAACGCTGGGATTTGAATATACCTGAACCGTTGGATTTCTCCGCCGGCTGGGAAGAACGCCTGCGCGCCGAGGTTGCCCGGCGCGGCAAGTTCTATAACCCCTGGGGCATCGACTACTTCGTCTTTCCTCGCCATCTCTACACCGAGGTGCCCAATTTCACCATCGGTCGCCCCGCCTGGGATAACTGGATGGTTTATCACGCCTTGAGCACTTGGAAACTAGCGCTGGATGCAACGCGCTCCGTGCTGGTCGTTCACCAGACCCACGATTATTATCATTTGCCGGGGAACAGGCCTCCCTACGGCTCGGAGGTCGCCAAATCCAACCTGGCCAAAGCAGGTGGCAGGAAGAACGTCCGCCATATCATGGACGCCAATAAAGAGTTGATCGATGGAAAGATCTGCCCGCCGCGTTCCCGCTTCGTGCGTCTCCTCCGCCTGCTGGAGCGCAGCCTGCTCACCGAGGAAGAGGCCGGCTGGCGCTGGAGATTGGCGATCGTGCTAAGCAATTGGCAACGCCCACTGGCCACCAGGCCCAGGAGATAATCATGCGCGTTGGACACAACCCCGCCTTGTTCATCGAGCAGGTAGCCCAACCAGCCGAGATCACAGTAACCGTGGTCAACTGCATCCCGCTCTTGAGCGGGTACCACGAGCAGAGTTTGGCGGTGCTGGAGGCGGCGCTGGAGAGCCTGCACGCCACGCGGGAGGCCGCGCATCCCTATGATGTGATGGTCTTCGATAATCATTCCTGCGCGGAAGTGCGCGCTTACCTGCAAGAAGCCAACAAACAGGGCAAGATCCAGTACCTGGTGCTTTCGGATACGAACATCGGCAAGATCGGCGCATGGAACTATATGTTCGGCGCGGCAGCAGGAAAATACATCGTCTTTGCCGATGGCGACGTGGCCTTTCGCCCGGGCTGGCTTTCGGCCTCGCTGGCGCTCTTCGATGCGTTCCCCAACGTGGGCATGGTTTCCGCCCGACCGCTGCGCTCACCGATGGAGTATTCCACCGCCACGTTGGAATGGGCCAGGCAGGCCGGCGTGTTGGAAGAAGGCCGTTTCCTAGATTGGGAAACCTTCTGGGAGCATGTGGAAAGCCTGGGACGAGATGAGGCCGACATGCGCCGGGAATACGAGACCGGCAGCGAATACCGCCTGACTTTCGGCGGGCAGAAGGCATTCATCGGCGCGGTACATTTCCAGTTCATGGCGCGGCGGGAGGTTCTGCAAAAGGTCATTCCACTGCCCTCAGCGCAACCGATGCGCGGCGAACGCGCCCTGGACGTTGCCATCAATGGAATGGGACTGCTGCGCCTGACAACCGAAAAACCGCTCGTCCGCCACCTGGGCAACGTGCTGCCCCCTGCCGAACGGCTACCCGCTCCCGCGCCCCAGCGCAAATCCCTGCTGAAACGGCTGATCCACTTACCGGGTATCCGCCACTTCCTGCTGTGGTTGCAAAACCAGATCTTCCGTCTTTATTTCTCGAATGTGGATTGACTTGCTGAAAAGGAAAAAATGACCAAACGCGTTTTCATCATTGCTGACCACGGACTGGCAATTGTCTACTTCCTCCAGTCCGACATTCTCTCTACTCTCTTGAACGCTGGGGTGGAAGTTGTCCTTTTCTCCGACGACGAAGCCCGCCCGGCGATCGAAAAACGCTTTGGCCAACCCGGCTTGACCATCGAAGGCTTGCGCGTTGACCGCTGCAAGAAGTACTCCGAAACCAAGCTCCCTTTCATCCAGCGCTGGCTGCACCTGTTTCGATTCGTGGGAGGTTCAAAGCGTGTCAATGCGACTTCCATGGATGGCAACTATCACCTGGCAGAAACAGGCATTCTCGGGCGCGGACGGGTGGTTCTGCCTTTTATGCGGCTGATCATTTGGCTTATGCGCCGCTCTCGCTTCGTGCGCGACATCATTGTGCGCGCCCAGAACTACTTCACGCCGGACATCTACCCTGACCTGTTCGACCGTTACCAACCGGACCTGGTGATCGCCAGCACTCCCGGCTGGCGCTTGGACCGCTATCTCCTGCGTGAAGCTGCCAAGCGTCACATTCCGACTGCCGCCTCCATCGTCGGTTGGGATAACCCCTCCAGCTACCGCCTTTCTGGCGCGCCGGTGGACCATGTAACCTGCTGGTCCGAAATACAGAAGGAAGAACTTGTCCTTGGGGCGGACTGGGAAGCAGAAAGGGTGCATATCGGCGGAATCCCCTCCTATGACGGTTATTTCAAGCGCAGTTGGATCATTCCGCGTGAGCAATACTTTCGCCAGCATGGCCTCGACCCCAAGCGCAAATTACTTTCCTACGCGTGTAGTTTCGAGACCTTCCACCCCAATTTCCCCAATATCGCCGCGATCGTGGACCTGGTCAATGGGGAAAAACTGGCTGAACCCTGTCAACTGCTCATCCGTCTACACCCCAATCACTTTATCAAGGGCTCGCGTTTCGAAGGTGAAGGCAATTCTGTGCGCGAGTTCGTCAAGGGAATGCCACACATCCATGTCGTAGAACCTGTTTCGCTTGGAGGGGGCTTGGGGCACTACTCTGGCGAGGATATGCCGGAGAAAGCCTCCATGCTGGCCTGGAGCGATGTTTTCCTGACCGTCTATTCGACCATGGTGGTTGAAGCTGCCATCCATGACCGGCCAATTGTAAGCGTCACAATTGATGTGCCGGGAGGCTGGAACATGAAAGGCGTCTATTCCCTGCCGCTCACTGCGATTGGCGAGTGGCCCACGCACCAACGCTTTCGCGATGCCGGGGCCGGGCGGGTGGCAGCCAGCCAGGAACAGGTGCGCGAACTGGTCAATTTCTACCTGCTGAATCCAGCTGCGGACCGCGAGAATCGCCGCCAGTTCATCGCCGGTGAATGTACTTTCAGCGATGGCAGCGCCGGAAAACAAACGGGCGAATACCTGCTCTCTCTGCTCGAAGGAACGCGATGAAATTCCTCATTGCCGGGCTTGGCTCGATTGGACGTCGTCACCTGCGCAACCTGCGGACGCTGGGCGAGCAGGATATCCTGCTTTACCGTACCCACCAGGCCACACTGCCGGAGGACGACCTAGCCGGTCTGCTGGTGGAGACCGATCTGCGCCGCGCCCTCGCCCAGGAACCAGAGGCCGTCATCGTTGCCAATCCCACTGCCTTGCACCTGGAAACGGCCATCGCCGCGGCGGAAGCTGGCTGCCATATCCTGCTCGAAAAACCCATCTCGCACTCGCTGGAAGGCGTGAAACGGCTCGAAGAGGCCGCACAACGGAGCGGCAGCCGCATTCTTGTGGGATTTCAGTTCCGCTTCCATCCCACGCTGCGTAAAGCTGCTGAACTCCTGGGCGCAGGCGCGCTTGGGCGGATTCTCTCCGTCCGCGCCCATTGGGGTGAATATCTTCCGAATTGGCACCCCTGGGAAGATTACAAGAAGAGCTACGCTGCCCGAGGCGATCTGGGCGGCGGCGTTATCCTGACCCTCTGCCACCCGCTGGATTATCTTCGCATGTTGCTTGGAGAGGTCCAGGCATTGTGGGCATTGACCAGCGCAACGAATTTTGGATTGGCGGTGGAAGACACAGCTGAAATTGGCTTACGATTCAATAGTGGCGCAATCGGCAGCGTGCATCTCGACTATAATCAACAGCCCGGCGCCCACCGCCTGGAAATTATCGGCAGTGATGGTACTTTGGCTTGGGATAACGCCACCGGCTTGCTGCGCCGCTATCTGCCTGCAAACAAGGAGTGGGAAGATTATCCCGCCCCGGCCGGTTTCGAGCGTAACGTGATGTTCGTCGAGGAGATGCGCCACTTCATCCAGGTGGCGCGCGGCGAGGCCGATTCACTCTGCACGCTGGCGGATGGTAAGCGCGCCCTCGAGCTGGCCTTGGCTGCCCTTTGCTCGGCGCGGGAGAGTAAAATGATTGTTTTAAAGTAACAGTTCAGGCCTGTCATGCTGAGCGAAGCGAAGCATCCCCTGTATCAAGGAGACCATTCGTTATGCTCAGGTTGACACACATTGGAGAAAGAGTGACCATCCTCGATAAATTCAACTTGAAAGGCCGCGTCGCGGTTGTCACCGGCGGAGCGGGATTGCTGGGGAAGGAATTCTGCCGGACTTTGGCCGAGGCCGGGGCAGCAGTCGTGGTAGCAGATGTCAACCAGAAAGCGGCATTCGAATTAGCACGCCAATTGGAAGATGCCGGGTATGAAGCAACCGGCAGCGGCTTGGATGTAACCTGCCCCGAATCAACCCAAGGAATGGTGGAGCAGACGCTGAAAGAGTTCGGGCGGCTGGACATCCTGGTCAACAGCGCCGCCCTCGACCCGAAGTTCGACGCTGCGGCGATGACGAACGGCGTCACCCCCGGCAGCTTCGATGATTTCCCGCTCGATCAATGGAAGGCGGCGTTGGATGTCAACCTGACCGGCTTGTTCCTGGTGACGCAGGCGTGTGTGAAAACGATGCTCAAGACCAAAAAAGGCAGCATCATCAATATTGGTTCCACGTATGGGCTAAATGGCCCTGACCAGCGCATCTATCTCAAGGATGGGCAGCGGGTGGCATTCAAACCGGTCTATTACACGGTGACAAAAGCGGGAGTATTGGGCTTTACCAAATATCTCGCGGCCTATTATGCAGGGACGGAAATCCGGGTGAATACGCTCTCACCCGGGGGTGTTTACAACGATCATGATGCGACCTTTACTGCCAATTATTCTGCCAAGACCATTCTCGGCCGTATGGCGCGCACGGACGAGATGAACGCGGCGTTGTTGTTCCTGGCCTCAGATGCCTCCTCATATATGACCGGTGGCAATCTGGTGGTGGATGGAGGTTGGACAGCATGGTAGAAATTCTCGCGATCATCCCGGCGCGGGGAGGCTCGAAAGGCATCCCGCGCAAGAACATCCGCCCCTTTGCAGGCTACCCGCTGATTGCCTGGAGCATCGCCGCGGCAAGGCAATCCGAAACGGTGACGCGCACCATCGTCAGCACCGACGATGAAGAGATCGCTGCCGTTGCCCGTTCGTTCGGCGCGCAGACGCCATTCCTGCGCCCGGCGGAACTCGCCCAGGATAAGACCACCGACCTGCCCGTCTTTCAGCACGCCCTGCAGTGGCTGGCTGAGAACGAGGGCTATCACCCGGATGTGGTGGTGCAATTGCGTCCCACTTCGCCGATACGTCCAAAAGATTGCGTTGACAACGCTGTGCGGTTGCTGCTTGCTCACCCCGAGGCCGATTGCGTGCGCGGCCTGGTGCTGGCGGGACAGGATCCGCATAAGATGTGGCGGATAGACCCTGCGAGTGGCAGAATGCTCCCCCTGCTGACCGTTCCAGGCATTGCCGAGTCGTATAACGCCCCGCGCCAGACTCTCCCAATTGTCTATTGGCAGACCGGGCACATTGACGCCATCCGCCCAACGACAATTATGCAGAAAGGTTCGCTGACCGGTGATGTGATCTTCCCGCTGGTGCTCGATACCCGTTACACGGTTGACCTGGATACACTCAACGATTGGACGCGCGCCGAATGGGCGGTATCTTTCGGCGGGCTGGAAATGGTCACACCGGGAAGGCTACGCCGTCCGATGCCTGAGAAGATCGAACTTATCGTGTTGGATTTCGATGGGGTGGTGACCGACAATCGCGTCTGGACAGATGAAAACGGGCGCGAGATGGTGGCTGCCTCGCGCAGTGACGGCATGTACATCCGCACGCTGCAAGAGATGGGCATTGAGATCGTCATCCTGTCCTCCGAACCCAATCCGGTCGTTTCGGCGCGGGCGCAGAAGATGGGCATTGCCGCGATCCAAGGGATCGGCATCCGCGAAAAGGGCACGGTCCTGAAAAAGCTGATGGCCGAGCATAAAGTGGACCCGGCGCACGTTGTCTACCTCGGCAACGATACCAACGACCTGCCCTGCTTTGAGCTGGTCGGCTGGGCAGTGGCGGTTGCAGACGCATACCCTGAAGTGGCGCGCCAGGCCGATTTCGTGCTGACCAAGCGTGGAGGCCACGGCGCGGTGCGTGAGTTGTGCGATTTGATTATGAAAAAATAGTCGTTATAATTATTGACTTTACTTTACAGGAAGAGAGGTTTAACCTATGTTTGACATCGAATTCTACATGAAAGTATTTGACCTAAAACAGCGTCTGATGCGCGGGGAGCGGCTCGAGCGCGAGTTCGTCATGGCGCAGCTCGAAGCCTTCCGCAATCCCGAGCCATTCGTCTACAACATCGAAACGACCAACGCCTGCAACATGCGCTGCGAGATGTGCCCGCGCACGACGATGATGACGCGCCGCGTCGAGACGATGAAGCTGGACTCGTTCAAGCGTATCGTTGAACAGCTCAGGCCGTTTTCGCCCGAACAATGGCAAAGGTGGGAACGGTTCGTAGCGGAAAAGTACGGCATCCAGAAGAACGACATGAGCGAAAATCACTTTTTCTTGTACGTTATCCCAAAAGTGGTTGTCCTGCATGGCTATGGCGACCCGCTGCTGGATCCGCACATGCCGGAGATCGTCCGCATGATGACCGAGCGCGGCCTGACCAGTTACTTTAGCTGTAACCCTGCCAATATCAACATGGAAAGGACGATCAAGACTTTCGAGAACGGGTTGGGCTACATCAAGTATTCCATGGAAAGTGTGGATGATGCCCGCCACAAGGAAGTGCGCGGGCCGGCTTCCAACTTCACAGAAAGTTACCGCAATATCGTGAAGCTCCTGGAGCTAAAGGCGCAGCACAACTATCCGATCACGATCGTCATTACGATGATCAACCTCAACAAGCCCTGGCAGCAAGAAGAATTCGAGAAGCTGCGTGAGGCTTTCAAGGGGCTGGATGTTTACGTTTATCTCAAGAGCCAGGACCAACAATGGTACGAAGATAACCGGCAGCAAACCCAATCCATCCACTGGATCGAGTTCTGCCAGTTTGCCTGGTCGTCGATGACGATTAAGTCCAACGGTGAAGCCTGCGAGTGCGTGGAAGATTTCAACAACGAGATTATTTTGGGCGACGCCAAAACCGAATCACTGTACGACATCTGGAACGGTGAGAAGTACCGCCGCTTCAGAATGGATCATTTCGACCTGACGCCTGGGATCAAATGCACCGAACAGTGCGACATGAAACTGGTGGGCAGCCTGGTACGCAACTCGAATTGAATAGGAGCAATCCATGAGCAAAGAAGTAAAACTTCCCGGACGCGTCATTGGTGACGGTCACCCAGCCTATATCGTCGCCGAGATTGGCGTCAACCATAACGGCGATCTGGACATTGCCAAGAAGATGATCGACGCGGCTGTCCATGCGGGTGTGGATGCGGTCAAGTTCCAGAAACGCACCCCCGAAATCTGCACCCCACCGGAGCAGCAGAAGCAAATGCGCGAAACGCCCTGGGGTTACATCACTTACCTCGAATACCGTCACAAGGTCGAGTTCGGCGAGGCGGAATACCACGAGATCGACCACTATTGCAAAAAGCATAAAGTCACCTGGTTTGCCTCCGTCTGGGATGAGCCTTCGGTGGACTTCCTCGAACACTTTCACCCGCCGGTCTACAAGATCCCCTCTGCCTCGCTGACCGATCACAATCTGCTGCGTCACCTGCGCCGGACGGGTAGGCCGCTCATCCTTTCGACCGGCATGTCCACCCTCGAGCAGATCAAAGAGGCGGTCAGCGTGCTGGGGACAGAAAACCTGGTCATCACCCATGCCACCAGCACCTATCCCTGTGAACCACAACAGCTCAACCTGCGCATGATCGGAACGCTGCGCGAGACTTTTCCCTGCCCAATCGGTTACTCCGGCCACGAGGTGGGATTGGTCACATCGGTGGTGGCGGTGGCGTTGGGCGCTTGCATGGTGGAGCGGCACATCACCCTCGACCGCGCCATGTGGGGCAGCGACCAATCTGCCTCGGTGGAGCCGGGCGGCTTCGAGCGGCTGGTCCATTACATCCGCGTCACCGAGGCTTCGCTGGGTGATGGCGAGAAAAAGGTCTACGAGAGTGAGCTGTCTTCACTGAAGAAGCTTAGAAGATTCAAAGGATAACTTTGGCGAGCAAGCCCTCTCTGGCAAATTACGGCCAGCAAAAGATTGCCCGTCTGCGCGAGGCGATCAGCCTAATCCGCACGGGGCAGAAGATTGCGCGTCATGCGCAACCCACAGAGGAGCAGCGCCCGGTGGTCTTCTTCAACGCCTCCACGCGCCTCTCCGGCCTGAGCCAGAACGCGGCATTTGCGCTGCTGGCTTCCTGGGCGTTGCGCCTGGCAGGCGCGCCCGTGGTTCATTTTGTCTGCCGGGCTGGGATGAGCCGCTGCGTGTTAGGCACCGATCCGGATGATCTCAGCCGCCTTCCGCCGTGCGGGATGTGCATCCGCCAATCCCGCCTCAACTATGCTTACGCCGATGCACGCTGGTTCACTTACCAACATGACGAAGCTCTGGCTTCAACTTTGGCCGACCTTCGTCTCGATGAATTGATCAATTATCATTCACTGAACACTGAACACTGTTTACTGAACACTAATCCCTTACCCCTTGGTTCTCTGGTGCTACCTTCCATCCGCTGGAGATTGCGCCGTCACACTTTGACGGATGACGCCGAGACGCGCGCTTTATACCGCGAGTACATGCTCTCCGCCTGGAACGTAGCCTGCCTGTTCGATGCGCTGCTGGAAAGAGTTACGCCGCAGGCTGTGGTTCTGTTCAATGGGCAATTCTTTCCCGAAGCGACGGTTGCCTGGCTGGCGCGGGCGCGCGGCATCTGCACCATCACCCACGAGGTCGGCTTTCGTCCGCTGACCGGTTTCTTTACCACCGGCGAGGCCACCATCTACCCGATGGATATCCCCGCCGATTTCGCCCTCTCCGCCGAACAGAACACCCGCCTGGATGCCTATCTCGAACAACGTTTCCAGGGCAAATTCACTATGGCTGGGATCCAATTTTGGCCGGAGATGAAGGGATTGGACGCGACCTTTTTGCAAAAAGCCGCCGGTTTCAAGTACATCGTGCCGGTCTTTACCAACGTCATTTTCGACACCAGCCAGCCGCACTCCAACGTGTTGTTCCCGACCATGTTCGCCTGGCTGGAGCTGGTGCTGGAGGCCATCAAGAAACACCCCGCGACGCTGTTTGTCATCCGCGCCCACCCGGACGAGGCGCGGCCGGGCAAATCGAGCCGCGAGAGCGTGGCGGAGTGGGCCTCGCAGAATCGAATCACCGAATTGCCTAACGTAGTTTTCGTCGCGCCGGATGAACCACTCTCTTCCTACGAGTTGATCCAGCGTTCCAAGTTCGTGATGATCTACAATTCGACCATCGGGCTGGAAGCCTCCATCTTAGGTAAGCCGGTCTTGTGCGCCGGAAGGTCACGGTTCACGCAATATCCTACGGTCTATTTCCCGGCCACAAAAGAGGCGTTCCGGCAGCAGATGGAGGAGTTTCTCGCCGCTGGCGAAGTGAAGCCATTACCCGAACATCCACTTCAGTCCCGGCGGCTGCTCTACTACCAGCTCTACCGCACCTCGCTGCCATTCGAGGATTTTCTCGAAGCCACGCCGCTGAAAGGTTACGTGCGGCTGAAGCCTTTATACTTGAAGTCACTACGCCCCGAGGCTTCGCCTACCGTGTATACCTTACTGGATGGTATTTTGGAACAAGGTGATTTCTTGTTGGAAGAATCACCAACCAGAGACGAACGGAGATGAACATTGATCGAAAAAGTGCAAGCCCTCATCGCCGAAGCGCTGCAAGTGTCCATCGAGCAAATCCCGCCTGAGCTGGCCTTTGGCGGCATCAAGCAATGGGACTCGATGGGTCACATGGGCATCATGCTGCTGCTGGAGGAACGCTTTGGCGTGCCGATTGACGCGGATATCATCGGCGCACTGACCAGCGTGAAGGCCATTTGCGAGTATCTGGCGAAGCACGAACCCGTTTCCTCGGAGGAAACGGGTTCGTAAAGACATGGAGTAGAAAATGACCGAACAACTGAAAATCACCCCGGCGATCGCCATCCCCGAACACCTGGCGGGCGAGGTGCAGTCCAAGCTGGCCTACGTGGACGAGGCCATCCTACAGGCGCGCGTCGCTGCGGATGGGATCACGCTCGAATTGCGCGAGACGCCAACCGATGCGCGCCGCAGCGAGCTGGAGGATAAGGTGCAGCGCGTTGTCGCGCTGATGGTGCAGGGCGCCTTCCGTCCCAAGGTCCAAATCCTGGAGGACCATCTCGACCGCCCCGTGCCATACACCGCTGATCCCAACCCCGGACTTTTGGAGCGCGGCGAGATGTTCCAGGAGGCGAACGGAGTCTACACCGTCGGCCCGCTGGTGACGCGGCTGATCGCTTTCTTCGAGCGGGAGTTCGTGCGCCTGGCGGATTCGTTCAGCGCCGCGCCGTACCGCTTCCCGACCCTGATCCCGGCGCGCTATCTGGAGCGGGTCAACTACTTCCGCGCCTTCCCCCACTCGCTGACCTTCGTCACGCACCTGCGCGAGGACATCGATGCGATCGACGACTTCGCCCAGCACGCCGCCTGCGATGAGCACGGCCTGACCACGCCGCCGGGGTCGTTTGCCAAGTTCCAGACGCTGCTCTCCCCGGCAGTCTGCTACCACCTGTACTTCTCGCTAGCCGATAAGCCGCTGCCCGACGGGCAACTCGCCGCGACCGCGGTGGGCAACTGCTTCCGCTACGAATCGATCAACCTGGCCTCGCTGGAGCGGATGTGGAACTTCACCATGCGCGAGGTCATCTTCGTCGGCGCAAAGGATTTCGTGCTGCAAAACCGCGAGACCGGCCGCGAGCGGATGCGCGGCTTCTTCGAGCAGATCGGCCTCGCCTACCGCGTCGAGAGCGCCAATGACCCGTTCTTCATAGGCGAGTTCAAGAAGCAGGCTGCCTTCCAGAGCGCGTTCCAGCTCAAGTTCGAGATCCGCGCCGCGCTGCCCTTTAAACAAGGCACGCTGGCGGTTGGCTCGTACAACTACCACCAGGATTTCTTTGGCCGCAGTCTGAATATCACCCTGCCGGATGGCTCTCCCGTCCACACCGGCTGCATTGCCTTTGGGTTAGAGCGGATGGCGTTTGCCTTTTTGGCTCAGTATGGGCTGGATGTAACGAAATGGCCGGAGATGGTGAGGAAAGGCGTGGCGGGGAGTGGGTGACGAGTAAAGTTACGCCATGCGGCTGCCGGAGTTGGATGTATAATCGAAATACCGATTTTACGTTCACGGTGAAGCGAGGTGTTGAAATGGCAGAAGTAAATCAAGCCAGATTCTTGGGGCGGTATATTGTCATGGACCCGGACATCTGTCACGGCGAGCCGACTTTTCGCGGAACGCGCATCATGGTAAAGCATGTGTTGGAACAAGTTATCGAGGGTATATCCTGGGATGCAATTATCCAGGAATGGCGCGGCAGTATTGACAAAGACGCCATCGCGGAGGCAGTCCAACTTGCCAGCAAGGCATTTCTCGAACATGCAATAGAGTATGTTGCGCCTGAATATGTTTTGCAGAGAGTTCCTGCGTGAACATTCTCGATGATCAACTCCGCCGCGTCACTTTCTTCACCCTCGACTTTCATTTTTACAAACGTGAACTGTGTTTTGCGCGCTACTGCCTCGTGTGCATGGATGTAAAAAAGCAAGAGGCTGCCGAGTATGCACGCCGTGTACTCCATCATCCGGAATTCGATACTATTGCGCACCGAATGGGTAAAGTGATTCGCTCTTCCCCTATAGGCCTGGCAGTATGGCACCTCCATGCCGAGAAGGAAGAGCATTTCAATTGGCTCGAGTGAATGCCCCAAAATGCTAGAGATGCTCGGATAGGCATGACGGCATGCTACGGTGTTTGTAGACAACTCCTTTATATATTCAGGAGGACCGAAACCACAAATAGGAAAGCACCTTCAATATTTCGTGGCAACAGGCATTTCGGCGTGTTATTTCAATCCTTTGTGAAGAGACGTGTATTTCAAGCGCTATGTTGAAAGTTAATCTTGGGCAGGTGGTTTCCGCTCTGCAATCCGTAGGCCTGCAAAAAGGTGACGGCGTGATGGCCCATTCTGCACTGCAATTCCTCGGCCTGCCGGAGGGCGGGCTGGGGATGTATTATGATGCCCTGTGCAGCGTGCTGGACGCCGCCAAAGGGAATGGTACGCTGGTCGTGCCCACCTTCAACTTCGGCTTTGCACACGGTGAGCCATTCGACCAGGCAACCACTCCCGCCGAGGAGATGGGCGTCTTCCCGGAATACGTCCGCCAGCAGCCGGGAGTGTTACGCTCGCCGCATCCGATGCAGTCCGTATCCGCAATTGGCCGTTACGCCGAGGATTTGACGGGGCGCGACACCCCCTCAGTCTTCGATCCCGGCTCGGCCTTCGAGCGCATGGTGGAGCTGGATTTCAAGCTGCTTTTATTGGGCGCGGACGTGCGCTTCACCTCGCTGGTGCATTACCCCGAACAGCGCGCCAAGGTCCCGTATCGTTATTGGAAAGAATTTACCGGCGAGGTGCGGTTGATCGGCAAGCTCCCTGAGAAGCGCACCTATCACATGTTTGCCCGCGACCTGAGCCTTGACCCGGATGTCAACTGCGCGCCGGTGCGGACTGTGCTACAAGAGCGCGGATTGTGGTACTCAGTGACGCTCAATTATGGCAAGGTGGAAACCTGCCGCTTCCGAGATTTCGTCGCGGTCGAAGACGAATTGCTGGCGAAAGACCCCTGGGTGCTGGTGACGAATCGCCCGAAGTGACATTTTTCACCACAAAGGAAACGAAGAACACAAAGGTTCTTCCTTGGTGTACCTTTGTGCCCTTCGTGGTGAAGATGATTATAACTTCTCGGCGATCAAAATCCACTCGGCATGACAGTCATACGGCGGCTGCAACTCTTCCATGAACTCCACGTGCCGTAGGCCGACCACCTTCCAGCCCGCCTCGAACATGCCCAGGATCTCGCGCTTGCCGTAGAAGCGCACCGGGCCGATGCCGGTCAGCGTGCCGCCGGAGATGTCCACGGTCAGGCCGTCTGGACCAGGCTTGCCGGAGACATGGCTGCTGTGCCGGTCGCTGTATGGGTTGAAGAAGAATTTGCCTCCCGGCAGCAGCACCCGGCGCACCTCGGCAATCGTCTTGGCCGCGTCGCTGGTCTTCGAGCAGGTCAGCGCGGCGCGATCCAGCACGAAATCGAAGGTGTCCTCATCGAAAGGCAGCTTGACGAAGTCAGCCACGCGCAGGTCGCCCTTCAAGCCCTCGTCGGTAAAACGCTTGCGGGTGTACTCGATGGCGCTGGGACTGCCGTCAATGCCGAACACGCTAAAACCCTCGCGCGCCGCGAACCACAGGTTGTTGCCCGCCCCGCAGCCGATCTCCAGGATTCTCGTCTCGGAGCGCGGCTTTGCCCGCGAGTAGTTGCGGTAGATGAACTGCACCACGCTGTCGAACGGGTAACGGTTCAGCGCCCGCCCCTCGCTGTAGATGCCTTCCCAAATCGGCCCCACCGCCGACGCCGGTTGTTTCTTATCGCTCATGTGGACTCTCCTGTAAATAAGCTGGCGGCAAGTATAACATCCTATCCAGTATAATGAGCAAGCCATGACCGATCCTCAACCTGATTGGGACGCCTTGACCGTTCGCGCCGATGACCTGCTGAGGCGACTCTTCCCCATCTGCCGCAGCATCACCGGCGACGGTTTGCGCGCCACCCTCCGCCTGCTGCGAAAGACTACGGACCTTTTCCTCACGGAGGTCCCCTCGGGTACAGTCTGCTACGATTGGATCGTACCGGACGAGTGGAACGTGCGCGACGCTTTCGTGGCCGATGCCACAGGCCGCCGGGTGATCGATTTCCTGGCCAGCAACATTCACCTGGTCAATTACAGCATCCCCTTCGCAGGGATTCTGACCTTCGAAGAACTAGCCCCGCACCTGCACACTCTCCCTGATCTACCGGACGCCATTCCTTACCGCACCAGCTACTACAAGCGGGATTGGGGTTTCTGCCTGACACACGCGCAATTCCAAAAACTGGACAAGAAAGAAAAATATCACGTGGTGGTTGACAGCAGCCTCGCGCCAGGCAGCTTGACTTATGGCGAGGCGTTTTTGCCTGGGACCCTTCGAGAGCCTCAGGGCGGCGAATCCGGGCAGGAATACCTCGTATCCACCTATGTCTGTCATCCATCGCTTGCCAACGACAATCTCTCCGGCGTGGTGCTGTGGGCGTTGCTGTTGGCGGAGTTACGCAAGCGGCATTTGTACCACTCTTATCGTTTCGTCATCGCCCCGGAGACCATCGGGGCGCTAGCCTACATTGCGCACAATGAGGCGGCAGTCAAGGCATTGAGCGGAGGCTTCGTGGCAACAACGGTCGCCGGGCCGGGACGCTTCGGTTACAAAGCCACCTGGCGCGGCGATGCGGTCATTGATCAAGCGGTCCGTCGCACGTTCCGCGAGCTGAATCTCGATTATGTAGAATATCCCTTCGATGTCAACGGCTCGGACGAACGGCAGTATTCCACTCCGGGACTGCGCCTGCCGGTCGGTACGATCTGCAAGGACAAGTATTACGAGTATCCCTACTACCACACCTCGCTGGACAATCTAGACTTCATCAGTGCGGCGAACCTGGTGGAGACGCTGAAGCTGTATTGGCTGGCAATCGAGAAGCTGGAGCAGAACCGGGCGTACCGCTCGCTCAACCCGATAGGCGAGCCGATGCTGGGAAAACGCGGCTTGTATCCGCAAACCGGCGGGGCGATCAAGCAGAAGGCAGCAAGCATGGCCAGCCACAGTGAGCGCGGCTACAAGGTGGATGCCGGGAACATCCTCTACGGCAGCGAGTTGGATGCGATCCGCTGGGTGCTGTTCTACGCCGATGGCGTCACGCCGCTGCTGGAGGTTGCCGAAAAGACCGGCCTGCCGATGAAGCAGTTGCACGAGGTGGCAGAGAAACTGGTTGCCGCCAAGTTGCTGGAGGAAGTGCGTGCCTCGGCGTAGTAATTCACCACAGAGTTCACAGAGAACGCAGAGAAAAGATAAAAATGACTCTGTGAACTCCGTGTTCTCTGTGGTGAAGAATCTTTCTTGCTCGATTGTGATCCGCGCCTACAACGAGGAGCAGCACATTGGCCGCTTGTTTGAGGGCATCTCGCAGCAGACGCTCAAGGATGTAGAAGTCATCCTGGTCGATTCCGGCTCGACCGACGCGACCGTATCCATCGCCGCGCGCTACGGCGCCGAGGTGGTGCGCATCCCGCCTCAGGAATTCACCTTTGGCCACTCACTGAACCGCGGCCTGGCCGCGGCGGCGCGTGATCTGGTCGTCATCGCCAGCGCGCACGTCTACCCGGTCTACCCTGACTGGCTGGAGCGGCTGCTTGAACCGTTTTCCGACCCGCAGGTCGCGCTGACCTACGGCAAACAGCGCGGCCCGGCCACGGCGCATTTCTCGGAACAGCAGATCTACCGCCGTTGGTATCCTGATGGATCGGTCGCGCGCCAGTCGCACCCCTTTTGTAACAATGCCAACGCCGCCATCCGGCGTTCCGTATGGCAGGAGCATCCCTATAATGAAACACTGACCGGCCTGGAAGACCTGGCTTGGGCGAAGGAAGTAAAAAGTAAGAAGTATGAAGTTTCTTATGTAGCCGAGGCCGAGGTGGTGCATGTACACAATGAAACTCCGGAGGGCGTTTACAATCGTTACCGCCGCGAGGCGATGGCCTTCAAGCAGATCCACCCCGAAGCGCATTTCAATCTCTATGATTTTGTGCGTAACGTGATCTCCAGCATCAGCTTCGACCTGCTCCACGCGAGGCGCGCCCGCGTGTTGGGAGGCAGCCTTGCCAGCATCTTTTGGTATCGCTGGAACCAGTTCCACGGCACGTACCAGGGCTACCACCAGTCCGGCTTGTTGACGTCCGAGCTGCGGCAGACGTTTTATTACCATGTGGGGTGGGAGAAGGAAAAGCCGAAAGCCGCGCCGCGCGAGGTGAAGCCGATTCGGTATAATGGGTAAATAGACTTTCTCTATGGCATAAAGGTAACAATTGAGAAAAGGATTCCCAATGGATCATTATGATTTCGCAGAAGTTGAATATGGTGCAGGTATTACTATCCGCTGTACAGACCCTTCAGAGATAGATGCCCAGATAGCGCAGCTAAAACTATTATTCCCAAATCTTTTAATGTCAAGCCAACCTTCCAACTGGCGAAATGGATTATTGCAATGTATCGAAACTCTCCGGCAAAGATCACGATGTCTTGTGGTGGCTCATCAAGCAATTATGCTCACGAGGGTGGAAGCCGCTAGGCATTGGTGAAAGCTGATCTTATCAATTCAGGCGGAAACGCCAATGAGTAATTTGCTAATGTAACTGGCATTTCTTGTCCCAATGTGAACCACAGCCAGTGCGCGCTGAAAGAAAAAGTCATGGAAAAAGTAACCCAAAAGACCATCTCCGCCTTTGCCCGCCGGATTGCCAAGCAGTTCAATCCACAGAAGATCATCCTGTTCGGCTCCTACGCCTATGGCAAGCCAACGCAGGATTCTGATGTGGATATGCTGGTCATCATGTCATTTGAGGGGCGCGGGGCATACAAATCTGCCGAAATTGCCACCGCCCTCAGACCCGAATTTCCGGCCGACATTTTGGTGCGAACACCCGAACAGATAAAACAGCGCCTCGAATGGGGGGATTTCTTCATTAGGGAAATCACAGAGAAAGGCAAGGTTCTCTATGAAGCCTGAAGTACCCGAATGGGTGGAAAAAGCCGAGGGCGATCTGGTGTCGGCAAAACGTGAATACCGGGCGCGCAAATCTCCGAACTACGACTCGGCCTGCTTTCACGCACAACAATGTATTGAGAAATACATAAAGGCGCGTTTGGTCGAGGCTGGAATATTCTTTCCGAGAATCCATGATCTTGGGAAATTGCTGGATCTGGTTGCTCCAGTTGAGCCCATGTGGGAACCTTTCCGCGCGGCCCTCAATCGGGTGAGTTACTTTGCTGTAGATTATCGATATCCAGGTGAATTCGCCTCCAAAGAGGATGCGAAAGAGGCCTTGAAAACCTGTTATAAATTTCGCCGCGCGGCTCGTAATTCCTTGGGATTGCCAGAATGATCACGGTCACCGCCCTCGTGCCCATGCGTCACCACAGCCAGCGCGTGCCGGGCAAGAACTACCGCCCGCTGGCGGGCAGGCCTCTCTACCAACACATCGTCTCAACGCTGCTCGCCGTGCCGGAGATCAGCCAGGTGCTCGTGGATACCGACTCCCAGACGGTGATGGACGGTCTCCACCGGGATTTCCCGCAGGTGAAGATCATTGACCGTCCCGCCAAGCTGCGCGCCGATGATGTTCCGATGAACCACATTTTGATGTATGATGCTTCGCAGGTCCAGGCGGATTTCTACCTGCAAACGCACAGCACCAATCCCTTGCTGCGGGCGGACACCATCTCGCGCGCCATACGAACCTTCGTTGCAGGGTATCCCGCCTACGATTCGCTCTTCTCGGTGACCCGCCTGCAAATCCGCCTCTATAACAAAGACGGTCATGCCATCAACCACAACCCGGCAGAATTGCTCCAGACCCAGGACCTGCCGCCTGTCTACGAGGAGAATTCCTGCCTCTACATTTTTACCAAGGATGGCCTCTACCAGCGGCGTCATCGCATCGGCGAAAGGCCGCTGATGTTCGAGATAGACGCCTCCGAAGCCTGGGATATTGACGAGGAGCTGGATTTCGCGATTGTCGATTTTCTGATGAGCAGGGGAGGTAAGTAAGCCTCTACGATGCGATCCCCTCGTAGGTTTCGGGACCGGTTTTGCGGCGCACACGTAATATCAGGACGAGCACTTTCTCTGCCTCGACCCGATAGATTATCCGCCAGCCGTCCAGACGGATCCGATACCAGCCAGGCATGTTCCGCAGTTCTTTTGCCTGTCTGGGGAAAGGATTATCAGCAAGACCATTGATGATCCGCCGCACACGCTGACGGATGTTGCCGGGCAGACGCTTGACTTCTCTCTTGGCCGTCTCGGTGATCTCAATGCGGTAGCGCATCCAGTTCCGCCTCAAATTCATCCCAAGCGCTGATTGGCTCTTCGCCTCGCTGGATGCGCGCTTCGATTTCGTGGATGGCGCTCACATCGTCAGCTTCTTCCATCGCCTCGGCGGTATAATTCTGGAGCGCCTCGCGCACAATATCAGAGATAGTTTCGCCGCGCAGTGCGGCGACCGCTTTCGTGCGCCGGCGGAGTTCTTCAGGTAACTTGATCGTCAACATGACGGTTGCCATGAGGAATTTCCTTTCTTGTACATTCGTATGTACATCTGTATTATAGCATAAACTGGCTTATTCAATGAAAACGATCCTATTCTCCGCCCCTTACATGATCCCCTTTCTCGACCGCTTCAAGCCCGTGTTCGAGAAACATGGCCTTGACCTGATTGTGCCTGTGGTGCGCGAACGGCTCGGCGAAGCCGAGCTGCTCGAATACGCCGGTCAGTTCGACGGCGCCATTTGTGGCGACGACCGCTTTTCAGCGCGCGTTCTGGAAGCCTGCGCGCCGCGCCTCAAGGTCATTTCTAAATGGGGCACAGGGATCGACTCGATCGACTCGGAAGCCGCAGCCCGGCTTGGTATTCGGGTGTGCCGCACGCCGAACGCATTCACCCTGCCGGTCGCGGATACGGTGCTCGGCTATGTACTGGCCTTTGCCCGCCGCCAACCGTGGCTGGACAAAGATTTAAAAGCCGGGGGCTGGCAGAAGTTCCTTGGACGCTCGCTTAGCGAGTGCACACTGGGTGTGGTCGGCGTGGGTACGATTGGCAAGGCCGTCGTCCGCCGCGCCCGCGCCTTCGGCATGAAGCTCCTGGGCAACGATATTGTCGAAATTGACCATGTGTTCATCACCGAGACTGGCATCCAGATGACTTCTCTCGACTCTCTCCTCTCGACTGCCGACTTCGTTTCCCTGAACTGCGACCTGAACCCGATGAGTTTCCACCTGATCAATGGGCGCACCCTGGGCCTGCTGCGGCCGACAGCGGTACTGATCAACACCGCCCGCGGCCCGGTGGTGGACGAGCCGGCTCTCGTCGCCACGCTGCAGCGGGGGGCACTCGCCGGGGCCGCACTGGACGTGTTCGAGGTCGAGCCGCTGCCCCTGGAGAGTCCGCTAAGGAAGATGGACAACGTCCTGCTCGCGCCGCACAACGCCAATTCCAGCCCCGCAGCCTGGGAGCGGGTGCATTGGAATACGATCCGCAACTTATTGGATGGACTCGGCCTGCCCAACGCCAATCTCGATCCCCGCACCTGAGAGATGTGCTCATGGAATCTGCCGGAGGAGCGTATTCTAGATCACGAAATGTCTTGTGGATTCTTGGTTGCGTTGCGTTTGCAATCGGTATAAGTGGCTATATCGTTCTAGGTGCAACTGCTCGCTACATGCAGGATGACTATTGTTATTCTGTGATTCTGTCCAGCCGGGGCTTTTGGCAGGAACAGGTTGCTTCATATTTGCATGAGACAACTTACGCAGGCAATCGTTTTTCCCTGACGTTCGGCATGGCGCTAAGCGAGGTGGCAGGGCGATGGACAATCCCTGTTTTGCCGGGGCTGGCAATCTTGTTATTCATTGTGGGCTTGTATGGGGTCATGAGGCGACTCCATTATATAGGTGGGCCGGTGTTGAACAAAATCCGGGCGCTGCTTGCAGCCGAGGCCATCGCGTTGTTCACGATTTCGATGGCACCTAATTGGGTACAGATCATCTATTGGCGCAACGGGATGATGACCTACTTTGCCCCGCTGATCGGTGGAATTTATTTGACGCTGCTTTTGCTCCCTGCCGGGAAAAGAAAAAAAGGGCAGGGATTCTTATTGGCAGGCATTTTTATCCTTGCATGGTTTACGGCTGGCTTTGCGGAAACAGGCGCCGCCACCGAAGGTACCGCGCTCATCCTTGCGCTTGGCCTCGCCAGTCTGAGCGGCAAACAATACCGTCCCTGGCTTCTTCCATTGGGAATAGCTTTGGCCGGTTGTTGCCTGGCAATAGCCCTCTTGTTACTTTCGCCCGGTAATGCCCCGCGCCTGGCAGCCTCTTATTCTGCGCCGGCAGGCTTGCTAGCCACCCTATCAGGAACATTGTACAACACCGGCTATTTCTACGTTTACACAGCCTATCGCCAGACTCTGCCATACATTCTTCTCATCATTTTCTTTGGCTTGTTGCCATTGCTGAACGAATTCCCCTATCAAGAGCGCTCTCCCCTTGCAACCAAACACCTGGCGTTGCGGCTGGTGTTGTGGTGCGGCGCGACTTTTGTGGCAACTGCCGCTGCAGTGGCGCCCAGCCAATACGCTGAATCTAGTTATCCCGCTCCGAGGGCATTGCTCATTCCACGCTTTATAAGTGTAATGGCCGGCGCGGCGATCGGCAATTGGACAGGTCGCCTGCTGAGCAAATGGGCAAATGCCTCCTGGAAAATCCGGCTGACCGTAATGACACTAAGCCTGGCCGTTGTGTTACTCCTGGGTTTTTGGCTGGCCGCCAGCCAGGGTCATCTCACGCCTCCAGCTTTCCCGGATGTGCGTGCCTACCTATCCATTCACTGGCAAGTATTAATTGGAGTTGCATTACTTGGCCTGATCCTCGGAGCACTGCTCGCTTGGCGGAACAAGGTCCAGTTTGCGTTGGCTATCCTGTTTGGGCTTTGTTTGCTGGAGCCTTTGCTGGTGGCCAACCGCGTTTATGCCGCTTGGCCCTCCTTTCAAGATCGAGCTGCCATGTGGGATGCGCGTGAAGAACAGATTCTCCTCGCGCGCGCCGCAGGAGAACAGGAGATCACCGTGCGAGCCTTGGATAGCCTTGCCGAAATTGCGGAACTTTCAGCGGACCCAGATTATTGGGTAAACAATTGCGCTGAACGATATTACGGAATAGAATCGCTGCGCGCCGTTGAACCGGTGTTGAATCATTTTAGCACTACAGTCCCTTGAAAAAAGGTAAAAATTATGGATAATAACAAGCGAGTAATAATGATCACCGGCGCGGCGGGAGGGATTGGCCGCGCCACACTGCAAGTGTTCTCTGAACGTGGTTGGCGAGTCATCGGCGTGGATCGCGCTGAGTTTGGGGCGGGTTTTCCCACCGGTGGCCAGTTCATTCAGTCAGATATCTCCGCGCCGGAGGCATTGCACGCCATCTTCGAGCAGGTGCATGGCTTCACCGAAAAGCTGGATGTGCTGGTCAACAATGCCGCCCTGCAAATTGCCAAGCCGATTCTAGACACCAGCGTGGAAGAATGGGACGCGGTGATGGCATCCAACTTGCGCTCGGTTTTTCTTTCGGCCAAACTAGCCTACCCACTATTCAAGGCCGCGGGAGGCGGAGCGATCATCAACGTCTCCTCCGTCCATGCCGTGCAGACCTCGGCCAACATCGCGGCTTACGCGGCCAGCAAGGGTGGATTACTTGCCCTGACGCGCGCCATGGCCATCGAGTTCGCCTGCGACAACGTCCGCGTCAACGCCATCCTCCCCGGAGCGGTGGATACGCCCATGCTGCGCGCCGGCCTGGGGCGTGGCCACGTCGGGCATGGCGATATTCAGGAACGGCTTGATAACCTTGCTCGCAGGACCGTCAGCGGCAAGGTGGGTAAACCCGAAGAGATCGCCCACGCCATCTACTTCCTAGCCGATGAGACCCAATCCTCTTTCATGACCGGCCAGGCGATGATCGTGGATGGAGGTGCAACGGCGCGGTTGAGTACAGAATAGCGGTTTTGCCTACCAAAGAAGTTATAATGAGCTTATGAAGAAATTACATCCCAGGGTACGCGCCATCCAGCTTGCAAAAGAAGTCCGTGTTCGCTTGACCAAGGAATTGGGAGAAGCCGTCGAAGTGATCATGTTTGGCTCGCAAGCGCGCGGTGACGCGACCAAAGAGTCAGATATTGATCTTCTCGTGGTTTTACCCTCATTGGACAGCAAGACGATGTATCTTGCCTTCGATATTGCCTGGGAGGTCGGATTCGAAGCTGGGGAAGTCATTTCTGTCATTCCTGCAGAAAAAAATGAGTGGAGACGTCTGGCTGCTTCGCCGTTTTATCGCGCTGTACAAAGGGAGGGGATTCCGGTATGAGCAAGGATGTGTACGACAAGAAAGCGTTGATCCAATACCGCCTTGAACGCGCCCAAGAATCGCTGAACGATGCGCGTTTGATGCTCGAGCAAAATGGGAGTCCTGCGGGAGTGATCAATCGGTCGTATATCGAAGAAAAACTTGCCCAAGAATGAAACAATCCATCAAACGTCACATCCCTGAACCATTCTGGGCCGCGGCCCGCGCCTCCTACGATGCCCTCGCCCGCTTGCCGGACCTCGGACCGGCGTACCTCCACCCCTGGCGGCGGGAGAGTATCCGCCGCCTCGCCGCGCTGAAAAACATCCATCGCGGTCAGCGCGCCTTCATCATCGGCAATGGCCCCAGCCTGCGCCAAACTGACCTGACCAGGCTGCGCAATGAATTCACCTTTGGGATGAATCGCATCTATATCCTGTTTCCTGAGTTGGGTTTCAGCACCACCTATTTCCTCTCGATCAACGACCTGGTTATCGAGCAATGTGCAGATGATATTGCAGCGCTGCCGATGCCCAAGTTTCTTACCTGGCGCGCCCACTCCTTTTTCCAACACCCAGCCACCCAAACACCTAACCATCCAACTACCCAACTACCAAACTACCCAACTTTCCTTTACACCACTTACACCGGCCCCAAATTTGCTCGCAATGCCTCCGGAAGATTATGGGAAGGCGCCACGGTGACTTACATTGCCCTCCAACTGGCTTTCCACATGGGCTTCGAACAAGTCATCCTGGTTGGCGTGGATCACAACTTCGTCAGCAAAGGCGAGGCCAACCAGACCGTCACCTCGCAAGGTGATGATCCCAACCACTTCGCGCCCAATTACTTTGGCAAAGGTTTTCGCTGGCAGCTTCCTGACCTGGAGACCTCCGAGCGCGCCTATCGCATGGCAAAGGCTGCCTACGAAGCAGACGGGCGCCTTGTGCTGGATGCCACCGTGGGCGGCAAGCTGACCGTCTTTCCAAAAACAGACTACACCAGCCTATTCTAACTTCTTCCGCAGCCATCATCACTCATCACTCATCACTTATCACTTATCACTTATCACTCCTCATGCCCCCCCTCGTCTCCATCGTCACCCCCTCCTACAACCAGGTGCAATTCCTGGAAAAGACCATGCTTTCGGTGCTTGGACAGGATTACCCGCGCTTGGAGTATCTGGTTGCGGACGGCGGCTCGACGGATGGCTGTGTAGCGACCATCGAAAAGTACGCCAGCCGACTGGCGTGGTGGGTCTCGGAGAAGGATCGCGGCCAGGCGGATGCCATCAACAAGGGGCTGCAGCGCGCCCGCGGCGAGATCGTTGCCTGGCTGAATTCGGACGATTTGTACGAGCCGGGAGCGGTATCCGCGGCCGTCGCCGCGCTCCAGGCGAACCCGGAGGCGGGCATGGTTTACGCGGACGCCCACTCGATTGACGCCGCGGGACGCCCATTCAACCTGATGCGCGCCCGCCAGTACGATCTAGTGGATTTGCTCTCGTTCAATATCATTTGCCAGCCCACCGTATTCATGCGTCGCGAAGTTCTCGAGCGGGCCGGTTTTCTCGACGAGGCTTACCACATGCTGCTCGACCACCAGTTGTGGATCCGCATGGTGCGCCAGGCGAGTGTGGTTTATGTGCCTCAACGCTGGGCGGAGGCGCGCTTCCACGAGGGGGCAAAGAACCTGGCGCAAGCGCCATGCTTCGGCCAGGAAGCCTACGCCGTCCTGGCTTGGGCGCAGACCCAGCCCGATCTGGCTGAATTGATGGTGCAACACAAGCGGCGGATTTGGGCCAGCGCGCACCGCTTCAACGCCCGCTACGTATTAGATGGCGGCCAGTCGTGGACTGCGCTGAAGTCCTATGGACGCAGCTTCGTGCTCAGTCCGGCCATCGCGTTGGTAGAATGGCATCGAATCTTCTATGCTGTTTTGAGCCTGCTGGGATTTGGCCGTCTTAGGAACCTCTACGCGCGTCTGGCATATCGCCGATTTCAGAGGTCGAATAGACAGGTGGAACCTTGAAGGATAGAATTCAATCCCATGGCTCCTTGCCGGAAAATTCACCCGTATCCAATATAGTATCCCCCGGCAGTGCCTGGGGTTGGTACTTGCTCGCCGCGCTGTTGTTGTTGGCGGCGCTCCTGCTGCTCTGGGCGCTTCTCCAGCCCTACTCGGTGCTGAAATCGCTCGTTGATTCGTTGACTCGGGACGGCAATTTCACCACCCTCAAGCCGTTCAACGTGGGGATTTTCAAGACGCTTTTCGCCTGCGTTGCCCTCATCCTATTGGCTGCCGCCTACTTGATTGCATTCCGGCAAAGGGTCTGGCGCGGCATCGGATCGTTGGCGATGCGCGCCGCGGGTGACTTTTACCGCTTCTGGGAGGCTGCCAAGCCGCGAAAATCCGACCGCTGGTATCTGCTGGTGTTGGCGCTGATTACCCTCCTGGCGTTTATTTTACGCCTGGAACGCATCTATGCGCCACTGATCCACGATGAAGCCTACACGTTCATCGCATTTTCTGCGGATACAATTTTTGATACCATCACCTCTTATCACCTGCCCAACAATCATGTCTTCCACTCGCTGTTGGTCAATATCAGCACACATTTGCTGGGCATCCAACCGTGGGCTGTTCGCTTGCCTGCCTTTGTGGCCGGCCTGCTGATGGTGTCCGCCGCGTATATCCTGGCAAAGGCCATCTACGATAAAGAGACTGCCCTGCTCAGCGCTTTACTGGTGGCCTACTCCCCAGATTTAGTCAGTTATTCCACCAATGCACGTGGTTACACCATCCTGGCATTGATTACGTTGCTGCTCTTGGCCCTGTCGGTATACGTCAGGAGAGAGCGCAACCTCTTTGCCTGGCTACTGATCATTCTCCTCTCTGCCATCGGATTCTATACTGTACCCGTTATGCTATTTCCGTTCGGGGTGGTATTCACTTGGCTTTTCCTGGTCAACCTCGTTGAAAAACCCGTCGCCTATGCCTCTCGGATGGCTTTCTTCAAATACTGGATCATCGCCGGGATTGCCATTGCGGCGCTGACCCTCTTGCTTTATACGCCCATCTTTATCTTTTCCGGCATCCAGGACTTCTTCGCCAATGGCGTTATAACCCCGTTGAGTTGGACAGCCTTCCCCGCTACATTGCAGGCCAGGTTGGCCGAAACGTGGCACGAGTGGCAGAAAGGCTTTGCTCCGGCGCTGATTCTCTTGCTCGGACTGGGCTTGGCCCTTGGCTTGATCCTGCATTGCCGCATTTCCCGCCAAAAGCTTCCCATGCAGCTCGCCGCCTTTGCCTGGATCGTGATCTTGCTGCTGGCGCGACGGCCCAACGCCTGGGCGCGGCTCTGGCTCTTCCTGCTGCCATTGGTGTTCATCTGGTGCGCCGCCGGGATCATTGGTTTGCTCAAGATGGCATCCGCCAAAATGCCGCGCTGCTTCCCACTGGAGCAAGCTGTCCTTGGCGTGGCGCTGCTAGTCGTCGCCGTCCTGTCAGTCCTTGTTCTACCCGGCCTGTCCGGACAATTGGCGACAAAAGGCGAGGAGGAGCGCATCGTTCTTTTCCTGAAAGGTGGCTTGCAGGAATCGGACTTGATACTCGTTACCTCGCCGAATGACGCGCCGCTGTGGTACTATTCACGCGTGTACGGCATTGCTGATGCGCACTTCGATAAAGCGCAGCTGTTCAAGCGAGCCTTCATCATTGTCAACCCTGCCGAACAGCAAACCCTCGAGTCCGTTTTTCAGGATCGCGGCCCTACCCCTCTGCCCCCTGATCTCGATACAGCCAGGCTGATCCAGGATTTCGGCAGATTGGACCTCTTCGAGTACGATGTACCATAGACGAGGAGAATGCTCATGTTTTTCCGCAAATTGATCAACCTTCGACTGCAGCGCTTCTGGTTGAACCTTGTCGTTGCCATCCTTCTCCTAATTGGCCTGGCGGTGCGGTTGTATGGGCTGACCGACCCGCCGCTGGACTACCACCCGACGCGCCAACTGATGAATGCCATTGTGGCGCGCGGCATGTACTACCAGATGCAACCTGCCGCTGACCCACAGGTGCGCGCGTCGGCTATCCAACTGATGAACGCAGTCGAACAGGACGAGCCGCGCATCGAGAATTTCCTGGTCGCGCTGACCTATCTCATCATCGGCGGCGAGTACGTTTGGGTGGGGCGCATCTACTCCTCGCTCTTCTGGATCGCGGGTGGTATTGTGCTTTTCCTGCTTGCCCGGCGGATGGTCTCGGCGCGCGCCGCCGCGGTCTCCTTGGGATTTTACCTGCTCCTGCCCTTCGCCACCTATGCAAGCCGCTCCTTCCAGGTAGACCCGCTAATGGTGCTATGTATCATCTCCACCGCCTATGCCTTCTACCGCTGGGGCGAAGAGCAGACCTGGAAGCGCGCCATCCTCGCCGGGCTGCTGGCCGGGCTGACCATCCTGGTCAAGGTTACGGCGGCTTTACCGCTCATCGGCCTGGCCGTGGGCGTCGCCCTGAGCCAAGTCGGGTTTCGCCGCGCCCTCAAATCCCCGAAAGTTTGGGTCATCCTCCTGCTTGCCGCGCTGCCGGGCGTCCTCTACTACTTCATCGGGATTTCTTCCCGCGCTGCGAGTTATTTTTCTTTCTGGAATCTCTCGCTTGCCCGCAAGCTGCTAGACCCCTCGTACTACGTTCGCTGGCTCTCCTTCCTGCACGGCGTTGTGGATTTGACCATCTTCTTCATCGCGCTGGGCGGGATGCTGATCGCGCCGCCGAAAGCCCGTGCGCTGCTCGCCGGGATGTGGATCGGATACTTTATCTACGGCCTGTTCTTCCCTTTCCAAATCCTCACGCATGATTATTATCACCTGATGCTCATGCCCATCCTGGCCTTGTCGCTCGCCCCGGTGGCGGATTTGGTCCTCGACCGCTTGGACAAACAGGGGTTTATCTGGAGAGGCATCGCTGCCGCCGCGCTCTTGTTCTGTGTAGTCTACCCGGCCTGGGTTGGGCGTTCGGCGATCTACGTGGCAGGAAACAACTACCGCCGCGAGCCGCCCATCTGGGCCAAGATCGGACAGGTTTTACCGCGCGATGGAAATGTGATCGCCCTGACGCACGATTATGGCTACCGTCTGGCTTACTACGGCTGGCGGATGCCCAACGCCCTCTGGCCCACCGGCGCGGACTTCGACCTGAACGCGGCGCGCGGCCTCGCCCAGCAAGATTTCCAATTCATGTTCGCGGACCGCATCAAGGGGATGCGCTATTTCCTGGTGACGCTTGGCAGCGAGCTGGAAAGCCAGGCAGCCCTGAAGGACATGCTCTACAACCACTACACCCTCATCGCTGAAGGAGATGGTTACGTGATCTTCGATTTGGAGAAGCCCAAAGAGGCGCCCTAGACGCTGTTATGGAAACGAATCCCCCAACCCAAAAATTCCTGTCCTCGCCGCGCTGGCTGGCGATCCTGCTGCCAACCCTGCTCTTCATTTTTGCGCTCGGCATCCGCCTATTCGACCTGACAGACCCGCCCAACGATTTCTACCTCGTGCGCCAGTACCGCTCGATGCTGATCGCCCGCAGCATGTATTACCAACATCTGGCCTCTGCCCCTGCCTGGCAGCGCGAGGTTGCCATTGCCCAGCGACAGGGGGAAAGTCTGATCGAGCCGCCGATCATGGAAACGTTGGCCGCCTTGACTTACCGTCTGACTGGCGAGCAATGGTGGGTTGGCCGCATCTACGCTTCGCTCTTTTGGGTTTTGGGCGGGTTGGCGATCCTGCTACTGGCCAGGGAAATGGCCTTTTACGAGGGTGGGCTGGTCGCGCTGGCTTTCTACCTGTTCGTCCACTTCGGGATCATCGCCGGACGCGCCATCCAACCCGACCCATTGATGGTATGCCTGACCGCCTGGGCGCTGTTTGCCCTCTACCGCTGGGAGGTGCGGCGGACGTGGTCTATGACGGTTTGGGCCGGCGTCCTGACCGGCTTGGCGATCTTGATCAAATCCGTGGCGGTGTTTCCGCTGTTCGGCGCGGCTGCCGGCCTGGTTCTCGCCCGCGGCGCGTTCAAGCGAACGTTGCAAGAGAAACAGGTTTGGTGCGTCGCTGCCCTGACGGCCATCCCGACGATCCTCTTCTACATCTATGGCATCTTCATCGTTGGCACGCTGGGCGGTCAATTCGCCCTGCGCTTCTTCCCGGCCATGCTGCTCGACCCGAGTTTTTACGCCCGCTGGATCGAGATCGCCATTTCAATTGTCGAGCTGTGGCCGCTACTCATCACCCTGCTCGGCGTGTTCCTCTTCCGGACACGCGTCCAACGCGGCATGGCGATTGGCATCTGGCTGGGTTACGTGGTTTATGGCTTGACCTTTCCCTATTATTTCACCACGCACGATTATTATCACCTGCCGCTCATTCTTATCGTGTCCATTGGCTTGCTGCCTGCCGCTGACCTGCTGCTGCACCAGTTGGCCGTCCAAAGCAAAAGCTGGGTCTGGCGCCTCGGTTTCATCGGTATCCTCTTCCTGGGAGTCGGTATCAAGATGTGGGACGCGCGTGTTGCCCTGGTGCGCGTGGACTATCGCCACGAGATCGCCTACTGGCAGCAATTGGGCGACGAGATCGGCCACTCGACAAAGGTGATCGAGCTATCCGGCGACTACGGTGTAAGATTGGCTTATTTCGGCTGGATTGACAATAGCGAGTGGCCGCAACTGCAAGATACCAGGCTGCGTCAATTAGCCGGAACCAGCCAACCCGATTTTGCGACCACCTTTGCCGAAGAGACCGCTGGCAAGGATGTTTTTGTCGTCACCTCCCTTTCCGAATGGGATAACCAAAAAGACTTGAAGCAATACGTTACAACCCACTATCCGCTCAGCGGAGAGGGTGATGGTTACCTGATCTTCGACCTGCGCCATCCGCTCCCCGCTCCATGAACAAGATGCTCGTTTCCATCGTCACTCCTTCCTTCAACCAGGCACCCTACTTGGAAGCCACCATCCGCTCGGTGCTGGAGCAGGATTATGCCGACATCGAATACATCGTCGTGGACGGCGGCTCCAGCGATGGCAGCGTGGACATCCTCAAGAAATATGCCTCCCGACTGGCCTGGTGGGTCTCGGAGAAAGACAAGGGTCAGACCGACGCGCTCAACAAGGGCTTTGCCCGCGCCAAAGGCGAGATCATGGCCTATCTCAACTCGGATGACACCTACCAGCCGGGGGCAGTGGCCGCGGCGGTGGATTTCTTGCGAGATCAGCCCGAAGTTGGGCTGGTTTACGGCGATGCCAATTTCATCGACGAGAACGGGCGCGTCATCGGTCGTTTCCCCGCAGCGCAGACCGATTACCGTCGTCTGCGGCGCGGCTACGTTCACATCCCGCAGCAGGCAGCTTTCTTCCGCGCCGACCTGTGGCGTAAAGTTGGCCCGCTCGACCCATCCTTCTATTTTGCGATGGATTACGACCTGTGGGTGCGCCTGGCCGGTCTGGCGCCGGTGCGCTACGTGCCGCGCACCTGGGCCAATTTCCGCCTGCACAGGCGCGGCAAGACCATAGCTGCCGACGATCGCTGCTGGCCGGAGATGTTGCGCATCCACTTCCGCGATGGCGGCTCGTGGCTGGGCATTTTGCCGGCGAAGTACCTGATCCGCAAGTTGGTCGCCCCGCTGATCAATGCGCGCCGGCGATTGCTGCTCTCGAAATGAGGAATGGATAGAATGAAAAAGTGGCTCTTGCAACCCGCCTCAGCGCAGGACATCACCCGCCTGCTGCTCGCCTGGCGGCTCTGGCTGCTCGGCGCAGTGCTGGGCGCGCTGCTCGGCGGGTTGGCTTACCTCATCATCCCGCCCGTCTTCCGCGCCCAGGCAACTGTGGTGGTGGACACCAACATGGAGCAGGCCTGGCCCGATGCGCAATCCGACCGCGATTTGTTCACCTATCTTTCTCGCGAGACTTCCAAGCTGGTGGAAGTGGCCTGGTCGGACGCCACGGTGCAAACGGTCGTGGACCAGGTGCCGGGTACGTCCATCACCGCTCTGCGCGACCACGACCTGCACCTCAGCCAGCCCGGCGACGGCGTCTGGCACTTTTACGCCGACGACCCTAACCCGGCACGCGCTGCGCAAAAAGCGGCGGCCTGGGCATCCGCCTTCACCGGGCAAGCGCGGCAGGGGGTGGCAATTGCCACCCAACTCGATGCCGCGCACGCTGCGCTGAACGCCGGCCTCAGTCCCAGCGAGGCGGAAACGTTGGAAGCGGAGATCCAGCAGCTTGAGAGCCAGGCGCGGGGGATCAGCCCTTACCTCGCGGTGAGTTTGAGCCAAGGCGAGCAATTGCCGGTCGAGCGTACAGTCGGGCTGGGGACTTATTTGATTATCGGCATTGTCGCTGGCTTTGTGCTGGCGGCTTGCGTTGTTTTGTTCTTAGGCCAAGGAGGAGTTCTGGTCTCGGGCCACGGAGGAGCCACCGAATGAATTCGGCGGCTGGGACTCAAAACCTGTTAGAAACAGGTTTCAACCGCTGGCTGGAGCGCCTCGCCGCGATCCTATGGGGGCTGGCCTTGCTCACCCTGCCGGTTACCAGTTTCCCCTATTTCCCCTTCTTTGGGCCGGATACGCAGGTGCGCCCGCTCTCGCTCTACCCAACGTTGGCGCTCTTCCCAGTACTGGTCATTCAGTTATGGCGCAGGAAGATCAAGCTCTGGGATGAAAGTCTCACCCCGCTGCTCGTTTTCATGCTGATCGCCTTGCTGGCGAGCGCGCTGGGCGCCCTATACGCCCCGCTGGAGCTGCGCGGACAGACGTATTGGGGCCGCGTCCTGCGCGCCTGGATCACCCTGGCGCTCGGTCTAATGTTCTTCCTCTACGCCATCTGGATGAGCCGCTCGCCAGGCCAGTTGCGTTCTTCATTGCGCTGGCTCTACTCAGGTTTGGCAATCTCTTTCATCTGGGGAATTCTCCAATTTCTTTCCAATGCCACGCTGTGGGTAAGTAAGGCCGCAATATCCAGAGTACAAGACTTGTTCACCATTACCAGTTCTGCGTCTTGGGGCTTGCGCACGCCGGGTTTCGCGCTCGAACCCTCCTGGCTGGCGGGCCAACTGGCCTGTCTTTACCTCCCCTGGCTCTTTGCCTCGCTCCTGAATGGCTATCGCATCTCCCGCCACCGCTGGCTGGAATTCGTCCTGCTGGGCATGGCGTGTATCTCACTGATCCTCACCTACTCGCGCGGCGGCATTGCCCTGGCCTTCGCTGCCACCTTCCTGACCGCGCTGCTGACCGGCCGCGAGCATCTCCTCCGCCTCTGGCGTTGGTGGCTGGAGCCTTTCCACCGCGCCGGCAGCCCGGCGAAACCAAGCGGACTGTCATGGACGGTGCGCCTGGGCGCGCTTTTCCTCCTGGTTGCCGGCGTCGGAGGCGCCTTCTACATTCTTTCGCGCAGCGACTACTTTACCCAATTGTGGCGCTCACAGAAGACGGACGTGGTGAGCTACATCGTTGACATCTACGCCGGGCCGCGCCTGGCTTACGCCTGGGCGGCGCTCAGGGCCTTCGCCGCGCACCCGTGGAGTGGCGTCGGGTTGGGCGCGAGCGGATTCTACATCCTGCGCTTCCTGCCCGATTGGTCACGCACCATGATCCCGGAGACCACGATTTATCTCAATCCGCAATCCGGCGCTTTCCTGAACCCCAAGAACCTCTACGCCCGCCTGCTGGCCGAGACTGGCGTCTTTGGCTTTGCCGCGTTCGTCACCTTCTATTTTTACCTCCTGGGCAAGGTTCGCTCCTGGCTGCAAGACAAAGAGCGGCGTCTCCTGGGTGTGGCCGGCCTGTTCACGTGGTTCGCCCTGGCGCTGTCCTTCTTCACCCAGGATTCCTTCGCCATGCCAAGCCTATGGGTCAATTTCGGTATCCTGCTGGGGCTGGCTGCGGCGAGCAGACCCATAACAGATAAATAAGACCGAGGTGCTATGCCATTCGCTGCCGGTATTCACTATTTCAACCACGAGCCAGAAGCAGGAGGCGGAGAGAATCTTGTTCGCCTCCCCGTGATCTTGATCCACGGGGCGGGCGGCAATCACCTGTACTGGCCGCCCGAGGTCCGGCGGTTGGGTGGGCAACGCATCCTTGCCCTCGACCTGCCCGGGCACGGCAAATCAAGCGGCGTTGGGCAACAATCCATCCGCGACTATGCTCGCAGCGTGCTTGACTTTATGGACTCGCTCGGAATTGTTCGAGCGGTCTTCGTCGGCCACTCGATGGGTGGCGCGATCGCCCTGACCCTCGGCCTGGATTTCGCCGAGCGGGCCGCCGCGCTCGGCCTGATCGCCAGCGGTGGGCGCTTACGCGTGGCCTCGCCGGTATTGGAGAACACGGCCAACGCGGCCACTTTTCCATTGGCGGTACAACTGATCAATGAGTGGGCGTTTGGGCCGCAGGCTGATCCGAACCTGAAGGCTCTCGCTGCCCGCCGCATGGCCGAGACGCGCCCGGCAGTGCTGCACGGCGACCTGTTGGCTTGCGACGCATTCGACGTGATGGCGCGGCTGGAGGAAATACGCGTTCCCACGCTGGTGCTGTGCGGCACGGAGGACAAGCTCACCCCGCCGCACTATTCCAAGACCCTGGCGGCGCGCATCCCAGGCGCCGCGCTCCAAACCGTGGATGGCGCCGGCCACATGGTCATGCTGGAAGAGCCGCGTCGCGTGGCGGGGGTGCTGGGGGTGTTCTTGGGAACTGTGTCTGATAATCTTTCTTAGAACAAAAGTAGAACCGACTGATTCTTCAGCTCGGTTCGACTTTGAATGGGGGGGGCAGCGATTAGCAATTTACGCGATAAGGTTAAGGTTCAGGGGCTCTAAGAAGCGGCTAGCGGGTTGATCGAGAAACGGGTGGTATACTTATTACATGCGCATTGACTAAATTGTTTGCCCCACCAACATAGAGGACAAACTCAATTCCAAACATCATGTCACTGCTCTGGAAGCACGGCAAACACTGGTCAACAATCCCCGCATTCGCTTCACTGAACCTGGATATATCGAGAGCGAAGACGTGTATGCCGCTTTCGGACGAACATCTAGCGGAAGATATTTATCAGTCTTCTTCGTTTACAAGCCGACTAGCCATACCGCCATCATCATCAGTGCGCGAGACATGAGCAAGAAGGAACGAAAAACCTATGGTCGCAAATAAAAAAAGTGGTATTTCTCAAGCAAGCAGCCTGGAGGAAATGGGCGAATTTTGGGACTCACACGATTTCACCGAGCACGATACCAATGCGCCCGATGTCAATTTCGAGATCGCGTGTGCTGTTCCCATCGAGTTGGAGCTTTTCAACTCTCTCGAAAAGCAAGCCCAACGCCGGGGCATTAAAGTTGAGACGTTGGTGAATCTCTGGTTGCAACAGAAGCTAGTGGAGCAAAATTAAGTATTGGAGAGATTTTCTGTAAGAAATTATGATAGTGGGGAGGCCAGTGTCACTGACACCGATAATCTTTTTACCGGGGCGAGGGCGATTGACGATTTACAACACCTGCACTTGCGTACGGTGCAAGTGTTGCCGATTTTGGATTGGGCGTAGCCTCACCTATCCTCACCACCTAGCCACACGATTGTGCGTTAGCTGTTCAGGAGCAAGGACGAATTATGTCAAATACCCCGTAGTGTTGTATAATCCATTCGATGTCGTACTGTATCGAATTCTCACCTGACGCAGAGGAACACCTCCTCCTTCTGACCAAACGTGAGCAAGGTATGGTACTTGATGCAAAGGCAGTGATTGACCTATGAAGACGCTCGAGTTGGGGCAGGCCACTGCGCCGCTGGCCGAGTATGCGCGAAATGCAAAAAAAGAGCCTGTGATTTTGACTGTTGAGGGAAAACCCGTTGCCGCAGTTATTTCGCTCGAAAATGTCGATATCGAGATGATAACCTTGAGCAGTGATCCCCGCTTCATGTCATTGATTGATCGCTCGCGGGCAAAGCATCGGAAGGAGGGCGGCAAGTCCAGCGCGGAGGTGCGGCGCAAGTTGGATTTGTAAAACGGGCGGGAAGAATCGAGCGGGACGGTCACTCAAAGAAGCGAGCGCGCCTGATCTACTTTCGCCCATCATCGCTTGAAAAGCACCTCCATCAACACCGTCCGCGCCGACTGAATCGCCCGCGCCCGGTGGCTCAGGCGGTTCTTTTCGTCCATGCTCAGCTCGGCCATTGTCTTGCCAATGGAAGGAATAAGAAAGAGCGGGTCGTAGCCGAAGCCGTTCGTGCCACGCTCTTCGAGGATGATCTCGCCTTCGCACTCGCCCACCGCGTAATGCACCTCGCCTCTTGGAGAGGCGATCGCCACGGTGGCGCGGAAGCGCGCTGTCCAGGGGCGCGGCTTGCCCTGTAGACGATGCAAGAGATAGGCGCGCCGGTCGGCGTCGGTGGCGCCGGGCTGCGGGGAGAAGCGATGCGAGTGCAAACCGGGCGCACCGGCCAGAGCATCCACTTCCAGGCCGGAGTCGTCGCCGAGGGCAGTCAAGCCGCTGGCGTGGGCAAAGGCCAGGGCTTTTTTGGCAGCGTTCTCGGCGTAGGTCTGTCTATCTTCAAGGACATCCAACGCCAGGCCAAGGTCGGCAGGGGTCAGCAGCTCGAAACCCAATCCGCCAAGCAGCGCCTGGATCTCGCGGACTTTACCGCGGTTGTTGGTGGCGAGTAGGAGTTTAGGCATATTTCATCCTATGAGTCCACTGCAAAAACCACTTACCACAAAGGACACCAAGTAACACGAAGGAAAACCTTTTCATGCCCTTACCTTTGTGTACTTCGTGTCCTGCGTGTTTAGTAACTTTTTTTGCTCAATCGCCCAGGAGGCATGCTCACGGATCAGGGGTTCATCATCCTGCGCGGCGCGTTCGAGGGCAGCGAGGGCTAAGAACTCCGAGTTCTCCGAGAACTCGGAGTTCTGCGCGCGGAGGTTACCCAAAGCGACCGCCACGTTGCGCAGGTAGCCGCGTCGCTTGGCGCGCTGGATGGGGCTATCCTTGAATTTGCGATTGAATTCCGGCGGCGTGAGCGCCAACTCGGTGAGCAGGTCGGGGCGTCGCACGCCGGGACGCGGCGCAAAGGCGGGGTCGCCTTCCGGCGAGGCAAAACGATTCCACGGGCAGACCATCTGGCAAATATCACAGCCGAAGACCCAATTGCCCAGGCTGGGACGCAGTTCTTCGGGGATCGCGCCTTTCAGCTCGATGGTCAGGTAGGCGATGCAGCGACGGGTATCGAGCGTGCGGTCGGGGAGAATGGCGCCGGTCGGGCAGGCTTCAATGCAGCGTGTGCAGCTTCCGCAGCGGTCTGCAGCGAAAGGTGGATCAGGCTCCAACTCGAGGCCGAGCAGGAGTTCTGCCAACAGGAAGTACGAGCCGAGGCGGGGATGGATGAGGCAGGTGTTCTTGCCGATCCATCCCAGGCCCGCTTGCTGCGCCAGGTCGCGTTCGAGGATGGGGCCGGTGTCGGTGTAAGCGCGGTGAGGGACAGGATATCCGACCAGGTTTTCGATGAACGAGGCGAGGGCTTCGAGGCGTTCGGGCAGGATAAGGTGGTAGTCCCTTCCCCAGGCATAGGCCGCGACACGGCCTGCCCTCACCCCTGACCCCTCCCCCGCGGGGGGAGGGGAAGGAGGATGGGAATAAGGAACACCGAGGACAAGGATCGAACGGCATTCGGGCAGGAGCAGGCGTGGATCCAAGCGGCGCGCCTGGGCGCGTTCTTCGGCCAGGTAGGTCATCTGACCATGCCGCCCCAAGGCCAGCCAGTTCTTGTAAACTGGTCCATGGGGCGGCGGGTCAGGCGTGGTGATGCCGGCGAGGGCAAACCCCAGACGGCGGGCTTGCGCCTTGATGGAATGGGTCAGGGAGAGAGGCTCGGTCAGGGTGTGGGCGTCCCGCTTATGTTGATGATGATCGTCAGGTCAACGCCGAAGTTGTAGCCGTTGTTGTTTTGCATCTTGAAGTGCGCGCCGTATTGACCACTTGCAACCGGCGCGGTCAGCGTCACCGAAACATCCACCTCTTCACCGGGGTTGACTTCACGCGTCAAGTAAGCTGGCTGGACTGTCTTCCAAGTGGTTTTATCGCCTCCGTAGCTGAAGGCCAGCCGGTAACGGGTGGTCCAGGCGCAAATGCCGGTATTCTTGATCGTCCAGGTCTTGACGAACTGGACACCAGGTGCGATCTCGCTAAAATCGGGGATGGTCTTGTCGGCCACGAAGGAAGCGTCGTCACAAGGCTGTTGCTTGGTTGGTGTTGGAGTGTTAGCGACGAGCGGCGTATCTGTGATTAACGGCGTTTTGGAAGGACCGAGGGTCGGCGTCTCGCTGGGAGGGGGTGTGAAGGTTGGCGGCTCGGTTACGGCTGCCGCAGCAGTTTGGGAAATGGCGGCATAGGCCGTCCGAAAAGCGGCGGTGTAGACCGCGTCTGGGTTCAGGGGGGTGGGCGTCGCCTTGGCGCCGCCGCAGGCGCTCAAGACGAACAAGATCAGGACAGGGAAAATCCATAAAAGTTTCGTGGTGCGCATGGTACTCTCCGATATGTGGCCTTTAAAAGGTTAGTTTATCCAGAATTACCGTTCATTATAACTTATGTGGGGCTGTCTCAATCGAAGAACGTTTCGGGCGGACGTGTTGCGTCCGCCCGAAGATTTGAGACAAGAAACGCTTTCAGCCTGGTTGCCATCAATTGACGGTGTGCATCTCGTTGGCTGTGCTTGGCAAGTAGTTGGCGTCGCCGCTATAAGTGGCAGTGAGGGTTGGCGTGCCGACGAAATTAAAGGTCACCGAGCAGCTTCCGGCGCCACCAGAGAGGGTGATGGTGCAATTGATATCGGCTCCAGTGATGGCGACCGTGCCGGTGGGCGTGGCCCCAGCCCCGGCAACGATCACTGTAACCACCACAGATTGGCCGGCGGTCGAGGGATCGGGCGAATCCGAGGTGATGGTGACCCGGGTGAGCCCCTGTCCAACAGTATGACCAACGCTGGCTGCGCTGCCCAGGTTGAGCGCATCGCCTCCGTAAGCGGCGGTGATGGTCTTTGCGCCAGCGGTATTGAAGGTAATGTTACAGGTTCCGCTGCCTCCGACGAGCGTGATGCTGCAATTGGAATCCGCGCCGGTGATCGCAACCGTGCCGCCGGGCGTCGTCCCACCGCTGCTCACGGTGACGCTAATCGCTACTGCCATGCCGGGTGTGGATGGGTCGGGTGCGTGCGCGGTGATCGTCGTGGTGGTCTGGTTCCTCACCGCGTGGCTGGCAGTGCCGGCGCTGGTTAGGTAACTGGCGTCGCCGCTGTAGGTGGCAGTGAGGGTCTTCGCGCCTTCGCGGTTGAAGATCACCGTGCTACAGCTTCCGCTACCGCCGGCGAGGGTGATGGTGCAGTTGCTATCTGCGCCGGTAATGGCAACCGTGCCAGTGGGCGCTGCCCCTGCCCCGCTCACCGTGACGATTACCGTCACCGCCTGTCCTGGTACAGAGGGATCGGGCGTATGCGCGGTGATGGTCGTTGTCGTGGCGCCCTGACCAACGGTGTGGGCTTCGGTATCCAAACTGCCTGTGTAATTCGCATCGCCTCCATAGGTCGCGGTCAGGGTCTTTGCGCCGCTGGTACCGAAGATGGCATTACAGCTTCCACTGCCATTGGCGAGGGTGATGGTGCAGTTGGTATCCGCACCTGTGATGGCAACCGTTCCGCCCGGCGCGACACCAGCTCCGGTGACGGTGACGTTTACGGGGACAGCTTGTCCGGGTACAGATGGATCAGGCGTATCCGCAGTGATGGTTGTTGTGGTCGTGCCCGGGTTGACGGTATGGCTCGTTGTCCCCACGCTGGGGGCGTGAGAGGCGTCGCCGCTATACGTGGCGGTGAGGGTCTTCGCCCCGGCGGCGGTGAAGATGGCGTTGCATGTTCCGCTGCCGCTGGCGAGGGTGATGGTACAGTTGGTGTTCGCGCCGGTAATGGCGACTGTGCCGGTCGGCACGGTGGTGCCTCCGACCACAGTGACCTTCACGGCGACGGCTTGGCCAGGCGTGGAAGGATCGGGAGTATCGGAGGTGATTGTCGTGGTGGTTGCAACCAGGCCGGCGACGTTAATATCCACGTAGAAGGCCGCGTTCGCATCCGGCCCCGAGCCAAAACGGACGCCGCTGGCGTTTTGCAGCATCCAATAACCGCGATAGTGACCCAATGTAGCCGGCGCGGTCAGGTTGACAGATATATCCACCATCTGGCCTGGCGCGACATTGCCAAGCAAGGCTTGAGCAACCGGTCCACCCATTTGTGCACCGCTGGAAAAGACCAACGAATAGGCAGATGTCCAGGTGCAGGTACCGCGGTTCTGCAACCGCCAGGTCTTGGTGAAGGCCGCTGAAGAGGCGACATTCGCCCCATCGGGATAGTTGACATCGCTGAGAAAAGCAACCCAATCACAGCGGGTGGCGAGGGTGGGGGTGTTCGGCACGCGCGTCGCCGTGAAGGTTGCCGTTGGAGGCAGGGCGGTGGGTGTAAAGGTGGGCATCCCCTGGGGGGAGGGCGTAGGTGTGTTCCCAACCTGGCTGGCGAGGGCTTGCAGCGTCTGCGCCGCGGCGGTGTACATTGGAGCAAGGGTCGCGGCGGTGTCCGGCGTGGAACGAGGGACGCAGGCTGTTACGATGAGAATCGCAGCCGCGCTTAATGCGATGAAGAAACTCTTCCGAAGCGACATAACTTTTCTCCTTCCAAAAAAGGTATGCAATAGATGCCTTTTGTGCCAGGAATGTTCCCAAATTAGAACAGTCGGGCGAACGTGGCACGTCCGCCCGACTCAGTTCGCCCGACATGGTCTTTCAGATTAAGTTAATTGACAGTATGCCCGATGGTTGTAAAAGTACTCAAATAGTTGATATCACCATTGTACGTGGCTGTGATGGTCTTTAGACCAGCGGTATTAAAGACGACAGTGCAACTGCCAACGCCGCCAACCAAAGTTATTGTACAGTTCGTATCTGCGCCGGTAATGGAAACTTGCCCGGTTGGGGTGACGCCAGCTCCCCATACTGAAACAGTTACCACGACTGCTTCATAAGGGGCAGAGGGCTCGGGCGCTACATTTGTAATGGTGATGACCGGGGTACCCTTTTGAACGATGTGGTTGGCAGTACCGGAACTACCCACATAGTTCCCATCACCAGAATATGTGGCTGTAAGCGTCTTTACCCCGCTACCGCTGGTATTGAAAACCACAACGCAGCTACCGCTGCCTCCCACGAGGGCAATTGTACAATTGGCCTCAGCGCTTGTGATTTCCACCGTTCCAGTTGGAGTAACGCCTGGTCCGCTCACTGTCACATTCACTGCGACCGCATCGCCGACTGCGGATGGATTTGGCACAGTTGAGGTGATGGTGGTCGTGGAGGTGTTCTTGACCGTGTGGTCGGTAGTGATTACGCTGGCAATATAGTTTCCATCGCCAGTATAAGTGGCTGTGATCGTCTTTGCTCCAATGGTGTAAAAGACCACAGAACACGTACCGCTGCCGCTGGCAAGTGTGATATTACATGTGCTGTCTGCGCCGGTAATGGCCACTATGCCTGTCGGTGTGACCCCGGCTCCGCTCATTGTTACACTTATTGCGACAGCCTGTCCTGGGATGGATGGATCTGGTAGATCTGAGATGGTCATCGTAGTAGAGCCTTTGTTGACCGTATGGTTCGCAGTACTTGAACTGCTGGCGTAATTGGCATCCCCGCTATATGTGGTCGTGAGGGTCTTGACGCCAACCGTATTGAACACTACGGAACAGCTACCGCTACCGCCAACCAGGAAAGGAATTGTGCAATTGGTGTCCGCGCCGGTAATGGTTACCGACCCGGTAGGCGTGGGAAGGCCAGCTCCGCTGACCGTAACATTCACTGTCACCGCTTGCCCCACCGTAGATGGGTTGGGGACAGTTGCAATGACCGTGGTTGTGGAATTGCTGATCACCGTATGGCCGGCATTCGCTGAACTTCCCAGATAATTAACATCGCCTGCATAAGTGGCGGTCAGTGTCCTGCTGCCGAGAGTATTGAAGACGACAGAGCAACTACCGCTTCCGCCGGAGAGTGTGATGTTGCAATTGGTTTCCGCGCCGGTAATGGCGACCGTTCCAGTTGCTGCAACGCCACCACCGCTCACAGTTACACTGACTGTGACGGCTGCTCCAGGCGCCGAGGGGTTGGGGTTATGCGCGCTGATCGTCGTCGTGGTGGCGCCTTTGTTCACCACATGGCTGGCGGTACCTGAGCTTCCGGAATAGTTGCCATCGCCGCCGTATGTGGCAGTGAGAGTTTTTAAACCAGCCGTGTTGAATACCGCATTACAACTGCCGACTCCGGCTGCCAATGTAATCGTGCAGCCGGTTTCCGCGCCGCTGATCGTCACTGTCCCGGTAGGCGTGAGACCAAGCCCAAGCACTGAGACGCTCACAGATACCGCTTGCCCAGGAACAGAAGGATCGGGTGTATCCAGAGTGATGGAGGTCAAGGAGACTCCTCCAGTCACCACATGGCTTGCAGTCCCCACACTGCTTGCATAGTTCGCATCCCCGCTATAGGTCGCGGTAATGGTTTTCGAACCGGCCGTGTTGAATACCACATTACAACTGCCGCTGCCGCTGGCAAGGGTGATCGTGCAGGTGGTATCTGCGCCGGTGATGGCCACCGTTCCGGTTGGGATGGCGCCAAGCCCGCTTATAGTCACACTGACCGCGACCGCTTGGCCAGGCGTGGATGGATCGGGCGCGTCAGCCGTGATGGTCGTGATGGTTGGATTAGGTCCAACGACGTTTATATCCACCCAGAAAGCGGTATTTGCCTGCGCGCCGTAACCGAAACGGGTGCCGTATGGGTTTTGCAGCATCCAATATCCGCGATAGTGTCCCAGAGTTGCAGGAGCAGTCAGATCAACGGAAATGTCAACAGTCTGTCCCGGGGCAACATTTCCGAGCAGATACTTCGGTGAGAGGCCGCCCATCTGCGTACCGCTCGTAAAAACCAATGAATAGCCGGTCGTCCACGTGCAGGTACCGAAGTTCCTCAAGCGCCAGGTCTTTGTAAATGGGGTGGAGGGTGCAAAAGAACTGCCATCCGGATAGCTGACATCACTGACGAAGCCAATCCAGTCGCAGCGTGTTGCCGCTTGAGGAGCCGGCTGCAAGGTGGCTGTTTGTGTGGGAACTGGCGAGGCGGTCGGAGCTACCGTTGGCTGAGGGATTATCCCCGCATCGGTTGGCGATGGAATGATTTGGGGAGGTGTATATGGTGTCGCTGCCACTTGGGTCGAGAGCGCCTGCAGCGTTTGAGCGGCAGCCGTATACATCGGGGCGAGTGTGGAAGCTACATCTGGCGAGGCGCTTTGCTCACAGGCCGAACTGATAATGACCATTATCAGGCAAAGGCCGGTAAATAGGACCTTCCGTGTTGACATGGTAATCCTCCTTTAAAAATCAACCATAGCAAGATATTGGGCAATGTCGAGACGTCCACCGACGTGGAAAGTTATTATACTACTGCTTCTCGTACGGCGTGCCGTCCGCGGCCGGCGGCACAGCGCGCCCAACCAGGCCGGCCAGCACGACCATGGTCACCAGGTAGGGGGCCATCCCTAAGATTTGCGAGGGGATGGGAACTTTCAATATCTGCATCTTGACTTGCACCGAATCGGCAAATCCGAAAATAAGCGAGGAGGTGAATGCCCCGAAAGGATTCCATTTACCGAAGATCATGGCAGCCAGGCCGATGAAGCCTTTGCCGGCGGTCATGATCTCGTCGAAGCGCCCCACCGACCCGAGCGTGAAGTACGCCCCGCCCAAGCCGGCGATCATCCCGCCGATGATGACGTTAACGTAGCGCATCAAATATACATTGATGCCGAGCGTATCGGCTGCCTTGGGATGTTCACCCACTGCCCGTGTGCGCAATCCCCAGGGCGTATAGAAAAGGACGATTTGCATCACAATGACCAGCAGGATCATCAGGTAAACAACCAGGTTATTCTCGAAAAAGATCGGCCCCAAGACAGGTATCTTCGAGAGCAACGGGATGGGGATGACCGGGAAAGTGCCGGAATTGTTCAGCTTGTCCACGTTCATTTCGAGGAAACGGGATGATATGAAACTGGTAATGCCTGCCCCGAAGATGTTGATCGCCACACCGCTGACGATCTGATCCACCTTGTATTTGATGACCAGCACGGCATGGAGGCCTGCGATGAGCGCGCCGGTGAGCAGCGCCACCAGCAACCCCACGTACAGACTATGGCTCAACGTTCCGGCGATCACACCGGTCTGGGCGGTGATGAGCATGATGCCCTCGATGGCAATGTTGACCACCGCCGCCCGCTCGCTGATCACGCCGCAGAGCGCAGCCAGGGCAATCGGCGTGGCGCGCACCAGCGAGCTGCTTAACATCCCCACTAAGTTGAACGACTTGTCGCGCGTCGCCCAGATGAGGAAAGCAACCACGAAGCAGAATGCCACCAAGCCGACCAGCAGACCGGTCGAGCGGACGCCGCGCGCCACCTGCCAGGCGCCCAGGAATACGGTGACCAGGATCATCACATAGATGGTGGGCTGGACGGGCAAGGTCAAGTCGGGGATGGGGATGGCCTGGGAGCGCATGGCATTCATGCCAAAGGTGGCCTGCTGGCCAGGCTGGGTACCCGCGCCGAAAAGGAACAGGATCAATAATCCGATGGCAATGAGTATCAGCCCCGGCACAAGGCGGGCGCGGACGAAGGATGTCTTCCTGTTTTGCTCGGTGGTTTCAGTCGTCATTAGTTCCTCGATACTAATCTCTCGGAGTCCGCCATTGTTTACTTGCCCCAGCCGCGGGTCAGCACCGTCTCTTCGGTGCGCGCCGCGCGCAGGCGGTAAATGGCGCGGATAATGGCTGGCGCGGCAACGAAGATGATCACGAAGCCTTGGATGACGGAGATGATATCAATCGGGATGCCGGCCATGGACTGCATCCGGGTCGCGCCGCCGCGCATGAAGCCGAAGAGGATGGCTGCCACAACCACGCCAAAAGGATGGCTTTTACCCAGCAGGGCAAGGGCAATCGAGTCAAAGCCGTAGCCGGCTGAGAAGCCCTGTCCCACCCAGTGATCCACACCCAGCACCTGGCTGGCTCCGGCCAGTCCGGCCAGCGCGCCGCTCAAGACCATCACCAGGACAAAGTTGCGCACGGTGCTCATACCGGCGTAGCGCGCCGCATCGGGGTTCGAACCTACGGCGCGGATCTCGAAGCCCAGGGTAGTCTTGAAGAGGAACCACCACACCAACGCGGCCACAGCCAGCGCCAGGAAGAAACCAACGTTGAAGCGCAGCGGCGCGGGGAAGAGGCGCGGCAGGAAGGCAGAATCGGCAATCACCGGCGTGACCGGGCGGTAGCCGCTGGCCATCATCGGGCCGGTGAGCAGCCAATCGCTCAAGCGGAAGGCGATCCAGTTCATCATGATGGTGTTGACCACCTCGTGCGCACCGGTTACGGCCTTGAGGTAGCCGGGTATCGCCCCCCAGATTGCGCCGCCCAGCGCGCCGGCCAGCAACGCCAGCGGCAGGTGGATGTACCACGGCATTTGGAAGGCATAGCCCACGTAAGCCGAGCAGAGCGCGCCGATGAAGAATTGTCCCTCCGCGCCGATGTTGAACAGGCCGCAGCGAAAGCCCAGCGCAACAGCCAGCCCGGCAAAGATGTATGGTGTGGCAGTCACCAAGCTCTCGGTGAAAGGGTAGATGGCTTTGAGCAGCAACTTGCTTTCGCCGGTGGCGAAGTAAGACTGGATGCCAGTGACCAGCGCGGCCGGGCTGCCAAACGAACCGGTGAAGAGCGCCCCGTAGGCGTTGAACACCGCGACGAATGGGGAAGCCAGGGCTGTAAGTGGGTCGCTCAAGAAGTTCTTGTAAGCCGCGAGAACGTGTGGATCTGTGATGACGATGATGATGGCCCCGAAGAGAAGGCCAGTGAACATCGCCAGGGCCGGGATGAGCAGCGTCTGCCCGACTTGCGCCCAAAAGCCGCGCTTACCCTTGGCGGGCTGCGCCTCCGCCTCGGCCGGTTTAGGGGTTGCCTTAGTCTTGTCCGCTTTGCTTTTCAAGGTGCATTCCTCCTAGAAGACTCGCTCCACTTCGACCTCGTCAGTCGTGCGCGGGGTGGTTTCGAGCGCCTCGGCCGGCTTGACGCCTGCCATCAGCAAACCCAGGTATTTCCGGTTGACCCCCGCCGCCGGGATGATATCCACGATCTGCCCCTTGTACATGACGGCGATGCGGTCGGATAGGGCGATGATCTCGTCCAGTTCCGGGGAGACCAGCAGCACCGCCGTCCCTTCATCCCGCTTGGCGACGATGCGGTTGTGGATGTATTCGATGGAGCCGACATCCAGGCCGCGCGTCGGCTGGGAGGCGATAAGCAGCTTGATCGGGCGCGAGAACTCGCGCGCCACGATCACCTTCTGCTGGTTGCCGCCGGAAAGGGTGGATGCGTTCACGTAGACGCTCGGCGTGCGCACGTCGAACTGCTCGACCAATTTCGTCGCCGTGGCAATGATCGTATTTCCTTGCATGGCAATACCGCGCGCGTTGGGCGGCAGGTAGTACGAACACAGCACCAGGTTGTCGTGAATTGGGAACGAGAGGATCAGGCCGTGTTTTTGGCGGTCTTCGGGCACGTGCGCCACGCCCCTTTCCAGGATTTTGCGCGGGGAGGCGCGCCGCAGTGGCTTGCCGAGGATACTGATCGTCCCACTGACCGCCGGCAGCAGGCCGGTGAGGGCGTAGACAAGCTCGGTCTGCCCGTTGCCCTGCACACCGGCGACGCCCAACACTTCGCCGACGCGGACATCGAAAGAGACGCCGCGCACGGTCATATTCTTGCGCTCGTCGCGGACGAAGAGGTCTTTTACTGCGATGGCGACCTCGGCCGGTTTGGCTTCCTTCTTGCGCACCGTCAGGTTGACCTGGCGGCCAACCATCATCGCCGCCAACTTTTCCTGGCTGGCTTCTTTCGGTGTGACCGATCCCGCCATTTTGCCCCCCCTCAGTACGGTGATGCGGTCGGCAAGCGCCATGACCTCTTTGAGCTTGTGCGTGATGAAGATGATGGATTTTCCCTTGGCCACCAGCGTGCGCAGCACCTTGAACAACCCCTCGACCTCCTGCGGCGTCAGCACCGCAGTCGGCTCATCCAAAATTAGAATATCTGCCTGACGATATAAAACCTTGATAATTTCTACACGCTGCTGTGCGCCGACCGGCAGGTCTTTGACGTAGGCGTCCGGTTCGACCTCCAGGCCATACTGCTCGGATATTTCCCGGATGCGCTTGGCTACTGCGGCGCGATCCAGAAAGATTCCGTTCCGGGTGGTTTCCACACCCAGCATGACATTTTCGGTGACGGTCATCACCGGGATGAGCATGAAGTGCTGGTGGACCATGCCCACGCCGTGCGCAATGGCATCGCTTGGGCCATGGATTTCCACCTGCTCGCCGCGCACAAAGATCTGACCCTCGTCCGGCTTGTACAAGCCGTAGAGGATATTCATCAGGGTGGTTTTGCCAGCGCCGTTCTCGCCAAGCAAGGCGTGGATCTCACCTTCTTCCAATGTCAAATCTATGTGGTCATTTGCCAGAACACCGGGAAAAGCCTTGCTAACCCCGCGCAATTCAAGAACTGGAGGCATGGAGTTTCTCCAATAGGTATAAAAAGGATCGGGGGAAATCCCCCGATCCTTTTTTAGTTCAGGTCAATCCTCGAACTACTGACCCAGCACGCCATCCACGGTCAGCGCGCCGCTGATCAGGTCCTTCTTGGCTTGTTCGATCTCGGCCTTCAGGGCAGCCGGAACCTGGCTGTCGAAGTCGTGGTACGGAGCGAGGTCCACACCGCCATCCGCGATCGTATAGGTGACTGCGCCGCCGGTGAACTTGCCAGCAGTCACGTCTCTGACGGTGTTGTAGACGGCCACGTTGATCTTCTTCAGGACACTGGACAGTACGACACTCTTGTACTCGGGAGCGGTATCATACCAGTCCGCATCCACGCCGATGATCAAGCACGCGCCAGTTTCCTGGCAGACCGCAGCCGAGCCCAGGCCAACCGGGCCAGCCACCGGCAGGATGATGTCGCCACCTTCCTGCATGATCGATTCGGCGAAGCGGCGGCCATCGTCGGTGGACTCGAAGTTGTTGGTGAACAAACCTTGGGCAGTAGCATTGTCCCAACCGATCACCGACACGCTGGTGCCATGCTTCTGGTTGTAATACTTGACGCCAGCCTCAAAGCCCTTCATGAAGATGGTCACGGTAGGAATGGGGATGCCGCCATAGGTGCCGACCTTGCCGGTCTTGGTCATGCCGGCCGCCAGGTACCCGGCCAGGAAGGCCGCCTGGTCGGTCTGGAAGGCCAGGCCGCGCACATTGGGCAGATCCACGTCAGAGCCGCATTCCTTGCCGACTACCGCACCGGGCCAGCAGTCAGGATAGGTGTAGTCGACGATGGCGAATTTCTGATTGGGATTCGCCTTGGCCGCTGTAGCCGTATCCACGCCCAGCAGGAAACCTACGGTGACGATCAGGTCTGTCTTCTCGTCCAGGAGTTGCTGGATATTCTTGGCATAATCGGATTGCTGCTGCGATTCCAGGTACTTGCCCTCGATGCCAAAATCGGTGACGGCTTGCTGGATGCCAGCCCAGCCGCTGGCGTTGAAGGACTTGTCGTCGACGCCGCCCATGTCGGTTACTTCGGCGGCCTTCATTCCGGCGCCGGGCTTCGGGGCGCAGGCGGTTAACACCATGGTAGCTGCCAGGATGACAGCAATAACAGCATATAGCTTTTTCATATTCTTCTCCTCAAAGTAATGGATATATGGAATCTATTCAGGAACAGTTGATATAGAAAAAGGTTAGCTTATGTCAGTCTTCCACCTCCTCGTAAGTAGGGTGAATAGTTGTCTGCCCCTCGTTTCAATCCGAAACAAGTATACAGCGACTTCCACCTTTGTGCAAGTCTCTGCGACTAGATTTTAAAGGTCGGACTGGCAGTCAGGTTTTTGTAGGATTTTAGTAGGTCGGACTGGCAGTCCGACCTACAACAGCTTCGGAATGGATTGCGCGTTACGGTTTCACAGGAGGCACATCCGTCAGCAGCGATCCATCGCTCAAGCCCTGCTCAATCTCATCCAGCCGCGCCTCGACATCAGCCGGTACTTGCGCGGCGAGATCGTGGAAAGGAGCATAACTGCACACGCCGGCATAATTCCCGGAGGGGAACATCCTTGCGCCGGTCATGGCAGCGCGTACCCGCCCGATCAACTCCCGGATTCCCGGGCTAATCTGTTTGACGACGCTGGAGAGCAGGCGCGGAGCCGCCTCGGGCAGCCGGTAGTACGCATCCAGATCCGAGCCAATGGCATAGACGCCGCGCGCCGCGGCAGCCTCCAGCGCAGCGTCGCCAGTTGCGCCGGGGCCTCCGAAGATCACATCTGCGCCGGCGTCTATCAGCGTATAGGCCATTGTCGCACCCCAGTCGGGGTCGGTGTCGGCATCTTCGAGATCAGCATCGCTGTGATAAGCGACGGTCACGGTCAAATCGGGGTTGATATAAAGCGCGCCTGTGCGGAAGCCCTCGCCGTAACGCCAAGTCTGCGAATCGGCGTCCGTGCCCAGCACCGCTCCAACCATGTTCGTGGCGGTCATCTGCGCGGCCAACGCGCCCGCCAGGAAGCCGGCCTGGTCCTCCGGAAAGACCAAGCCAGCCAGGTTCAGCCTTTCTGCGCCGGTTTCCTGGTACTGATCCACGCCAATGAAGTAGACGTGTTGATATTTCTCCGCTACATCCGTTGTTGCTTGCCCCTCGGCCGCGCCCACAGTCACAATAATATCGTAACCGGCGTCGGCAAAGACGGCGATATTCTCATCGTAATCCTTGGCGCTGACCGTCTCGATGTAATTTGCTACCTGGACGTCGCCGTCCGCCTGCGCTTGTTGGATGCCTTCCCACGCCGCCTGGTTGAAGGCATTATCCTTCACTTGCCCAACGCCCGTCACCAGCCCGACGCAGACGACATCGTAACGGGTGCAATCAAGCGACGACGGGGAACAGGCCGCCAGGATTGCCGCGGCGAGCAACAGCGTGGCAAGCGCAGCGTTCCGCATCTTCATCCGACCTCTCGCCTGCTTACCATTTGGCGTCGGCTGCCTCCCCGCGGCGGACGCCCCACATCAACCAGACTGCCACCAAGAGGAACACCGGGGCGACAAACATCATCGTGTTGTAGTTGTTGCCGCTCAACTGGACAATCAGGCCGTTCAGGTTGGGCCCGACGATGGCAGAGAATGTGGAGAAGAGATAGTAAAGGCCAGTGAAGGTACCGATGCGCGCTGGTGTGGTCAGGTCCACCACCATCGGCAGCGAGTTGATGTTGACAAAGGCCCAAGCGATGCCCGCGCCCATCAGGAACAGGTTGACTACGCGGATCGCGCCGAGAACCGGCAGTTTCGTCAGGTAGATGGTCAGGGTACTCACCGGCAAGAGCGCCAGGCAGATCGTCATCGCGCCCATGCCAATCAACCCGCCAGAGATGGTAACGCGACGCCCGGCGCGGCTGCCCACGTAACCGCCGACCAACGCGAACAGGACAAAGAGCAAGCCCATGTGCCCCATCAACCGTCCGGCGTCGCCCTCGGAGATGCCCAATCGCTTGGTGGCATACAGGGTCAGGAAGGCCTCGATGCCGGTATAAGCCAGGAACCAGAAGAAGATAGCCAGCAGTATCCGCACGCCGCTCTTGTCTTTCTCCTGGAACAGCTCGCGCAGGCTGGTGAACATATTGGGCTTGACCTCTTCTTTTTCGTATTCTTTCGGTTCCTTGATAAAAATGAAGACGAGCAGGGCAGCCAGGACGACCAACACGGAGCCCATCCAGAACGGGAAATTGATGTTGATCTCGTAGAGCGTGCTACCCACGAGCGAGGCGATGATCGTGCCAATGCCGCCCATGAAGTTGATGATGCCGTTGGCCTGTGAGCGGTACTTCGAGGGGGTGACATCCGGCATCAGCGCAACCACTGGCGTGCGCCAGAAGGCCATGCTCAAGAGCAGTGTGCTGGTGCAGGCAACGAACAGCGGCAGGACGGCAGCCAGCGGGATGAAGCCGAAGGCCAGCGCCCCAATCGGCGCGCCGATGAGTATAAAGGGCATACGCCGCCCGATCTTCGTGCGTAAGCGGTCTGACCAGGCGCCGACCGGCGGCTGGATGAACAGCGCGGCGATGTTATCCAGCGTCATGAAGAAGCCGATCATGGCCGGCTGGAGCCCGAACTTGTTGGCCAGGAAGAGCGGCACGAAAGCGTTGTATACGCTCCAGATGACGCTCACGCCAAAGAAGCCAAAGCCGAGCAGGAAGATCTTGCCGTAGTTGAATTTCATTGGTCATCTCCTCTTTTGGGTTGGAAGGTTGGAAAGTTGGAAGGTTTTTGCGTGTCACGTATCATGTGTCACGTATCATGTGTCAAGTGTTATGTTAGCGCGTTGGTTTTCGAGGTATGTTGTATCATTTTCGTCGAGAGGGGCGGTAGCGAGCAGATCGGGCCGCCGTTCCAGCGTGCGCAACAGGGATTGCTCGCGCCGCCATTTGGCGATCCTGGCATGGTCGCCGGAGAGCAGGATATCCGGCACGCGCCAACCACGGAATTCGGGTGGACGGGTGTAGTGCGGGTATTCGAGCAGCCCCGAAGCGTGGGAATCGTCCGCCGCGCCGTCGGGGTCACCCAGCACGCCAGGGATGAGGCGGGCAACGGCGTCAATCAGGATGAGCGCGGGCAACTCGCCGCCGGTCAAGACATAATCGCCGATGGAAATCTCATCGGTTGCGAGATGCTGGCGGATGCGCTCGTCCACGCCCTCGTAGCGACCACAGATGAGCGCCAGGCGCGGTTGTGCGGCCAGCTCGGCCGCGAGTCTTTGGTCGAAAACGCGTCCCTGGGGCGTCAGCAGGATAACCGGGCAGCCGGGGACCGGGCCGAGGATGCCCTCGACAGCAGCGAAAACCGGCTCCGGCTTCATCACCATCCCGCCGCCTCCGCCATAGGGTTCATCATCAGTGACGTGATGGCGGTCGTGTGTCCAGTCGCGGATGTTATATACCTGCACATCGATCAAGCCGCGTTGGCGGGCGCGCTGCAGGATGCTGCTTTGCAAATAGGGGGGGAAGACGTCGGGTAGGAGCGTAAAAACGTCGAACCGCATGTCTCCATTCTAGCATAGAATATGAGACTTACGGCCAAAAAAAGACCTGTAAGGTCTCGGCGAGGTATGGTAAGATGAGCGCCATGTATCTACGCGGTTCCAAATGGAGCATGAAACGCCGGAGGCAGCCGATCAACTACTTCCGCATCTTTTTACTGCTGCTGTTGATCGCCATCGGCATTTACATCAATAAAGTGGTAATCCCGAGCGTGCCGCCGCCGTTCGTTCCGACGCCCACCGCCACGCGTGAGCCCGAATCCTACATTGTCGAGGCCGAGGGGCTTTTCGAGCAGGGCAAGCTGTTGCAAGCTGTCGAGGTGTACAAGGAAGCCATCCGCATCAAACCGGATGAACCGGCAACTTATGTTGCGCTGGCGCGCGTCCAGGTGTTTGCCGGTCAATACAAGGATGCCCAAACCAGCGCCGAGAATGCGATACTGCTCAACCCCAACAACTCGATGGCACATGCGGTGCGTGGCTGGGCTTTGACCCAGGAAGGGGATTACCTGGCTGCGGAGGCCGCTGTCAAGCGCGCCTTGGAACTTGATCCCAACAACGGCATCGCTCACGCCTATTACGCCGAGCTGCTGGGGGATATGTACCTGGATAACACCGGGCCGTTCGAAGCCATCAGCATGGCTGGAGAGGAATCGCGCGTCGCCACCACCTTGGCGCCCAATTCGCTCGAAGCGCACCGCGCCCGCGCCTTCATCCTGGAGATCACCGACAACCGCGAAGATGCGGTGCAGGAGTACCAGCGCGCCATCACCATCAACAGCAACATCGCTGACCTGCACTTGGCGCTCGGGCGGACGTACAAGGCGATGGCCGTTTTCGATAAGGCAATCACGGAGTTCACCCTCGCCAACACATTGAATCCCTCTGACCCCACTTCATCGCTTTATATTTCGCGTACCTATGCCGCGGTTGGCGAATTTGTCAAGGCGGCTCAGTACGGCGAGCAGGCGGTCAAAGCGAAGCCTACCGATCCATACCTGCGCGGCAATTGGGGCGTGATGCTCTACAAAGTACCTGATTGGCCGAACGCAGTGGCGCAACTCTCCCTGGCTGTCAATGGCGGAGCGAGCGAGGATGGGAAAACCATCCAGCCGCTCACCCTGACCGGCAGCGATATTCGCCTGGTCGAGTATTTCACTACCTATGCCTTGCTGCTGGCACGCATGAACCGCTGCGGTGAGGTGCTGCCTGTTGCCCAATTGATCTTGGCGAATGTCCCAACGGACGAGACTGCCGTCTACAACGCGCAGGAAAGTATGCGCATTTGCCAGAATAACCTGCTGACGCCCTCTCCGATCCCACAGCCCAGCCCAGGATTAACCCCAACGCCATGAAAGTGAATCCCCGCCGTCCGCTCTTCCGCCAACGACGGCGCACCAGCCTCTACCGTGTGTTCCTCCTGGTTGTGCTGATCCTGGTCGCGGCCTGGTTTGCCAACCAGGTGGACAAGGGCTTTATCAAGCGTCCCTTCCTACCGACGCCCACACCAACGCGCACGGTGCAATCCTATGCATTGGAGGGGGAGGCGTCTTTTGCCGCGGGCAAGCTGGAAGAGGCCATCACGGCTTACCAGGAAGCAGCGCGGGTGGATCCTGCTAATGCCGAAGTGTGGGGCAAGCTGGCACGCATCCAGGCTTATTCCTCCAATCTGTTAACAACCGACGCTCAACGCAAACAGCGCTTGCAGGATGCCCTCGATTCGATCAACCAAGCCGTCGCCCTCACCCCGGACGATAGCACGGTTCACGCCATGCGCGCCTTCGTCTTGGACTGGAACGCCAACCCCATCCTGGCTGGCGACCAATCCCAGGCTTTGCTGCTGGAAGCTGAACGGGAGGCCTTGCACGCCTTGAATTTGGACAATCAGAACGTGTTGGCGCTGGCCTTCTATGCTGAAATCCTGGTGGATGAACAGAAATGGACGCAGGCCGAGCAGGTCATCCTGCAAGCCGTCCAACGAGACTCGAGCCTGATGGACGTACACCGCGTCTACGCCTACGTGCTGGAATCCACCATGCGTTATCGCGATGCCATCACGGAATACGAAAAGGCAATCGAAATCACCCCCAACCTGACTTTTCTCTATATCTCGGTCGGAGCGAACTACCGCCGTCTCGCCTACGACAGCGCGATCAAGGACGAACGCAATAGCCTTTACGAGACTGCCTTGGAGTATTTTGCCAAGGCTGCCAAGCTGAACAAGCAACTGGAGATCAAGGACCCCATTCCCTACATCGCCATCGCCAAAACCTATTCCCAACAGGGTGATTTCTTAGCCGCCGCGCTGAACATCAAGAAGGCACTCGAATTCGACCCCGTCAACGCCGATATCTACGGCCAATTGGGTATCATCTACTTCAAATCGCGCAACTATGAAGGTTCCATCCCGGCATTCAAGTGCGCGATCCGCGGCTGCTCCGCGAGCGAATCCTGCCAGGCGCGCTTCGGGGAGGATTGCACCGATGGCGAGACCGGTGTGGAGGTGCAGGGGTTGCCCCTCTCGCAAAGCACGGTGGTTTACTACTATACCTACGGCTCGGTACTGGCGGCGCTCAGCCGCCCGCAGCAGAACTACTGCTCGGAGGCGGAAGCTGTCTTAGGCGAGGTGCGGACTGCCTTCGGAGGCGATGCGACCATCGCTGGCATCGTGGACGCAGGGGAGCAAATCTGCGCCTCACTGGCGCAATCCATCGCGCAGACTCCGACGCCGTTCGCAACGCCGACGCCTTTGCCCACGCCACGGCCGTAGAATATCAGAAATTCGTTAAAATTCCATTTTCTCCCTTGACGTTCCCCCTCAAAGCATGTATGATAGACTTTAGCACTCTACAATAGTGAGTGCTAAATCAATGACCCCACTTATTCCAGGAGGCGAATGATTATGGCACTATCCCTTAAACCCCTCGGTAACCGCGTCGTGGTGGAACCCCTCGAGCAGGAAGAGGTGACCGCGGGCGGCATCGTCCTTCCCGAAACGGCCAAGGAAAAGCCCCAGCAGGGCCTCGTCCTGTCCATCGGCCCGGGCGATCGTGATGAAGACGGCAAGCGCATCCCCATGGATGTGGCCGTTGGCGACAAGATCCTGTTCGCCAAGTATTCCGGCACCGAGATCAAAATGGATGGCAAGAAATTGCTCATCCTGCGCGAGAGCGACTTGCTCGCCATCGTGCAAAGCAAGTAATCCCCTAAACATTTCTGGAGGAATTAATTATGGCAGCAAAACAACTCGTTTTTTCCGAGGATGCGCGCCGGCGGCTCAAGAACGGCATTGATATCGTTGCCAGCGCCGTCGCCACCACCCTTGGCCCCAAGGGCCGCAACGTATCGCTGGATCGCAAGTTCGGCTCCCCCACCATCACCCACGACGGCGTGACCGTAGCCAAGGAGATCGAGCTGGAAGATCCCTTCGAGAACATGGGCGCGCAGCTCCTCAAGGAAGCCGCGACCAAGACCAATGACATCGCCGGCGACGGCACCACCACGTCCACCGTGCTGGCGCACGCCATCGTCAGCGAAGGCCTGAAGAACCTGGCCGCCGGCTCCAACCCGATGCGCCTCAAGCTGGGCATCGAGCAAGGCACCGACGCGGTCGTCGAGGCGCTGCGCAAGATGTCGCAGAAAATCGAGACCAAGGAAGAGATCGCCTCGGTTGCGACCAACTCGGCCGCGGATGCTGAGATCGGCAAGCTGATCGCCGACGTAATGGACAAGGTCGGCAAAGACGGCGTCATCACCGTCGAAGAGTCAAAGTCGCTGCAGTTCGAGACCGAATACGTCGAAGGTATGCAGTTCGACCGCGGCTACATCTCGGCCTACTTCATCACCGACCCCGAGCACATGGAAGCCGTCATCAACGAGCCGTACATCCTGATCTACGAAAAGAAGATCTCCGCAGCGGCTGATATCGTCCCCATCCTCGAGAAACTCGTCCAGATCGGCAAGCGCGAGCTGGTGATCATCGCCGAGGATATTGACGGCGAAGCGCTGGCCACCCTGGTGCTGAACAAGCTACGCGGCATGTTGAACGTGCTGGCCGTCAAAGCCCCCGGCTTCGGCGACCGCCGCAAGGCCATGATGCAGGATATTGCCGTCCTGACCGGCGGGCAGCTCATCTCCGAAGAGACCGGGCGCAAGCTGGAAACCATCACGCTCAATGACTTGGGCCGGGCCGAGAAGGTCGAAGCCGACAAGGATAACACCACCATCGTCGGCGGCAAGGGCGATTCCGCCCAGATCAAGGGGCGCATTGACCAGATCCGCGTCGAGATCGACAAGTCCACCAGCGACTACGACAAGGAGAAGCTCCAGGAACGCCTGGCCAAGCTCTCCGGCGGCGTAGCCATCATCCGCGTCGGCGCGGCCACCGAGACCGAGCTGAAAGAGAAGAAGCACCGCGTCGAGGACGCCCTCTCTGCCACGCGCGCGGCCATCGAGGAAGGCATCGTTCCCGGCGGCGAGATCGTCTTCATCAACGCGGTTGCATCACTCGACAAGGTCAAGATGGACGGCGAAGATGAGACCATCGGCGTCTCCATCGTCCGCAAGGCGCTCGAAGCCCCCATCCGCAAGCTCACCGAGAACGCCGGCCAGGATGGCGCGGTCATCATCGAGAACGTCCGTCGCATCGCCAAGGAAAAGAAGAACAAGCACATTGGCTACAACGTGATCACCGGCGAGTATGGCGACATGGTTGCCGCCGGCATCATTGACCCGCTCAAGGTCGTGCGCGGCGCGCTCGAGAACGCCGCATCCATTGCGGCCATGATCCTGACCACCGAGTGCCTGGTCACCGACGTGCCCGAAAAAGAGAAGACCCCGCCCATGCCCCCGGGTGGCGGCGGGATGGATTATTAACCCCCAACAAAACTGTAGGGGCGGGGTTTCCCCGCCAATTGTAGGGGCGGGATTACCCCGCCCCTACTTTTATTAATTGGTATAATCCTGACCGATGACTTCTTCGCCGCTGAAACGCACTCTGCTCCTTATCATCATCCTCGCCCTCGGCGTTTCCGCTTGCGCGCCGGACCTGGAACCGACTGCCACATCCACGCCTACATCCACGCAGACGGCAACCATCACCCCAACGATCACGGCCACCCCCGTTCCGCTGGCGGCCACGGTCAACGGGGAAGGCATAACGCAGGCCGAATACCAGGCAGAACTGGCCCGCTTCCATTCTGCTCAGGCCGCGCTGGGAAAGACTGTCGCGCCTGAAGATGCCTCCCGGCAGGTGTTGGATGACTTGGTTTCCCAGGTGCTTCTCGCCCGGGGCGCCCAGGCGGCCGGCTTCAGCCTGGACGAGGCCGCGTTGCAAGAGCGTGTGGACCGTCTGGCCGAACAGGTCGGAGGTGCAAAACAGCTTGCCGCTTGGGAAGCAGCGCATGGCTACAGTGACGAGTCCTTCCGCCTGGCGTTGCGCCGTCAAATTCTGGCAGCCTGGATGCGTGACACGATCGTTGCCGCTGTGCCGGAAATTGCTGAACAGGTACACGTTCAGCAGATTTTGTTCTATAATTCGGATATCGCGCAGCAAGTGCTGGGGCAGTTGAAAGCCGGAGCGGATTTCGCCGCCATGGCCGCGCTGTATGACCCTGCCACGCAGGGCGAATTGGGTTGGTTTCCGCGTGGCTATCTGCTCCAACCGGAGATCGAGACGGCAGCTTTTGCCCTGCAGCCCGGCGAGATCAGCGATGTGATCCAGACTTCGGCCGGCTACCACATCCTGAAGGTGCTGGCACGCGACCCGGCACATCTGCTTTCGCCCGACGCCCGCCTGACGCTCCAAGAAAAGGCGCTGGCGGGTTGGCTCCAGGAGCAACAAACGGCCAGCACGATCGTATTGACACCCTGAACGGGAGAACCCGCAATGGATAATTTCGTTTTCTCGAACGATGAACCTCCGATTATTACACTCCTATGGAATGTTGCCACGTTGCTCGTTATGATCGGGGCCGTGATCCTGGGCATCGTGTTCCTGAATATCTTCAGCAACCCGGCCTCCCGCTATAATCCTTACCCGCCTCCTGCCGCGCCTACCCTGCTCCGCTTCCCGACGGCGACGATCACGCCGCGCTCGCTGCCGGCCACTTGGACCCCCAGTCCGACCCTCGCCCCCAGCGAGACACCGACGCCGCGCCCGACCTTTACACTCGAGCCGACCTTTACACCTTTCATCCTAACGCAGCAGCGAGATACGCCGACAGCCACCCGCACAGCCACGCGCACACCAATGGCAACTGCCACTACATCCGCGATGCCCGCAACACCCACAGTCACCACCAATCCGGGAGGTATGCCCTTCGATGCAAAAGTGGACTATTTAGCCAGTACCGTTTACTACCCTGCTTCGGGTTGCAATTGGTTTGGGGTGGCTGGACAGGTTGTGGATCAGAACAATACACCCATTTTATACTTGACTGTCTATCTGGGCGGACAAGTGGGGAGTCAGGTGGTGGGTATTCCCGCCTTAAGTGCCACTGCGCCCATCTATGGACCGAGCGGTTTTGAGTTTGTGCTGGGTAACAAGCCGGTGGCTTCCACACAAACATTGTGGATCCAATTGCTCGACCAGCAGCAACTGCCATTTAGCAATAGAATCTATCTGGATACTTTCGACGATTGCACCAAGAACCTGATCTTGGTGAGGTTCAAGAAGGTGCAATAATAGGCAACAGGAGGCGATCATGCGAATCTCCGAATCCGTCGAATCTGCACGTTACTTGATAGACACAAAAGGCAATCGCACCGATGTCGTGATTCCTTTCGAAACCTGGCAAAAACTGCTATCAGCTTGGCAGGGGTTGATTGAACGGCTAGAAGACCAGGAAGATCGCGCTATACTCCAGGAATGGCTGGCGCGCCGCGCTTCAGGCGAGAAAGATACAGTCACATTGGCAGAACTCGAGAAAGAGTTGGTCGCCGATGGGCTCTTACCGAGTTGATGTCACAAATACGGCTCGGCGTGAAATTCGTAAATTGCCCGGCCACATGCGCTCATTGATCTTTCGCGAAATCCAATCTCTTGAAAGGGAGGCGCGTCCCTACTACAGCAAGGAAATGAGATCAACGAGGAATTTTATAATCCCCAAGGGTGTCGAGTTGCGCCGTATCCGGTTGAATCGTTGGCGGGTGGTGTACATCCTTGAGGAGGATACGGCGCTAATTACTGTGCTGGCCATCCGCAAACATCCACCTTACCAATACGAAGATTTGGAGAGTTTGCTCAGTGAAGGATGAGGCTACTAATTGCAGAATGGGTGCTTGAAAAATCGGAGTCTTGCGACTCCGATTTTCGTTCGATGGTGTCTGCCTTGGGCAAAATCACACCTCCACGTTCCAGTGCGCATACTTGGGGTTGTTGCCGCGCACCACATCTATGAAGAGCCTGCGCAGCGCTTCGCCGATTGGCCCCATCTTCCCGTCGCCAACCGGCCGGTGATCCACCTGGGTGACCGCCGTCACTTGGGCAGCCGTGCCGGTCAGGAGCAGCTCGTCGCAGAGGTAGATCTCTGTGCGATCAACCAAGCGCTCCACCACGGTCAGTTTCAACTCATTCCTCGCCAGCTCGATCACCGTCCGCCGCGTGATCCCTTCCAGGATATTCTCGGTCACTGGAGGCGTGATCAGCACGCCATCGCGGACGATGAACACGTTCATCGCGCTGCCCTCGGAGAGATGGCCATCCTGCGTCAGGACGAGCGCCTCATCGTAGCCGGAGCGCGCCGCGTCAGTCTTGGCGAGCGCCGAGTTGACGTACGCCCCGCTGACCTTTCCGCGCGCCGGGATCATGTTGTCGTCAATCCGTCTCCAGGAGGAGATCGTCACGTGAGCGCTGGTATCGTTCTTGATATATTGGCCGAAGGGCAGGGCGAAGATAGTCAGCTCGTCGGTCAGGTCGTGCAGGCGGACGCCGATCTGCTCATCGGCCTTGTAGGCCAGCGGGCGAATATAGATATCCTGATGGTAATCGTCTTTGTGTAGCAACTCTAACAATAAACTGGTCAGGCTTTCGGGCGTATGGTTGAGCTCGATGCACAGCAGGCGGCACGAGTGCAGGAAGCGGCGGAAATGGTCATAGGGACGAAAAACGAAGAGCTTCTTCTGCTCTTCGTTCCAGTAGCCGCGCATACCGCCGAAAACGGCTGTGCCATAATTGAACGCGTGGGTCGCAACGCCGACCTTCGCCTCGGAATAGGGAACAATTTTGCCTCGAAAGAAAGCATTCTTTGGAAGCGGACTTTCCACGGACGCACCTCCGGTTTTGAGAGTAGACGCAGCCCCCTTCTGCAAATTTATTATACCCGAAATGCTCCGATTTGTTTCAGAACCATCAGGCTGGCTGCCCATAAGGAACCCGTTTTCTTGGAGAAAACGGGTTCCTGCCAATGGTCAGCGGATTGGATAACGGATAAGCGGATTATATGTTCGACATCCGCTTATCCGCTTTATCATCCGCTGGTCAGAAAAACGCCAATAGCACCTGCACTCAGTGCAAGGCACTTGACAATTGGGGGGTAGCAGGTTACAATCAATTCGATTTATATCGAATTAGTTTGTCAAGGATGAAAATATGGACACACAGCCCCCCACCATGCTCGATTTTGTGAAAGCCATGTCGGATGCTGACCGTTTGCGGGTGATCGGCATCTTGGCCTGCGCGCCGGCCAGCGCCCACCAGGTGGCGGCAGACATGGAGATCCCGTTCCGCGAAGCGTACCATCACCTCACGTTCCTGCGCTATGTCGGCGTCGTCCGCAGCGATACGGGTGACGACAGCCAGGAAGCGATCTATTCGTTCAATCCGGAAGGGGCCGATCAAATCGCCAAGCTCCGCCTCTCCGGGGATAAGCAGACTTACACACCCGCGCCACACCTGGACGAGAAGTCGCGCAAGGTGCTGGTTTCCTGCCTCAAGGCAGACGGCACGATCCGTAACATCCCGAATTCGCGGACGCAAGCGGACCGCTTCAAAATAATCCTGGACTACCTCATTGAGGCCTTCACACCCGGCCTTGACTACAAGGAGAAAGAAGTCAACAGCATCTTGCGACGCTTCCATGAGGATGTCTCCGGCCTGCGCCGAGACCTGGTGGAAGCCGGTCTGCTCGCCCGCGAGCGGGACGGTTCCAAGTACTGGCGTCCCAAGAATTAAACACGAAGGACACGACGGTCACGAAGGGAAAAACCTTTGTGTACTTCGTGTCCTTTGTGTTGAGAGGTCTTGAACATGGCTGACCCCAACACCGAGCTATTAACTTTCTTCAAAGCCCTGGCTGACGCCAACCGCTTGAAGATCCTCGGCTTGCTCGCCGGGCGACCCTACAGCGGCGAGGAGCTGGCCGCGCTGCTCGATTTGAAGCCCTCCACAGTTTCACATCACCTGGCGAAGCTGGCCGAGGCCGGGCTGGTGACGGCGCGCGCTGAGGGCTATTACAGCGTTTACGCGCTGGATCGCAAGGCGCTCGAAGCCGCCTCGCGCGACCTGTTCTCCGGCGAGCGCATCGCCGCTGTCGCCGCCGACGTGGACGCGGACGCATATGCTCGCAAGGTGGTTGCCGATTACACCCGTCCCGACGGCAGCCTGAAGACCATCCCGGCGCAGCGCAAGAAGCTGGAGGCGATTTTACGGCACGTGGTCAGTGCCTTCGAGCCGGGGAAGCGCTACAGCGAGAAGGAAGTGAATGAAATCTTGAGGCGCTTCCACGCAGATACCGCCTCCCTGCGGCGCGAGCTGGTGGGCTATGGGTTGATGGAACGCGAGGGGGGAGGGGGAGAGTATTGGAGAGGAGAGAGTAGAGAATAGCAAGGAGGCATGGAAAGCTGTGGTTGAAACCGGAATATATTTTCCGTTCCATTTTTCTGAATACGGGCTACTCCTCTCTATTCTCATCGGAGGCGATGCTGCAACGCGAATGTCTCTACACCTGCCAAAGCGTTCCCCAGCGCTTCCGCATCCAGCCTCATCACCCGGCTATTGGCAAAATAGGCAAAATCGAAACCAGTCGCTTCTCCCGCCTGCTTGCCGGGGATGGGCATCAGCCGGGCGGTGAGGGGCTTATCCAAGCGCAGCGCCAGGGCAGCCAGGTCGAGCAGCAGCGCGGCAATCTGCTCCGGCGCCGTATCGCCGGGCAGCGGGACAGTATCCAATCCCGTCCCGCAGACCGCGGAATAGAGCAGCAGGTCTTTGACGGTCAGCGTCCCATCGGCGGCGCGCTTCGAGAGAACAGAGTCCTCCAGCACCGGCAGGAACAATCCGCTGAAACCAACGTGCGGGAAGCGGGCACACGCGATGGCCTCGGTCAAGATGGCCGCAGCGGCCAACGAGCCGTGCAAGCCCAACCGCGGCACACCCATCCGCTCGAAGGCCGCGCCCAGCGAGCGAGCCTCTTCGGGGAAGGGCGCCAGCGAGAAGTCGATGCCTCCAAAATGCAGGCTGTAGCGGTATTTCAGCAGATCGGCAACCGCGACCAACTTGTGGGCGTGAGTCTCCAGCGCCGCGACCAGCGCCTGCCGCCCCTCGGTAATCGTCTTTGCTCCGCTGAAGGCTTCCACGGCCAGGTCTGCGGCTTCGGTCGCCAGGGCAAAGGCGGGGGCATTCACCGCGTGGTAGGCGGCCGGGAAGAACGGTGCGCCCGGCGGGACGTTCGCCAGCGCGGCAAAGCGCAGGTTGGCAAAGCCATCCGGCGTGAGCGAGGCGCATTTTACGATTACGTCTGCGCAAGCGCGCACGGCGGGGAGCGAGATGCCGCTCCGGGAGTCTGCCATCACGCCGGAGAAAAAGACGTTTTGCGCAGCGGTAAGCGCTTCGGGAATGACTAGGTAACTTTCGGGAACTTCAGGCAAGGCTGGGCCGAGCGAGGCGTATTCGATGCCTGTGGCCTGACTTGCCGCGCCGAGCATCTTGGCCAATTGTGGCGCCTCTGCCAGCTTGTTTGGCCCCAGCAGATGCGGGAAAGGGATGGTTGCCAGGCGCAACGTCTGTACCTCGTAGCCGGCTGCTGTGAATGCCCCCTTGGCCTCGGCAAGGAATGTGCCCGCCTCTTGGAGTACCTTGACTTCCAGCGGCCAGCTTGGAATGCAAAAGTAGGTGATGGATCGGATTTTCATGGTTTGCCTCCAGGGTTAAGCAACATGCCTTCTTCGTAATCCGTGAAACGTAATGAGGATTTACGTTTTACGATTTACGTTTCACGTTCCCGCTGCCTGACCACTTCGAACATTAGAACCGCCCCTGCCGCGGCCGCATTGAGCGATTCGGCGCGGCCGGGCATCGGGATGCTCAAGGTGCCGGTTGCCAGCTTACGCGCTGGCGCGCTGGCCCCCTCCGCCTCGCCTCCGATGACCAGCGCCAACGGGAGGCGCAGATCGCTCTCCCAGCAGGAGCGGCCAGCCATATCTGCCAGGAACACTTTCAACTTCGCCGACTCGCTGAGACGCCTAATTTCATCCCAAGCCAGGGAGTGGATCGACAGCCGGAAATGCGCCCCCATGCCGGCGCGCACAACCTTCGGCGCAAAGGGGTCGGTCGTTTCGGGCGGGATCCATACAGCCTGCACACCAGCAGCCGCGGCTGTCCGCAGTAATGTGCCGAGATTTCCGGGGTCGCGGATTTGGTCGGGGATGAGGATGAAGTCGGGGGTCGGGAGTCGAGAGTCGGGAGTAGAGAGTCGGGAGTAGAGAGCAGGGATGTCGAGGACGGCGAGGAGGCCTTGAGAGGTCTCGGTGTCGCTAAGAGATTTCATTATGCTTGTGGTGATCAACTCAGCTTCCACACCGTGTGTTTTAAGACTTTCAACGTTTGACCTGCCGCGTTCGTTCAACGTCTCGTCGTAAAGGACAAAGCGGATCGGCCAGCCCGCGTGGTTGGCTTCCTCCACCAGCCGCACGCCCTCGGCGACGAATGCATTGGCTGCGCGGCGCTCCTTTGGGCGTCCGAGCAGGAGGCGGACAAGCTGCACCTTGGGGTTATGACTGGAAGTGATCATGCCATACTTTCAAGAAAGCGCTTACCGTTGCCTGGTCGAAAAGCACGATGCGCACCTGTTTCAATGTGGAGGCAGGGGTTTTAGAGAAATGCTCACGAATGGCGGAGAAGATCACGCCCGCGGCGCGCTCCTTGGGAAAACCGAAGATGCCGGTGGAGAGGGCTGGCATGGCAATCGAGACACATTTCAATTCGGCCGCCACGCTCAAAGAGCCTATCACCGCCGAGGAGAGTTTGGCATCTTCATCCCCGCCTGCACCCGCACTTTGGGCGTCACCCCAGACCGGGCCGACGGCGTGGATCACGTAGCGGCAAGGCAGACTTCCGCCTGAGGTCCAGGCTGGCGCGGCGTGCGAAACCGGTCCATGCGTCCGCACCCAGGCATTGCTCTCCTGCTGGATAACCCCCCCGCCGCCTCGGACGATAGCCCAAGCCACCCCGCCACCGTGCTGGAGATGCTCATTGGCCGCGTTGACGATGGCGTCCACCTGCTCGACGGTAATATCGCCCTGCACGAGTTGGAGGAATTGGCCAGAAGGGAGAGCAGTTTCGAGCAAGACGGTGGTCATGCAGGTATTTTACCCCTATTAAAACAATGTAGGGGCGACGTTATGTCGCCCCTACCGAGAAAATCGATTCGTCTGCTATTTCGCCTTCGCCACTACAGCGGCAAACGCCTGCGGGTCGCGCACGGCCAGGTCGGCCAGCATCTTACGGTTGAGCGTGATATCGGCCTTCTTCATTCCGGACACCAGACGGCTGTAGGTGGTGCCATTCAGCCGGGCGGCGGCATTGATGCGGGCGATCCACAGCTTGCGCAGATCGCGGCGGCGGAAGCGACGGTCGCGCGTGGAATACCACATGCTCTTGAGCATCGCCTCGTTGGCGCGCCGGAAGAGCAGGTGCTTCGAGCCGCGCTGACCTTTGGTGTAATTCAATACTTTCTTGTGACGTAGGTGCCCATGCGGGCCACCCTTTACACGAGCCATTTTCTACCTCCTGCGGACTAGCGGGCGTCGGCGCAGGTTCTCCTGCGATCCAGTTGTGGACACCCGTCAGCCACAATATACATCTCGATTAGTGAGCACTCTCCTGCGCTCACCGCCTGCGCTAGAAAGCGCAGACTGATCGAGGTTTGACGAAATCAGATACGATACCTCAGTAGCGGCGTTTCGCCGTCCAGGGCGGGAGAACCATGCCCAAGCGGGAGAACCCCACCAGGGCGGGAGAACCCCGCCAGAGCGGGAGAACCCCGCCCCTACTTGAGGTTTGGCGCCAAGCGCCGGACGCGTTTAATGAGGCCCCGTCCCTTGACGGGAACCATCTCGGCGAACAAGGCCTTAACGCGCTTGGATCTCTTTCGGCGCAGGTGGGCTTTACCACCTTTGGTGCGCACGATTTTGCCGGACCCGGTCACACCAAAGCGTTTCGATGTGGCCTTGTGGGTCTTCAGTTTGAACTTGCCTTCTTTCTGCTTGCGCGGCACAGCAAATACTCCTTCCACTACCGCAGGGTAGCCTGCGGCAAAAATTCCGCGGGCTTGAGCCCGCGGTCAACCAACTACTTCGGTAGACTTCTCTTCAGCGCTCTCTTTGGGAACAGCTTTCTTCTTTCCTCGAGAGGGAGTGAGCATCATGGACATACTGCGGCCTTCGATGGCGGGGGCCTGTTCCACGCTGCTCACTTCGGCGAGTTCCTGAGCGATCTCCTTCAAGTCCTCAAGCGCCAACTCGGGGTAGGTGATCTCGCGTCCGCGGAAGCGGATGGTGACACGCACCTTCATCCCGTGTTCCAGCCAGCGGCGGGCATCTTCTACTTTGAAGCCGCGATGGGCGTCGTTGGTCTTGGGGCGCAGACGGATTTCCTTGACTTCGATCTTGGTCTGTTGCTTGCGAGCCTCGCGCTCCTTTTTTGTTCGCTCATAAAGGAACTTGCCAAAGTCCATCACGCGGCAGACCGGCGGGGTGGAGTTGGGGGCAACCTCCACCAGGTCTAATTCTGCCTCGCGGGCGATTTGCAGGGCTTGCCTCACCGTCACCACGCCGATGTTCTCACCTTTGGGGCCGATCAGGCGTACCTCTGCCACCCGGATGGACTCATTTACTCTGAACTCATTTGCGCTGATAAGTTTCTCCTTTGAATCTAAACAGAAGTCCAGCCAACGGGCTGGCTTTAGCGGGCTGATGATACCATAAGTGCGCAGGACTCGTCAACAAAAAGCGAGATAATTCCGGAGATTTCACAGTTCAAAACCTTGACAGACTGATCCCAACATGCTATATTATCTCTTGTATTATACTTGAAGTAGAATACCAAAGGAATGACTGCTATGACCGAACTCGACCGGCTGCTTGAAAACTGGGAAAGCGTCTATAAAAAAGGCCTGCTTACCTTCTGGCTACTCCTGCTCCTGGACGAGAAACCCTCTTATCCCTATGAGATGAGCGCTGAAGTCGTACGCCTCAGCGAAGGTACGATATCCGCTGACGATAACAGCATTTATCGCGCCATCAGCCGCTTCGAGGAGATGGGCCTCGTTGCCAGCCAGAGCGGGGAATCCAAACTCGGTCCGCCGCGGAAATATTACAATCTCACACAAGATGGGCGCAGTCTGTTGCGTCTTTTCATTCAGCGCAATATTTTGATCTTCCAACATCCCGCAGTGGCAGAACACATCCAACATGTTTTGCAGAACGGAGAAAACAATGGAAAGTGATCTTGTCGAAAAAATCGAATCGCTCGAAGCGAAACTCCCGCGCTGGGAAAAGTGGTTGTATGCTTGCTTCGGCGCTGCGGCGACGATGTTGCTCAACGCCCTGGTTCGTTCGGTGGAGCGTACTTATTTGAATCACGCCTTTGTCTTTACCGCGCAAGAATTGGAGCAACTTGGAACGAGCACGCCGCGCTCTTTGCTCCCTGGTGGATGTTGGCCTGTTACGTTCTGCTGTTGGTCGCGTTTATTCCTGGTGCTTTTCTTACCCTTCACTATTTGTGGCGTAAAGTTTCCATCCACAAACGATCCAAGTTTATCTTTGGCTTCTTTATCAGCGCCTGGATCATGCTTCTGTCCATAGGAGTGCAAGATCCTAACAACGCGCCCGACGGTTATAATGTTCTGGTGGTTGGCTTGGCCATTGCGATTGCAGGGAGTTACTGGTGGCTGCACCGCAAGAGGGACAAGGCCGAAGAAGTGTTTCCGTAAAAGAAAAACCAGGTTTCTCAAAGAAACCTGGTTTTTTTGATAGCGGCGACTATAGTTCAACCGCCCGGCGGTAAATCCGATCCCTGGCGCGGCCGATGAATTCCGCCAGCGGGATGTTGTCCTGCCGCGAGCCGTCACGCACGCGCAGCGAGACCTGTCCGGCTTTGGCCTCGTTCTCGCCGACCACCAGCATATACGGCACCTTCATCAGTTGCGCCTCGCGAATCTTGGCGTTCATGCGCTGCGCGCTCAGGTCGGCGCTGGCGCGGATGCCCTGTGCGCGCAACTGGCGGACGATGCCCTCGGCATAATCGTTCTGGTTATCGGTGATAGGGATGACGCGGGCATGTTCCGGTGAGAGCCAGACCGGGAAGTTGCCGGCGTAATGTTCGAGCAGGAAGCCGATCATGCGCTCGTGCGTCGAAAGCGGGGCGCGGTGGATACAGAGCGGCGTCTCCTCGACCCCGTTCTTGTTCATAAAAACGAGCCCGAATCGCCCCGGTTGGGCAAAGTCCACCTGGTTGGTGGCCAGCGTGAATTCCTTGCCGATCGCGCTCCAGATCTGCACGTCAATCTTCGGGCCGTAGAAGGCGGCCTCGTCCTGGGCCTCGACGAACGGCACGCCGCCGTTTTGCATGGCGCGGCGCACCATATCCTCCGTCTTGACCCACAACCGCTCGTTATCCACATACTTCTTGCCCAGGCCTTCCTTGCCATGCAAGCTGAGACGCATGATGAACTTCTGGATGCCGAACAGCTCGAAATACTTGTGGTAGAGGTCAATCACGCCCATGAATTCCTGCTCGAACTGGTCTTCGGCGCAGTACATGTGGGCGTCGTTCATCTGCATCGAGCGGACACGCATCAGGCCAAAAAGCTCGCCCGATTTCTCGTAGCGGTAACACGTCCCATACTCAGCCAGGCGCAGGGGCAGGTCGCGGTAGGAGCGCGGCTTGGCGCCGAAGATCTTGTGGTGCATCGGGCAGTTCATCGGCTTGACATAGTAGCGCACGCCTTCGATCTCCATTGGCGGGTACATCGACTCGGCGTAATAGGGCAGGTGGCCGGAATGCAGGAACAGGTCTTCCTTGGCGAGGTGCGGCGTGCGAACCCGCAGGTAGCCGGCCTTCTCTTCCATTTCCTTCGCCAGCTTCTCCAGCTCCTCGATGACCACACCGCCGCGCGGCAGCCAGAGCGGCAGACCGGGGCCGACCTCATCCTCGTAGATGAAAATTTCCAGTTCCTTGCCCAGCTTGCGGTGGTCGCGCTTCTTGGCCTCTTCGAGCATGGCCAGGTACTCTTCGAGTTCCTTGGCGGTCTGCCAGGCCGTGCCGTAGATACGCGTCAGCATCTTGTTCTTCTCGTCGCCGCGCCAATAAGCGCCGGCAATGGACATCAGCTTGAAGGCTGAGGGGTTGACCTGGCGCGTATTCTCGACGTGCGGCCCACGGCACAGGTCCGTGAAGGTATCGGACTGGTAGATCGAAATTTCCGGCTTTTCTGCAAGCGGGTTGCCGTACTCGTCCAAGCCGCCTTTCTCCAGTCCCTCGATCAGCTCCAACTTGTAAGGCTGGTTCTTGAAGAGCTGGCGCGCATCCTCCGCAGAGACCGCCTTGCGCACGAAGGGATGGCCTCCGGCGATGATCTGTCTCATGCGCTTTTCGATCTTGCCCAGGTCTTCGAGGGTAATGGGTTGGGGCAGGTCGAAATCGTAGTAGAAGCCGTTCTCGACCGGCGGGCCGATGGTGTATTTGGTCTCAGGATAGAATTCCAGCACCGCCTGCGCCATCACGTGCGCGGCCGAGTGGCGGATGCGGTAGAGTTGCGAGTCTTCGTAGCGTTCTTTAGGTTGGTTTGACATTTTCTCTCCTTACTATTGTAGTCAGTCTAGCCGCGGACGGGAGTGGCGATCCCGGAGTGCGGCTACTGACCTCCGGGTCGCCAGGGAGTACTGGTGTGTTCTTCAGCCATGGCGACCTCCTGCAAAAATAAAAAAACTCTCGCCCGAATTTCGGGGCGAGAGCCTTTCTCACGCGGTTCCACCCGATTTAAGTCCTAGACCCTAAAGGTCTCCGAGACCTTTAGGGTCTCGTGGACTTATCTCTTGGACTGCTAACGGAGTCACCCGTTTCCCTTACTAGCTGAACACCGATCACTGCTTTCGGATCACTGTTCACTGTTCTGTTCCACGCTCGCGGGGGGTTTTCAGCAGGGTTTGCCGCGGCAGGCTCTCAATCTTTGGCCTGCTCTCCCTGTCGGCTGGCGCACCGCTTACTCGTCCCGGTCAACGCGCTCTTTTCTACTGACCACTGTTTACTGACAACTGACCACTGGTCTGTGGGCGGAATAGGGCTCGAACCTACGACCTCTGCTATGTCAAAGCAGTGCTCTAACCAACTGAGCTATCCGCCCGGATAGTGGCGCATATTATAACGAGGGTGGCTGGAATTGGCAAGAAGAATCCCAAAAAAGCGGCTCCCCTGGCGGGGAGCCTTTATTTCGAGTTTTTGGGTGCTATGTCTTCTTCAGTACTGGCAAGCCGTTCGGCGTTTCGACCACTTTGTAGCCGGCTGGCAACGCCTCAAGAACGCCTGCTTTCTTTTCTTTGGCGAAGTAGAAGATAACTTGAACTTTGCCGTTCTTCAAGGTGGTTTTCTTGGAGTGCAAGAAGTAGGTAACGCCACGTTTGTTGGTGTGACTGAATGCCGCCATAGAAATCTCCTTTTGGGTGAAAGAACTTGCGCTATTTCTAGCACAAGCCAATAAGAGTATTACATATTATACCTAAAATCTAAGGGATTTGCGCACCGACTTTTACGCTTAGGTCCTCAGCAGCTTATCCAGTTCGGTGAAATCCACGCGCGAGGTCAGGTCCAAGCTGATGGGCGTTACCGAGACCAGCTTGCTGGCGCGCAACACATAGACATCGCTGCCTTCATGTTCCGGGCCGAGAAGCTCCACGCGGTGATAGCCAACCTTCTCCGGCACATCCCACGATTTACGCTTGGGGCGCAGCGGCTCGTAGTAGGGTTGGCGCGCCACGCGCGTGACCCGCCAGGGGGTCTCCGGCGTGGCGCCGGAAGGGACTTCCACTTTGAGCAGATCTACATCCGGCGGCATCTGCTTTTCCAGCAGAAGGCGGGCGAAAAAGGCCGTAAAATGGGCTGCAACGGAGAAATCCACTTCTTTCGAGAGGGAGAGATGGTGGCGTTGCTCGGTCTCCAACGACATGGCCAGCGCGGGAATGCCAGCAGAAGCAGCCTCCAGCGCCGCCCCGACCGTGCCGGAGATGGTCACGCCAGTGCCGACATTTTCCCCGTAATTGATGCCAGCCACGACCAGGTCGGGAGGCTGGGGCATGATCTCCGTGATGCCGTGCTGGACGGCCTGGGCTGGCGTCCCGCCGATGGCGTAGACGGTCCACTCCTTGCCGTGGACGCGCATGGTCTCAGCGCGGATGATACCATCCGAGATCACCGGCAGGCTGCGCCCGGTGCCGGAAGCTTGCTCGCGCGGCGCGGCGACAGTCACAAATCCGAGCGCAGAGAGCGCTTCGGCGGCCGCCCACAAGCCGGGCGAGCGGATGCCGTCATCATTGGTGAGCAGGATTTGACATTTTGCCATATCAACCGATGCTTTGCTGGACTGCCAAGTCCAGCGATATTCGGAAACCACGATAATAAAAAGAGCGGGCTGAACCCGCTCCCGAGGCTGGCGCCCCTTGCGCGATTCGAACGCGCGGCCTTTTGGTCCGCAACCAAACGCTCTGATCCGCTGAGCTAAAGGGGCAACTGACCAAGCGCAGGGATTCTATCCCATAATCAGAGGCGGGTCAAGGCGCGTTTCGCTTTTTCTGTTTCGGGATACAATTCGATACTCTCTGCAAGTTTTTGATAGCTTCCGCGAGGCCTTTTTGACTATCCTGAGAGACACCAGGGGTCTGACAAATCCCTGGTGTCTGAATAAACTCATGATGAGGAGGTGCGTATGAAACGCCCCAACATGCTTTGGCTCACGGCCCTGATCCTGGCCTGGTTCTTCGACTTCCTGTTCTGGAGGCACAGCCCCGGGATTTCCTTTGCCATCTATGTAGTCTTGTGCCTGGTCGGCGGCTTCACCCTTTTGGGCTTGGACGGGCTGAGGCCGAACTGGAAATCACTCCTTTTGCTCTTGCCCATCCTCTTCTTCGCGGCGATCAGCCTTATCAGGCAGGAACCGATGAGCCTCTTCCTGGCGTATGCCTTCACGCTCTTCTCGTTGGGCGTGCTGGCGATGAGCTATCTTGGCGGGCGCTGGCCGGCCTACAGCCTCTCGGATTATATTGTCAACTTCTTCAAGCTGGCGGGGAGCAGCATCGCGCGGCCATTCACGTTCATCGGCGAGACGCGACGGCAGAAAGCCGAAGCAGGCGCGATTTCCGGCGCGAAGCGCATCTGGCCGATCCTGCGCGGCATCCTGATCGCCATCCCGGTCGTCGCCATCTTCGCCGCATTACTCTCCTCGGCAGACATGATCTTCGCCCAGCGTCTAGATGAGCTCATCAAGCTCTTTCGCCTTGAGAAGCTGCCGGAGTATATCTTCCGCGCCGTCTATATCCTGATCGGGATGTACCTGCTGGTGGGTATCTTCCTGCACGCCGCGGCGCGCAGCCAGGACGAAAAGCTGATCGGCGAAGGGAAGCCGCTCGTTCCGGCCTTCCTGGGTTTCACCGAAGCGGCCATCGTGCTGGGCAGCGTGGTGGCGCTTTTTACCGCCTTCGTCGCCATCCAGTTCCGCTACTTCTTCGGCGGGCAGGCAAACATTCACATTGATGGCTACACCTTCGCCGAGTACGCCCGGCGCGGCTTTGGCGAGCTGGTGGGGGTGGCTTTTATCAGCCTGCTGCTCTACATGGGCCTGAGCGCCATCGTCAAGCGCGAGAGCGCCAGCCAGCGTTGGGGCTTCTCCGGTCTCGGCATTACGATGGTGGCGTTAGTTGGCGTGATGTTGGTCTCAGCCTTCCAACGGTTACTGCTATACGAGGCAGCCTATGGCTTCACCCGTCTGCGTACATACACGCACGTCTTCATGATCTGGCTCGGCGTACTGTTAGCCGCGGTCGTCCTGCTGGATATTGTTCGCAAGGAGCGGGCTTTTGCCCTGGCCGCGCTGCTGGCCGCACTCGGTTTTGCCATGACCCTTAGCCTGCTCAACGTAGACGGCTTCATCGTCCACCAGAACGTCGCCCGCGCCCCACAAGGCGAGGGGCTGGACGTGCCGTACCTGGCCTCGCTCTCCACGGATGCAGTCCCGGCGCTTACGGCAGAGTTCAACGATCCGTCGCTGCCATCCCTGACGCGCGATGCGATCGGCGCGGCCCTGGTCTGCCGCGGGCGGGTAAACTCCTCCAGCGGCGATGGGGATTGGCACGGTTTCACCCTCTCCGCATGGTGGGCAGAGCAAGCCATGCAGCAGTTGCAGGATCAGTTAGCCCAATACCAGATAACAGACAAGGATTGGCCAATTAGGGTGTTGACCCCCGCCAGCGTGTACTACGAGTGCTACCAATCATCAGATTAATATTGATTACCTATCCCAACGCGAAGCTCGCGAAATCCCGCGAAAAGTGCGAAAAGCCTTTTTACTTTTCGCGAAATTCGCTTTTTTCGCGTTTTTCGCGTTATCACCACCCAAAAGTTTTTACGGTACAATTTCCCCATCAATTCCTCAATCGGAAATCCTCAATCCAAAATCGAGCCTCCCATGCCCTCTGATACCCAAGTCATCTACTCCATGATGCGCGTCGGGCGCATCCATCCCCCCAACAAGCAAGTGCTGCGGGACATCTCCCTCGGTTTCTACTACGGCGCGAAGATCGGCGTGCTCGGGCTGAACGGCGCGGGCAAGTCCACGCTGCTGCGCATCATGGCCGGCGTGGACAAGGACTACATCGGCGAGATCGCCATCAGCAAAGGCTACAGCGTCGGCCTGCTCGAACAGGAGCCGAAACTCGATGATACAAAGACCGTGCTCTCAGTGGTGCGCGAAGCAGTCCAGCCGATCACCGAGATGCTCGGACGCTTCGACGAGGTCAATGCCAAGTTCGCCGAACCGGATGCGGACTTCGAGGCGCTGATCGCCGAACAGGCTAAACTCCAGGAGCAACTGGACAAGGTCGACGCCTGGAATCTCGACTCGCACCTGGAACTGGCTATGGAAGCGCTGCGCTGCCCACCGCCGGATACGCCGGTCAAAGTACTTTCCGGCGGGGAGCGTCGCCGCGTCGCGTTGACCCGCCTGCTACTCACCGAACCGGACATCCTCCTGCTCGACGAGCCAACCAACCATCTTGACGCCGAGTCGGTGGCCTGGCTGGAGCACCACCTGCGCGACTACAAAGGCACCGTGATCGCGGTCACACACGACCGCTACTTCCTGGATAACGTCGCCGGCTGGATCCTCGAGCTCGACCGCGGCTACGGCATCCCGTGGAAGGGAAATTATTCATCGTGGCTGGAGCAGAAAAAGGAAGTGCTGCGTCAGGAGGAAAAAGTCGAATCGAAGCGGCAAAAGACCCTCGAGCGCGAGCTGGAGTGGGTGCGCATGTCGCCAAAGGCGCGCCAGGCAAAAGGTCAGGCGCGCCTCACGGCGTACGAAAAACTGCTTTCACAAGAGGTCGAAAAGTACCGCGGCGAGCAGGAAATCTACATCCCACCTGGTCCGCGGTTGGGAGATATCGTCTTCGAATTTGAGGATGTCATGAAAGGATTTGGGGACCGTCTCCTGCTGGAAAATTTCTCGGCGAAGATTTTGCCCGGCTCCATCGTCGGCGTGATCGGCCCGAACGGCGCGGGGAAGACCACGCTACTGCGCATGATCACAGGACAGGAGAAGCCGGACGGCGGCTCGATCAGAATCGGCGAGACGGTGAAACTGGCATATGCCGACCAGATGCGTTCGCTGGATGGCGAGAAAACGGTCTGGGAGGAGATCAGCGGCGGCGAGGATGAGCTGTTGCTTGGGACGCGCAAGATGAATTCGCGGGCATACTGCGCCTCGTTCAACTTTGCCGGCTCCGACCAGCAGAAGAAGGTGAGCATGTTATCGGGCGGAGAACGCAACCGCCTCCATCTTGCCAGGACGCTCAAGGAAGGCGCCAACGTGCTCCTGCTCGACGAGCCGACCAACGACCTGGACGTCAACACGCTGCGTGCTCTGGAGGAGGCGCTGGAGCAGTTTGCCGGGACCGCCGTGGTGGTGAGCCACGACCGCTGGTTCCTCGACCGCATCTGCACCCACATCGTAGTGTTTCAAGGCGACTCTGTCGCCAAAATGTACATCGGTAACTGGTCCGATTACGAGAGGATGATGAGGGAGAAATTCGGGAAAGATTTAACACCGCATCGAGTGAAGTATCGCACGTTGAAGAGATAATCAGTAAAAGAAAAGGATGAGGCAGCCTACTTCATACTCCTCGCAACTTCCAAGACAACCGTCTCATCCAACTGGGGGGAAGAACCGCCTCCGCTAAAACGAACCTGAATATAGAGTCCGTCAATCTGCCAGGCGACGCTCAGACCGAAGCCGGGATCGTAGGCGCCGTCCACAACGGCGCCACGGACAAAGGTCCCGGTGGCAGCGCCGATGCTGACCGTCTCGACCGCGCCAGCGGGGAATCCAGCCCACGAATCAGCAGGGGTTGCGCCGGCAAGCTCGAAGATCACCAGGCTATCTTCGCTCGATCCATCTTCGCGGCGATGGATCAAAACTACTCGCTGGTTCTCCGGTTCGTACACGCCGTAGCTAAAGACGAATCCTTCTGGCAGCGCGGATGGGGTGAGAATGTCAAAGCCTGCGGCCTTTTCCACTGCATCGTAACTGGGGAGATTGTTCAGGTTGACAGCCTCGGGCCAACTTGTCCGCAAGCCCATGACCACTTCGATCTCGGTGAGCATATCCTGTTCCGACAGATATGCCGGGCTGAACGTTTCGTTCAACAAAAATTGAAGCGTAAAGTAAAAATCCTCTTCCTGCCAGATGAAAGTATGAACGGGCTGTTCGGAGATCCATTGTTCTGTGGCAGAGCCAATCCCTGAAAACCACATTCCGGATACATATTCCACCGTGGTACCGCCGACATCCAATGTTTCGACGGTCGCGTCGCTGCCGATTAAATCATTGGGGGGGGTGGGCGATTGGATCAGGGCAAACATCTCGCCTGCCTGTCGGGGAGAAAACTCATATAACTGGATCACCGCGCCGTTATTGGGATTATAGATGACAGTTTTCAGGCTATACCCCGGCGGCACACAGGCCGGCACGCGCACTTCGAAACCGGCCAATTCTTCCGCCTTGTCAATAGACAATCCCCAGAGCGGTTCGGGCGATGGCGGCGTGGACATCGGCTGTGTGTTGCTCTCCGCCCGGACGAAGAAACGCAGGAGGGTCTGCGCCCAGGCGCGTCCCGGCGGCGTGACCGCGACGATGGACATGGCGACGAATACGATAAAGACCGTGGCAATGCCAAGGCGGCGACGGTTGACTGCGCTTTGGGTCCAGGGTGCATTGGACAAGCGCCGGTCGAGCCGTTCGCTGGAGGTCGGGTATAAGTTTTCGAGCCATTTTTCGATCTGCTTGTCATCGGGAATTTGTTTCATATCACTTCTCCTCACTGGTTGGGAGTGATTCGAGTCCGGCCTCCATCCATTTTTCGCGAAGTCTCGACAGCGTGCGGTGGATGGTTACAGAGACGTTGTTCTCGGCCATGCCCAGATGCGCTGCGACCTCATTCACCCGCCATCCGAGCATATAACGCAAGACCAAAGTTTCGCGCTGTTCTTCGGGCAGGTCTATAAGCAGGGAAAACAGGAACGCGCGCTGCTCTTCTACGATGGCAGCCTGTTCCGGTGAGGAATCGGCGGGTGACTCAGCGGACAGGCTGCGAGTCTCCTGGATCGTGCGCCGGTAGTTGTCAATCACCAACCGTTTGGCGATCCGGATCAACCAACCGGTTGCCGCGTCCATCTCACCTTCGAAGCGGTGACGGGCTTTCCAGGCGCGCAGGAAAGTGTCAGCGGTTAAATCTTCCACCAAATCCTGTGGACCGCCTGTCAGGCCGAAGATGTACCGGAATACAGGCAGGCGGTTGTGCTCATATAAATCCCTGAAACCGGCTGGAGAAGCAATGGGGGAATTGGCGTGGCGATGAAATAAATCCATAGAGTCTCAGAAAATGTGCGCACGTTTCACTATGAAAACGCACAAGAAGTGGAAATCTTACAACATGGATATGCTGAGAATGGGTTATTCATTTGTTGCTTGCAGACATCGCCACCCCATTTTTAAAAATAAACCATAAATCGCCATTACGTTCCTTTCGGCCAATCCAGCAACAGCACTTCCGCCAACAACCGCGCATTGACGTTCTTCTCCAGCCGGTCCACCGCGTTCTCTAAGTCGTTTACGATGCGGCGCGCCTCCGCCAACGACAGCCGCGCGGCCAGCGATTCGATTTCGTCCATGCGATCCACATTGGTCAGCGGGGAATCCGCCCGGGCAACGCGCAACATCACATCCCGCCAGTAGGCCAGCCAGATGAGCAGCGTCTCACGGAAGCGCTCTTTGGCTTCGTTCTTCCTATCTGTCAATCGCTCGGCATAAGCAAAACGCGCCCGGCGATCGGAAGCGAGCAGCTTTTGCAAATCGTCGAGCCGCATTTGGCGGAATTCAAAGGCGGAGGTATCCTGCGACAGACGCAGAGCGTAACCGGGGCGTCCGCCCGAAAGGTGGGCGAGCAGGCGCGCCTGGCTTTCTTCCGCGCCGCGCCCTTGCAGGTAAGCCAGCACGCTCTCGATGGGCAACGGGCGCAAGCGCAACACCTCGCAGCGCGAGACAATGGTCGGCAGGAGCAATTCGGGGCTATCAGCCGTCAAGAGAAGGATGACCTGCCGGGGGGCTTCTTCGAGGGTCTTGAGCAAGGCGTTGGCCGCGTTGGCATTCGCCTCATGAAAGCGCAGGAACAGGGCAACGCGGTAGCGCCCCTGGTACGGCGCCAGCATCAGGCTGCGTTGCACCTCACGGATCTGCTCAACTTTCAAAACGCCGCCCTCTTTTTCCGCTTGCACGATTGCCAGGTCTGGATATCGCCTGGCCTCGATCTGCTTGCAGGTGCGGCATTCCAGGCACGGCTCACCCGCGGCAAGAGGCTGGGTACAGTTCAGGGCTTGGGCAAAGCGTAAGGCCAGGCTGCGGCGGCCCACGCCAGGCGGCCCGGCAAACAGGTACGCGTGGCGCAGCCCATCGCGCCGGAGATGCTCGCGCAGCATCTCCACCGCCCACTCATGCCCAAGCAGGCTCCAATTCTTCTCACTGCTCACTGATAACTGTCCACTGCTCACTGTTCACCGTTCACTGTCCACTGCTCACTGTTCACTGTCCACTGATTATTCCTCGCCCGAGCGCAATCGCAGGTAGGAATCGTATCGCTCCATGCGCACACGCCCCGCTTCCACTGCAGCGCGGACAGCGCAGCCCGGTTCATGGCGATGGCTGCAATCGCTAAAGGCGCACGCCGCCACCAACGGCGCGATCTCCGGGAAGTAACCGTCTAGCTCCTCTGGCTCGGTATCCCACAACGCCAGCGAACGCAGACCAGGCGTATCGGCCACGTAACCGCCGTCGCCGAGCGGGATTAGCTGGCGCACGTTGGTGGTATGGCGGCCGCGATCCCGCGCCTCGCCGATCTCGCGCACCGCAAGTCCTAAACCCGGTTGGATGGCGTTCAGCAAGCTGGATTTGCCTACACCGCTAGGCCCGCTCAGCGCAGACACCTTGCCTGCCAACTGCACCCGTAGCGCTTCCATCCCCTCGCCGGTTTTGGCCGAAACGTACAGCACCGGATAACCGAGCGCCGGGTAGTAGCCAAAAATCACCTCCGCCGCGGCGCGGCTCGAAAGGTCGAGCTTGTTGGCAACTACAACCGCCGGGATGCCCTGCTTTTCAGCAATGACCAGGAAGCGATCCAGCATACGTGGGTGGGGGCTGGGGTTGGCGCAGGCAAAGACAAACACCACCTGGTCGGGGTTGGCCAGGATGACCTGCTGGTAGACGCCTTTCGGTCGCGGGTCGAGCCGGACAAGCGCCCTGAGGCGCGGTTCGATGGACTCGATCATTCCTGAGCCATCCGCGAAGCGAGTGGCCTGCACCCGGTCGCCGACGGCGGCGATGTCACCCAGGCACGGACCCTGCTTGAGGCGGCCGCGCAGGCGACAGGTCAGAGACCCGCGCTCGGTCTGAACGGTGAAGAAGCCTGATTGGGCGCGGATGATGAGGCCGGGAAGAGTTTCTTCTTTCACAATTCGTTCAGTCGAAGGCGGGGAGAGACTTCCGAAGTCTCGCCCCCTCCACTGCGCTACGGGGGTGCTTCGCGAAGACTTCGGAAGTCTGGTTCATCTAGGGCGTGGTCGCCCCGCCTCCTTGCGGAGTAGGCGTACGGATGATACCGATATCCGATTCCCACCAGTAGACGCTTTGCGGACGCCCATAGAAGTAGATTTCCACGACGCGCCTAAAGATCGGCGCTGCCCAACTGGAGCCTTCGCCTTTGTGTTCGACCACCACCGCGATGGCAATATCCGGCTTAGCCGGGTTGTCCGCTAGTGTGTATCCGGCGAACCAGGCATGGGGATCGGTGAAGCCGGTCTCGACTGTGCCGGTCTTGCCGGCCATGGGGATGTTGAGCGAATACAGGCGGGCGTATGCTGTGCCACGTGGGTTGCGCACCACCTCGCGCATGGCATCCTGGATGACCTTCAGGTTCTCTGGCTTGACGGGCAGCGTGCCGCGCACCTCAGGCTGGAAGGAGAGTAACGTACTGCCGTCTGCCGCGACGACCTTTTCCACAAGCTGCGGGCGATAGAGCGTGCCGCCATTGCCGATGGCGGCGATGAAATCGGCTACCTGCAACGGCGTGACTTGCATGTTCCCCTGGCCAACAGCCAGGCTGGTGGCATTGGTTCCGTCACTTGGAACCGGTATCCTGCCTTCGGACTCGGCCACCTGCTGGATGCCGGTCGCTTTTCCCAGGCCGAAGCCCGCCGACATATCCGAGATGGAGGTGGTCTTACCCAGGTTGAACAGGGTGAAGCCGATGTGGAAGAACCAGGGGTCGCAGGAGCGCATCAGCCCCTGTGGCAGGGTCAACATGCCACTGGGCTTGGTCGTGCATTGCGCCAGGGTTGGGTCGGCTTGAAGTTGTTCCTGGCAGTGTTCCCAGGTCCAATCGTGGAGGATTTGATTAGGCCCCAACTCAGTGTAATCGTACTGGCAATCGTAGGTGGATTCGGGGGTGAATGCGCCGCTCTCCAGGGCGGCAGCCATGGTGACAATCTTGAACACCGAGCCAAGCGGATACTGTCCCTGCGAGGCGCGGTTGTAAAGCGGTTGGTTCGGGTCGCTAACCATGTTTCCCAGATTCATGTAGTTGTAGTTATTGGGGTCGAACAGGTTGGCGTCGAGTCCGGGCGAGGAGACCATCGCCAGCACGCGGCCGGTATCGCGCTCCAACACCACAATGGCGCCAGGGAGGCCGTTCATGGCTCTTTGCGCCTGGTCCTGGAGGTTCTTGTCAATCGTCAGGTAGATATTTGCCGCCGGTTTGGACTCGGTCTGGGCGAGCGATTGGCCGATAGCTCCTTGCGAATCCACAAGATAGAGCGTCGCACCGTTCTTGCCGGCCAGGTACGACTCGCCCCACTTCTCGATGCCGATCTTGCCGACGCGCTCGCCTCCGCTGTATCCCAGGCGGCGGTAGGCATCCAATTCTTCTTTGAAGATTGCCTGGATATATCCTATGGCCTGCGAGGCCGTAGAGTAGTAGCGAGAGGTATAGTCGGACCATTGTATGCCGGTGAAGCCCGCAACGCCGCTCCTGCGGACGTCTTGCAGGTTGGCCTCGCCGACCGGAACATAATAACCTGCAGGGTAGCTTTCGTAAGCTGAAGAAATATCTTCCGGGCGAACCCCGGTCAAGCGCCACAATACAGTGAACAAGGAGAATTCATTGTCGGGGGGAATCTGCCCGGCAATCACGCCAAGGGCCACCGCGTCCGTTTCTGCGACGAGAGCGTTGCCGCTGCGGTCGTAGATGTCGCCGCGCGCCGGGATGCGGTAGTCGCTCAACAGCTTATGGCCATCGGCCAATAGAGGCGAGATCAGTGTCTCGTCCCATTGCAATTTCCACTGGCCTTTTTCCAGGGTGAGCGGTGCGGTCATGTCATACTGGAAATTACCATACAGGCTGGAGTGATAAACGATGTGGAAGGCCGCCTGCGCGCTGCCCGGATTGGTCTGCGTGGAGTTGACATGATATTCCACCTGGTACACGCTCATGGCATCCAGGGCGCCCTTGTAGCGAGCAGTGAAAGCCTCCTGCGTGATGCTGGCGCGGGAAGACTGGTTCAGCATCTCATACATGGTTGGATAGTCTTCGGCCACCAACGCATCGAGGTAAGCGCTCATGGCAACTTCGGCGCTGGGCGTATGGGTGGTCGCAACTTGGGGGCCAGCGATGGTCGCCGTTCCCCCCGGCGTACTTCCATTTCCGCTGTTGTTACTACAAGCAACCAGTAGAACTAAAATCACCACAAGCAACAACCAACGAATTAGCTTCATCAAACACCTTTCGGGTCAGCCGAGCTGTTCGCCGTTCAGCACGGCGCGCCAGATCGGGCAAGGATACTTCAACGCGCCCTGGCAATTGGCAGCCACATCTGAGGTGGGAGCAAGGCCGAAGCGCCCCAGGCTGCGCGCCAGGTGGCAGAGCGGCAATCCCATCACGCTGGCGTAGCAGCCCTGCAGCCTCTCCACCGGCTGGAAGCGTGGATGCTGGATGGCGTACGCGCCGGCCTTGTCCAACGGATCGCCGGTGGCCACGTAGTCGGCGATCTCGTCGTCGCGGTACGCCCGCATCGGCACATCGGTAACGCACAGGTCAGTGACCAGCCGCCCGTCACTCGTCTGCAAGAGTGCGAGGCCGGTGCAAACCTGGTGGCTGTGTCCGCGCAACGCGACGAGCATCCACCCTGCCTCGGCGCTGTCACGCGGCTTGCCGAGGATCGCTTCCCCATCCACAACGGCGGTATCCGCAGCCAGGATAAGGTCGGCCTCCGCGCCGTGTGCGGCGCCCGCCAGCGCTTTCCTGCGTGCCAGACGCAGGACATACTCTTCGGGCGCTTCCCCTGGGAGCAGGCTCTCGTCCACATCGGCGGGCGCCACGCGGAATGTCAGTCCGGTCAACGCCAGCAGCTCTCGACGGCGCGGCGAGTTGGAGGCCAGGATGAGGTCAACTTTCTCACTCACGGCGAGGATTCTAACATACTCTCCTGCCAAACCTCTGGCAGGTATCCTTGTAAAAATGGGACCCTGATGATTATGATGATACTTTGGCAGGTTATGGCGGGCTGTTGTACAATCAGCCAACTTAATCGCGGATTGTGCCTGGATCTGGCAATCCAGGCTGAGCAAATTTGGAGGAGCAATGAAAGAACTCGAAGAGCGCATTGTGCGCGATGGAAAGAATCTTGGCAACGGCATCTTGAAAGTGGACAGCTTTGTCAACCACCAGGTGGACCCGCTCCTGATGGACGCCTGCGGGCGCGAGTTCGCCCGCCGCTTTGCGCATCTCGGCGCAACCAAGATCCTGACCGCTGAAATCTCCGGTATTGCCCCAGCGCTGATGGCCGCCCTGCATCTTGGCCTGCCGGTGGTCTACGCCCGCAAAACAAAACCGGTGACGATGTCCAACGCCGTGCTGCTGACCCTGGCGCCCTCGCATACCAAAGGTGTGATGACCGAGCTGCTAATCGCGCCGGAGTATTTGTCCAGGAGCGAGCGCGTCCTAATCATTGATGACTTCCTCGCCAGCGGCTCAACCATTATGGGACTGGTACGCCTGGCGCAGGCTGCCGGGGCGACCATCGTCGGCGTCGGCGCGCTGATCGAAAAGACCTTCGAGGGCGGGCGCGCTGCGCTGCGGCCGCTTGGCGTGCCAATCGAATCGCTGGCGTGCATCACTTCCATGGAGGATGATAAAATTGTCGTTGGTGGATGTGAGTGAGTGTCTTGTGTCGGGTATCACGGGTCAGGTATCACGTGTCAAGTGTCATGTGCCACGTGTCATCCGAAATCATCCCCCATCCCCATCGCTGCACCGCCCATCCCCTCAGCCAAGTCGGGGATTTCCTTCTCGATCTCCTCGGGGCTTTGGCCCTTCTCCAACCGATCCACCACCTCGCTGAATTCAGGGGGCATCTCTTCCCCTAGCTCGCGTCCCATCTTGCGCATCATGCGTCCCATGGCGCGTGGATCGTCCTCAAGCCCAGCTAGAGCGGAGGGATCAGAGAAGTCGCCCGCTAAATCATCCATGCGGCTCTCCTCTGATTTGGCAACGCGTACACGAGGCAGGCGCCGGCGGACGTTTTCGCTGTGACAGTGGGAGCAAGCCACAGGTCGCGAACCGTATTCTTTGTAGGTCATGAAAACATCGAAGCGTTGGCGGCAGTTCAGACAGATATAATCGTAGAGTGGCATGAATTTATTTTAACGCGAATGACGCGATTGGGCAAATATCGCGAATGACTTCCAAAATCCATTCGCGTCATTGGCTTATTCGCGGCACATCGTACTCGAAGAGTATTCGCGTTGAATCCCTCTCGCTTCGGGTACAATTGAGCCATGACCTCCGACCCCGATTTCAATCTCTACAAACCCCAACCGCTGCTGATCGTCCTCTCCGGGCCTTCGGGCGTGGGCAAGGACACGGTGCTGCAGCGTATGAAGGAGCGCGGCCTGCCGTTCCATTTCGTCGTCACCGCCACCACCCGCCCGAAGCGCGAGAACGAGGTGAATGGCAAGGATTACTTTTTCGTCTCGAAGGACAAATTCGCCCGCATGATCGAAGCAGACGAACTGCTCGAATACGCCTTCGTCTATAACGACTACAAGGGCATCCCCAAGCAGCAGGTGCGCGAGGCGCTCGCCTCGGGCAAGGACGTGGTCATGCGCATTGACGTGCAAGGCGCGGCCACCGTCCGCAAGCTGGCGCCGGAAGCCCTGCTCATCTTCCTGACCACCACGAGCGAGAATGAGATGGTGACCCGGCTGAAGACACGAAAATCGGAGACCTCCAGCGGGCTGGCGTTGCGCATCGCCACCGCCCGCCAGGAGCTGAAGCGTATTGCTGAGTTCGACTACGTGGTGGTCAATGCCGACTTTCACTTGGACGAGACGGTGGATACGTTGATCGCAATCATCCAGGCCGAGCATCATCGCGTGCGGCCGCGGAAGGTGAGTCTCTAATCTCACCACTGAGAACACGGAGATTTTTCGGAGTCCGACGACTGGAGTTGTCGGACTCCAACTTTGGAGCAAAGTGAACGAGTACCCCACCCCCGAACAATATTCCCAACCGCCGCGCTCGCCGATGGTGCGCGTCAACATGCCCACTGTCAAGCCGTACGCGACCTATATCCTGCTCGCAGTGACCATCTTTATCTACCTGTTGCAGATAGGAACGCAGTCGCTGCTTGGAACCGATTGGCCTTTCCAACTGGGCGCGAAATACGGCCCGCTGATCCGCATTGGCGAAATCTGGCGGCTCATTACGCCGGTCTTCCTGCATGGCTCGTTCCTGCATATCGCCTTCAATATGTACGCCCTTTTCATCTATGGGCGCGGACTGGAGGAGCGCTTCGGTCACGGACGCTTCCTACTGCTCTACTTCCTGAGCGCCTATGCCGGTAATGTACTTTCGTTCTTGCTGGTGCCGAATCCATCGCTGGGCGCGTCCACGGCAATTTTCGGTCTATTGACCGCCGAAGTCATCTTCCTGATCCAAAACCGCAGCCTGCTGGGAAATCGCGTCAATTCAACCATCTGGAACCTGTTGTTCATCGCCGGTTATAACCTATTCATCGGTTTCACCACTCAAGGCGTAGACAACTTCGGTCACATCGGCGGACTGCTGGGCGGCCTGCTCTTCACCTGGTTCGGCGGGCCGCGCTGGAAGGTGGAAGGCATCTACCCGATGCTCTCGTTGGTGGACGAGCGCGAGGGTCACGGCGCGTTGTCCGGGACGGTTGCCGTGTTGCTGATATTCATCCCGCTGGCGGCATTAGGTTGGTTCTGGGTGGGGAAGTAGACGGCGCTTTCGCGGCCAAACTTCGACAACGAATGGTTATCGAATAAACGAATGGCAGCAGGCGCGAATAATTCGTTTATTCGTTCAATATTCGTTGTCAGGGTCGATCGAGTGATCAGTTCTGATCAATAGAAGAATGTCTCACCAAAAACCGAACGCTTTTCGATCCCCCAACAAGCGCCGACAGCGTGCTATCCTCGCAGCAATTGCGGTTCTCTTGCTGCTGTCCATCCTCGCCTACGCACTCCGCGCCCCAATCCTGACTGGCGTAGCTGAACTGCTCGTGGTGAACGATCCACTCCAGCCAGCGGACATTATCTTCATGCTCAACGGCGATTACGATACGCGCCCGTTCCACGCTGCGGAGTTGTACCAGCAGGGATTTGCCCCGCTCATTGTCATTGCCAAAATGGAAATGCTCCCTGCCGAAAAACTCGGTCTGGTGTCTAACGGAACCGATATTTCAGTGGGCGTGATGGAGAAGCTGGGTGTCCCAGCGAAAAAGATCATCGTCCTTCCCACCGCTGGAGGCGTGACCAGCACTTTCGACGAGGCAGCCGCGCTGCGCCAATACATCGCAGCCAACGATGTTCATTGCCTCATCCTGGTCACTTCTGCTTTCCATACCCGCCGCGCCAAGTGGATCTTCGAGCGCGAGTTTGCCGGGCTGCCGGTGAGGCTCGAAGTCGCGGCTGTTCCAAATACCGAGTTCGACGCGAGCAACTGGTGGCAAAGCGAGGCTGGGTTGATCACCCTGAATAACGAGTATATCAAGCTATTCTACTATTTTATGAAGTACCGGTAGACGAATGGGGGTCTGACAGTTCAACCCTGCCGAAATGAGCATGTGGTATATTTGACCTATGGCCTCCAACCTGTATAAACTGGACAAAACCGCCTTTTCGGTGGCGTCCCTTTTCGAGCCATCTGATGAAAAGAATTTCTGGCTTTCCAGGACGCCCTATGAACGCTTTCGGCATATGGAATTTTTGCGGCGAATAAACTATGGAAATAAATCTACCGCGCGACTTCAAAGAGTTCTTGAAGTTGCTCAACGAGCGGCGCGTTGAATACCTGTTGATTGGGGCGAAATTAATTTCGCCCTACCCAATCGCCTCTTTCAGTTTCCGAGCCAACTCCCCAAAGTGATTGGTGTAGCGCATCTCATCGGCACGCGGACGGGGCAAATCCACCGCCAAATCCAGTTTAATGCTGCCAGGTCGCTGCGTCAGCACCAGGACGCGGTCGGCCAGGAACAACGCCTCGCTGATGGAATGGGTCACCATCAGCACCGTTTTCTGGCGCGCCTGCCAGATGCGTAGCAACTCGGCGCCCATGCGCTCGCGCGTCAACGCATCGAGCGATCCGAAGGGTTCATCCAGTAGAAGGATATCCGGATCATGGATCAGGGCGCGGGCGATGGCCACGCGCTGCGCCATCCCGCCCGAAAGGTCGCGCGGCCAGGCAGACTCGAAACCTTGCAAGCCAACCAGCTCGATCATCTCCTGCGCTTTTGCCCGCGCCGCGCTGCCGTTCAGCCTTTCCAACTCCAGCGGCAGGGTAATGTTCTCCAGCGCTGTCCGCCAGGGCATCAAGTTGGACTGCTGGAAAACCATGCCAATCTTGGGTTGACGATCCCCGGCAAAGGAATACGCGCCGGAGGTCGGCGCGAGCAAACCTGCCAAGATACGCAGCAGGGTGCTTTTTCCGCTGCCGGATGGCCCCAACACACAGACGAACTCCTGCGGCTGGACAGCGAAAGAGACATCCCCCAATGCATGCAATCCGCCGTTGTTATCGGGGAAGGTCACGCTCAGGTCACGGACGGTCAGAAGCGGGGAGGAGGCCATGACTGTAATTGGTCGGCTACAAGGTACAGGTTACGGGTTACGCACGACTTACGAGGAACGTATTGTGTAATCCTCACGGGATGAACTCATTCGTAAATGCCTTCGTCAAATCCAGCGGCTTCGAGAGCAGGCCCATTTCCAGCAACACAGCTTGCATGTTCTCCCAGGCTTGCGGGTCCGAGTAACCAGGGCGGGCGGTTGTCCACAGGCCGATGGAGGCGGTCAACACCTGTTTCTGCACCGTCTGGTCCGCTTGCGCCAAGCTCTCGACGTATTTCCCGCTGATCGTATATGCCTCTTCGGGATTTGCAATCGTATCGGCGATACCGTGCAGGATAGCACTCGCCATGCGCCGCACCAGGTCGGGATTTTCGGCGATGGTCTTCTCGTTGCTGATCAGGCCGTTGGAGGCCAACTGAATGTAATCGGCAACGCGTAGCTCGGTCAGCTCGTAGCCCTTGGCGCGCAATTGCACCGGCTCGTTGGCGGTATAGACCGAGACCGCCTGGTCGTGGCCGGTCGCCAACGATTCAACCTGGGTGTAGCCGATGGGGTCGAGCGTCACGTCGGATTCAGCCAAGCCACCAGCATGGAGCAGGGCGCGCAGGCCGATGTAGTTCGCGCCGTACATTCCCGGCAGACCGATGGTCTTGCCGCGCAGGTCGGCAGGCGATTGGATTTTCTGATCAGCCTTGGCGACAATCGAGACGGGGTATTGTTGGTACCAGGCCATCACGTAGACCACCGGCAACCCCTGGGCGCGCGCCAGCAGCACCTGCTCGCCGGATACGACGCCAAACTGGATGTTATCGGCTCCTACAAGAGCGGTGATATCCGTCTCCATCGAGTAATCGAATTCGACTTCGATGCCGGCCTCGGCAAAATAGCCTTTCTCCACCGCCACATAGAGCGGCGCGAACTGGACATTGGGAATATAGCCCAGCGGGAGGCGGATGTGGGTTAGGGGCTCGGGAGTGGCGGTGGGAGCAGGGGAACAAGAGGAGAGGAGGAGCAAAACGGAAAACATGAGAAGTGAGAAGTTAGAAGTAAGACGTGAGACATGAGATGTGTGACGTGAGATTTTATTCATACAAAGCTCCTTCGAATGAATCAACTTGACAACCTGCCGACCTTTCAACCTTCCAACCTTTCCTGCCAGGCCAGTAATTTTCTTTCGGCGAGGGCGACCAGGCCATAGAGGAGCAGCGCCAGCAAGATGAGGGTGAAGACTGCTACGAAGACCAGGGCGGTATCGTATTGGCCGCGCCCAACGTTGACAAGGAAGCCGAGACCGCCTTTCGCGCCGACCAGCTCGCCCACCACCGCGCCGATGACCGAGAGCGTGGCGCCGATGCGCAATCCGCCCAAGAGGATGGGCAGCGCGGCGGGCAGTTCCAAATGACGCAACGTCTGCCAGCGCGTGGCGCGCAACGAACCCATCAAGTTGTGCAGGGACTTCGGCACAGCGCGCACACCGACCACCGTGTTGACCAGCACCGGGAAGAAGACGATCAGCGCACAGATAAGTACTTTGGAGAACATGCCGGGCCCAAACCAAATGACCAACAGCGGCGCAATGGCGACAATCGGGATGGCTTGCGTGGCAACGAGATATGGCGCCAGGATGCGCTCGAAGAGGCGCGACTTGGCTAACAGGTAACCCACCACACTGGCAAAGACCGTGCCGACCAGCAGGCCCAGCAGCACTTCCTCCAGCGTCACGGCAGCATTTAGGAGCAGGCTGCCGTCGGCGAGGGCGCGTAGGAAACGCGTCCAGACCAGACCTGGCGAGGGCAAGATGAAGGCCGGCAGGCCAGAGAGGCGGCAAACGAGCCACCAAGCGAACAAGCCAACAGTAAAGGAGATGGCTGCGCTCCAGTAGCTGCGATGCAGCGGTGCTTTTGGAAAGAATTTTTTATCCATAGTTCCAGTAGAACAAGTCTATAAACTTGTTCTACACGTAAACAACAGCCCCGCAGGGCTACCTGCGGGGCAAAGGGAACAGACCGAAGCGGAATCCATCTGCAAGAAAAGGCCCCGAAAACGGAATCGTTTTCGGGGCAAATACGGCAAACTGGACCCGGCGTGGGTCAGTGTTCGGAATGTGAGAATCACTTCGAAGTGACTGTCACATCGCTACCTTCTTCTATCCGGACTGTAACCGTCGGCCCTGGAGTTTCACCAGATCATGTGCTTCGACTACGCTCAGCACTCGTGGGCTGTACCACCGGTCGGGAATTGCACCCTGCCCCGAAGGTTTGGATATTCAATTGGTAAGAAAAAACTACTCCGCCTTGACGATGCACTCCACCGGGCAAACGGAGACGCATTGCGGCGAATCGTGATGGCCGATGCACTCGACGCAGGTGGCGGCGTCAATGACGTACAGGACGCCATCGCCTTCGGTGATCGAGTTGGTGGGGCATTCCGGCAGGCAGGCGCCGCAGGCGATGCACTCTGAAAGGATCTTCATTGCCATAGTTTCTTCTCCTAATGAAGGTTATTATGTCTCATCTTGCCTAGATAGGGATGTTCCCTATCCGAATCAGTCGTGCTTAAATTGTATCATACTGAACAAAGGGGGGAAACGGACAAATGTCTTAGCTTTTTCTGCTTTTGTCACCGTTCCTTACAACTTCAAGCGATACTCGCGATAGCGCCGGTAGACATACGCTCCCAGGCGCGTCGCCAACTGGTTGGTTTGCGGGTTGAACTCACCGGTCAGCGAGGCGTCCACCCAAGTGTAGCCCTTGCGGATGAGCGCCTTGCCCATTTCGAGGATCATCAGCGTTTCCAGGCCATAACCCCAATAAGCCGGGTCCATTGCCATGATCTTGAAACTGGCGCTCTGGATCTTCTTCTGCGCCAGGGCGAAGCGCAGGTAATCCCAGGGATGCTGCAAGCCATTGGCATATTTCAAGGCTTCGGTAATGTTGGGCAGGCCGAGGGCGAAGCCGACTGCCTTCCCATCCACTTCGGCGATGAAGACCAACTCCGGGTCAATGACCGATTTCAACCCCTCCGACTGAGATTGGAAATCCGCCAGTTCCATCGGAGAGAATTCGGGCAGTACCGCCAGTGAGGTATTGTAGACGGCATGAAGTTTGATCACCTCGGCATCCCAGTCTTTCATCTGCGGGATGCGGGTGGCTGCCCCACCATGCCGCTCGCGGCAGCGCGCCGCGATCTTATGCACGATCTGCGGCCCCTTGTTCACATCGAAGTCAATCAGGGAAAAATCATAACGGTAGGCCAGGGAATCGAGCTGCTTCTCGAAGCCATAGGCCTCAGCGAACTCGGCATAGTATTTTGGCGTATGCCCCATCATGATGGACGGCATATTGTCGAAGCCTTGGATGAGGAAGCCATGATCGTCATCCGGCGCGAAGCTGTATGGGCCTTGCAGTTCATCCAAGCCACGCCGCCGGCACCAGTCACAGGCAAAATCCCACATGGCCTTGGCCACATCATAGCGCCCCGGCAGCACCTCGAAAAAGCCGAAAATGCCTGCCTTCCAGCCCATGGCACGGTTGCGCACCGGGTTAATGCCCACGCCGATCGTGCCGACGATCTCCTTCCCCTCCTGCGCGGTATAGTACTCCCCCTCGCCGTAAGTGAAGAAGGCAGCTTTCTTGTCAAGATAGGCTTTCTTCTCCGGCCACAGGTGCGGCACCCAGTTCGGGTCATCGCGGTAGACGCGGAAGGCGAACTTGTAGAAGGCGCGCTTTCCGGCCTCGGTTTGGACGGGGAGGATGGCGATGGTCATAACGTTTCTCCGAGTGTGGCAGGATTCAATCCCACCCCAGGGCGATGCTCCGTTGTAAGGCGAGATTAATCTCGCCCTACGGTAATATGTAACCGGTCAAGGTTGAATAGTAACTAAAGTACGTCTCGTCGGGCTCAAAGCGCGTGGCGACAATTCCAATGCCGGGACAAAAGGTGATGACAATTGGGCCGCTTTCGTAGGGCGTGACCACATCCAGACAGTTGGTGAACATCCCGGCCGGATTCTCCACCGTGTGCGCCGCGCCGCTCACAGCCCGGCAGCCGGCAACCGGCGCCGAGGCAGTGACCACGCCTCCCATTTCCTTCCTTTGAAGCGCGTCGGGGAACCAACAGCCCGGCTTGGTAAGCGGGAAGACCAACTCCAGCCAGGCTTCGGTCAAATCAATGGGATCAGGCTCCTCGTCCACCTTGTAGAGTCGGACGCCGTCGTACAAGTACCAGAAATTCTTGGTCTCCGGCCCGTTCAGGAAGTCCTCATCTGTATCCCCTGACTTGGGCGTGACCACTTGCTCGACCGTGGCGACCAGGAAACCATCGCTGTTCGCCACCTCAATGATGGTATCCATAACGTTCCAGGAGGCCTCTTCGTCCTCGAAACGGCTGCTGTAATCGTAGATCCATGTGCTGCCCACATTCAGCGGGAAACCTGTCGGGCCGGGTGTGGGTATCGGCAAAGGTGTGGCGTTACCCGCCCCACCCCACAGTGAGCTCGCCGAACGGACGCAGCCGGAGAGAATAAGGCCTACCGTGAGCAGGGATACCAGAGAAGAACGTCGCATGTTTGTTTGCACCAAAGAATAATCGTGACTTCTTGCGTCACGATTATTTTACACGAAAATCCCGAACACCTCTGACAACGAATTGGGAACGAATAAACGAATACTAATCGCTCACGCCCATTCGTTTATTCGCTGGACATTCGTTGTCCCTATGTCACCTGCTACTTCACCTGCGCCTTCAACTTCTCCGCCGTCTCTCGATACGCCGCCAACTTGTCGCGCTCCTTTTGGACGACCGGTGGAGGCGCCTTGCTGGCAAAATCACCCGCCAGCAGCTTTTCCAACCGCTCGATCTGCGCCTGAGTATCGGCCAGTTCCTTCTCCAGGCGAGTGCGCTCGCCAGCAGTATCCACCATTCCGGCCAAGGGCAGGTAGATCTCCAGCGCGCCGACTATGAGGGCGATGCTGTCCGCAGGCTTCGCCTTTAGAGAATCGAGAATAGAGAACAGAGAGTAGTCGAGACCGGCCAGGACGGTGATGAGCGGACGCTGTTCTTCGAGCATGGCTGTCTTCGCTCCGCCGACGAGGGTCGCGGCGATACATTTGGCAGGGTTAACTTTATTCTCGGCGCGGGCGTTGCGGATGGAGCGGACGATCTCTTGAATGAGGGCAAAGTCGGCCACCTTCCCGGTTTCCCAGCCTTCTTCGGTGCGCGGCTCGGGCCACGCGGCGATGATGAGGGCGTCAGACCACCCCGTGTGGAGCGTGGAGAGTGGAGCGTGGAGCGCGGCTTGCTTGAGATGGCCCCAAAGCTCCTCGGTCACGAAGGGCGTAAAGGGGTGCAGCAGGCGCAGGCAAATATCCAGTACCTTTACCAGTGTCACTACTGTCTGCTCTCTGCTCTCTGCATTCTGCAATTGCAGCTTCGCCGCCTCCACATACCAATCGGCAAAATCGGACCAGAAGAACTCGTAGATCTGCCGCCCGGCCTCGCCGTATTGGTAGGTTTGGAAGAGACGCTCAACATCACGGATCAGTCCTTGCAACCTCGCCCAAATCCATGAATCGGCCAGCGTCCAGTGTTCAGTGTTCAGTCCTTTGTCACTTGACACGTGGAACTTGGAACTTGACACTTCACTCTCGGCACTGGTCACTGAATTGATTACAAACCGCCCCACATTCCAAATCTTGTTGGCGAAATTGCGGTTGGCCTCCACCTTCTTCAGGCTCAGGTTCATATCATTGCCCGGCGAGGAGCCGACCAGCAGGGTGAAGCGCAGGGCGTCGGTGCCGTAGTCGTCCATCACCGGCACGGGGTCTACTGCATTGCCCTTGCTCTTGCTCATCTTCACTCCAAATTCATCGCGGATCAGGCCATGCAGGTAGACGGTATGGAACGGTACCTCACCGGTGAATTCCAACCCCAGCATGATCATGCGCGCCACCCAAAAGAACAGGATATCGTATCCGGTCTCCATGATGGTGGTCGGGTAGAAGTAGGCCAGGTCGGGGGTTTGGTCGGGCCAGCCGAGGGTCGAGAACGGCCACAGACCAGAGGAGAACCAGGTATCCAGTACATCCGTATCCTGCTGGATATTCTTGCTGCCGCAGTGGGCGCAGGCGGTGGGGTCTGCGCGGGTGCAGGTCTGCCCGCCGCAATCGGCGCAATACCAGACCGGGATGCGGTGTCCCCACCATAATTGGCGCGAGATGCACCAATCCTGGATGTTTTCCAGCCAATTGAAGTAGACCTTCTCGAAGCGCTCCGGCACGATGCGGATGCGCCCATCCTTGACCGCGGCCAGCGCGGCCTCGGCCAAAGGCTTGATCTTGACGAACCACTGCGTGGAGATCATCGGCTCGACGATCTCACCGCCGCGCTGCGAATGCGGGACGGTTGTTCGGTATGGCTCCTCCTTGATGACCAAGCCAGCAGCGCGCATATCCGTCCATAATTTTTCACGGCAGACGAACCGATCCAGCCCCGCATACGGGCCGCCGACCGCGGTCACGCGCGCCTCTCTATCGAGCATCGAAAGGATGGGCAGGTCGTGACGCTGGGCGATGGCGTAGTCGTTGGGGTCGTGGCCGGGCGTCACCTTGAGCGCGCCGGTGCCAAACTCGCGGCTCACGTACTCATCGGCGATGACCGGTATCTCGCGCCCCAAGATCGGCACGAGCACCTTGCGCCCGATATATTGCTTGTAGCGCTCGTCTTCGGGGTGGACGGCCACGGCGGTATCCGCGAGGATGGTCTCCGGGCGGATGGTGGCGACGGGGATATATTCGCCGCCGAAGGAACCCATTTCCTTGGAGGAAACGGGTTCCTTCAACGCGAGCATATACTTGAAATAATACAGCGTGGCGTCCTCTTCCTCGTACTCCACCTCCAGGTCGGAAACAGCGGTCTTGAGACCGGGCGACCAGTTGACCAGCCTTGGCCCACGGTAGACCAAGCCACGCTCGTAGAGGCGGACGAAAGCCTCGCGCACAGCACGCGACAACCCCTCATCGAGCGTGAAGCGTTCGCGCTCCCAATCGCAGGAGGCGCCCAGGCGGCGGATCTGCTGCGAGATGAGGCTGTGATACTTCACCTTCCAGGCCCAGGCGCGGTCTAGGAATTTTTCGCGCCCCAGCTCTTCACGCGTCACTTCCTCGGTGCGCAGCAGGTCCTTCTCGACCTGCAACTGGGTGGCGATTCCGGCGTGATCCGTACCTGGCACCCAGAGCGTCGAGAAGCCCCTCATGCGGTGGTAACGGATCATCAGGTCTTCCATTGCCACGAACATGACGTGGCCGTAGTGCAACTCGCCGGTCACGTTGGGCGGCGGGATGGAAAGCACGAAAGGCTTCTTGGCTGCGTCGAAATCCGGCTTCTGCGGGTCGTTGGATGGGCGGAAGTAACCGCCATCCAGCCACCTCTGGTAGATGCGCGGCTCGGTGGATTTGAAATCGTAGGCTTTGGGTAAATCGTACTTGGACATAAGAACTCCTTTTCACCACAGAGCGCACGGAGAACACAGAGAGTATTTTGTCTCCGTGCGCTCTGTGTACTCTGTGGTTATCACGGTTTTATCCATTTCAGCGGGGCGACGGCGGCCTCGCCGTGAGTCAGCGTCGCCACCCAGGGCCAACCAGCAGTGGTGATATACCAACTGTCGGTAGCCGGGTTGTAGACGATCTCCGGCGCGTGGGTTTTCAGGCTCGTCAACAGCGTGGGCGAATTGCCCCGGCCGCGATAGACGCCGAAATCGTAGGGATTTTCGGCGTGAAAGACAAGCGTGTCATTGTAACTGGGGCGATCCGGCCAGATCTGAAACAGCATCAGCACGCCGGGCCAGAAGAACGAGTCGTTGTTGTAGGTCAGCGAGAGATAGTAGCGCCCCTGGTAGATGGTCACGAAGGGCGATTCCATCGAGGAAAATGGCGAGTTGCGCTCGCTGCCCCAGCCGCTGCGCAGCGCCGCGCCGATGTACTGCCAGCCGCTCAGGTCGAAGGATTGGTAGATATCCACCTGCGAGTAGTAAGCGCCGCGCGCCGTGGTATACAGCAGCCACTGATTTTCGGCCACCTGGATCACCATCCCATCGCGGAAGAACTTGTGATATGGTACGGTCAGCGTGACCTGATGCTCACCCCAGGTGATGCCATCTGGCGATTTCATCTGGTGCAGCTTATGCGGCGACCAGAACATACGGTAAATCTCACCGACCTTCAACACAGACGGCGCCCAGGCCAGCTCACCGAAATCGGCAACCGGCTCGGTCTCAGTCATACCGCTTGCAGGTGGAAAGTCTGCGCTGACGGCGGTGGCAAAATACTTTTCCTGGTTGTAATCGCCGTTCGTTTTCGATGTAATGCCCACCAGCCGCCAGTTGCCTTTGGCATCCTGGAAAACTGTGTGATCGTTGATGTAGTAGCCAAATTTTTCCGGTTTGAACAGCGACTGCCACGCGCCGCCAATCGCTGGGACGTAGGTTGGCGGTGTCCCTTGCTCCGGCGCGGCGGACACTTCACCGAGTATCCGAGATTGGCTACCATTTTTCGGCAGCTCCAACACCCGGTAAGTACCATCGTCTTGCCATAGGAACGAGCCGAACTCGGTTTTACCGACCTCAACCCAAGCTCCATCCGCCTGTCTCTCGATGCGGTAGCTCTCGCTATCAGGATCGGCGATCCAGCCCAGATGGATCCAGCCCGGCCCGCTGGCAGCCTGCACGCCGACCTGCGCCTGGCGTTCCTGCACCGCATCGCGCGGGATCGAGCCATAGAAATCAGCCTTTAGCGGCGACTCCACGTACCAGCGCATGATGAACTCAAGCAGCAGCCAGAGTCCCAGCAAGGATGCAAGTATTATCAAGGCCGTCTTCCATAATCGTTTCTTTTTCATCGCTCACTCCTACCGTATCACTTCTCACTCATCACTTATCACTCATATCACTGCGCCAGCCGGGTGCGATGTACTGTACCTGCTTGAACGCTTTCACCTGCTCCGCGACCGCCTCGCGCATGATATTGCCGGAGATGTGCATCAACGTATCGTCGTAATCGCGCACCACACCCATCGCTGCCCAGCAGGGATAATGGTGATGCAGCATCCCAGCCTGCTCCTCGGCGTCATCCGCAGAGACGCCTGGCAGCTTCTCAGCCACATAACGAGCGCAACCGCAGACCGCGTCCCGCACCACCTCAGCCGAAAGGATGGTGCGCGTCTGGGGGTCAACCGTGATCTTGAACTCCGGCATCCCGAAGTAATGGGCGAACTCACGGATGAGCGGATCATCGTAGGCGATCTTCTCGCGTCGCGAAACCCAATAGTGGGTCTCGCTCAACGAGCAAAGCGGCTTGGGCGTGACAAGGGCCACATTCATCCGCTCCAACCAGCCGTGCAGTTGACGCGCCAGGCCGCGCGGCAGGACGGCTTCATTGTCAATCGCGGCAATGACCGCCGTCGCGCCGGTCATCTGGGCAATATCCGGCAGCAGCTCGGCCAATCCCTTATGCTCGGCGAATTGCAGAATCAAGTCCGCGGGGGGGAGCGCGGCGGGCAGGTAATCCTCCGGGTAGTCAATCACCTGCGGTAGGATGCGCGGCGCTTCCCAGACCTCTATCGTCCAGTGTGCCGGGCCATGCTTGCGGATGTTGTCCACGTGGCGACGGCCGTAGTCGCTATTAACGATGGCTAAAATTTTCATTACATCTCCGATAGCAGAGAGTGGAGAGTAGAGAACAGAGAGTGGTGAACGATTGTGCAAGTATTTTTCTGTAAATTCAAGAGCAAGATCAAGTGCTTCCTTTGAAGAAAAAACCAACTACTTTGAACCTTGAAAACTGATATACGT